>Ga0247820_10001454_pt1 | contig 13341 bp, 9 predicted proteins | sample 13C_Glucose_Day1_2_FD_192480 | JGI IMG/M metagenome (GOLD analysis project Ga0247820, IMG submission 192480) | Soil microbial communities from agricultural site in Penn Yan, New York, United States - 13C_Glucose_Day14 | ecosystem: Environmental > Terrestrial > Soil > Agricultural land | place...
CGTCCAGGCCCCTCCGCCCCCTCCGCTACGAGATCCGCCGTGCCACCGGCGTCGGCACGGTGTTCCTCGTGGGCGCGGTCGTGCTCGCCGTGTCCGCCCTGACCGCCGTGCTGCTGGCACGCGTCGGGCACACCCCGCAGCCGCGCCTGCTGGCGGCGTGGCCGGCGGAGTTCCCCCTGCCGCCCGCGGCGCTCGGCGCGGGGCTGCTCGGCGCGCTGGCCTTCGGCGACGAGTTCCGCCACCCCGCCCTCGCGGCGGACCGCGGCACCGTGCCCCGGAGGCTGGGGCTGCTGACCGCCAAACTCCTGGTCTCCTCGGCCCTCGCGCTGGTGCTGGCCGTCCTGACCGTCGGCTGCGACGCCGAACTGCTTTATCTCGTCTACGGGCGGGAGGTCGTCGCGGTCCCCGCCGACTGGCTGTCGCTGAGTGCCGGTTGGCTCGGCCTCGTCATGGGATGCGCCTGCGCCGGTGTGCTGGCCGCGGGCGTCTTCCGGTCCACCACCGCCGGTCTCGCCGTCGTCGTCGCCGTACCCCTGCTCGTCGTGCCGCTCGTGCACGAGATGACGGAAGGGACCCCGGTGCGCACCCCGGCCCCGCTCTCGTCACGGCTGCGGGACGGCCTGCCGCTCCGCTGGCCCTTCGGCGGCGAGCACCACCTGGAGGCGGCCCTGCGTCTGATCGCCCAACCCGTGGGCGGCGCACTGGCGTTGTCGCTCGCGGCGCTGCTCTGCGCGTACCTGTGCACCGGTCTGCGGAGCCGGGTCCGATGACGACCGTCCGGGGGCGCATCGTTACGCCACTGCCCACAACTCCCCGGAAAAAGCCCAATTCCTTCCGATAAGGCGTCAATTGCGACGGGGTGAGCGATCACCCTTTCGTGTGCTTTTCACCAAAGACCTCAAGGGAGTTGGAAACAGAGCCGACAAAGGATGCGTGAGTACCCTTGCGCACACCATGATGACCGCCGCCCGCTCCGCAGACTCCGGCCTCGCGAACCCGGGCGAACTCGACCGCTACCCCTACGCCGAGGGGCCCTCCGTCGACCGCGTCGGCGCCCCCGCCTGGGACGGCGCGGATCCGGAGCTGGGCCGTGTGGGCCGACGGGCCGCGGGCAGCCGCGGACGCGGCCTGCACGGCCAACTCGTTCAGCAATTGGGTCAGATGATCGTTTCCGGGGATCTCGGCGCCGACCGTCCGCTGGTCCCGGAGGAGATCGGCCAGCGCTTCGAGGTCTCCCGCACCGTCGTCCGCGAGTCGCTCCGCGTCCTGGAGGCCAAGGGCCTGGTCAGCGCCCGGCCGAACGTCGGCACGCGGGTGCGTCCCGTCAGCGACTGGAACCTGCTCGATCCGGACATCATCGAGTGGCGGGCCTTCGGGCCGCAGCGCGACGACCAGCGCCGTGAGCTCAGCGAGCTGCGCTGGACGATCGAGCCGCTCGCCGCCCGCCTCGCGGCCGGCCACGGCCGGGAGGAGGTCCAGCAGCGCCTCTCCGACATGGTGGAGATCATGGGGCACGCCATGGGGCAGGGCGACGCCCTCACCTTCGCCCGGGCCGACGCCGAGTTCCACTCCCTGCTGATCCAGGTCGCCGGCAACCGGATGCTGGAGCACCTCTCCGGGATCGTGTCCGCCGCGCTGCAGGTCTCGGGCAGCGCGGTCACGGGCTGTGAGCGGCCGAACGAGACCTCCCTGGCGCAGCACGGCCGGATCGTCGACGCCCTCGCCGGCGGCGACGGCGCGGCGGCCGAAGCGGCCGTGCGCCAACTCCTCACGGTCCACCCGGAGGTGGAACGCGTGGTGCCCGCCCCGCGCGAGCACTGACCGCGTTCCGCGGACGGCGCGGTCCGGCGTGCCACCCCCCTCCTGTGGCAGCGCCCCACCGCTGAGCCGTCCTCCGTCGGACCCCGCTGGATCCTCGGTGATCCCGCGGGGTCCGACGCCGAGAAGGTCGTGGCAGACTCGGAAGAGTGACCCCCTCGCCCCTGAGTGAACTCTTTCGATCTTGTTTGACCGTTTGTGCGCGCGTACGGGGTGTGACTCGGGCCACGCGGATTGGGCGTAACGCTCCTGGGAAGAACGCGATGACCTAAGAGGTGACAGCCGCGGAGGGAATACGGACGCCGTTCAAGGCGCTGTGCATCTTCCCCGGTCCCCGCCCGCACCGTCGGCCCATCCCCAAGCCGGCGGTCGGCCCCTGTCCACAGTGGACGGGGCCGGAAGCCGTTTTCCAACGTTCCGAGAGGTTGTTCGTGTCGGCCAGCACATCCCGTACGCTCCCGCCGGAGATCGCCGAGTCCGTCTCTGTCATGGCTCTCATTGAGCGGGGAAAGGCTGAGGGGCAGATCGCCGGCGATGACGTGCGTCGGGCCTTCGAAGCTGACCAGATTCCGGCCACTCAGTGGAAGAACGTACTGCGCAGCCTCAACCAGATCCTCGAGGAAGAGGGTGTGACGCTGATGGTCAGTGCCGCAGAGCCCAAGCGCACCCGAAAGAGCGTCGCAGCGAAGAGTCCCGCCAAGCGCACCGCCACCAAGACGGTCGCGGCCAAGACGGTGACCGCCCGTAAGGCCACCGCCACCGCCGCACCCACGGCGCCCGCCGCCGACCCCGCCGGCGAGGAGGAGGCACCCGCCAAGAAGGCGGCTGCCAAGAAGACCACGGCCAAGAAGACGGCCGCGAAGAAGACCACGGCCAAGAAGACGGCGGCGAAGAAGACCACGGCGAAGAAGGACGACGCCGAGCTCGGTGACGAGGAAGTCCTCGAGGACACCAAGGCCACCGAGGAGCCCGAGGGCGCCGAGAACGCCGGTTTCGTGCTCTCCGACGAGGACGAGGACGACGCGCCCGCCCAGCAGGTCGCCGCCGCCGGTGCCACCGCCGACCCGGTCAAGGACTACCTCAAGCAGATCGGCAAGGTCCCCCTGCTCAACGCCGAGCAGGAGGTCGAGCTCGCCAAGCGCATCGAGGCGGGTCTGTTCGCCGAGGACAAGCTGGCCAACTCCGACAAGCTGGCGCCGAAGCTCAAGCGCGAGCTGGAGATCATCGCCGAGGACGGCCGCCGCGCCAAGAACCACCTGCTGGAGGCCAACCTCCGTCTGGTGGTCTCGCTGGCCAAGCGCTACACCGGCCGCGGCATGCTCTTCCTGGACCTGATCCAGGAGGGCAACCTCGGTCTGATCCGCGCGGTGGAGAAGTTCGACTACACCAAGGGCTACAAGTTCTCCACGTATGCCACCTGGTGGATCCGTCAGGCGATCACCCGCGCGATGGCCGACCAGGCCCGCACCATCCGTATCCCGGTGCACATGGTCGAGGTCATCAACAAGCTCGCGCGCGTGCAGCGCCAGATGCTCCAGGACCTGGGCCGCGAGCCCACCCCGGAGGAGCTGGCCAAGGAGCTCGACATGACCCCGGAGAAGGTCATCGAGGTCCAGAAGTACGGCCGCGAGCCCATCTCCCTGCACACCCCGCTGGGTGAGGACGGCGACAGCGAGTTCGGTGACCTCATCGAGGACTCCGAGGCGGTCGTCCCGGCCGACGCGGTCAGCTTCACGCTGCTGCAGGAGCAGCTGCACTCCGTCCTGGACACCCTGTCCGAGCGCGAGGCGGGCGTCGTCTCCATGCGCTTCGGTCTCACCGACGGTCAGCCGAAGACCCTCGACGAGATCGGCAAGGTGTACGGCGTCACGCGCGAGCGCATCCGCCAGATCGAGTCCAAGACCATGTCGAAGCTGCGCCACCCGTCGCGCTCGCAGGTGCTGCGCGACTACCTCGACTAGAAGGCGCCGCCACGACCACCGGTCGTGTGCCACGCACGCGTCAGGCCCGGTTCCCCTCCTCGGGGGCCGGGCCTTCGTGTTGCCGCGCGGGTGCGGGCTCCGGCGGGCTCCCTCACTGTGGGTGTCTCAGGAGCACCCCAGTGTGAGGAGCGTGCATGAGACGTCGTCTTGCCCGGGCCCTGGCCCGGCCGCTGGCCCTCGCGGCCGCGTCGACAGTCATACCGCTGGCCTCGGCCGTTCCGGCGGCCGCCGACAGCATCGTCGTCGGCGGCTTCCCCGTCGATGTCTCGGAGGGTCCGTGGACGGTCGCGCTGTCCAGCCGTGACCGGTTCGGAGGTACGCGAGCGGGACAGTTCTGCGGGGGTGTGGCGGTCGGCCGGACCACCGTGCTCACCGCGGCCCACTGCATGGAGGAGGAGGTGCTGGGGGCGCCCCCGGAGCGGGTGCCCGACCTCAGGGTGATCGCGGGGCGCTCCGAACTGCTCGCCAAGGGCGGTCAGGAGATCGCCGTGCGTGACGTCTGGGTGAACCCGGACCACGACGCGGTCACCAACTCCGGCGACTTCGCCGTGCTCAGCCTGGCCGAGCCGCTGCCCCAGGGCTCTTCCATAGCCATGGCCGGGGCCGGTGACCCCGCCTACCGGGCGGGCACCGAGGCCACGGTCTACGGCTGGGGGGACACCACGGGATCCGGCTCCTACACGGGCAGTCTGCACGCGGCACGCGTCCATGTGCAGCGGGACGCGGTGTGCGAGCAGGCCTACCCGGGCGGTTCCGTGGGCACCTACCGCGCCAGGACGATGCTGTGCGCGGGAGAGGCGGCCGGCGGCCGGGACGCCTGTCAGGGGGACAGCGGCGGACCGCTGGTGGCCCAGGGGCGGCTGATAGGCCTGGTGTCCTGGGGTGCGGGCTGCGGCTGGGCGGGCAGTCCCGGGGTCTACACGCGCGTCTCCGAGATCCTGAGCACCCTCGGGTGGCCGCAGGGCTGAAGGGGGCGCGGGAGGGCCTCAGGCGGCGCGGACGGGCCGCTGAGCCGTTTCGCGCCGACGCGTACGAGAAGGCGGGCGGCTGCCTCCGAGATGGAGGCAGCCGCCCGCTCGCCGGCCTGTGCCGAGCTGCTCGTCGTCGGACGCGATGTGTCGGCGCTCTGTCAGCGCTCCTCGTCGGGGGCGGCCGCCGGAGTGGTCAGCCGCTCCGTTTCGTCCTGTATCTCAGCGGCGATCTTCTTGAGTTCCGGCTCGAACTTGCGGCCGTGGTGGGCGCAGAAGAGCAGTTCTCCGCCGCTCAGCAGGACGACGCGCAGGTATGCCTGGGCGCCGCAGCGGTCGCAGCGATCGGCGGCCGTCAGCGGGCTCGCGGGGGTCAGAACAGTAGTCACGTCGCCTCTTCTCTAGCTCGACGAGCTGTCGTACCAGGGTCAACATCCAACCAGCCCCAAAACGTTCCCGCTCGTGGCTTCTCCTCGAAAAAAATTTCCGAGGATGGGTGGCTGTTGCCGGTTGGCGGCGAATGTGCCGTAGTGCGTGTCTCTGTGTCGTACGGATTCGCGTTCGTATCGGTGGTCGGCCCTCCCGGCTGGCTTGCCGGTTGTTCATGAGGACGTGCCCGGAGCCTAAATGGTTCATGCCTGGAAGGGAACGTGATGTGTGCTTCACTCCATCGAGGGATCGAACAGGCATACGACTCTGGACTAGGGTGGAGTGAAGCGAGGGTGGCGTTACAACGGCTCTACCAGGCCTCGGTACCCTCTCAGCGGTGACTCAAGCCGCGCCCTTACCCATGAGGGCCCCATCTGAAATTCAGCGAGGAGCGAACCGCGTGACCGCCGAGACGTCCGTGCCGTCCACAGCGCTGCTGGCAGGAGCAGACCGGGACGGTAGCAACTACACCGCGCGGCACCTGCTTGTCCTCGAGGGGCTCGAGGCCGTGCGCAAGCGCCCCGGTATGTACATCGGGTCGACCGACAGCCGCGGTCTGATGCACTGCCTCTGGGAGATCATCGACAACTCCGTGGACGAGGCCCTCGGGGGCTACTGCGACCACATCGACGTGGTCCTCCACGACGACGGCTCGGTGGAGGTCCGGGACAACGGCCGGGGCATCCCCGTCGACGTCGAGCCCAAGACCGGCCTCTCGGGCGTCGAGGTCGTCATGACCAAGCTGCACGCCGGCGGCAAGTTCGGCGGCGGCTCCTACGCGGCCTCCGGCGGTCTGCACGGCGTCGGCGCCTCCGTGGTGAACGCGCTCTCCGCGCGGCTGGACGTCGAGGTGGACCGCGGGGGCCACACCCACGCGATCAGCTTCCGGCGCGGTGTCCCCGGGGCCTTCGCCGCCGTGGGCCCGGAGGCGAAGTTCGAGGCCGGCAGCGGGCTGCGCAAGGCCAGGAAGATCCCCAAGAGCCGCAGCGGCACGCGCGTGCGCTACTGGGCCGACCGCCAGATCTTCCTCAAGGACGCCAAGCTCGCCCTGGACACGCTGCACCAGCGCGCCCGCCAGACCGCGTTCCTGGTCCCCGGCCTGACCATCGTCGTCCGTGACGAGTACGGGCTCGGCGAGGGCGGCAGCAAGGGCGAGGAGTCGTTCCGCTTCGATGGCGGAATCAGCGAGTTCTGCGAGTTCCTGGCCTCCGACAGGCCCGTCTGCGACACCCTCCGCTTCACCGGGCAGGGCATCTTCAAGGAGACGGTCCCGGTCCTCGACGAGCACGGCCAGATGACGCCCACCGAGGTCACCCGCGAGCTCGGCGTCGACGTCGCGATGCGCTGGGGCACCGGCTACGACACCACGCTCAGGTCGTTCGTCAACATCATCGCCACCCCCAAGGGCGGCACCCATGTCGCCGGCTTCGAGCAGGCCGTCGCCAAGACGATGAACGAGGTGCTGCGCACCAAGAAGATGCTGCGCGTGGCCGAGGACGACATCGTCAAGGACGACGCCCTCGAAGGCCTCACCGCGGTGGTCACGGTCCGCCTGGCCGAGCCGCAGTTCGAGGGCCAGACCAAGGAGGTCCTCGGCACCTCGGCGGCCCGCCGCATCGTGAACAACGTGATCTCCAAGGAGCTCAAGGCGTTCCTGACCTCCACCAAGCGCGACGCCGCCCAGCAGGCGCGCGTCGTCATGGAGAAGGCCGTCGCCGCGGCCCGGACCCGCATCGCGGCCCGCCAGCACAAGGACGCGCAGCGCCGCAAGACGGCCCTGGAGTCCTCCTCGCTGCCCGCCAAGCTCGCCGACTGCCGCAGCGACGACGTCGACCGCAGCGAGCTGTTCATCGTCGAGGGCGACTCGGCGCTCGGCACGGCCAAGCTCGCCCGGAACTCCGAGTTCCAGGCGCTGCTGCCGATCCGCGGCAAGATCCTCAACGTCCAGAAGTCGTCCGTGACGGACATGCTGAAGAACGCCGAGTGCGGCGCGATCATCCAGGTCATAGGAGCCGGCTCGGGCCGGACCTTCGACATCGACACGGCCCGCTACGGCAAGATCATCATGATGACCGACGCCGACGTCGACGGCTCCCACATCCGCACGCTGCTGCTGACCCTGTTCCACCGCTACATGCGGCCCATGGTCGAGGCCGGCCGGGTGTTCGCCGCGGTGCCGCCGCTGCACCGCATCGAGCTGGTCCAGCCCAGGAAGGGCCAGGACAAGTACGTCTACACGTACTCGGACCGGGAACTGCGCGACACCCTCATGGAGTTCCAGAGCAAGAACATCCGGTACAAGGACTCGATCCAGCGCTACAAGGGCCTCGGCGAGATGGACGCCGACCAGCTGGCGGAGACCACCATGGACCCGCGCCACCGCACCCTGCGCCGGATCAACCTCACCGACCTGGAGGCCGCCGAGCAGGTCTTCGACCTGCTCATGGGCAACGACGTCGCCCCGCGCAAGGAGTTCATCTCCAGCTCCGCGGCGACGCTGGACCGGTCCCGCATCGACGCATAGCGTCCATGCCCGGCCCACGGCGGGCCGAGTCACCTGATGGGGTGAAGAGGAACGGGAAGAAGAGTCGGGGATCTTCCCGTTCTGTCCATCCTTGGGCATGCAGCGAAGCAACTCGGGGGACGTGAGGTACGACGATCCCTGGTACGACGCCCTGGCCTCGGGCTGGGGCGAGTCGTCCGAACCGGCGGTGGCGTCCGAGCCGGCCCGCCGCTCGGACGGGGCCGACGTCTACCTCCAAGTACAACGCAGCGCGGCCTTCCAGGAGGTGCGCAGCCGCTACCGGCGGTTCGTGGTCCCGGCGGTCGTCTCCTTCCTCACCTGGTACGTGGCGTACGTCGTGACCGCCACGACCGCGCCGCAGCTGATGGCGCGGCCCGTCATGGGCGCCGTGAACCTGGGGATGCTCGCCGGGCTCGGCCAGTTCCTGAGCACCTTCCTGCTCACCTGGGCCTATGTGCGGCACGCACGGCTGCGCCGGGACCGGGCGGCGCTGGAACTGCGCTGGGACGCCCAGGAGCTGGCGCGCGGGAGAGGCGGTGCGGCATGACGGGCGATCACCAGACGGCGGCACTGCTGCTGTTCGGCGCCTTCGTCGCGGTCACCCTGGGCATCACGACCTGGGTGAGCCGCCACCGGCAGGGCTCGGCGGAGGAGTTCTACGCGGGCGGCCGGCTCTTCTCGCCGATGGAAAATGGTTTTGCCATCGCGGGCGACTACATGTCGGCCGCCTCCTTCCTCGGCATCTCGGGACTCATCGCGCTGGTCGGCTACGACGGGATGCTCTACTCGGTGGGCTTCCTGGTGGCCTGGCTGGTGGTCCTGTGCCTGGTCGCGGAACTGGTGCGCAACTGCGGCCGGTTCACCCTCGCCGACGTGGTCGCGGCGCGCATGCGGGAGCGGCCGGTGCGCATCGCGGCGGGAACCTCCTCGGTCACGGTGTCCGTGCTGTACCTGGTGGCGCAGATGGTGGGCGCGGGCAGCCTGGTCGCGCTGCTGCTCGGCGGCACGGGCGAGGCGGCGCGCGCCTGGACCGTCGTCGGCGTCGGTGTCCTCATGGTGATCTACGTGTCGTTGGGCGGGATGCGGGCCACCACGTGGATCCAGATCGTCAAGGCGGTCCTGCTGCTCGGCGGCACGGTCGCGCTGACCGTCCTCGTCCTGCTGAGGTTCCACGGCGACTTCAACCGGCTGCTCCTCACCGCGGCCGAGCGCAGCGGTCACGGGGAAGCGTTCCTGGCGCCCGGGCTCGCCTACGGCGGGGACTGGACCGCGCGGTTCGACTTCATCAGCCTGGGCCTGGCCCTGGTCCTCGGCACGGCGGGGCTGCCGCACATCCTGTCCCGCTTCTACACCGTCCCCACCGCCCGCGCGGCGCGGCGGTCGGTCGTCTGGGCGATCGGGCTCATCGGCGGTTTCTACCTGATGACGATCGTGCTCGGCTTCGGCGCCGCCGCCCTCATCGGCCCCGACGCCGTGCGCGCCTCGAACGCCTCGGGGAACACGGCGGTGCCCCTGCTGGCGCTCGACCTGGGCGGCGGCGCCGACACCACGGGCGGCACGGTCCTCTTCGCGGTCGTCGCCGCGGTCGCCTTCGCCACGATCCTCGCCGTGGTCGCCGGGATCACGCTCGCCTCCTCGGCGTCCGTCGCGCACGACCTGTACGCCTCCCTGCGGCGCCGCGGCGGCAAACCGCGCAGTGAGGTGGCCGTCGCCCGCGTCGCCTCCGTCGGCATCGGCCTGGTCGCGATCGCCCTCGGTCTGCTGGCCCGCGATCTCAACGTCGCGTTCCTGGTGGGCCTCGCCTTCGCGGTGGCCGCGTCCGCGAACCTCCCCGTGCTGCTCTACTCGCTGTTCTGGCGCGGCTTCACCACACGCGGCGCCGTGTGGGCGGTCTACGGCGGACTGATTCCCGCCGTGGTGCTGGTGCTGCTGTCCCCCGTGGTGTCGGGCGGCCCCGCGTCCCTCTTCCCGGGCGCCGACTTCCAGCTCTTCCCGCTGCAGAACCCCGGCCTGGTCTCCATCCCGCTGGGCTTCCTCGCGGGCTGGCTCGGCACGGTCACCTCTGGCGAGGTGCCCGACGAGGCCAAGCACGCCGAGACCGAGGTGCGCTCACTGACCGGCGCGGGAGCCGTGTAGGGGGGCGGAGACGAACGGCGCCGCCGTACGTAGGGAAGGAGGGCACGGTTCCTTCCCCCGCCCCCATGGGCCGTGCCCCTCAGGCGCGGGTCGCCCACGCATAACGGTGCTCCGGGCGGCCCGCGTCCCCGTACTTCAGGGTCAGGGTGGCCCGTCCGGTGCGTTCCAGGAGCTTCAGATAGCGCTGGGCGGTCTGGCGGCTCACCCCGGTGCGTTCGGCGATCTCCTGCGCCGACAGCGGGCCCTCGGCGCGCATCAGCGACTGCCGGACGAGTTCCGCCGTGGTGGGGGAGTGCCCCTTGGGCAGCTGGGGCTCGGACGACGCCGACAGCGCGCCGAAGATCCGGTCCACCTCCGCCTGCTCCGCCTCACCACCGCCGTCGAGGGTGCGGCGCAGTTCCGCGTACGCCTCCAGCTTGGCGCGCAGGCCCGCGAAGGCGAACGGTTTGACCAGGTACTGCAGGGCGCCCTGGCGCATCGCCGCCTGCACCGTCGACACGTCACGGGCCGCCGTCACCATGATCACGTCGGTCTGGTGGCCGCGCCGGCGCATCTCCCGCACCACCTCCAGCCCCGTCCGGTCGGGCAGATAGTGGTCCAGGAGCACGAGATCGAGCCGGGGCAGCGCCGCCAGCCTTTCGAGCGCCTCGGCCGCGCTGTGCGCCTCCCCGGCGACATGGAAACCGGGCACCTTCCCGACGTACGCGGCGTTGACCCGCGCGACCCGGACGTCGTCGTCCACGACCAGGACCTCGATCACCGCGACTCCTCCTCGGCGGTCACCGGCGCGGACGCCCCGGTGAGGGCGGGCTCCGCGCCCGGCTCGGTCAGGGCCTCGGGCAGGACGACGGTGAACTCCGCGCCCCCGCCGTCCGCCTCGGCCACGCGCGCGCTGCCGCCCTGCCGCTCGGCGAGCCTGCGCACCAGCGGCAGCCCGATGCCCCGCTCGCGGTGGGCCGGGGGTTCCTTGGTGGACCAGCCCTCGGTGAAGATCAACTCGCGTCGCTCCGGCGGAATCCCGGGCCCGGTGTCGCGCACCACGAGCACCGCCGTACGCCCCTCGGCGCGCAGTTCCACCTCGACGCGGGCGAGCGGGGTGCCGGCGACGGCGTCCAGCGCGTTGTCCACCAGGTTCCCCACGACGGTGACGAGCCCCCGGGGGTCGATCAGCCGGTCCGGCAGCCGGGTCCGGTCCGAGACCCACAGCGCCACTCCGCGCTCGGCCGCGACCGTCGCCTTGCCCACCAGCAGCGCCGCGAGCAACGGGTCCCGGATCTTCTCGGTGACCTGCTCCGAGGTGGCACGGTGATCGCCGACGACCTCGCCGACGAACTCCACCGCGTCGTCGTACATCTCCAGCTCCAGCAGCCCCAGCAGGGTGTGCATGCGGTTCGCGTGCTCGTGGTCCTGGGCGCGCAGCGCGTCGATCAGCCCGCGGGTGGAGTCCAGCTCCCGGCCGAGCCGGTCGAGCTCCGTGCGGTCGCGCAGCGTGGCCACCGCCCCGCCGTCGTCCGTGGGCATCCGGTTGGCGACCAGGACGCGCCGGCCGCGGACGGTGAGCAGATCGGTGCCGGTCACCCGGCCGGCCAGCACGTCGGCGGTGCGTCCTTCGCCGAGCGCGTCGTCGGGGGAGCGGCCCACGGCCTCCTCGCCGATCCCCAGCAGGCGCTGTGCCTCGTCGTTCAGCAGGCGGACGCGGCCGGCGCGGTCCAGGGCGACGACGCCCTCCCGGATGCCGTGCAGCATGGCCTCACGCTCCGCGAGCAGCGCCGCGATGTCCGAGAAGGCCAGGTCGCGGGTCTGTCGCTGCACGCGCCGGGAGATCAGCCAGGCCGCGAGCGCGCCCACCGCGAGGGCGCCGCCGGCGTAGGCGAACAGTCCGGGGATGGCGTGGATCAGCCGGGCCCGGACGCTGTCGTACGCGATGCCGACCGAGACCGCCCCCACGATCTCGCCGGTGTCGTCCCGCAGGGGCACCTTGCCCCGGGCGGAGCGTCCCAGCGTGCCGTCGTCGATCTCCATGACGTCGTGCCCGGCCAGCGCCTCACCCGGGTCGGTCGACACCGTGCCGCCGATCCGCCGCGGATCGGTGTGCGACCAGCGCACGCCCCGCCGGTCCAGCACCACGACGTACTCGGCACCGGTGGCCTCGCGGATCCGTTCCGCCTCCCGCTGCACCGGTCCGTCCGGCGACGGCTCCGTGCTCCGCAGGTCCCGCACCAGCTGCGGCTGCTGCGCGGTGGTCTGCGCGATGGCGAGCGCGCGGCGCATCGCCTGGTCGTCCAGCTGGTCCCCGAGCGGCGCCAGGAACAGCCCGGTGGCGAGCACCGCGACGCCCGCGGCGATCGCCAGCTGCATCAGCAGGACCTGCGAGAACACCCGCCGGGGCAGGCCGAGGCGCAGGCGGCGTGCGGTCGGAGTGGGGCTCATGCCCCTGACGGTACGCGGGCGGGCGCGGAGTGCCGCAGGGGTGTGGCGGGGATCTCCCGGGGGTGCGGTGCGCGCCCCGTGAACGGGACGGTCAGCTCGCCATCGCCGTGACGGTCACCTCGCGGACGTCCACCACGTCCATCCGCGCGGGTGAGCCGAGCACCGACCCGCAGCTCTCCGGACGGGGCGGCAGGGAGGCGCCCTGGGCGACCCCGACCAGCCACCGGCGCCCGTCCGCGTGGGCGACGGTCACCTCCCAGCGGGGCGCCGCGCCGTCCGTCCGTACGACGGCCAGGGCCTCCGCGGCGTACTCGCCCACCGCACGCCGGACGGCCAGCTCGGCCGCCTGACCGGGGCGCTCCCAGGCGGAACCGCCCCGGCACCCCTCGACGACGATCCGGCCCTCCTCCGCGCGGTGCAGCACCTCCTTGACGGCGTGCGCCTCGGCCCGCCCGTAGGCGTAGCCGTACGGCAGGACCAGCACCGTGGGGGAGAAGCGGTGGCCGCCCAGGTGGGTCACCTCCCAGACGCCCTGGACGCCGGAGGCGGCGAGCTCGGCGGCCAGGGGGCGGCCGAGGAGGGCGCAGCAGCGGTCGCGCTTGCCGTTGGTGCAGACGAGGGCGAGCGGGTCGCCCTCGTGGGGCCGTCCGCCGAGGACCGACTCGACGGTCGCGGGCTCGCCCCTGCCGAGGGCGGCGAAGTCGAGGTCGAGCAGGTGTGCGGGGTCCGTGGTGGTGGCGGCGCGCAGCCACACGTTGCCGGGGACGGTGTGGGCGACGTACACGCGGCGTGCGGCCGGCATGTGGGAGTCCGCGTGGCGGCCGGGCCGCCGGATGAGCGCGATCCGCACGCCGGTGCCCTGCGCGGCGGCCTCCAGGGCGCGGCCCAGCGCGGGGGCGAGGTGGCTGGAGGTGAGCGCCTTGGCCCCCCAGGGGCCGGGCTGCTCCAGCAACAGCCACGTCCTCGCGGTGGCCGCGGTTCCCGCGACGGGCTCGTCGAGCTCACGGGAGACGGTTGAGCACGTACTCACAGAGGTGAGCCTAACCTGACTTGC
>Ga0247820_10001456_pt1 | contig 13339 bp, 9 predicted proteins | sample 13C_Glucose_Day1_2_FD_192480 | JGI IMG/M metagenome (GOLD analysis project Ga0247820, IMG submission 192480) | Soil microbial communities from agricultural site in Penn Yan, New York, United States - 13C_Glucose_Day14 | ecosystem: Environmental > Terrestrial > Soil > Agricultural land | place...
GTCATATCATGACAACATTAACTATGTAAATTTGTAAAGATATTTACAGCATGGATGAGAGCAGAAAGCTTTTTGTCGGCCCCCGTCTCAAGCGCCTACGGCGGGAGCGCAACCTCAGCCAGGCCCGGATGGCGGAGGAGCTCGGCCTGTCGCCGAGCTACCTGAACCTCATGGAGCGCAACCAGCGCCCGATCACCGCGCAGGTCCTTATCCGGCTCGCCCACGCCTATTCCCTCGATCCGCGGGAATTCGCCACCGACGACCACGAGCGCACCGTGTCGGAGCTGGACGAGGTTTTTGCCGACCCGCTCTTCCGCAGCGCGCCGGTCTCGCGGATCGAGCTGCGCGAGACGGTGGAGGGCGCCCCGACCCTGGTGGATGCGGTCAACCGGCTCTACCGTGCCTATCAGGCCCTGCGCGGAGCGAGCGAGGCCATGACCCCGCGCCTCGACGACCGGGACCGCGCGGAGGACGCGCCTCAGGACAATCCCGTCGACCGGGTCCGCCATCTCATCCACGAGGCCAAGAACCATTTTTCCGAACTCGACGAGGCCGCCGAGTCGCTCGCCTCGGACCTCGCCGTGACGGGGCACGAGCCGTTCTACGCGATAGCCGAGCGCCTGCATGCCAAGCACAGCGTCCGTGTGCGCATCATGCCCATCGACGTGATGCCGGATTCCCTGCGCCGCTACGACCACCACCGCCGCCAGCTCCTCATCTCCGAGATGGTCGACCCGTCGGGGCGGACATTCCAGGCCGCCTACCAGCTCGCCTTCGCGGAGATGCGCGAAACCATCGATGCGCTGGCCGCGCGCCTGGAGCCGGTAGACGGGCCCGCCCGGCGCCTCCTGCGGGTCTCCTTCGGCAACTACTTCGCCGGCGCGCTGATGATGCCCTACGGCAAGTTCCATGCGGCCGCGGAGGCGCTGGGCTACGACGTGGAGGTGCTGGGCGCCCGCTTCGGCGCCAGCTTCGAGCAGGTGGCGCACCGGCTCACGACCCTGGCCCGCCCGGGGGCGCGGGGCATCCCGTTCTTCCTGGTGCGGGTGGATTCGGCCGGCAACGTGTCCAAGCGCTTCTCGTCCGGGCGCTTCCCGTTCTCGCAGTTCGGCGGCACGTGCCCCCTATGGAACCTGCACAGCACCTTCCGGACGCCGGGCCAGGTGGTGACGCAGATCATCGAGCTGCCGGACACTTCGCGCTGGTTCTCCATCGCCCGCTCGGTCAAGCGCGCCTTCAACCCCTGGGGCATGCCCGACCCGCAATTCGTGGTGGGCCTCGGCTGCGAGCTCAAATACGCCCACCGCCTGGTCTATGCCCGGGGCCACGACCTCACGGCGCCGGATCCGACGCCGATCGGCATCAATTGCCGCCTGTGCGAACGGGTGGCCTGCCCGCAGCGAGCCGCGCCGCCGCTCATGCACGCGCTGATCGTCGATGAGATGAAGCGAGGTGTGTCGCCCTTCGAGTTCGACGCGACCTAGCGCATTTTTCGGCGAAGTGGATCCGATTCGCCGTCAAAGAATGCGGCAGACCAGGAAGGGAGCTGACCCTACGTAAGTGGAAATGGCCCTAGCGCACCCGGCGGAAAACCGGGACCCGGCTTTCCGCTCCTGACGATGCGCCGTTTGAGAAGAGGAGCATCAGGCCGGGCGATCGTGCCGGTAGAAGGCGTTCGGGATGCCGTCGACATCGCGGATGCCCGTGAACGACATCCCGGCCTTCTCCAGGACCTTTCGGGAAGCCCGGTTCTCGGCAACCGCGAAGCTGATCACATGGTCGACGGGCTCGACCCGGTAGATCCAGTTGAGGAGCGCTCTTGCGGCCTCGGTCGCGTAGCCCGTGCCCCAGAGATGGCGCATGAAGCTGTAGCCGAGCTCGAGTTCGCCGGTCGAAGCAAATCGCCCGAACCCGGCGCGGCCGAGGATCGTCCCTGACGGTCCGTCACCTTGAACTTGGTCCAGCCATGGTCCGCGTAATCGGCCCGGAAGCCCTCGAACTTCACCCGTAGGTAGGGCTCATCCCAGGGCGGGTCGCCCATCTGCAGGAAATGCTGCACCTCCGGGTCGCTATGCAGCGCCATGAGCAACGGGAAGTCATCGGGCTCCCATGGACGGAAGCACAGGCGCTCGCTGGTCAGAATGGGAACCGCCATCGGCCGCCCTTATGTCTTCTCGGCCAGCCAATGGTCCAGGAAAGCGTCGAGCCAAAGCCTGACATGGGGATCGTACTGGAAGCGGCCATTGATCTGGCGGACGCGGTCCTGCGCACCGGGCGTGGAGAGCCGCTCTGCGGCCACCACCGTCCACCGGCAGATCATGGCGTGAGTCACCTCCGGGTGGAACTGCAGGCCGAAGGCCGCCTCCCCCACCTGAATCGCCTGGGTGGGGAAATCGTCGCCGGCCGCCAGGGTCGCGGCGTCGGTCGGGCAGTCGAAGCCTTCCCGGTGCCAGTGATAGACATGGGTTGGCCAAGGCGCGCCGAGATCCTCGCTGAAGACCTTTCCGGCAGGCGTCGGAAGAAGCGGATAATAGCCGATCTCGGCCCGGCCCTCCGGATGCTCCCAAACCCGGGCGCCGAGGTGCTTGGCCATCATCTGCGCCCCGAGGCAAAGACCAAGGAAGGGCTTCTTCTCTTTGAGGGGCACCCGGATCCAGTCGATCTCCGCCTTGACGAAGTCGTCCGAATCGTTGGCGCTCATGGGCCCGCCGAAGACCACGGCGCCCGCATGATCCGCCAGGGTCTCGGGCAGCGGATCGCCATACCGGGGACGGCGGATGTCGAGACGATGACCGCGCTCATGGAGCAGGCGGCCGACGCGCCCCGGTGTCGAGTGCTCCTGGTGCAGGACGATCAGGATCGGGGCCTTGGCCTCCGGCGCGCGCCGCGCTGCGGCTCTAGCCACGGGCGCGGTCCGGGACGAGGCTCTTGAGAGCGTCGGCCTTGATGGCCGCCAGGTCGCCCTCGGAGAGACCGAGCAGCCGACCGGTGCGCCAGATCAGGTCGTCCTCGAATTCATGGACAGTGCCGTCGATGCCGGCGATGCGATAGGCCAGGGCCAGGAGGCGCGGCCGCTCCTCGAAAGGCACATCCTGCGCAATCCGGTCGATCAAGGTGGTCGAGGGGTCGAGCGTTCCCTCGATTTCGGCCGCGTGAGCCATGAGCCGCTCGGCCTGCTCGGAGGTGAGGCCGAAGCGCGAGCCGAGGAGCACGCGAAGCCCCTCCTCCTCGACCCTCAGCGTCCGGCCATCCGCGCGGGCGACGAGGATCAGAAGGGCCGCGACCGTGAGGTGCTCGACGGACTCGGCCGGATCGGCTGCGAGGGTGTCGTGGAAGAAATCGCGCAGACGGGTGATGACGGACATGGGCAGATATTCGGATGCCGAGCCCTCCTTCGCAAGAGGCCGGTCGTGGACGTCGGGAAAGGGCCCCCACCCTCTCCCGGGGACACCGGCGAGGGCCGTCCGCATGGCGGCGCAGACCAAGGCCTAAGGCGAAGAGTCGCATGAGGGATGCGGGGGAAGTCGAGGTCCGCCATCGCTTTCGCGAATAAAGTCAAGCTCTTCCGGATCTATGCAAGCGGGGCCCTTCACCCTAAGATCCACACATGCGGGGATCGCATTCCCGCTTCGCCCTATGTCCGACTGTTGCAGGACGGCATGGCAATGGTAATAGCGTTTGATTCCTGGGCTGCAGCGTAGTCTCGCTTGCCCATACTGGAATGGAAAGTGGACCTGTGACTGAAAGCTTAACCAGCAGCGACCTCAGCGGCCTCAGGATTCTCGTCGTCGAGGATGAAGCGGCCATCTCGCTTCTGCTCGAGGACATGCTGCTCGATTTCGGCTGCGAAGTCATCGGTCCGGCGGCCCGCCTCTCGGCGGCCCTGGATGCCGTCTCCCGCGAGCAGGTCGATCTCGCCATCCTGGACGTGAACGTCGCCGGGGAGCCCATCTACCCGGTCGCCGAGGCCCTGGCCCAGCGCGCGATTCCGTTCGTCTTCTCGACCGGCTATGGCAGCGCCGGCATCCGCGACACCTTCCGCGACCGCCCCGTGCTCCAAAAACCCTTCGCGCAGAACGACCTCAAGCAGAAGCTCCTGATGGCCCGCAACGCGAATCCCTGAGGATTCCAAGTCACGCGTCCTCTGTATTGCCGCTGATGTGCCGTAAAACACGGCGTGACATTACGGAATTTGCTTTGAAGTTACGTCATCCCTGCTAAGGTTCGCCGTCCCAGGGTATGTTGTAACTTCCAAGCCGATCTTCCTATGCCGTCTTGCTCCCTCCGGTTTCTGGTCGCCGCCAGCATCCTTGCTCTCTCCTTGGCCGGAGCGCAGGCGCAATCGCCTATCCCGAGGCCGATCCCTGCCGCAGGCTCCATCGTCGCCACGAAGGGAGGCGAGGAGCTGCGCTTCGTGCGGGAGGAGGCTTGGCGTTCGGCAGAGATCAGACAGGACCTGCTGGGCGGCGATGCGCTGCGCACGAATGCGATCGGCAATCTGGCGATCCTGTTCGCCGACCAGACCCAGATCCGTGTCGGGCGCAACTCGACCCTGACGGTGAACGAGATTGCCGGCGCCGGCGGCGGGACGACCCAGCTCAATCTCCAGGCCGGCAACATCTGGGCCCGCGCCAACCGGGGCGGCACGGGCGTGGACGTCAAGACGCCGGCCGCGGTGGCGGCGATCCGCGGGACCGATTGGTCCCTGTCGGTGGACGGCTCCGGCAAGACCTCGCTCATCGTCCTCGAGGGAGTGGTGGAGCTCTCGAACCCGCAGGGCTCCGTCACGGTACGCCAGGGCGAAGGCGCAGTCGCCTCCATCGGCCAGGCGCCGACGAAGTTCGTGCTCGTGAACTCCAACGATCGCGAGCAGATGCTTTTCTACATGACGCTGCGGGATGCGTTCACCTCGACCTCGGTGTCGCCGCTGACCGGCCCGGCGCTGCGCGCCGAGCGCGCCCGAATCGTCGCGGTTCCGCCAGAGACTCGTCGGGCCGAGGACTGGTTGAGCCTCGCTGAGATCGCTCCCTCCTTCGACGGGCGTGCCGCCGGCGCAGCCGCCCTCGCACAGGCCCGCCGGTTTCCGCTGGACGCCCGCCAGAAGGCGCGGGCGGATCTGGTGGAGGCCGTGCTGGCCGGTGCACAGCGACGCTGGAGCGACGCGGCAGCCCTCTTCGCCCGTGCCGAGCGCGGCGGCCTCGATCCCAAACGCCGCATCAGCGCGGCCTATGGGCGCTACATCGCGCAGTCCCTGGCCGACCCGAAGCGGGTCTATCCCGAGCCGAGGCTCAACCCCAACGACCCCGAGGCCGCCCTGGCCCATGCCTATGTGGTGGCCTTCCGGGAGGACCTGACGGCGGCCGCCGAGGTGATCCGGAAGGCGGAAAAGCGTTTTCCCGACGATTCCCGCATTGCCGTCCTGTCGGCGCAGCTCGCCTTCGCCCTCAACCGGCGCGAGGAGATGCGCGCGGCCATCGCCCGCGCGGTCGCCATTGATCCGGACGATCCGGCCGTCGTGATGGCGCATGCCAACATCAAGGGCGATATCGACGGCAGGGTCAACGAGGCGATCGACGATCTGCGCCGGGTCACCGCCGTCGCTCCGGGCGACCCGGATGTCTGGAACGATATCGGTCTGTTCGAATCGACACGGGACCGGCCGATCGCCGCCGAGGAGGCCCTGCGCCGGTCCATCGCGGAGGATCCCGAGAGCCCTATCGCATATGTCAATCTCGCGCTCCTGATCCTCGACCAGAACCGGGTGGACGAGGCGGGTGCCCTGATCGAGAAGGCGCTCGAACTCGACCCGGCCTTCCACATCGGTTACGTGGCCAAGGGCCGCTACCTGCTGCAGAAGGGCGAGGCGGCGCGCGGCCTCGAGTTCATCCTCATGGGCTCGGCCGCCAACCCGGCCCATTCCCAGGGCCTGCTGGCGGCCGCCATCGCCTATTACCAGAACGGCGACGAGGAACTGTCGGACCAGGCCCTCGACAATGCCGACCGGCTCGATCCCAACGACCCGATCGTGGCCATCGTCCGCACCGCCATCGCCATCGACCAGTATCGGGCCGACGAGGCGGTGCTGAGCGCCCGCGAGGCCGTGCGCCGCTTCCGGCAGCGCGGCGGCGATTTTGCCGGGATCGCCGTGAACCGGCAGGCGGGCTCCTATCCGGCCCAGGCTTATCGGTTCCTCGACCTGAACGAATGGGGCCGCTATTACGGTGATCGGGTCTTCGATCCCTTCACGGCCTCGGGCTATTTCGACCAAGCGGCCGCCCAGCGCCCGACCGTTCTTGCCACGCGCCAGACCATCTCGGCGGTCCAGGGCGAGGCCGCCGATCTCACATCGTTCAATCTCGTCGTGCAGGGCCTGTTCTTCGATCCCCTCGCCGTCTCGGGCCGGATCGGGCGTCAGGATCTCCTGCGCCGCCCGTTCCTGGACGTCGAGGTCGGCGGCAGCCTGCTGTTCAGGGCCAATCGGGTCGGGTGGGAGACCGAGGCCAACGTCCAGGGCTTCTCGAACGAGCCGGTGCCGACGTCCTTCTCGCTCGCGGCGAGCCGCCTCAGGGGCGACGGACGCAATCCCATCGACAAGGAGGAGGCGGACAGCGCCTCGTTCTTCGTCGGCTCGTCTCCCTCCGCCACGGACCGTTTCCTGATCTTCGGCGCGGCGGCCAGCGCGGAGCCGGGACTTGCGCGCATCGACACCCAGGCACGCTTCTTCACCGGCCGGCAGGAGACCACGGCCCTGACCGGCGGCGCCGGCTGGAGCCACAGCTTCAGCGACCGGAACGTGCTGACGGCAGCCGTCTTCGCGCAACGCAGCTTCGACCGGCGCTACTCGCAGGCAACCTCGGCCGATCTGTTCCCTCTCATCGTCGGCGGTCAGCAATGGGAGCGCCGCTGGACCGAGGGTGTCGTCGCAGCCCTGGGCCACACCGTCGGATTCGGCGACCTCACGCTCCGCTATGGCTTCGAAGGACAGGCCGGGCGGTCCTTCAACGGCGCGTTCGGCAACAGCTTCGTCTTCAACGCGAATACCAACCAGATCGAGCGCGCCGACATCAATGAGCGCACGGAGGCGGATTTCCGCGCCACTCGCCTCTACGCAGACGCTTTCTGGCGGCCGTCCGACTGGTTCGAGACCCAGATCGGCGTGCAGCAGACCTTCGTCGACGTCGAGAACCAGTCCGCCGACGCATCGGTCACGCCGCGCCTCGGAATCGGCCTCTCGCCGTTCGAGGGCCATTGGCTGCGTGCCGCGTATCAGCGTGACGGCGATCTGCCGCTTGCCTTCACGCTGTCGCCGGTGACGACCGTGGGCCTCGTGCCCAACGATCTGCCGACCGCTCTCGGCGGTCGCATCGATACCCTGGCCCTGCGCTGGGATGCGGAATGGAGTCCCCATATCTTCACGGCGGTCGAGTATCAGCGGCAGGACGCGCGCGGTCTCGACCTGCCCACGACCGCAACCCTCGACAGCGTGTCGATCGGCAAGGCCCGGATCGAGCGGCTTGCCGCCACCGCGAATCTCTGGCTCGGCTACGGGATCGGCGTGTTCGGCACGGTCGGCACGGTCTCGTCCGAGATCCGTTCGGCCGAAGCGGTGGGCGCCGATGTCCCCTTCATCGCCGGGCACTTCGCGCGGGCGGGCCTCACCTTGGTTCATCCCAGCCGCCTCAGGTTTTCCATGGCCGGCACCTTCGTGAGCGATCTCAAGGGCGACATCGCGGGCACGCGGCTCGACGATTACTGGACGGCGGACGGGTCCGTAACCTGGGAGACGCCCGACCGGCGCCTCCTCCTCGGATTCAGCGTCCTCAACCTGCTCGACCAGGATTACGAGATCGCCCCCGGCATTCCCGGCACTGGCCGCACCTACGCGGCCACCATGAAGGCACGGTTCTAAGGGGTGAACGGCACCGAAACAGGCGCAGACTCCCGGAGCGTAAGCGCTGACCAGACGGCTTTGCGCCACTTCGCCATCGCGGCATTCATCGCGGCGCTCCTGATCCCGCTCGCGTTCTTCAAGTCTTTCGGCCTGATCGAGGCTCGGTTCTACGATGTTTTCTCGACCATCGCGCCGCCGCGGCCGCCACAGCCCGGCGCGCTGATCGTGGCCATCGACGAGCCGTCCTTCTCCGAGATCGGGCAACGCTGGCCGTGGCCGCGCGACCTGCATGCGCGGCTCGTGGAGAGCCTGCGCCGCGCCGGCGCCAGGGTGGTTGGCTTCGACGTCATCTTCTCCGAGCCTTCGACGGATGAAGCGGACAAGGCCCTCGCGGCGGCCCTGAGGCCGGACGTGGTCCTGGCGGCCGACGACGTGACGACCGTTCTCGAACAGGGCATCCAGACGACCCGGGTCAATCCCGTCGATCCGTTCCTCGATGCCGGCGCCGTGCCCGGCGTCACCTCGGTCGATCTCGACGGGGACGCGTATCTGCGGCTCATGCCGCGGATGCCGGACGGCTTCGCGGCCGAAATCCTGCGGCGCGAGGGCGTCACCACCCACCCGCCCCCGGAGGGCGCGCTGATCCAGTATTTCGGACCGGCCGACACCTATCCGAGGGTCTCCTACTACCAGGCCATCGACCCCGAGACCTTTCTGCCGCCGGGTCGGCTCAAAGGTCAGACGGTGCTCGTGGGCCTGAGCCTGAAGGCCGCCACCTCGGCCGATACGGGCGCGCCCGATACCTTTCCGACACCCTATACCCTGACCAGCGGCACGCTCACGGCCGGCGTGGAGGTGCAGGCGACGATTCTCGACAACCTCCGGCACGGCCTCTACGCCGTGCCGATCCCGCGCCTCGCCATGGCGGGCCTGATCGTCGCGGCCGCCTTCCTGGCCGCCGCTTTCTGCCGCCGGGGCATCTCGAAGCGTGCGGGCGTTCTTGCGGTCGTCACCGTCGCGGGGCTTCTGGTCGGCGCCTGGGTGCTTCTTCGCTTCGGGCGCATCTGGGCGCCGCCCGCCCTGCCGGTGGCGGCGGCCCTCGGAGTATTCGGGGCGCGGTTCGGCGTCGATTTCATGCGCGAGCGCCAGATGCGTCGCGCGGTGTCGGAAGCTTTCTCGCGCTACCTCGCGCCGGAGCTGGTGGCGCAGCTCGCCCGCGACCCGAGTGCCCTGAAGCTCGGGGGCGAGCGCCGCAACCTGTCGATCCTGTTCTGCGACGTGCGCGGTTTCACGAGCATGTCGGAGAGGCTCAAGGACGAGCCGGAACGCCTGACCACTCTCATCAACCGCCTGCTCGACGTGCTGTCCGGCGCCGTCATGGCCGAGGGCGGCACCATCGACAAATACATGGGCGACTGCGTGATGGCGTTCTGGAACGCGCCCCTGCGCAGCCCGGACCATCCGCTGCGCGCCGTGCGCGCGGCCCTCGGCATGATGCAGGCCGTCGAGGAGCTGAATCGGATGCTTCGCCAGGAGGAGGGCGAGAGCGCTTCCCGGTTTGCGGTCGGTGTCGGCATCAATACGGGCGACTGCGTGGTCGGCAACGTCGGCTCGCGCTGGCGCTACGATTATTCGGTGCTGGGCGACGCCGTGAACCTCGCCTCCCGTCTGGAAAGCCTGTCGAAGGAATTCGGCGTGTCGCTGATCCTCGGGCCCTCCACCGCCGAGGCCGTGCGCGGCCACTACGTGCTGATCGAGCTCGACCGGATCGCCGTGCGGGGCCGCGCGTCCGAATCGGCCATCTACACCGTCGTGGCGCCGGTCGAGCAGCGGGCCGATCCCGCCGTCAGGGCGCTGGAGGAGGAGCATCCCCGCCTGCTCGCGGCCCTGCGCGCCGGGCAGAGGCAGGAAGCCGAGGCGCTCCTCGAACGCTGCCGCAGCCTGGCACCGTCGCTGACGGGTTATTACGACAAGCTGGCGGCCCGGTTCCCGAAAGCCGCCTGATCCCTCTTGTCATTCCCGGCCGGAGCGCGGCGGACGGGAAGGATCCCATGGTGCCGTTCCGGAAACCGGATTCCCTTCCCGATCCTTCGAGCTCCGGGGATGACACGGGAGTACGATGCTCCTGCAAGCCATTTGCAAAGAGAAACAAAGACTTGCGACCTCCGTCAGGGGCTTTATAAGGTCGCCTCCGCCCTTTTCCGCCGGTACCGATTGCCCGTGACGCCATGGACAAGATCCAGAAACTTGCCATTGGCAGCATCTTCATCGGAGCGATCGTCTTCGCTCTGAAATATGCTGCCTATTATCTCACGGGCAGCATCGCGCTCTATTCGGACGCGCTCGAGAGCATCATCAACATGGTCACGGCCGTGGCGGCTCTCATGGCGGTTCGCCTGAGCGCCCAGCCCGCCGACGCCAACCATCCCTACGGCCACCACAAGGTCGAGTATTTCTCGGCCGTTCTCGAGGGTGTGCTGATCATTGTCGCGGCCCTGGTAATCCTGCAGGAATCCTATCGCGGCATCATGGCGCCCAAGCTGCTCGACGCCCCGGCCATGGGCCTCGCCGTCAACGCGCTTGCAGGTTTCGTCAATGCGTTCTGGTCCTGGGTCCTGATCCGCGAGGGCCGGCGCTTGCGGTCTCCCGCGCTCGTCGCGGACGGGCGCCATCTCCTGACCGACGTGGTCACCTCCGTCGGCGTCCTGGCCGGCCTCCTGCTCGTTCCGGTGACGGGCTGGGCGCAGCTCGACCCGGCGCTCGCGGCCCTGGTGGCGCTCAACATCCTCTGGTCGGGCTGGGGTCTGATGAAGGAGAGCATCGGCGGCCTCATGGACGAGGCGGTGCCCGAGAAGGTGCTGGGCCAGATCCGCGAGACCATCTCGATCAACGCTGCGGGCGCCATCGAGGCCCACGACCTGCGCACCCGCCATGCCGGCAAGGTCACCTTCATCGACTTCCACCTGGTGGTGCCGGGCGAGATGAGCGTCACGGACGCCCACGACATCTGCGACCGCCTGGAAAGGGCCCTGAAGACGGACGTCGACGGCGCCCTCGTGACCATCCACGTGGAGCCCGACAACAAGGCCAAGCACGCCGGCATCGTGGTGCTGTGACGGGCACCGCAGCCGTCATTCCGGAGCCGCGAAGCGGAACCCCGAATCTATAGCTGCGGACGATGCAGGATCGAGCGAGACCCTGACAGCTTTCTTCTGGAACGCTGGTGTTCATGGGTTCCGGGCTCACGCCACAGGCGCGCCCCGGAACGACAGAGGTAATGCCACGAAAATGGAGGGAGCATCCGCCCCCTCCCCTTTCTCGGTCGCGTGCTCAGCTCAGCTGCGCTTGGGCGGCGAGGCCGGCCAGCTCTTGATGAGCGTGTCGTAGTCCACCGTCTCGCCTTTCGGCTTCTCGTTGGCGAGCTTGGGCTGCGGTGCGATCCCGCCGGAGGCCGCGGCCTTCTTGATCCAGTCCTCGGCCGAGGTCTTGGGGTTCAGCTTCGGTCCGCATTCGCCCTGCACATTGGCGCGTTCGAGACGGCCCAGCACCTCGTCCTGCGCGGCCGCGAGCGCGTCCATCGCCTGCTGCGGGGTCTTGGCGCCCGAGGCGGCGTCGCCGATGTTCTGCCACCAGAGCTGCGCGAGCTTCGGATAATCCGGCACGTTGTTGCCGGTGGGCGTCCACTGCACGCGGGCCGGCGAGCGGTAGAACTCGACGAGGCCGCCGAGCTTGGGCGCCCGCTCGGTCATCGACGGATGCCAGATGTCGCTCTCGCGGATGAAGGTGAGGCCCACATGGCTCTTCTTCAGCGAGACCGATTTCGAGGTCACGAACTGCGCATAGAGCCAGGCCGCCTTGCGCCGCTCGACGGGGGTGGACTTGAGGAGCGTCCACGAGCCCGCGTCCTGGTAGCCGAGCTTCATGCCCTCCTTCCAGTACGAGCCGTGCGGCGACGGGGCCATGCGCCATTTCGGGGTTCCGTCCGCATTCACCACCGGCAGGCCGGGCTTGACCATGTCGGCCGTGAACGCCGTGTACCAGAAGATCTGCTGGGCGATGTTGCCTTGGGCCGGCACCGGCCCCGATTCGGAGAAGTTCATGCCGTTCGCCTGCGGCGGGGCGTATTTCTTCATCCAGTCGAGATATTTGGTGATCGAATACACGGCGGCCGCGCCATTGGTGTCGCCGCCGCGATCGACCGAGGAGCCGACCGGCCGGCAGCCCTCCATGCGGATACCCCATTCATCGACGGGCTTGCCGTTCGGAATGCCCTTGTCGCCGTTACCGGCCATGGACAGCCAGGCATCGGTGAAGCGCCAGCCCAGAGACGGGTCCTTCTTGCCGTAATCCATGTGGCCATAGACCTTGACGCCATCGATGTCCTTCACGTCGTTGGTGAAGAATTCGGCGATGTCCTCGTAGGCCGACCAGTTCACCGGCACGCCGAGGTCGTAGCCATACTTGGCCTTGAACTTTTCGCGCAGGTCCGGGCGCTGGAACCAGTCGTAGCGGAACCAGTACACGTTCGCGAATTGCTGGTCGGGCAGCTGGTACATCTTGCCGTCCGGCGCGGTCGTGAAGGACTTGCCGATGAAGTCGTTGATGTCGAGCGTCGGCGAGGTGACGTCCTTGCCCTCGCCCGCCATCCAGTCGTCCAGCGCGATGGCCTGCTTGTAGCGGAAATGGGTGCCGATCAGGTCGGAATCGTTTACCCAGGCATCGTAGACGTTGCGGCCGGACTGCATCTGGGTCTGGATCTTCTCCACAACGTCACCCTCCTGGATGAGGTCGTGGGTGAGCTTGATGCCGGTGATCTCCGAGAACGCCTTGGCGAGCGTCCTGGCTTCGTATTCATGGGTGGTGATGGTCTCGGAGACCACGTTGATCTCCATGCCGGCGAAGGGTTTGGCGGCATTCACGAACCATTCCATCTCCTTCATCTGCTCGTCCTTGGAGAGCGTGGAAGGCTGGAATTCGCTGTCGACCCAGCGGCGGGCTTCCTCCATTCCGGCGAAAGCCGCGCCCGTTCCGAGCACCATCGCAATCGTACTCGCAGAAACAAGCAGCTTAAGACGCGATCTTGGCAACATGGGTTCTTCCTCCCGTGACCGGCCGGTTTCTCCCCGGCCGGGTTCTTCCCTTCGGCCTCGGGCGAGGCCGCAGAGTCGTTTTGAACCTTGCCCTTACACGAAGCGGAACACGGCCGCCGCATAGAGGAGGGAAAGGCCGAAAGCCCACCAGAGCTGCTCCGGGCCGAAAAGCCCAAGCCAGGCGAGATGGATGAAGGCTGCGCCGAGCAGCGACATGAAGAGCCGGTCGCCGCGCGTGGTCGGGATCCGCAGCACGCCGACGCGCTCCGTCTCCGGGCGGTGGATCGCGAGCGCCGTCATGACGAGAAGCAGGCTCGCGATCCCGGCGAAGAAAAGCCCCGTCTGCCAAGTCCAGGCC
>Ga0247820_10001458_pt1 | contig 13336 bp, 15 predicted proteins | sample 13C_Glucose_Day1_2_FD_192480 | JGI IMG/M metagenome (GOLD analysis project Ga0247820, IMG submission 192480) | Soil microbial communities from agricultural site in Penn Yan, New York, United States - 13C_Glucose_Day14 | ecosystem: Environmental > Terrestrial > Soil > Agricultural land | place...
CCGCGTTCCACGTGGCCTTGGGCGAGCGCCAACCCTCTTCGTCGTTGCCCAGGCGCCAGTACCCGCTGATCGACAGGCGGCGCGGCGGGAGCTGCCGATCGACCCGGAGCAGCCGGCGGATCTGCGCGACCCAGCCGGCCTCGCCGTGCACGAACGCCTGCACGTCGGCCAGCGGCAACTCGATGCCCCGCACCAGCTCGACCAGCCGCTCACCGACCTGCCGGTGACCGGTCGTCAGCCAGGTCACCACCACGCCCTCGGGCGCGATCAACGAGAGCTTCGATTCCGGGCCGGGCACCTCGATCACGACGTGGCCCCGGGCGTCGGCCGGCAGTGCCTCGAGCGCGACCGCAATGGCGGGCAGGGCGCTCTCGTCGCCGGCGAGCAGGTGCCAGGCGGCCGCCGGGTCGGGGGCGTAGGCGCCGCCCGGGCCGCGGATGAACAGGGTGTCCCCGGGCTCGGCGGCCACCGCCCACGGGCCGGCCACGCCGGCGGTGCCGTGCACCACGAAGTCGACGGTCAGCTCGTGGGTGAGGGCGTCGAACGCGCGCACCGAGTAGGTGCGGACCACCGGCCACTGCTCGGCCGGCCACTCCCGCTTGATCCGGTCCAGGTCCAGGGGCCGGGGGTAGTCGGCTCGCGGAAAGATGAGCTTGACGTATGCGTCGGTGAAGCCGCTCGCGGCGAATTCGGTCAGGCCGCCGAAGACGACGCGCACCATCGTCGGGCTCAAGCGGGTCGTCCGCACGACGGTGGCGGGCGCCGGCACCGGCCGGCGCGCGGTAGGACGGGTGGTCGAGGCTGTCACCGTGCTCCATCTCAGCTCGGCACCGTCATCGGCGCCGAGCGAACTTAGGTTCCCCTTACTCGGACCCTACAGGACGTCGCGGTGTCCGGTGTCCGGCGAGCAGGTGTGACCGCGTCGTGATCAAAGCTGCCGTTCATCGGCGCGGATCGACCGTTCGGCGCACGGTGAGGTGACCCGCCGAGCGACGGGTACCCGCCTGACACACGGATCCTTAGGTTTCCGTGTGACCAGCACGACAGGGACCGCAGCAAATCGATGAGCTCGGTCACTGACGCCATTGAAGGACAAGGAGGTCTCATGGCCGAACCACCCAGCACTGCGCAATCGCCGGCGGAAACGGTGAACTGGGAAGAGGTCCAGGATTCGCCGGATTTCGCCCATCTGCGACATGCTCTGCGGTCCTTCATCTTTCCCGTCACCGTCGCGTTCCTGGTCTGGTACTTCACCTACGTGCTGTGCGCGGCCTTCGCCCGTGACTTCATGAACATCAAGGTGATCGGCGAGTTCAACATCGGCCTGATCTTCGGCCTGCTGCAATTCGTCACCACCTTCCTGATCGCGTTGTTCTACGCGCGGCACATGAACAGCAAGTTCGACCCGGAGGCCGACAAGCTCCGCGACGAGATCGAGGGAGTCGCCTGATGTTCGTCCAGCTCGCCACCACGACCGACACCGCCGCCGCGGTCGCCGATTCCGATTCCGGCCACCAGGTCATCACGATCTCGCTGTTCCTGACGTTCGTCGCCATCACCCTCGGCATCACCATCTGGGCCAGCCGGCAGAACCGCACCGCCGCGGACTTCTACGCCGGCGGCCGTTCGTTCACCGGCATGCAGAACGGCTTCGCCATCGGCGGCGACTACATGTCGGCGGCCTCGTTCCTGGGCATCGCCGGCCTGATCGCCCTCTACGGCTACGACGGGTTCCTGTACTCGATCGGTTTCCTGGTGGCCTGGCTGGTGGCGCTGCTGCTGGTCGCCGAACTGATGCGGAACACCGGCAAGTTCACGATGGCCGACGTCCTGAGTTTCCGGATGAGGCAACGCCCGGTGCGGACCGCCGCGTCCATCTCGACCGTCGTCGTGTCGATCTTCTACCTGCTCGCCCAGATGGTCGGGGCCGGCGAGCTCGTCTCGCTGCTCCTGGGCATCAGCTCGCAGGCCGCCAAGAACCTGGTCATCGCCGGCGTCGGCCTGCTGATGATCATCTACGTGGTGTTCGGCGGCATGAAGGGCACCACCTGGGTGCAGATCATCAAGGCCGTGCTGCTGATGACCGGCGCGGGAATCATGACCGTCTGGGTCCTCGCCAAGTACGGCTTCAACCCGTCCGAGCTGCTGAATGCGGCGGCCGGCGCCTCCGGGAAGGGCGAGGCCTTCCTTGAGCCGGGCCTGCGCTACGGCGTGGAGTCGGCCGACGCCACCAAGACACTGCTGTCCAAGCTGGATTTCATCTCCCTGGCAATGGCCCTGGTGTTGGGCACCGCGGGTCTGCCGCACATCCTGATCCGCTTCTACACCGTTCCGAGCTCCAAGGCGGCTCGCAAGTCCGTGCTGTGGGCCATCGCGCTGATCGGCACGTTCTACCTCATGACGCTGGCGCTGGGCTTCGGCGCGGCGGCGCTGGTCGGGCACGAGGCGATCACCAAGCAAAGTGCGGGCGGCAACTCGGCGGCGCCGCAGCTGGCCGAGGCGCTCGGTGGCGTCGGCACCACGACCGGGGCGATCATGCTCGCGGTCATTGCCGCGGTCGCGTTCGCCACCATCCTCGCGGTCGTCGCCGGGCTGACCCTGGCGTCGTCGTCGTCGCTGGCGCACGACCTGTACGCCAACGTGATCCGGCGTGGGAAGGTCACCACCGACAAGCAGGAGGTGCGGGTCGGCCGGATCTCCGCGGTCGTCATCGGGGCGGTCTCCATCGCCCTGGCCATCCCGGCGCAGTCGCTGAACGTGGCGTTCCTGGTGGCCATCGCTTTTGCCATCGCGGCCTCGGCGAACCTGCCGGTGATCCTGTACTCGCTGTTCTGGAAGCGGTTCAACACCCGGGGCGCGACCTGGGGCATCTACGGCGGCCTGATCTCCGCGCTGGTGTTGCTGATCTTCTCGCCGAACGTGTCCGGCGGTGCGGTCAACGCCACCACCGGCAAAGCGGCCAGCCTGTTCAGCGACCCGTCGATCGACTTCCACTGGTTCCCGCTGAACAACCCGGGCCTGATCTCCATCCCGCTGGGCTTCCTGTTCGCCTTCATCGGCACGGTCACCAGCAAGGAGTTCAACAAGGCCAAGTGGGCCGAGATGGAGGTGCGCTCGCTCACCGGTGCGCACGCCGAGAAGGCAGTCTCGCACTGACCCTCGAACCCACCGAGGTGACGTCGACCGGCGCCGCGGAGTCCCCGGACTCCCCGGCGCCGGTTCGCGTCACCCCAACCGGACGATCTTGTCCTCGACCGCCGATCTCACCCCGTCGTGAGGAGGTCGCCCGCGGACATTCGGCGCACCATTTCGGCTGACCGGCGCAGGACGCCGCGCGGCTGGATGGGAGACAAGGCGATGGCCAATCCAAAACGATCAACAGCCAATCCGAAGCGAAGCGCGTCGGCGCAGCCCTCGACCAGTCCGGCGAACGCGCCGGCGTCGTGGGAAGTCGAGTTCCAGCGGATGGCGGAGGACTTCGCGGACCCGCACCAGGAGTGGCGACGGCTGTTCTCCGAATTCCTGGGCACGTTCCTGCTGGTGCTGGTGGCCGCCGGGGGCGGCATGATGGGCACCGCCTTTCCGGACACGATCAGCCGAACGGCGGCGGTCACCGCGCCCGCGCTGATGGTGCTCGGCGTCATCCTGTTCATGGGCAAGGTGTCCGGCGCCCATCTGAACCCGGCGGTCAGCATCGCGTTCGCGCTGCGCGGCGATTTCCCGTGGCGGCGGGTGCCCGGTTACATCGTGGTGCAGTTGGCCGGGGCGTCGGTGGCTGCGCTGTTCCTGCAGGCGGTGATCGGGGTGTCCGCGTCGAACGGGTCCAACTACCCGGCGTCCGGGTATTCGCAGCTGACCGCCTTCGTCATGGAGGCCGTGCTGACGTTCGGGTTGGTCAGCGTCATTCTCGGCACCGCGTCCGGGGCGCAGAACCTCGGCGTCATCGGCGCCCTGGGCGTGGGGGGTTACATCGCGTTGGCCGGCCTGTGGGGCAGCCCGATCTCCGGCGCGTCGATGAACCCGGGCCGCACCTTCGGCCCCGATCTGATCAGCCTGAACTTCGACGCCTACTGGGTGTACGTCGCCGGCCCGATCCTCGGCGCGATCGTGGCCGTCGGCTGCGCATTCGTGCTGCGCGGACAGGGCGGTGGCCGGTCCGGCTCGGCCGCCGCCCAGGGCGCCCTGTTCACCGAGGTCAACAAATCCTGACCGGATCGGCCGACCGGGCCCACCGTCGAACGATCGGTGAACACAATGCACACAAGGCCGATGCGGGCGGTGGTGGTGGGTAGGTTCCGGCGGGGCTGAGTAGGTTTTCAGCAGGCCGCGACGTCGCGGTCGTCCCCGTGGGAGGTGGGCCTCGGTGCGCTCCGGATCGAGCTGGTCGCTGGCCCGCCGCATCCTCGCGCTCCAGGCCGTCACCCTGGTCGTCGTCCTCGGCGGGTTGCTCGTCGCCGTCCTGATCGACTCCGACGCCCAGACCGAGCGGGCCACCGGCGAGCGGGTCGCCGCCATCGCATCCACGGTGGCCCAGTCGCCGAACGTGATCGCCGCGGTCACCGGCGACTACCCGGCCGGGCAGGAGATCACCGCCCCGTCCGCCGCCATCCAGCCCTTCGCCACCGCGGTCGGCACGTCCACCGGCGCCGACTTCGTGGTGATCATGACCCCGGACGGCGTCCGGTACACCCACCCGGATCCGACCCAGGTCGGTGGGACCTACCTGGGCAGCCGGGACGCCGCGCTGGCGGGCCGGGTGGGCATCGAGACGTACACCGGCACGCTGGGTCCGTCGGTCCGGGCGATCGCACCGGTGTACGACGCCAAGGGCCAGATCGTTGCCCTGGCCGCGGTTGGGGTGACCGTGACGCATGTGGACGAGATCTCCGGGCAACGCGTCGGGTGGCTGATCCTGATCGGGCTGGTCGCCCTCGGTGTCGGCTTCGCCGGGTCACTGGTGATCGCCCGCTGGGTGCGTCGGCAGACCCTGGGCATGGGACCGCGGGAGCTTGCTCGACTGTTCACCTACTACGACGCGGTGCTCGCCTCCGTGCACGAGGGCATGGTGCTGCTCGATGGGCAAGGGACGATCAGCAGCGTCAATTCCGAGGGCCGTCGGTTGCTGGGGCTCGGTGACGACGCGGTCGGCCGAACACCGGTCCAGGCGGGCCTGCCGGATCACCTGGCCACGCTGATGACGGACTCGGAGGACCTGACCGACGAGCTGGTGCTGTCCGCGGACCGGGTGCTGGTGCTCACCCGCCGGCCGGTCGCGGTCCGCGGGGCCCGCGTGGGCGCGGTGGTGACGTTGCGCGATCACACCGAACTGGACGCGCTGACCGGCGAGCTCGACCGGGCCAAGAGCTTCTCCGAGGCACTGCGGGCGCAGGCGCATGAGTCCGCGAACCGCATGCACACCGTGATCTCGCTCATCGAGCTCGGCGAGACCGACCACGCATTGTCGTTCGCGGTGTCCGAGTTGCAGACCGCGCAACGGCTCGCGGATCGGGTCCTGGAAGGCGTCGGAAACCCGGTGGTGGCGGCCGTGCTGTTGGCCAAGTCGGCGCAGGGAGCGGAACGGGGCATCGAACTGATCGTGCGGCCCGGCTCGTTCCTGCCGCCGGATGCCGCCCCGGACCATGAGCTGGTGACCATCGTGGGCAACCTGATCGACAACGCCTTCGACATCCTGGCCACCCTGCCGGCGACCGGCGAGCAACGTCGGGTCGTCGTCGCCCCGGACCTGATCGGGTTGACCATCCGCGGCGCCGAGGGAGTGGGCGGCGGGCCACCCCGGCCGGCCGACGACGACGACGGAATCGCGCTCGAGCCGCCGTACGTCCGGATCGTGGTCACCGACAACGGGCCGGGGCTGTCCGAGAGCCAGGCCCGATCGGTGTTCGCCCGCGGCTGGTCGACCAAGAGCGCGCGTGGTCCGGCCGGCGACCGGGGACTCGGCCTGGCGCTGGTCGCCCAGGCGGTGGCCCGCTGCGGCGGTACGGTGCACGCCGTCCCCGGCCCGGGGGCGCGTTTCGTGGTCGGGTTGCCGTACCGGGGAACCGGTGAACCGACCGGCACGGTGAACACCGAACAAGGAGTGATGCGATGATCCGGGTCCTCGTCGTCGAGGACGAACCGATCGCCGCCCGCGCCCACAAGGCCTACGTCGAACGGGTCTCCGGCTTCTCCGTGGTCGCCGTCGCCAACTCGCGCATCGAGGCGGAGCGGGCCCTGGCCAAGGGCGGCATCGACCTGGTGCTGCTCGACCTGCACCTGCCGGACGGGCACGGTCTCGATCTGTTCCGCCGCATCCGCGCCGCCGGTTCGACGGTCGACGTCATGATCGTCTCGTCCGCCCGGGACGCCGACGTGGTGCGGTCCGCGGTGGCCCAGGGCGCGGTGCAGTACGTCATCAAGCCGTTCGCCTTCAACGCGTTGCGCGATCGGCTGCTGTCCTACAAGGAGTTCGCCGAGCAGGTCGGGCTGGAGGACGACGTCGATCAGGCGTCGGTGGACCGGGCGCTGGGCATGCTCCGCGCGCCCGCGTCGGGGTCCCTGCCCAAGGGCATGACCAAGGAGACCCTGGCCATCGTCGTCGGTGCCCTGCGCGAACTCAGTGACGCGTCGGCCTCACAGATCGGTGAATTCCTGGGCGTCTCCCGGATCACCGCCCGCCGGTATCTCGAGCATCTCGCCGACACCAACGTCGCCGAGCGGACGCTCAAGTACGGCCAGGTGGGGCGGCCGGAAACCAGGTACGGGCTGCGTCGCTCCGAGTGAGCGCGACCCGCCGATCGATCAGGCGGGTGGCGAATCGCCCGGTTCGAGCCGTGTCCGCTGCTGCTCCCAGGCGGCCACCGAGGCCGGCACCCAGCTGACCGTCCGCCGCCACACCTCCCGGACCGTGACGCACAGCAGGAGCCAGGCCACGCCCGTCAGCCAACCGGCCAGCACATCGGTGGCCCAGTGCACGCCCAGGTAGACCCGGGACCAGCCGATGGCGAGCACGAAAAGCACGCCGCCGCTGATCGCCGCCGCCCGCCAGGCGGTGCTGTGGATCATCGGCACGAACACCACCAGCAGGACGCCGATGATGGCCGCGGACGCCAGCGCGTGGCCGGACGGGAACGACTCGTTGGTCTCGGTGACCAGTCGGAACTCCACCGGCGGCCGCTCACGGCCCACGGTCGCCTTGCCGACCCGCACGAGCAGGCCGGCCCCCGCGGACACGACCGCAACCAGCACCGCGTCCCCGCGGCGGCCGCGGAACCACAGCACGAGGACGGAGACGCCGGCGATGATGCCCATCGACAGCGTGCTGCCGATCTCGGTGATGACGATGGCCACCGTCGTCAGGGCGGGAGTCCGCTGGTTGATCGCCCACTGCCAGACCACCGGGTCGATGGTGGCCAAACCGTTCTGCTCGACGGCGCCGTCGGCCAGTCCCAGGATCACGGCGGCCAGGACCAGCAGCGCCACACTGCTGGCCAGCAACAATTCGACCGTGCCGGGCGCGGCCCGGCGGCGCCGGACGGCGACCAGCGCGCCGAGCCCGAGCAGTACCACCGCCGCGATCGCGTAGGGCAGCCAGACGTAGCCGTACTCGAAGAAGGCGTCCGAACCGGGCGCCATCCTCATCGGTGCCTGGCCCAGGGTCGGAGCAGGGATGACGGCATCGGTCATGTCAGTCGAAGAAATCCTCGAGGAAGGCCCTTTTCTGCTTCTTCTTGCCTCGCAACTTGTCGGGCCGGACCTTGTCGTAGTCCCGCCGGGACTCCTTGGCCGGACGCTGCGGGCGGTCGTAGTCCACGATCGGGGACGCCGCCGGCTCGGCCGGCGCCAGCCCGAAGAACTGCGCCTCGGCGACCATCAGGCGTTCGAGTTCGGCGCGATCGAGGAAGACCCCGCGGCACTGCTTGCACACATCGACGGTCACGCCGTCGCGTTCCAGATTGCGCATCTTGCCTTGGCACTTCGGACAGACGAGGCTCATGATGCGGCCCACGGTATCCCGGCCGTCGCGACCAGACGCTCCCGGGCGGCCACCCTCATCCGAACAGGCCGTCGATGAACGACTTGTTGCCCTTCTTCCCCTTCTTCTTCCCCTTGCCCTTGCCCAGGTACTCGGTGGCGATCGAGGCGATCGTCGACAGGTCGGCCATCGGGGACCGGCCGGCGGAGGCCGGCCCCGCCGGAGGCGGATAGGGGGATGGGGCCGGGTTCGACGGTGCGGGATAGGCCTGGGGCGGGGGATAGGCCTGAGGCGGCGGGTAGGCCTGAGGCGGTGGGTAGGCCTGGAGCGGTGGAGAGGCTGCGGCCGGCGGCGCGGCGGGCGCCGGTGGTGTTCGCGGACCTGAGGTCCGGCCGCTGTTGAAGCGGGCCTCGGCGTCCACCAGGTGCTCCAACTCACCGCGGTCCAGGAAGATGCCGCGGCACTCGGTGCACTGATCGACCACGACACCGTTGCGCTCGTAGGCGTTCATCAGGCTGTGACACTTGGGGCAAAGCATGCTCATGTCTGCCCAACGCTCGGCCGGACGGGCCGAGTTCCGCGCGCCGGCGTGACTCCGCCCAGGTGGTGGTTCCCGGGCGAACCCGAGCCGCTCCGGAGGCGGTTGGATCACCGGGGCGGGAGAGCGTACAGTGGAACGTCGGCGCGCGGGTCGCGTCGGTTTGGTGCTGCTCTCGTCAGGGCGAGCCGAGCCGAGGTCGGATGAAGCTCATCCGGCGCGCCGAGCCCCCGGGCCACCGAGCCGGTCATGACGACCGGCCGCGGCAGCCTGCGGAGCGATCGACCCACACCAGCATGGCAGTAAGAAGTGCGGAGGATATGGGCAAGAAAGACGGGGCCATCGAGGTCGAAGGTCGCGTGGTCGAGCCGTTGCCCAACGCGATGTTCCGGGTCGAGTTGGAGAACGGGCACCGCGTGCTCGCGCACATCAGCGGCAAGATGCGTCAGCACTACATCAGGATCCTGCCCGAGGACCGGGTCGTCGTCGAACTCTCGCCGTACGACCTGAGCCGTGGACGGATCGTCTATCGCTACAAGTAGGCACTGCTCGCCGCAGGGGCTTGTCCCGGCTTCGCCGGGGCGGTCCGAACGGCACTGCTCGCCGCAGGGGCTTGTCCCGGCTTCGCCGGGGCGGTCCGAGCGGCACTGCTCGCCGCAGGGGCTTGTCCCGGCTTCGCCGGGGCGGTCCGAACGGCACTGCTCGCCGCAGGGGCTGGACCCGGCTCGCCGGGACCGACTCCTGAGGCACAAGCCGCTCCCTCTCTCGGGGAGCGGACCGGGTCAGCAATGTCCCGGGCGATCGGCCGCCACCCGGCGGACCGATAGGGAGCGCACCGGCATCGGTTCGCGTGGTCCGGCCCACCCGGGTCGGGACTAGAGACAGGACAAGCATGAAGGTCAACCCGAGCGTCAAGAAGATCTGCGACAAGTGCAAGGTGATCCGCCGGCACGGTCGCGTCATGGTCATCTGCGAGAACGTTCGCCACAAGCAGCGCCAGGGCTGAGTCCCTGACGCGGGTCGTCCGACCACGGACGACCCGACCGGCCGGCCCCTTGGGGGCGGCCGCGACCATCGCGTCACCACCGCTCCCCGGCAGACGCCGGGCGGGCGGGATTCCCCCGGACCACGGGCCGGGGCCTCGACCAGATGTCGGGGGAGGGACGCGACCGACACCCGTGGGTGACACGAGGGAGTACCCGCCTCATGGCGCGACTCGTCGGCGTCGATCTGCCCCGCGACAAGCGGATGGAGATCGCGCTCACCTACATCTATGGGATCGGGCGTACCCGTTCCCTGGAACTGCTCAAGGCCACCGGCATCAGCCCGGACCTTCGCTCGAAGGACCTGTCGGACGAGGACGTGCTCGCCCTGCGCGACGCGATCGACGCCGCCGACCTCAAGGTCGAGGGCGACCTGCGCCGCGAGGTGCAGGCCGACATCCGCCGGAAGATGGAGATCGGCTCCTACCAGGGTCTGCGACACCGCCGCCACCTGCCGGTCCGCGGTCAGCGCACCAAGACCAACGCGCGCACCCGCAAGGGACCGAAGAAGACCATCGCCGGCAAGAAGAAGGCCAGGTAAGCCATGCCCCCCAAGTCCCGTCAGGGCTCCGCGGCGGTCAAGAAGGTCCGCCGCAAGGAGAAGAAGAACGTCTCCCACGGTCACGCGCACATCAAGAGCACGTTCAACAACACGATCGTGTCGATCACCGACCCGACCGGCGCGGTGATCAGCTGGGCCTCCGCCGGCCACGTCGGCTTCAAGGGCTCCCGCAAGTCGACGCCGTTCGCGGCGCAGATGGCGGCCGAGAACGCCGCCCGTCAGGCGATCGAGCACGGCATGCGCAAGGTCGATGTGTTCGTCAAGGGCCCGGGTTCGGGCCGCGAGACCGCGATCCGCTCGCTCCAGGCCGCCGGCCTGGAGGTCGGTGCGATCTCCGATGTCACCCCGCAGGCCCACAACGGCACCCGGCCGCCCAAGCGGCGCCGGGTCTGAGCGGGCGAAGGAGATCTAGATCATGGCTCGCTATACCGGTCCCATCACCAAGAAGTCCCGCCGTCTGAAGGTCGACCTGGTCGGCGGCGACATGGCCTTCGAGCGCCGTCCCTTCCCGCCCGGCCAGCACGGCCGCGCGCGGACGAAGGAGAAGGAGTACCTGACCCAGCTGCAGGAGAAGCAGAAGGCCCGGTACACCTACGGCGTCCTGGAGAAGCAGTTCCGTCGCTACTACGCCGAAGCCGCATCGCGGTCCGGCAAGACCGGCGACACCCTGCTGCAGATCCTCGAATCGCGGCTCGACAACGTCATCTACCGGGCCGGCCTGGCCCGTACCCGGCGGCACGCCCGGCAGCTGGTGTCCCACGGGCACTTCGAGGTCAACGGCGTGCGGGTGGACGTCCCGTCCTACCGCGTCGAGCAGTACGACCTGATCACCGTGCGCAAGCAGTCGAACGAGTCCTACCCGTTCGAGCTGGCCCGCGCCACGTTCGGCGAGCGGCAGCCCCCGGCCTGGATGAAGGTCGTGCCGGAGACGCTGCAGGTGATCGTCCACTCGCTGCCCGTCCGCGCCCAGATCGATTCGCAGATCACCGAGCAGCTGATCGTCGAGTTCTACTCGAAGTAAGCAACCGCTGCCGCTCGTGTGCCGCGCGGATCATCTACGCCGGCGCGGATGAAGTCGTCGACTTCTGTCACACCAGTCCCAAACGGGGCTAGTTGATCCGCGCAGCGCTAGTTGATCCGCGCGGCAGCAGTACGCCGACCGGCCCGGCAGCCGATCGGTCCACATGTGCCGTCATATAGCGGTCGGCACTTTGATCCACCGGAGGTACACCACCATGCTGATTTCTCAGCGCCCCACCCTGACCGAGGAGCCGGTCGCCGACAACCGGTCCCGGTTCATCATCGAACCGCTCGAGCCCGGCTTCGGCTACACCCTGGGCAACTCGCTGCGGCGCACCCTGCTGTCGTCCATCCCCGGCGCGAGCGTCACCAGCATCCGCGTCGACGGGGTCCTGCACGAGTTCACCACCGTGCCGGGCGTCAAGGAGGACATCACCGAGCTCATCCTGAACCTCAAGGAGCTGGTCGTCTCCTCCGAGGACGACGAGCCGGTCACCATGTACCTGCGCAAGCAGGGCCCCGGCGACGTCACCGCCGCCGACATCGCCCCGCCCGCCGGCGTGACCGTGCACAACGCCGACCTCAAGCTGGCCACCCTGACCAAGAAGGGCAAGCTGGAGATCGAACTGGTCGTCGAGCGCGGCCGCGGCTACGTGCCCGCGTCGCCGAACAAGGTCGTCGGCGCCGAGATCGGCCGCATCCCGGTCGACTCGATCTACTCGCCGGTCCTGAAGGTCACCTACCGCGTCGAGGCCACCCGCGTCGAGCAGCGGACCGACTTCGACAAGCTGGTGCTGGACGTCGAGACCAAGCTGTCGATCACCCCGCGGGACGCGCTGGCCTCGGCCGGCACCACCCTGGTCGAGCTCTTCGGCCTGGCCCGCGAGCTCAACGTCGACGCGGAAGGCATCGAGATCGGGCCGTCGCCCGCCGAGGCCGACCACATCGCCGCGTTCGGGCTGCCGATCGAGGAGATGGACCTGACCGTCCGCTCCTACAACTGCCTCAAGCGTGAGGGCATCCACACCGTCGGCGAACTGGTCTCCCGGACCGAGGCCGACCTGCTGGACATCCGCAACTTCGGGCAGAAGTCGATCGACGAGGTCAAGATCAAGCTCGCCGGCATGGGCCTGGCCCTGAAGGACTCGCCGGCCGGGTTCGACCCCGCCGCCGCCGCGATGTCCTACGGCGACTCGGACTGGAACGACGACACCGACGACAGCGGCTACGGCTCGCTCGCCGGGCTCGCCACGCCGGTCCAGGACGACACCGACTACGCGGAGACCGAACAGATTTAGTCGTCACATCGCGAAGCGATGAGGTCCACCCGGGTGCTGGGTGGGCGGGACCGTCTGGCGACGGTCCTGAACTCGAAGGACAGCGTCGGCGCCGCGGGGTTCGCCCCGCGGCGGCCGCCTCACCCGTGGTGGATGACCGTCCACGCGCGGACAACGAAAGAAGGACACGCAATGCCCACGCCCTCCAAGGGACCTCGTCTCGGCGGATCGCCGGCCCATGAGCGGCTGATCCTGGCCAACCTGGCCACCCAGCTGTTCGAGCACGGCAAGATCACGACCACCGAGGCGAAGGCCAAGCGGCTGCGCCCGTACGCCGAGAAGCTGGTGACCAAGGCCAAGCAGGGCGGCCTGCACGCCCGTCGCGAGGTGATGAAGGTCGTCCGCGACAAGGACGTGGTGCACAAGCTGTTCGCCGAGATCGGGCCGTCCTTCGAGACCCGCCCGGGCGGCTACACCCGGATCATCAAGACCGCGCCGCGCAAGGGCGACAACGCCCCCATGGCCATCATCGAGCTGATCGGCGAGGAGACCGTGTCCTCCGCCGCATCGGGTGTGGCCCGGGCCTCGGCCAACCGTGGTGACCGCGCCGCCCGCGTCGCTGCGTCCGCGGCCGCCGCCGGGACCGCCGTCGACGCGCCCGCCGAGGACGCTCCGGACCGCGAGAGCGGCTCCACCCAGGCCGTCGAGGCTGCGACCGAGGCGCCCGCCGAGGGTGCCGAGGTCGTCGCCGACGAGGCGGTCGAAACCACGGAAGCCGCTGCGGAGGACGCCCCCGACCGGGACAGCGCGTCCGACCAGGCCGTCGAGGCCGCGACCGAGGCGCCCGCCGAGGGTGCGGACGACGCGACGGCCAAGTAACCCAGTTCGACGCGGCGGCCCCGCGACGTCCGCACCCTCGGCGGG
>Ga0247820_10001460_pt1 | contig 13328 bp, 9 predicted proteins | sample 13C_Glucose_Day1_2_FD_192480 | JGI IMG/M metagenome (GOLD analysis project Ga0247820, IMG submission 192480) | Soil microbial communities from agricultural site in Penn Yan, New York, United States - 13C_Glucose_Day14 | ecosystem: Environmental > Terrestrial > Soil > Agricultural land | place...
GAAGGAAGACGCCGAGCGCGCGGCCGGTGGAGTCGGTGGCGTCGAAGCGGCTCTTGCTGCGCACGTCCCAGTCGAGTTCCACGGCGCTGGCGCGGCGCAGCAGTGCGGCGGCGAGGCCGAGGCCGCCGGGAATGCGCTTGCCGATGCGGATCATCGGTCGAGTGTAGGCCTCGGCCTACAGGCGGATGGGGCTGCGCTGATTGCAGCGAACCGGGCGGCGCGCGAAGGTGTGGCGTCATGACGCGGCGCGCGCAAAAACTCCTGCTCATCGGCGGCGCAGTGCTGCTGCTGCTCATCATCGCGTTCAGCGTGCCGTGGAAAGTGAACTTCCTGCGCGACGACATCGCGCGCCGCGTGGAGGCCGCGACCGGCCGTGCGTTCGCGATCGACGGCGACCTCTGGTGGCACTGGCACGGTCGCGTGGAGGCCGGCAAGCTGCGCTTCGCGAACCCGCCGTGGGCCGGCCGCGAGCAGATGCTGACGGTGGAGAAGGTGGACGCGCGCGTGAAGCTGCTGCCCCTGCTGAGGCGCCAGCTCGTGGTGACGCAGGTGCATGCGCTGAACCCGGACCTGTGGCTGGAGACGACCGAGGACGGGCGCTTCAACGGCAACCTGGATCGCGAGCAGAGCGACCGTGGCAGCGCCGTGCAGCTCGGCCGCGTGGTGCTGGACCAGGGGCGGCTGAGCTTCGTGGAGAAGCACCGCAAGACGGACGTGCGGGTGGGCTTCGAGAACGCCGCGCCGGACGGACAGGAGGCGCGGCTGGCTGCGCGCGCGCTCGGGCGGTGGCGCGGGCTGGAGCTCACGGCAAGCGGTGGCGGAGACGGCGTGCTGCGCCTGCGGGACACGGATCGGCCCTACGCGTTCGAGCTGCTGGGGACGGTCGGGGACACGGCGGTGAAGATCGCCGGGAAGCTGACCGGGCTGGTGAGCCCGACGGCGGCCGACCTGAACGTGGAGGTGGAAGGGCCCACGCTGGCGCAGTGGTACCGCATCGCCGGCGTGGGGCTGCCGAACACGCCGCCGTACAGCACGCGCGGCCATGTCTTGCTGAAGGACGGCGTGTGGAAGTACGACGACTTCAGCGGCAAGGTCGGCAAGAGCGACGTCGCGGGCAGCGTGAGCTACGAGCAGGGCGCCCAGCGGCCACGCATCGTGGCCGACCTGGTGTCCAAGCGGCTGAGCCTGGCCGACTTCGCGCCGGTGATCGGCAAGGAAAAGCCGAAGGCGGGCGCGACCGCGGCGCCGAAGGGCGGCAAGGACCAGAAGGCGGAGGCGACCGGCCCGACCGGCGATACGGTGCTGCCGCAATGGAAGCTGAGCGCCGAGAAGTGGGACACGGTGGACGCCGATGTCCGGTTCAAGGGCCAGTCGATGCTCGACTTCGGGCGCACGCCGTTCGAGAACCTGAAGATGCGCGTGTTGCTGGAGGACCGCCAGCTCACGCTCGACCCGATCGAGTTCGGCTTCGCGGGCGGGGCGCTGAACGGCAAGCTGGTGATCGATGGCCGCCGCGATCCGATGGCCGCGCGCATCGATGCGCGCGGCCGTAACCTGGATCTCGCGAAGCTGCTGCCGTGGGTGGAGAACCAGCGCCTGGCGCTCGGCACGCTGAACGGGCGCGCCGTGCTGGCAGGGAGCGGCAACTCGTTCGCGCAGATGCTCGGCAGCGCGGACGGCGAGGCGCAGCTCGCGATGGGACGCGGGCAGGTCAGCAACCTGGTGCTGGAAATCTTGGACCTGGACGCGGCCGAGGCGCTCGGCTTCCTGGTGGGCGGCGACAAGACGGTGCCGGTGCGCTGCGCGCTGTTCGACCTGGGATTCAAGAACGGCCTGATGGAAAGCCGCACGGCGGTTTTCGACACGGACGACACCGTCGTGTCGGCCGGCGGACAGGTGAACTTCGCCGACGAGACGCTCAACCTGCGGGTCACGCCGGTGCCGAAGGATCCGAGCCCGGTCGCGCTTCGCGTGCCGTTCGACGTGAAGGGCACGTTCAAGAAGATGCAGGTCGCGCCGGACAGGACCAAGCTGGCGTTGCGCGCCGGCGCGGCCATCGCGCTGGGTGCGATCAACCCGTTCGCCGCGCTGCTGCCGCTGATCGAGACGGGGCCCGGCAAGGACAGCGACTGCGATGCGCTGATCGCGCGCGCGAAGAGCGAGGGCGTGCCGGTGAAGCACGAGCGCACCGGCGAGGCGCCCGCGGCGGGAAAGAAACCGGCCGCTCAAAACAGGAAGTAGCGCTGCGCCATCGGCAGCACGGCGGCCGGCTCGCAGGTGAGGAGCTGGCCGTCGGCGCGCACGGCGTAGGTTTGCGCGTCGATCTCCATCGACGGGGCGTAGGCGTTGTGCAGCATGTCGGCCTTCCTGACGGTGCGGCAGCCGCCGACGGCGGCGACGCGCTTGTGCAGGCCGTACGCGTCGGCCACGCCGGCGTCGAGCGCCGCGCGCGACAGGAACGTGAGCGACGTGCGCGCGAGGGCGCCGCCGTAGGCGCCGAACATCGGGCGGTAGTGCACCGGCTGCGGCGTGGGGATCGATGCGTTGGGGTCGCCCATCGCGGCGGCAGCGATGAAGCCGCCCTTGATCACGAGGCTCGGCTTGACGCCGAAGAAGGCGGGCTTCCAGAAGACCAGGTCGGCCCACTTGCCCGCCTCCACGCTGCCCACCTCGTGCGCGATGCCGTGGGTGAGCGCGGGGTTGATCGTGTACTTGGCGACGTAGCGCTTGACGCGCGCGTTGTCGTGGCGGGCGGTGTCGCCGGGCAGCGCACCGCGCTGCTGCTTCATCTTGTGCGCCGTCTGCCAGCAGCGCAGCACGACCTCGCCGACGCGGCCCATGGCCTGGCTGTCGGAGCTGAACATGCTGATGGCGCCGAGATCGTGCAGCACGTCTTCGGCGGCGATGGTCTCGCGGCGGATGCGGCTCTCGGCGAAGGCGAGGTCTTCGGCGATGCCGGCGTCGAGGTGATGGCACACCATGAGCATGTCCAGGTGCTCGTCGATGGTGTTCACGGTGTAGGGCCGCGTCGGGTTGGTGGACGACGGCAGCACGTTGGGCTCGCCGACGACCTTCATGATGTCGGGCGCGTGGCCGCCGCCCGCGCCCTCGGTGTGGAAGGTGTGGATCGTGCGGCCCTTGAAGGCGGCGATGGTGTCTTCGACGAAGCCGCTCTCGTTCAGGGTATCGGTGTGGATGGCGACCTGCACGTCGGTCTCGTCGGCCACCGACAGGCAGCAGTCGATCGCGGCGGGCGTCGTGCCCCAGTCTTCGTGCAGCTTCAGCGCGATGGCGCCGGCCTCGACCTGCTGGCGCAGCGCCTCCGGGCGGCTCGCATTGCCCTTGCCGAAGAAGCCGAGGTTCATCGGGAAGGCGTCGGCCGCCTGCAGCATGCGCGCGATGTTCTCGGGGCCGGGCGTGCAGGTGGTGGCGAAGGTGCCGGTGGCCGGGCCCGTGCCGCCGCCGAGCATCGTGGTGACGCCCGAAACGAGCGCCTCCTCGATCTGCTGGGGGCAGATCCAGTGGATGTGGCTGTCGATGCCGCCGGCGGTGACGATCAGGCCCTCGGCGGCGATGACCTCGGTGCCGGGGCCGATGACGATGTCGACGCCGGGCTGCACGTCGGGGTTGCCGGCCTTGCCGATGGCGGCGATGCGCGAGCCGCGCAGGCCGATGTCGGCCTTCACGATGCCCCAGTGATCGACGACGAGGGCATTGGTGATTACGCAGTCGACCGCCTCGTGCGCGCCCGGGCCGCTGGGGCGCTGCGACTGGCCCATGCCGTCGCGGATGGTCTTGCCGCCGCCGAACTTCACCTCCTCGCCATAGGTGGTGAAGTCGCGCTCGACCTCGATGATCAGATCGGTGTCGGCCAGGCGCACGCGGTCGCCGGTGGTGGGGCCGAACATCTCGGCGTAGGCGCGGCGGGAGATCTTCGTCATGTCAACGTTCCATCGCGCTCAGGGCGTCGCAGGAAGCAGACGCTTCAAGCGACCACCGCGGATCCGGCTCTGCCGGTCCGCTGGTGGTGCCCCTTGAGGGGAGGCGGCCGCAGGCCGCTTCGGGGTGGTCACAATTTGCCTTGGATCTCTCCACGGAATCCCCACACGGCGCGGTCGCCGGCGTAGTCGACCAGCGCGACGGTGCGTTGCTGGCCGGGCTCGAAGCGGACGGCGGTGCCGGAGGCGATGTTCAGCCGCATCCCGCGCGCAGCGGCGCGGTCGAACTGCAGCGCGCCGTTGGTCTCGGCGAAGTGGTAGTGCGAGCCGACCTGGATCGGCCGGTCGCCGCGGTTCTCGACCACGAGCGTGATCGTGCGGCGGCCGGCGTTGATGTCGACGTCCGGGCCGTCGACGAGGAACTCGCCGGGGATCATTTGCGGCCCGACCACCACACGGCAGCGGCCGCCATCAGCGCGACGGCGACGAAGCCCAGCACGTCGGTGGCGTGCCAGTGGGTGTCGCCGAGCCCGTGGCCATCGTGCGCGAAGACCGCCCACGGCAGGCCGGCCAGGACGAGCAGGGTCTTCTTCATGGTGCGCTCCTCATGCAATCGGTTGGTGCACGGTCACCAGCTTGGTGCCGTCCGGGAACGTGGCCTCGACCTGGATCTCGGGGATCATCTCCGCGATGCCGTCCATCACGTCGGCCCGGGACAGCACGGTCTTGCCGTCGCCCATCAGCGCGGCCACTGTCTTGCCGTCGCGCGCGCCCTCCATGATGGCGGCGCTGATCAGGGCCACCGCCTCGGGGTAGTTGAGCTTCAGGCCGCGGGCGCGCCGGCGCTCGGCGAGCAGCGCGGCGGTGAAGATGAGCAGCTTGTCCTTCTCGCGCGGCGTGAGTTCCATGATGGTGCACCCCTTGCAGTTTCGATGCCATTAGTGCCCTGTCCGACGGGTTCATGCACATGAAAGCGTGCCTTTCGGGCCATGGCGGCGTTGTATCGCTGCGGTTTGCGCCTTGCCCTGACCCGAAACGCATCGCTTTCATTTTGTGCATGAATCCGCCGGACAGGACACCTGGTGCGTTTCTTGTACTGCAAGAGGGATGGAACCGATCGCCGCCGCCCCGCCCGAGCCGCCCCAGCGGGTGATCAAGATCCGGCGCGACTACAACGCCTGGGTCGGTCGCGAGACGATGGAGGACTATGCGCTGCGGTTCACGCCGCGGTCGTTCCGGAAATGGTCGGAGCTGCGGGTGGCCAACACCGCGTTCGGCGCCGCGTCGTTCCTGGTGCTGGAGGCGGTGGGGGCGACGCTGCTCGTGCAGTACGGGTTCATCAACGCGTTCTGGGCCATTCTCGCGACCGGGCTCGTGATCTTCCTGGCCGGGCTGCCGATCAGCGTGGTGGCGGCGCGGCACGGCGTGGACATGGACCTGCTGACGCGCGGCGCGGGCTTCGGCTACCTCGGCTCGACGATCACCTCGCTGATCTACGCGAGCTTCACGTTCATCTTCTTCGCGCTCGAGGCGGCCATCATGGCTTACGCGCTCGAGCTCGCGTTCGACATCCCGCCGGCCTGGGGCTATCTCGTGTGCGCGCTGGTGGTGATCCCGCTCGTGACGCACGGGGTGACCGCGATCGGGCGGCTGCAGGTTTGGACGCAGCCGGTGTGGATCGTGATGCTGGTGCTGCCGTTCGTCTACGTGCTGCGCGAGAACCCCGGTGCGATCGACGGGCTGGTGCGCTACGCGGGCGAGAACGGGCGCGGCGGGGCGTTCGACCTGCACGCGTTCGGCGCCGCGATGACGGTGGGCATCGCGCTCATCACGCAGATGGGCGAGCAGGTGGACTACCTGCGCTTCATGCCCGAGAAGACGCGCGCCAACCGCGCTCGCTGGTGGGCCGGCACGCTGATCGGCGGGCCCGGGTGGGTGGTGCCGGGGGTGCTGAAGATGCTGGGCGGCGCGCTGCTGGCGTACCTGGCGATCAGCCACATGGTGCCGGCCGACCGGGCGGTGGACCCGAACCAGATGTACCTCGCGGCCTACGAGTACGTGTTCCCGAACTTCGGCTGGGCGGTGGCGGCGACGATGGTGTTCGTGGTGATCTCGCAGCTGAAGATCAACGTGACGAACGCGTATGCGGGGTCGCTGGCGTGGTCGAACTTCTTCTCGCGGCTCACGCACAGCCACCCGGGGCGCGTGGTGTGGGTGGTGTTCAACACGCTGATCGCGCTGATGCTGATGGAACTGGGCGTGTTCCGCGCGTTGGGCGAGGTGCTGGGGCTGTACGCGAACATCGCCATCTCCTGGATGATGGCCGTGGTGGCGGACCTGGTGGTGAACAAGCCGCTCGGGCTCTCGCCGAAGGGCATCGAGTTCAAGCGGGCGCATCTCTACGACATCAATCCGGTGGGGGTGGGGGCGATGGGGATTGCGTCGGTGCTGTCGGTCACGGCGCACCTGGGGGTGTTCGGGCCGGGGGCGCAGGCGTTTTCGGCGGTGATTGCGCTCGTGACGGCGTTTGTGGCGGCGCCGGTGATTGCTTGGGGGACGAAGGGGAGGTTTTATATCGCGAGGGGGTCGGACTGCTCGGCGCCGCGCCCTCACCCCGGCCCTCTCCAAGGGCCACCAGGGGGCCCTTTCGGGCCCGGTGCCGGAGAGGGAGAAGCAGCGCGAGCGACCCTGCGATGCGTGATCTGCGAGCGCGACTACGAGGGTGACGACATGGCGCATTGCCCGGCGTACCGGGGGCCGATCTGCTCGCTGTGCTGCACGCTGGACGCGCGCTGCGACGACCTGTGCAAGCCCGAGGCGCGGCTCTCGGCGCAGTGGAGCGCGACGCTGCGCTGGCTGCTGCCGCGGCGCGTGTGGCCCTACCTGGACACGGGGCTCGGGCACTTCCTGCTGCTGATGCTCGTGGTGGCGCCGATGCTCGGGGCGGTGCTCGGGCTGCTGCTGCGGCACGACTTCGTGAAGGTGTACTCGGTGCTGCTGCTGGTGGCCGGCATCGTGGCGTGGTGGTTCGTGCTGGCGCACAAGAGCCGGCAGGTGGCGCAGGAGGAATCGAACCGGCAGACGCACCTGCTGATGCGGGAGATCGACTCGCACCGGCGCACCGACGAGCAGCTGCAGCAGGCCAAGCGCGCGGCCGAGCAGGCGAACCAGGCGAAGACACGCTACATCACGACCATCAGCCACGAGTTGCGCACGCCGTTGAACAGCATCCTCGGGTATGCGCAACTGCTCGAGGACGATGAGTCGATGCAGCCGTCGCCGCCGGGCCGCCCCAATGCGACAGAGCCCCCTCGGGGGGCCGACGCCGAAGGCGTCTCGGGGGCCAGACTCCGCCGGCGGCAGGCGGTGCGGGTGATCCGGCGGGGTGGGGACCACCTGCTGGGATTGATCGAAGGCACGCTCGACATCGCGCGCATCGAAGGCGGGAAGTTCGCGCTCGAGCCCCGGCCGATGCGCTTTGCCGACTGCGTGCACGAGGTCGCGCGGATGTTCGAGCTGCAGGCTGCCGGCAAGGGCATCGGGTTTCGCACGGAGATCGGCGGCGAGTTGCCCGAGGTCGTGAAGGCCGACGAGGAGCGGCTGCGGCAGATCCTGATCAACGTGGCCGGCAACGCCGTGAAGTTCACGACCGCCGGGCAGGTGGTGTTCCGTGCCAGCCACGCCCGCGAGACGGCGCGCTTCGAGATCGAGGATTCCGGGCCCGGCATGGGGCCCGACGAGCTGGCGCGGGTGTTCGAGCCGTTCGTGCGCGGGTCCGCGGCGGGGCGCGCGGCGGCCGGCGGCTCGGGGCTCGGCCTCACGATCGCGAAGATGCTCACCGACCTGATGGGCGGCGAGATGACGGTGAAGAGCACGCCCGGCGTGGGCACCTGCTTCACGATCCGGCTTTTCCTGCCGGAGCTTCGCGAGCCGGTGGCTGGGCGCGCGCTGCCGAAGGGGGCGCGCACGGGGTATGCCGGGGCGCGGCGCCGCATCCTGGCGGTGGACAACGAGGAGGTGGACCGCGAGCTGATCGCGAGCCTGCTGCAGCCGCTCGGCTTCGAGGTGATCCAGGCCGCCTCCGGAGAGGAGTGCCTGGCGATGCTGCGCGCGGGGGCCGCGCCGGATGCGGTCTTCATGGACCTCGCGATGGCCGGCATCGACGGGTGGGAGACGATCCGCCGGCTGCGCGCGGAGGGCTCGAGCGCGATGCCGGTGGCGGTGGTGTCGGCGAACGCGTTCGACAAGGGGCTGGACAACGACGTCGGGATCGCGAGCGCGGACTTCATCGTCAAGCCGGTGCGCATGGGCGAGCTGCTCGACTGGCTCGGCGAGCGGCTCGCGCTGACGTGGCTGTCGTCGCCCGGCGCCGAGGCGCCGAGCGCGACGGCCCCGGGCGCGGCCCCGGCACTGCCGCCGGCGCCGCAGCTGCGCGCGCTGTCGGAGGCGGTGCAGCTCGGGTACTACCGCGGCATCGTGAACCAGCTGGCCCGCATGGAGGCCACCGACGCCGCGCTCGCGCCGTTCGCCGATCGGATGCGAGGGCTGGCGCGCGAGTTCCGCTTCGACGCGATGGCCGAGGCGATCGGCCGGGCGCTGGACGAGCCGGCGCGCCCATGAGGAGGGTCCTCCCATGACGATGTTCGAGCCGACGCTGCAGTCCGCGGACATCGTGCTGATCGTCGACGACCAGCCGGACAACCTCGCGCTGCTGCACGACGCGCTCGACGAGGCGGGCTACGCGGTGCTCGTGGCCACCGACGGCGCCAGCGCCCTGCAGCGCGCCCGGCAGGCGCATCCGGACGTGGTGCTGCTCGATGCGGTGATGCCGGAGATGGACGGCTTCGAGGTGGCGCGACGGCTGAAGGGCGACCCGTCGACGCAGGCGATCCCGATCGTCTTCATGACGGGGCTCACGGACACCGAGCACGTGGTGGCGGCGTTCGCGGCCGGCGGTGCCGACTTCGTGACCAAGCCGATCAAGCCGAAGGAGGTGCTGGCGCGCATCGCCGCGCATGTGACGAACGCGCGCGAGACGCGGCAGGCGCGCAGCGCGCTCGACGCTTTCGGCCACGCGACCCTCGTGGTGCGCGCGTCCGATGGCAAGCTGGTATGGCAGACGGCCCTCGCGCGCGCCTTGCTCGTGGAATATTTCGGCGGCGACGAGCAGGCGCCGCCGACGCTGCTGCAGTGGCTGCGCGCGCAGACCTCGCGCCGCGACCCGGCGCCGCTGACAGTGGAGCGCGGCGCGAAGCGGCTGAGCTTCGCGCTGCACGAGTCGACGGATGACGACGACCAGTGGCTGGTCGTGCTGCGCGAGGCGTCGGACGCCGCGATGATCGAGGCGATGTCGATCGCCTTCCGGCTCACCGCGCGCGAGGCCGAGGTGCTCTACTGGGTGGCCAAGGGCAAGACCAACAAGGACATCGGCGACATCCTCGGCCTGAGCCCGCGCACGGTGACCAAGCACCTGGAGCACGTGTTCCAGAAGCTGGGGGTGGAGACGCGCACGGCAGCCGCCGGGCTGGCGATCGGCCGCGTGCGGCAGCTGGGGTGAGGCGCGGCAACAGGCTACCGCTTGTCACGCATCGGGGAGAAGGAGCGCGAGGCGACGAGGAAGCGCTGGACGTGTTGGAATGGGCGCATCATTTGCCGATCGGTGCCCATGCCCTCGAAGAAGCCAATGACCCGACAGAAGGCGCCGTCGACGCGCAACGGCGCGCCGCGCCTCTTCCACGTCGACTGCAAGCTCTCCTACACCTTGCTGGGCGACACGCACTTCCTCTTTCTCGTGCATGCGCTCGACGGGATGGACCAGAAGGTGCTGGACGAGTCGCTGCGCATCACGCCGGCGCTCGAGCACGAGGTGCACTCGGATGCCGTGTTCGGCCACCGGACGCTGCGGCTGCGGGCGTCCACCGGCCCGCTGACGCTGCGCTACCGCGCGCGGGTCATGGTGGACCGCTCCCCGCCCCACCCGAACGCGGAGGAAGTGCAGATCGAGGAGCTGCCGCACGCGGTGCTGCCGGATTTGCTGCCCACGCGCTACTGCGAGGCCGACCGGCTCGCCTCCGCGGCGTTCAAGATGTTCGGCGACGTGGAGCCCGGCTACCCGCGCGTGCAGGCGATGAGCGAGTGGATCCACCAGCACGTGGAGTACCGCATCGGCTCGACCGACAGCACCACCACTGCCTGCGACGTGTTCCTGCAGCGGGCAGGGGTCTGCCGTGACTTCGCGCACCTGGGCATCACGTTCTGCCGCGCGCTGAACATCCCGGCGCGCCTGGCGGTGGGCTACTCGCGCTTCGAGAACCCGCCGCCGGACTTCCACGCGGTGTTCGAGGCCTTTCTCGGCGGGCGTTGGGAGCTGTTCGACCCGACCGGGATGACCGATCCGCAGGACCTCGTGCGCATCGCGGTCGGGCGCGACGCGGGCGACGTGGCGTTCGCGACCCTGTTCGGATCGGTGCAGACGCGACTGGTGCGGCCGGAAGTGGAGCAGGTGCGGGCGCGGCGCGCGCGCGGATCGCGCTAGCGTCGCGTCAGGCTGTTGCCGCGGGCTCGAGCAGCCGCCGCAGGAAGCTGGCCGTCTTGCTGCCCGCGGCCCGGCACACCTGCGCGGGCGGGCCGCTGGCCACGATCCGGCCGCCCTGGTCGCCTGCGCCGGGGCCGACGTCGATCACCCAGTCGCTCTGCGCCACCACGTGCATCTCGTGCTCGATCACGACCACGGTGTTGCCGGCGTCCACGAGCCCCTGGAGCTGCGTCATCAGCTTGGCCACGTCCGACGGGTGCAGGCCGGTGGTCGGCTCGTCGAGCACGTACAGCGTGTTGCCGCGCTGCGCGCGCTGCAGTTCGGTGGCGAGCTTGATGCGCTGGGCCTCGCCGCCAGACAGCTCGGTGGCCGGCTGGCCGAGCCGCAGGTAGCCGAGGCCGATGTCGCGCAGCAGGGCCAGCGGCCGGTGCACGGGCGGCTCGTCGGCGAAGAACGCCACCGCCTCGTCGACCGTCATGCCCAGCACCTGCGCGATGTTCCGGTCGCGCCAGGTGACCTCCAGCGTCTTGTCGTTGTAGCGCGCGCCGTGGCAGGTGGGGCAGGGCGCATACACGCTCGGCATGAACAGCAGCTCCACGCTCACGAAGCCCTCGCCCTCGCAGGTGTCGCAGCGGCCCTTGGCGGCATTGAACGAGAAGCGCCCGGCGTCGTAGCGGCGCGCGCGCGCCAGCCTGGTGGCCGCGAAGAGGCGCCGCACGCCGTCGAAGAGGCCGGTGTAGGTGGCCAGGTTGGAGCGCGGCGTGCGGCCGATGGGCTTCTGGTCGACGCGCACCAGGCGGCGGATCGCCTCCACACCGGCATGGATGCGGCCCGAGGTCTCGGCGGCGACGGTCGGCCCGGCCTCGTCGCCTTCATCCGCTTCGGCCTGCGGCTCGTGCCCCAGGTGCGCGCAGACCAGCTCCACCAACGCCTGGCTCACGAGGCTGGACTTGCCCGAGCCGGACACGCCGGTCACCGACGTGAACACGCCGAGCGGGATGCGGGCGTCCAGGTCGTGCAGGTTGTTGCGGGTGATGCCGCGCAGCTCCAGCCACCCGGACGGGCTGCGCGGCTTGCGCGGCTCGAGCCTGCCGGAGGCGAACAAGTGGCGCGCGGTGTGCGACTCGGGATGCGCCGCCAAGCCTGGGGGCGGTCCGCTGTAGAGCACGCGGCCGCCCTGCTCGCCGGCGTCCGGGCCCACGTCCACGAGCCAGTCGGCGCGGCGCATCATGTCCAGGTCGTGCTCGACGACGAAGATCGAGTTGCCCGACCGGCGCAGCTGGTCGAGCGCGGCCATCAGCGCCTGGCTGTCGGCAGGGTGGAGTCCGGCGGTCGGCTCGTCCAGCACGTAGACCACGCCGAACAGGTTCGAGCGGATCTGCGTGGCCAGCCGCAGCCGCTGCAGCTCGCCCGGCGACAGCGTGGGCGTGCTGCGGTCCAGCGAGAGGTAGCCCAGGCCCAGCTCCTGAAGGGTTGCGATGCGCTCCACGAGGTCCTGAGCCAGGCGCTGCGCGGCGAGCTGCTTCTCCGGCGACAGGTTGGGGGTGCGGCGCACGTCCGGCGCGCTCTTGTGCGCCGAGCCGCCGGCCGCCACGCGGCGCGCGATGCTCTTGCGGCCGGCCTCGCGGCCGAGCGTCGCGCCCTCCGGGTCGGACTTGCCGAAGCGGCCCTGCGCCACCGGCCGCAGAAGATCGGCGACGTCGTCGAGCGGCGACTGCGAGAACTCGCCGATGTCCAGGCCGGCGAAGGTGACCGACAGCGCCTCGCGCTTGAGCCGCTTGCCCTCGCACGCTGGGCAGACGCTGCCGACCATGAAGCGGGCGACGCGCTTCTTCATCAGCGCGCTTTGCGTCGTGGCGAAGGTGTGCAGCACGTAGCGGCGGGCACCGGTGAAGGTGCCCTGGTAGCTCGGCTCCATCTTGCGGCGCAGCGCCGCGCGCGTCTCGGCCGGCGTGAAGCCGGCATATACGGGCACAGTGGGCTGCTCGTCGGTGTAGAGGATCCAGTCGCGTGTCTTGCGCGGCAGGTTGCGCCACGGCGTGTCCACGTCGTGGCCGAGCGTGACGAGGATGTCGCGCAGGTTCTGGCCGTGCCACGCCGGCGGCCAGGCCGCGATGGCGCGCTCGCGGATGGTGAGCGTGTCGTCCGGCACCATCGACCGCTCGGTGACCTCGTACACGCGGCCCAGGCCGTGGCAGCGCGGGCAGGCGCCTTGCGCCGTGTTCGGGGAGAAATCCTCGGCGAACAGCATCGGCTGCTTCGGCGGGTAGCTGCCGGCGCGCGAGTACAGCATGCGCACCAGGGCCGATAGCGTGGTGACGCTGCCCACCGAGGAGCGCGCGCTCGGCGTGCCGCGCTGCTGCTGCAGCGCCACGGCCGGGGGCAGGCCATCGATGGCGTCGACGGCCGGGACGCCCGCCTGGTGGATGAGCCGGCGCGCGTAGGGCGCCACGGATTCGAAGTAGCGGCGCTGCGCTTCGGCGTACACGGTGCCGAAGGCGAGCGACGACTTGCCGGACCCGGAGACGCCCGAGAACACCACGAGGCAGTCGCGCGGGATGTCGACGTCGACGTTCTTCAGGTTGTGCTCGCGCGCGCCGCGCACGCGCACGAACCCGCGAAGGTCGCCTTCAGGATCGACGGGGCGTGGGAGCGGCTCGCGGCGCATGCTCCCTGGACGGCAAGCGACATGCCGCCGCAGGAAGGGTCAGCGCCCGCCGATCGGATTGCCCGGCTTGCCGATCGAGTCGCGGAAGGCCTCGGGCGACACCGACTGCACCTTGTCGCCCGAACCGTCCTTGCGGCAGATGTGGGAGCCGGTGCGGCACTCGGGGTTCGAGCGCGCGGCCACAGGC
>Ga0247820_10001466_pt1 | contig 13307 bp, 13 predicted proteins | sample 13C_Glucose_Day1_2_FD_192480 | JGI IMG/M metagenome (GOLD analysis project Ga0247820, IMG submission 192480) | Soil microbial communities from agricultural site in Penn Yan, New York, United States - 13C_Glucose_Day14 | ecosystem: Environmental > Terrestrial > Soil > Agricultural land | place...
GCCCGGCAGGCCCGGCCGCCTGGCCAACCGTGACCACCGAGGTGGCCAGGACGGCGGACGCCGATGCGACGACGAGGGCCAGGACGGTGGATCGGAACATGCCGCCAGCCTCGCGACGAGGTCGCCTCGGCGGAACCGCTGGCCGGAACCTGTGGACGAGCCGATGGTCGCCGCTGCCCTGTGGACAGCAGCGACGACACTGCACCGACCCGCAGCGCGGCGACCACACCCGCGCGGTACAGATCAGTCCCGCAGCGCCGCCAGCCGCCGACACGCCTCGTCGAGCACGTCGTCGCGCTTGCAGAACGCGAACCGCACCAGCGTGCGGGCCGCGTCGACGTCGTCGTGGAACACCGACACCGGCACCCCCACGACGCCGGCGCGCGCCGGCAGCTCGTGGCAGAAGGCGAGCGCGTCGACGGCACCCAGCGGCGCGGCATCCGCGATCACGAAGTACGTGCCCAGCGGCACCGACACCTCCATCCCCGCACCCCGAAGCCCTTCGACCAGCCGGTCGCGCTTGGCCGCGAGCGACGACGCCAGACCGGCGTACACGGCATCCGGGAGCCCGAGCCCGCAGGCAACGGCCGGCTGGAACGGCCCGGACCCCACGTAGGTCAGGAACTGCTTCACCGCACGCACCGCCGCCACCGCCTCGGCCGGCCCCGACACCCAGCCGACCTTCCACCCGGTCGTGGAGAAGGTCTTGCCGGCCGACGAGATCGTCAGGGTGCGCTCGCGCATCCCCGGGAGGGTGGCCACCGGCACGTGCTCGGCGCTGTCGAACGTCAGGTGCTCGTACACCTCGTCGGTCACCACCCAGGCGTCGTGCTCCCGGGCCAGCGCGCAGACCAGCTCGAGCTCGGCCCGGGTGAACACCTTCCCCGTCGGGTTGTGCGGGGTGTTCAGCAGCACCATCCGGGTGCGCGACGAGAACGCCGCCCGCAGCGACTCCTCGTCCACGCAGAAGTCCGGGAAGCGCAGCACCGAGGTGCGCCGCACCCCACCGGCGAGCGCGATCGTCGCCGCGTAGGAGTCGTAGTAGGGCTCGAAGGTCACCACCTCGTCGCCCGGCTGCACCAGGGCCAGCACCGTCGCGGCGATCGCCTCGGTGGCTCCGACCGTCACGAGCACCTCGCTGCGGGGGTCGACCTCGAGGCCGTAGAACCTCTTCTGGTGCACCGCGATCGCATCGAGCAGCTCGGGCACACCGGCCCCCGGCGGGTACTGGTTGCGCCCACCGCGGACCGCAGCGACCGCGGCCTCGAGCACCTCCGTCGGGCCGTCCGTGTCCGGGAACCCCTGACCGAGGTTGATCGCGTCGTGCTCGGCGGCCAGCGCGGACATGGTCGCGAAGATCGTCGTCCCGAACGGCGTGAGGGCGCGGTGGCCGGGGGCGCGACCGATGGGGCCGGGGAAGGAGGTCATGCCCGCAGGCTATTGCGCCCGGACCCCCACGAGCCCGGATGCCGTGCCACGACCTACGCGCTCGGCTCGCCGCTGTGCGCGATGGACGCGAGCTGGCGCCACACCAGCGCCAAGGTGATACCCGACCCGACGAACGCGAACCAGAAGGGCGCCGTGAGCCCCCAGCGGTCGGCGATCACCCCGCCGAGTGCCTGACCGATGACCAGGCCGAGGAAGAGACCGACGACGTAGACGCTGCCCACCCGCCCCTGGAACTCCATCGGCACGGCCCGCATCCGCACCGTCTGCGACACGGTGCTCCACACGAACGCGTACGCCCCGAACACGACCATGATCGCGAAGGCCACCCACCCCGTGCGGGTCAGGGCCAGTGCGAGGTGGGTCAGCACCTCGAGCAGGAGGCAGAGCCGCATCAGCGTCGCCAGCGGCACCCGCCGTTCCAGCACGTCGAACGAGCTGGTGCTCGCCAGTCCGCCGACGGCCACCGCCGTGGTCAGGAGCCCGTAGCCGACCGGGCCCATGCCGAGCACGTCCTGCGACCACAGCACGAGCACCGACCACGCCGCGCCCCACGTCACGTTGAACGCCAGGATGACCAGCGCGAGCGTGCGCACCGGCGGGTGCCGCCTGATCCAGCGCAGCCCGTCGGCGACGTCGCGGCGCACGTGGGTGCCCTCGAGGTCGCGTGGCGCCCCGGGCGGCGTCGCGATCCGCGCGACGAGCAGCGCCCCCAGCGCCACGCAGAGCACCTGCACGAAGAACGGCCACACCGTGCCCACGGCGAAGAGGAACGCGCCGACCGGCGGTCCGACGAGCTGGTTGGTCGTGAGGAACCCCGCCTGCAGCCGCGCGTTTCCGACGCCGAGGTCCTCGCGCCGCACGAGCATCGGCAGCAGCGTGCCGCTGGCCGTGTCGGCGAACACCTCGGCGACCCCGAACAGGAAGGTCGTGACCAGCACGACGGTCACGTCGACCCGGCCGGTGACGATGCTGACGCACAGGACCGCCACGACCAGGGCCCGCAACAGGTCGGCGACGACGACCAGCAGCCGGCGGTCGACCCGGTCGGCGATCGCGCCCGCCCACAACCCGAACAGCAGCCAGGGCAGCCGCTGGAGCACCGCGGCCATGGCGACGAGCACCGGGTTGCGGGTCTGCGAGGCCACCAGCAGCGGACCGGCGGCCAGGCCGATCCCGTCGCCGAGGTTCGACGCCCACGACGAGGCGAGCAGCCACCGGAACCCCGCCCCCATGCGGGGCGGCGCGACGACGTCGAGGATGCGGCCCACGAGGTCGAGAACCTACCCGCCCGATGCCCTGTCGTCACCCGGGTGACGACCATCGCCGGCACGGCATCCGGCACCTCGTCGCCCGATTAGGCGGGCGGGGCCGCTCCTCCGTAGAATGGGCACACGACCGGTCTCGGCCGGTCGAATTCGCGTGTCCTTCTCTGCGACCCCTCACGGGCGGCGCAGGGCACACCACGGCAGTGGCGGATCGCCTCCTCGGGAGCGTCCGTCCGGGGTGTGGCCGGGCACCAGGCAGGTGGATGACCACCCTCCAGCAGGAGGGGAGCGCCACCGACGGAACTGACAACCACAGAGCAAGGAGAACGACGATGGCCGTCGTCACCATGCGCCAGCTCCTCGAGAGCGGCGTCCACTTCGGGCACCAGACCCGACGCTGGAACCCCAAGATGAAGCGCTTCATCATGACCGAGCGCAACGGCATCTACATCATCGACCTGCAGCAGTCGGTGACCTACATCAACAACGCGTACGAGTTCGTCCGCGAGACCGTCGCCCACGGCGGCACCATCCTGTTCGTCGGCACCAAGCGCCAGGCGCAGGAGCCGATCGCCGAGCAGGCGACCCGGGTCGGGATGCCGTACGTCAACCACCGCTGGCTCGGTGGCATGCTCACCAACTTCCAGACGATCTCCAAGCGGCTCACCCGCCTCAAGGAGCTCGAGGAGCTCGACTTCGACGACGTGGCCGGCTCGGGCTTCACGAAGAAGGAGCTGCTCATCTTCAAGCGCGAGCGCGACAAGCTCGAGCGCACCCTGGGCGGCATCCGCACCATGGGCCGGGTCCCCTCGGCCGTGTGGATCGTCGACACCAAGAAGGAGCACCTCGCGGTGGACGAGGCCCGCAAGCTGGGGCTGCCGGTCATCGCGATCCTCGACACCAACTGCGACCCCGACGAGGTCGACTACAAGATCCCGGGCAACGACGACGCGATCCGTTCGGTCACCCTCCTGACCCGCGTCATCGCGGATGCCGTCGCCGAGGGCCTCATCGCCCGCGCCGGTGGCCCCGCCGCCGGTGAGGAGACCGTCGCCGGTGACGAGCCGCTGCCCGAGTGGGAGCGCGAGCTCCTCGGTGGCGACGCGGCCCAGACCGCCGAGACCGTGGCTCCGGAGGCCGGCGAGACCGCCGCTGCCCCCGCAGCAGAGGCCGCCGCACCGGAGGTCGCCGAGGCGCCCGCCGCCGAGGTCACCGAGGTCACCGAGGCTGCCGAGACCGCGGTCGAGGAGCCCCTGGAGGCACCCGTTGCCGAGGCGCTCGACGCCCCGGTCGTGGAGGCCGTCGAGGCCGAGGCCGTCGAGGCCGACGGCCCCGAGGCCGACGCCCCCGCCGCCGAGGCCGAGGCTGCTCCCACCGAGCAGGCCTGACCTCACTCGTCACTGTCCGACCCGTACACGAAAGAGCGATAACACCGATGGCGAACTACACCGCCGCTGACATCAAGGCGCTCCGCGAGAAGACCGCGGCCGGAATGATGGACGTCAAGCGCGCCCTCGACGAGGCCGATGGCGACATGGCCCAGGCCGAGGAGATCCTGCGCGTCAAGGGCCTCAAGGGCGTGACCAAGCGCGAGGGCCGTACCGCCTCCAACGGTCTGGTCACCGCGCAGGCCGGCGCCGGCGAGGGCACCCTCGTCGAGGTCCTCTGCGAGACCGACTTCGTCGCGAAGGGCGAGCGCTTCGGCGCCCTGGCCGACCAGGTCCTCACCCAGGCCGTCGCCACCAAGTCGGCCGACGCCGAGGCGCTGCTCGCGTCGACGCTCTCCGACGGCAAGTCCGTCAAGGAGCTGCTCGACGAGGCCAACGCCACCATCGGCGAGAAGATCGAGGTCAAGCGCGTGGCGCGCCTCGAGGGCGAGCACGTCGTGTCCTACCTGCACAAGACCAGCCCCGACCTGCCTGCGCAGATCGGTGTCCTGGTGGCCACCACGGGTGGCGACGAGCAGACGGCCAAGGACGTCGCGATGCACATCGCCGCGTTCAGCCCGAGCGTGCTCACCCGCGACGAGGTCGACGACGAGACCGTCGAGAACGAGCGTCGCGTCGCCGAGGCCACCGCGAAGGAGGAGGGCAAGCCCGAGGCGGCCCTCTCCCGCATCGTCGAGGGGCGCGTCAACGGCTACTTCAAGGAGAACGTCCTGCTCGAGCAGCCGTTCGCCAAGGAGCCGAAGAAGACCGTGGCCAAGGTCCTGCAGGAGGCCGGCGCCGACGCCAACGGCTTCGTGCGCTTCCGCGTCGGGAACTGACCTCCCGCCGCACCACGCAGCATCCGGGATGCCGCCCGCTCACCACGAGCGGGCGGCATCCCTCTGTCCGTGGCCGGTGATCGGCGGACGGTCGCTCCACGGGAAGGTGATCCAGCGGTCGGTGTCGCGCCACACGTAGTCGGGGCGCACGACCGAGCGCGGCTTGGCGTAGATCGTCGCGGTACGAACCGCGCCGACCTTGCCCGCGCAGAAGTCGTGCACCGAGGCCAGGGTGAGCCCGGTGTCGGCGACGTCGTCGGCCACGAGCACCAGGGCGTCGTGCAGGTCGACGAAGTCGGGGGCCGGCGGCAGGATGCGCGGCACCTCGAGGCGCTCGTCGACGCCGGTGTAGAACTCCACGTTCATCGTGTAGGTGTTCTTCACCCCGAGCGCGTAGCCGAGGGCGCCACCGATGAGCAGGCCGCCGCGGGCGATCGACAGGATCATGTCGGGCACGCCGTCAGCGGCCACCCGTTCGGCGAGGTCCCAGATCGACCGGTCGAAGTCGGCCCACGTGAGGACCTCGCGCTCCTGCTCCATGAACGCATCCTGCCAGCGGCCGGGCCGCAGGACCCCGCGGCGGCCACGACAACGACTGCATGCTGCGCAGCGCCGGCTGGTGACCTTCGCGCTGGGCGGAGCCCCGGCATCCGGGGGTTTTCGGGGTTCGGTCAGCGTGTCCGCCTGTGAAAGGATCGGGTGACCGCTGCGACCACCGCCGAGGAGGCCCCGTGACCACGCACGCCCTGACCGAGGCAGCACCACCCGTCGAGTCCCCCCGCTCGGCCCGCAGGGTGCTCCTGAAGCTCTCCGGTGAGGTGTTCGGCGGCGGCAAGGTGGGGGTCGACCCCGACGTCGTGCGCGGCATCGCCCGGCAGATCGCCGCGGCCGTGCGGGAGGGAATCCAGGTGGCGGTCGTCGTCGGGGGCGGCAACTTCTTCCGCGGCGCCGAGCTCCAGCAGAAGGGCATGGACCGCTCACGCGCCGACTACATCGGCATGCTCGGCACCGTGATGAACTGCCTGGCCCTGCAGGACTTCCTGGAGAAGGAGGGCATCGACACCCGCGTGCAGAGCGCCATCACGATGGGGCAGGTGGCCGAGCCCTACATCCCACGCCGCGCCATCCGCCACCTCGAGAAGGGCCGGGTGGTCATCTTCGGCGCCGGCGCGGGGATGCCGTACTTCTCCACCGACACGGTCAGCGCGCAGCGGGCCCTGGAGTGCAAGTGCGACGTGGTGCTGATGAGCAAGAGCGGCGTCGACGGTGTCTACGACTCCGACCCGCGCACCAACCCCGACGCGCGAAAGCTGGAACGGGTCAGCTTCGAGGACGCCCTGCGCAGCGGCCTGCGGGTCGTCGACGCGGCAGCCTTCAGCCTGTGCATGGACAACAAGCTGCCGATGGTGGTCTTCGGCATGGAGGGCGACGGCAACATCACCCGGGCGCTGCTCGGGGAGCGCATCGGCACACTGGTCTCCGCCTGACGCAGCTCTCGCGCAGTGGGCACGCCCTGCTGCGCCGTTTGACACACTGGACCCGACCGCCACGCTCGCCGCGTGGCAGATGCGAAGGAGACCCGCCCCGATGATCGACGAGACCTTGTTCGACGCCGAGGAGAAGATGGAGAAGGCCGTCGAGGTCGCCAAGGAGGGCTTCGCCGGCATCCGCACGGGCCGCGCCCACCCGGGCATGTTCCAGAAGATCCTCGTCGACTACTACGGTGCGCCGACCCCGCTGCAGCAGCTCGCCTCGTTCCAGAACCCCGAGGCGCGCACGATCATCATCAGCCCGTTCGACAAGTCCTCGATGCACGCCATCGAGAAGGCGATCCAGCAAGCCGACCTCGGTATCAACCCGAGCAACGACGGCACGATCATCCGCTGCGTGATGCCGGTGCTCACCGAGGAGCGACGCCGCGAGTACGTCAAGATGGCGCACACCCAGGCCGAGGACGCCAAGGTCTCGGTGCGCAACATCCGGCGCCACGCGAAGACCACCCTCGAGAAGTTCGTCAAGGACGGCGACGTCGGCGAGGACGAGGGTTCGCGCGCCGAGAAGGAGCTCGAGACGGTCACCAAGAAGCACGTCGACCTCATCGACGACCTGCTCAAGCACAAGGAAGCCGAGCTCCTCGACGTCTGAGCGCCCACGACGATGACCGACGCCCCAGCCGACACCGCCGACCCCACCGACGGCCTCCCCGACGCCCCTGACGAGGGGCCGGTCGACGAGGCGCCGGACGCCCCGCCGACCCCGAAGGCGGGCCGTGACCTGCGCGCCGCCGTGGGCGTGGGCCTGCTGCTGGCCGGGCTCGTCATCGGCACCCTGGTCATCGACGCCCGCGCGTTCCTGGTCGTCGTCGTGGTCGGGGTCTCGTACGGCGCCTGGGAGGTTCGCCGCGCGATCGCCACCCGCGGCATGGTCGTGCCCCTCGTGCCGCTCCTGCTGGGGGCGGCCGGGATGCTCGTGTCGGCCTACCTGCGCGGCGCCGAGGCCCTCGTGGTGACGTTCGGCCTGACCATCGTCGGTCTGCTCGTCTGGCGGGTGGCCGACGGCATGGCCGGTGCGGCGCGCGACCTCAGCGCGTCGGCGCTCGTCGTGTTCTACCCGATCTTCCTGGGCGGGTTCGCCTCGATGATGCTCGCGGCCCCCGGCGACGGTCGCCAGCGGATCGTCGTCTTCATCCTGGTCACCGTGTTCTCGGACATCGGCGGCTATGCCGTCGGCGTCGTGTTCGGGCGGCACCCCATGGCGCCGTCGCTCAGCCCCAAGAAGTCCTGGGAGGGCTTCGCCGGCTCGGTCGCCACCTGTGCCGCCGTCGGGGCGATCTCGCTGCCGCTGCTGCTCGGCGGCCTGTGGTGGGCGGGCGCCATCCTGGGCGTCGCCGCGGCGGCGGGAGCCACTCTGGGCGACCTGATCGAGTCGAGCATCAAGCGCGACCTGGGCATCAAGGACATGGGCGCGCTGCTGCCCGGGCACGGCGGGCTGATGGACCGCCTCGACTCGCTCGTCGTGGTCGCGCCCATCTCCTGGGCGCTGCTCATGGTGTTCGTGCCGCTCGGCTGAGCACCGAGCGACGCGATCGGCCGGGTCAGCCGGCCCGGCGACCCAGGCCCGTGAACTGCTCGAGCGCCGCGCTCGGGTGCGCGCTCATCGTGCCGTCGTCCTCCGTGGTGGTCAGGCAGGTGATCTGGCGGCCCATCCAGTGGTAGGCGTGCATCGACACCGGGCTGACGCCCTCACGGTGCATCCGCTGTGCGCGGCTTCGTTCAGGAAGCGCGCGAAGCTCGCCGTGCACGGGAAGTCGCCGATGAGGGGGTACACGCTGCGGCCGCTCTCGCCGATGCGCTGCACGTCGACCCCAGTGGTCTCGAGCAGCTCGAGCAGGTTGTTGCGGCCAGGCTGGGGATGCGGCGCCTGGCCTCGGCGCCGAGCGTGGCGGGGGATGCCGGGCGGGCGCCGGTCGCCGCACCTGAGAGAATCGGCGAACCATGTCAGAGACCCCTGCCCCGCGTCCCGCCCCCGGCCAGCTCACCTTCGCGGCGCCGCGGCGCGGCAAGCCACCGCGCCACCTCGCCGACCTCACCCTCGCCGAGCGTCGGGAGGCCGCGGTCGCCCTGGGCCACCCCGCCTATCGCGCCGGTCAGCTCTCGACCCACTACTTCGAGCGGCTGGTCGACCGTCCCGAGGACATGACCGACCTGCCGAAGGCCGTGCGTGACGACCTCGTCGGCGACCTGCTGCCCACCCTGCTGACCCCGGTGCGCAGCCTCACTGCCGACCGCGGCGCCACGGTCAAGCAGGTGTGGCGGCTGTTCGACGGTGCTCTGGTCGAGTCGGTGCTCATGCGCTACCCGAACCGGGTCACCGTCTGCATCTCGAGCCAGGCCGGCTGCGGCATGAACTGCCCGTTCTGCGCCACCGGCCAGGAGGGGCTCACCCGCAACATGTCGACTGCCGAGATCGTCGAGCAGGTGGTGTATGCCGCGCGCCTCCTTCGCCGCGGAGAGCTCCCCGCGATCGGTGGCGGGGTCGAGGGGGCCGGCCTCGGCGACGAGGCCGACGGGTCCGAGGACGCCGGCTCGGGGCCGACCCGGGTCAGCAACGTGGTGTTCATGGGCATGGGGGAGGCGCTGGCCAACTACAGGGCCGCGATCGGGGCGATCCGCCGGCTCACCGAGCCCGCACCGTCCGGGCTCGGCATCTCCGCGCGCGGCATCACCATGTCGACGGTCGGGCTGGTGCCGGGCATCGACAAGCTCACCGAGGAGGGCATCCCGGTGACCCTGGCGCTGTCGCTGCACGCACCCGACGACGAGCTGCGCGACGAGCTGGTGCCGATCAACACCCGGTGGAAGGTCGACGAGGCCATCGACGCGGCGTTCCGCTACTACGAGGTCACCGGTCGTCGGGTGAGCATCGAGTACGCCCTGATCCGCGACATCAACGACCAGGCCTGGCGGGCCGACCTGCTCGGCCAGAAGCTCGTGGCCCGCGGCCGGGGCTGGGTGCACGTCAACCCGATCCCGCTCAACCCGACACCCGGCTCCAAGTGGACCGCCTCACGGCGCGGCGTCGAGCAGCAGTTCGTCGAGCGGCTGCGCGCCCACGGCATCCCGACGACGGTGCGCGACACCCGCGGGTCCGACATCGACGGGGCCTGCGGGCAGCTGGCTGCGTCGACGGCCTGAGCGGCCTACCCTGAGCGGGTGCGACGACGCCGGCTCGGGGTGATTGCCGCCCTCGCCCTGCTGCTCGCCGGGTGCGGGGGCGGGTCCGACCTCCCCACCGGCCTGCGGAGCGCCGACAGCCACGCCACCTCGCACGCGGCGACTCCCTCCACGGCGACGACCACGGCCGCGGTCGAGGACGTGCCGCTGCGCGGGGGCGAGCGGTTCCAGAGCATCAGGCTGCCGTCCGCGTACACCCCGAAGGCACCGACGGCCACGGCCACGGACGACTACCGGTGCTTCGTGGTCGACCCGGGGTTCGACACCGGCCAGCTGGTGAGCGGGGTGCAGATCTCGCCCGACAACGCCGCCATCGTCCACCACGTCATCGTGTCCAAGGTCGAGCCCGAGCACGTCGCCACGGCGCGCGCCCTCGACGCGAAGGACCCCGGGGACGGCTACACCTGCTTCGGCGGGGCCGGCATCACCGGCGTCTCCGGTGGGGACCTCGACAACGCCGACTGGGTCGGCGCCTGGGCGCCCGGTGGAGGTGAGCGGGTGATGGCCGACGACATCGGCATCCCGCTGCGAGCCGGCACCCAGCTGGTGGTGCAGGTGCACTACAACCTGCTGGCCGGTACCGGCCCCGACCGCAGCACCGTGCGCCTGCGACTGTCGGAGGCCAAGGGGTCCGACCGGCAGCCGCTGCAGACGATGCTGATGCCCGCGCCGGTCGAGCTGCCCTGCCGCGAGAACCGGACCAAGGGCCTGTGCAACCGCACCCTGGCGGTCGCCGACCTGAAGAAGCGATTCGGCGAGGACCTGGCGACCGCCGACCTGCTCCACCTGCTGTGCGGCCCCGTGGAGTCCGGACCGGTGCAGAGCTGCACCCGGCCGGTGCGCACCGCGGCCACCATCCGGGCGGTGGCCGGCCACATGCACCTGCTCGGCCGCGCGATCACCGTCGACGTCAACAAGGGCACCCCGAACGCCGAGCGGGTGCTCGACATCCCGAACTGGGACTTCGACGACCAGGGCAGCATCCCGCTGAAGGAGGCGGTCGACATCGGCCCGGGCGACACCATCACGGTGACCTGCACGCACGACCAGGGGCTGCGCGACCTCCTGCCGTCCTTCCGCGGCACCACCGAGCGGTACGTCGCGTGGGGTGAGGGTACGACCGACGAGATGTGCCTCGCCATCGTCCTGATGACCGCCCGCTGAGGGTGCCCTCCTGGGCCCCGGGGTCGTGCCCGTCGGCGCCGGTCGGCTGCTCAGGAGCCCCCGAGCAGTGCCTCGAGCTCGGCGGCCAGGCGGGCAGCCGCCTCGACCGCTGACGTCTCGTCCTGCTGCGCGCGGTCGTGCTCGCGGGTGGCGGCATCCTGCGCCTCGGCTGCCGACGCGACCTGGGCGTCGAGGTCGCGCAACCGGCGCTGCACCTCCTCGCGATCCGCCTCGAGCTGCTCGCGCTGCCGCTGGGCTCCCACCACCTGCTCCCGGGCCTGCTCCACCCGTTCGCGCGCCGCCGACAGCGCTGAACCCGCGTCGACGACGGCCTGTTCGGCCTTCGCAACCCTGCGCTGACGAGCCGGGTCCGGCGCCTCGGCAACCCCGGTCGGGGCGGCCGACCCGTCGGATGCCGCCGTGGCCGGGTCGGCGGCGGGCGCGCCCAGCGCCACGACCCGTGACAGGTCCACGGGCTCGAGCCCGCTCGCGCTGAACGTGTCGGTCAGCAGGCCGGTCGAGAGCGCCGCACCGGCCGCAGCATCGACCATCGCCGACCGCAAGGTCTCCTCCACGTCAGCGGTCGTCTGGTCCGTGACCCGCCGCCCGGCATCCCGGCCCAGGGCACGCGCCTGCTCGGCCACGGCACGGGTCAGCTGCCGCCGCTGCCGGTCGAGGGCGCGCAGCTCGTCAGCCCCCAGCGTGCCCTGGGCCGCCCTCAGCTGGGCGCCGAGGTCGAGCACCTGCTGCACCTCGTCACCGTGCCGGCGCACCAGCTGGTTCAGCAGCCACGCGCCGGCGGTCGGTTTGCGCAGCGACTGCACCCGGCCGGCGAGGTCGCGGTCGCCGGCCTCCTTGGCCTCCTTGGCCCGGGCGTTGCGTGCAGCGGTGAACTCCTCCGGTTCGAGCCCGTACAGCTCGCGGGCGACGTCCTCGATGCTCACCCGGTGATGGTGTCAGGGAAGCGGGTCGGGTGGGGAGCCCGCCTCGCGCGACACCGACGCGGGGTGCGCGGCGAGCACGACCTCGGCCGCCTCGTCGACCGAGTCGACCAGGTGCAGGTGCTCGGCCATCGCCCGCCCGGACGCCAGTGCGGTCAGCGCCGGCCACACCGGCACGACCTGCGTCCAGTGCTCGCGCCCGACGAGCACGACGACCGGCAGGGCGGCACCCTCGCGCGAGTAGTACAGCGGTGTGGCCGCCTGGAAGATCTCCTGCACCGTGCCGGCCGCGCCCTCGAGCACGACGAGCCCGGCGGTCGACCGGGACAGCAGGCCGTCCTCGCGCAGCGCGTTGGAGAAGTACTTGCCGATGCCGTGGCAGAACACGTTGGGCGGCTCGTGCCCGTAGAACCACGTCGGGATGCCGATGCTGGTCACCCGCCCCTGCGGGGCCGCCCGGGCGATCTCGTCGTGCACGGCCAGGGCGACCGTCGCCCAGGCGCCGATGTCGGGCACGAACGAGGGCACCGCGGCCAGCCGGTGCACGGCATCCTCGATCGCCGCCTCGTCCGGCGCGAAGGCGCCCAGGTTCGCGGCCTCCATCGCGCCGGGTCCACCGCCCGTGACGACCGCGAGCCCCGCGGTGGCGAGCCGGTGGCCCAGCTGCGCCGCACCGGTGTACCGCGCGGTGCCGCGGGCCAGGGCGTGGCCGCCCATGACCCCGACGGTCGGCACGCCGTCGACGAACTCGTCGAGGGCGTCAGTGACCGAGTCGTCGTGGATCGCGCGCAGCAGCGTGACGAACGCGTCGTGCTGGTCCTCGGCGTCGCGCGACCAGTGGTAGGCCCGCGCGTCCGGCGTCGCCTCGTACCCGTGCTCCGCCAGCCCGGCGTACAGCTCGTGCGGCTGGTAGAGGGTCGAGCGGTAGGGGTTGACCGGCGCGCGGGGGTCGGCCGGGAAGACCAGGGCGCCGTGCGCGCGCAGGTGCGCGTCGAGGGCCGGCGGGAGGTGGCCGCCGAGCACGACCATGCCCTCGACGTCGGTGCGGGCGAGCAGGGCGTCCTCGTGGCCGGTGAGGTCGAGGTCCTGCAGGCGCAGGCCGGACAGCGGCCCCGGCGCACGGAGCACGGCGTGCAGGGCCGGCAGGCTCTCGATCTCGCGCACGAGCCCGAACCTAGTGGGCGGTGAGCCGGTCGAGCACGGCGCCGAGCCGCGCCGGGCGACCGGTGGCCTCCTCCTCGCGGTCGGCGAGCCGGGCCACCTGCAGGCCGGCGTTGACGCCGACCCAGCGCAGCGGCTCGTGCTCCCACCGCGGCGAGCGGTGACCGACCCACGGCAGCGCGGTGAGCGCGGTGTCGCGGCCGAGCACGAGGTCGGCCAGGGTGCGGCCCGCCAGGTTGCTCGCGGCGACGCCGTCGCCGACGTAGCCACCCGCTCGCCCCGTGCGGGTTGCCGGGTCCCAGGTCACCGACGGGTGCCAGTCGCGGGC
>Ga0247820_10001467_pt1 | contig 13304 bp, 11 predicted proteins | sample 13C_Glucose_Day1_2_FD_192480 | JGI IMG/M metagenome (GOLD analysis project Ga0247820, IMG submission 192480) | Soil microbial communities from agricultural site in Penn Yan, New York, United States - 13C_Glucose_Day14 | ecosystem: Environmental > Terrestrial > Soil > Agricultural land | place...
CATCGTCACGCCCGCTTCCTTCAAGAGCGCCTGTGCCTTTGCGGGGTCGGTGGCGTAGCAGGGATATTCCTTCACGTCGAGCGCCCAGGATTTCAGCGCCGGCGACAACGGTCCGCCGGGAACGCCGGCCCCGAACAAGGCTGCGTCGACGATCTCCTTGCGGTTCAGCGCATAGTTGAGGGCCTCACGCACCTTCGGGTTGTCGAAGGGGGCCTTCGACACGTTCATGCCGACGAGCGTGTAGGCGAGTTCCAGGGTTTCGGCGAGCTTCACGCCCGGTTTGCCCTTGAGCTGCAGGGCGGTTGCCGCATCGATGTTGGGCAGCATCGCGTATTGACCGTTCACGAGGCCGACCTGGCGGGTCGCCGATTCCGGCACGATGTTGAACTTGAGCCCGGCGAGCTTCGGCAGGCCCTTCTCCCAATAGGCATCGTTGCGCGACAGCATGACGAAGCCGTTCGGCTGCCACTCGGTGAACTTGAAGGGTCCGGTGCCGATCGGCTGTTTCTGCAGTGCATCCTTGTCTGTCTCGACCGCGCTTGGCACGATCGCGATGGTGGCGATCGAGGCCAGCAGCGGCGCCGATGGCTCCTTCAAGGTCAGTTCGACGGTCTGCGGATCGACCGCCTTGGCGCTCTCGACACTCGCGAGCCGGCTCGCCAGCGGAGACGCGATCTCCTTGCTCTGCACGCGCTTGATGGACGACACCACGTCTTCGGCCTCCATCGGGGAGCCGTCGTGGAACTTCACACCCGAGCGCAGCTTGAACGTGTAGGTCTTGCCATCGGGCGATACGGTCCAGGACTCCGCGAGGCCCGGCGTCACCTTCAGGTCCTTGTCGATCGCCGTCAGGCCCTCGTAGATGTTGCCGTTCACGATCATGAAGCTCGGAAAGGCCGTGATGAGATGCGGATCGAGGCCCGTCGGGCTCAGATCGGCTCCGATCTCGAGAACCTGGGCGGAGGCCGAGGCCATGGCCGTCATGAGGAAACCGGCGCCGATGGCGCAGCGAAGTGCCGACCTGTTCATTCGTTGTTCTCCCTGGAAAGTCGCGGGTCGAATTATAAGCCATCGCCGCAGACCTGTCATGGTCCAATATCATACCACTCTGGACGCATTGGTCGCTTATGGTATGGTCGCGCCGTTCCTGTGGCGTCGCACCCGACAGCAGAGATGATGCACCTCGAAAACCTGATTGAGTCCGCCTTCGAACCCGCCCGCGCGGCCGTCGCGGAAGCGCGCATTCCGGGGGCGCTACTCGGACTTGTTACCGCGCAGGGGGAACGATTCTCGCGGTGCGCCGGCTTCGCGCAGATCGAACCCGAAAGGGTCCCGCTCACGCCCGACACATGGTTCGATCTTGCTTCCCTCACCAAGGTGATTTTCACCACCACGAGCATTCTGCGCCACGTGGAAGCCGGCCGCATCGCCCTCGACGATCCGCTGATCAAGGTCATGCCGGACCTGCGCCAATACGACCTGAATGCCGCCGAGCGTGGCCTCACCTTCCGTCAATGCCTCGCCCACCATACGCATCTGCCGGCCGTCGAGCCTCTCTATACGTACGGTCAGGATCCGCAGACCCTGCGTGCCTTCGTGCTTCAACGCGTATGGCAACCTGGCCCACCGGTCTATTCGGACATCAACTTCATCCTCCTAGGCATCGCGTTGGAACGCCTGTCCGGGAGCGCGCTGATCGACGCGAAGCTGCCGGCCGGCCTGACATTCCGGCCCGATGCAAACCACTGCGCCGCGACCGAGCGCTGCAGCTGGCGCGGCCGCGTGATCCGCGGCGAGGTTCATGACGAGAACGCCTCCGCGCTGGGCGGCGCGTCCGGGCATGCGGGCTTGTTCGGCACCATCACGGGGGTCCTCGACTTCGCGCAAGGGCTACTCGACGGCTCGGGACTCGGGTCCGCCTCCATCGGCGCCATTCGCCATCGCGAACATACGAACCGCAGCGTGGGCTGGGAATGCCGCCATGACGGGTGGCACGGGGGCGATGCGTGTTCCGATTCCACCATCGGCCATACCGGGTTTACCGGCACAGGCCTGTGGGTGGATTTCGAGCGCGGTGTCGCGTGGTCGCTGCTCACCAACCGCGTTCATCCCACCCGCCATCGCGACACGGGGATTCTCGCGCTCAGGCAAGCGACGGGCGAGCAGGTCGTCGCCGGTTTCGACCGCGCCGCCTGACACCGGAAACCCGCGTTGTCCCAGCCTCTGCGAGATTGCCCGAGCCTGCGACTGGACCTATATTGGTCTGCAAGGAAGATCGCCTCATGACCACCGAAAATGCCAGCCCCCGCTTCCAGGACCTCGATGCCTGGCCCAGCCTCGACATTCTGCAGGCCTTTTATGAGGGCCAACTCAGCGCCGTCGCGGCCGTCGGGCCTGCGCTTCCCGCAATCGCTGCGGCGGCTGAAGAAGCGGTGACGCGTCTCCGACGCGGCGGGCGCCTCGTCTATGTGGGGGCCGGCACGTCGGGTCGGATCGGCGTGCAGGACGGGACCGAACTGCCCCCGACCTTCAACTGGCCGGACGACAAGCTCGTCTACCTGATCGCAGGTGGCGAGGGGGCGTTGCTGAAGGCGGTCGAAAACGCCGAGGATTCCGTCGAGCAGGGGATCGCGGGCATCCGCGATTCGCAGGTTGGATCCAACGACGTGGTGATCGGGGTCGCGGCGAGCGGGCGTACGCCCTTCACTATCGCTGCTCTCGAGGAGGCGCGCGCCCGCGGGGCGCAGACCATCGGGATCTCCAACAACGCGGATGCGCCGATTCTCGCCGCGTGCTCGCACCCGATCCTCGCAGAGACCGGCGCGGAAGTTGTCGCAGGTTCGACCCGCATGAAGGCCGGCACGGCCCAGAAGGTGATCCTCAACCTGATGTCGACTCTCATCATGGTTCGGCTCGGCCGGGTCTATGGCGGGCTGATGGTGCATATGCGCGCCACCAACGCGAAGCTTCGCCGGCGCAGCGAAATCATGGTGTCGCAAATCACCGGCTGCGACGACGCCACGGCCATCGATGCGCTCCGGCAGGCGGATGGCGACATGAAGGTGGCCTCCATGATCGCACTCGGCATCAAAGCCGCCGATGCCCACGAAGCCCTGCTGCGCAGCGATGGCAATTTGCGCGAAGCCCTGTCACACTTCTCGACGAAAGCCGGGTCCCCATCATAGCGACCTGACGCCGCTCAGGGAGACATGACGCACGATGACGCTGGGACTGGGCATCGACGCGGGCGGAACGGCGACACGCTGGAGATTGGTGGAAGAAAGCGGCGAATGCGTCGCCCAAGGAAGCGTCGAGCCGCTGACCGGGCACCTGTTCTCCGTCGCGGCCGAGGATCGCGCCAGACAGATCGTCGGCGAAATCGCCAAGGCCGCGCTGCCCTCGGGCCGGCCCGTCGGAATCGTGGCCGGCATCACGGGCCTCACCCGGGACACGCCGGCGGAGGCGACCATGCGCGCGCTGCTGGGCGACGCGTTCAATCTTCCGCCCGCGAAGGTCTTCGTCGCCGAGGATATGTGGATCGCCTATCTGTCCTATTTCGCGCTCGGCGAAGGCATCCTGATCTATAGCGGCACCGGCTCCATCGGCTATTACCTGTCCGCCGAGAAAGATGTGATCCGGGTCGGCGGGCGCGGTAATCTCATCGACGATGGCGGCTCCGGTTTCTGGATTGCCCGCGAGGCGCTGAAAGTCATCCTGCGCGCCGAAGAGGAAAACCCCGGCGGGGGCTGGTCGACGATCCTCGGCACCTGCATGGCGGCCGCCGTCGGGGGCACCGACTGGAACGTGGTGCGGGCCTTCGTGTATGGCGGAGACCGCGGCAAGATCGGAGAACTCGCCCGCGCTGTCGGAGAAGCCGCCCAAAAGGGCGATGTGACCGCCGAGGGGATCCTTCGCGCCGCCGGATCGGAACTCGCGCGCCTCGCCAACGCGCTGTTCAAGCGGCTTGCACCGCGGCCGGTGGCGCTCGTCGGCGGCGCGTTTCGTATTCATCCGGCAATCGGCGAGTCATTCCGCCGGGAGCTTTTAGCGCCCGTGGAGGTCATCAATAGCGATGTGGATGCGGCCCTGACGGCCGGCCGGCTGGCATCGCGCGTGCGGTAGGTGTCGTTGGAGGAACCGGAGATGATCTTCGACCGCTGGCTCGACCTCCCCGTCTGGGGCGTTTTCGCCGCGCTGGCGCTGGCCTTCGCGCTCTCCGTCTCCTGCATCCACTGGCTCGCTTTCAGCAAGACGATGGGCCCGAGAACCGGGACGCTCAGTGGCGTCGTGCCGCCCTTCTTCGGCGCCGTCGCACTCCTGTTCGCGCTGCTCACAGGCTTTCTCGCCAACGACGTGTGGGACCGAAATCGCCTCGCGAACCGCGCGGTTCTGGCCGAACGCGACGGCCTTCTGGCGATTCATGCGATCAGCACCGCCACCATCCTGGACATGTCCGACATCCGCGCAGCCGCCATGTCTTATGCGCGCACCCTGGTCGACGATGAATGGCCGCTCATGGAGGCCCAGGAGAGTTCATCGAAAGCCGGGCAGGAGTTGAACACGCTGTTGGCGGAAGTATCCGACCCGCGTATCGGGGTGGAGGCCGGCGCGGCGGCGCAGGGAGCGCTGCTCGACATAGTCCTAAAGCTTCGAAGTTCCCGTCATGATCGCCTTGCCACGAGCAGCGACCGGACCGACCGCACGAAATGGACCGCAGTCCTGTGCCTCGCCTTCATCACCCAGATCGCCATCGGCATCGTGCATCTCGAAAAACCGAAAGCGCAGCTCGCGGCGCTGGCGATTTTCTCCCTGGCGGTCGTCGTCACCCTGGGGCTCGTGGCCATCCGTGAGCGGCCCTTCGACGGACCGTTGCGCTATTCGGCCGAACCGATAACGGAAGCGCTTGAGATGATGGCTGCCGTGCCAAAGACGCCCTAAGGACATATGAGCCGGGCTTGCGCAGGGGGCCGTTCTTGCTCCACACTTCGCCTGCTCCCTCGCTCCATTAGATCGAATATCAGTGATGCAAGCTCTCTTTGTCGGCCAAACCTATATCGACGTGACATTCCTGGCGGATGAGATCCCCACGGGCGACGACAAGACCGTCGCGCGCGATTACGCCATTTCGTTTGGCGGAAATGCCGTAACGGCGGCATTTGCCTGCGCAAAGCTGGGCATTCCGCCGGATCTCCTCACCTCGATCGCTGACGATTGGCTCGGACGGATGTTCATCGACATGGCGGCGAAATACGGCATCTCGGTCCATCATCGCAAAGTGAAGGAATCCTCCCTTTCGTTCATCATGCCGCATGGGGGAAAGCGTGCGATCGTGCGCTGCCGCGACGATCATTACCTCCATCCCGTGCCGCCGCTGAATATCGCCGGATGCCGTGCCCTGCACCTCGACGGGCACCAGGCCGATGCCGCGATGCATTATGCGCGGATATGCCGGGAGGCCGGCATCCTGACGTCTCTCGATGGCGGTGGGTTGCGCTCCAACACCCACGAACTGCTGGAATTCATCGATGTGGCCATCGTGGCCGAACGGCTGTGCGAGCAGATGAGCCTCAGCCCGACCGAGATGCTCGCCTATCTCAAGGGCCGCGGCTGCAAGATCGGCGGCGTCACATTGGGCGAGCGCGGGTTGATCTGGTACGACGAGGCCGGGACCGAAAGTGTCATGCCGGCGCTCGCTGTGCCGTCCGCCGCGGTGATCGATACCAATGGCGCCGGCGATATTTTCCACGGCGCCTATGTGTATTCGGCAATGGCGAACCCGGATCTTCCGTGGCGCCAGCACTTCCTGTTCGCGCGCGCAGCCTCCGCGCATGCGATTCAACATCTCGGCAACGAAGCGAGCCTTCCGACGATTCACGACATCAGTGAGGCGCAGCAACGTTTCGGCGAGCGCAAGCTGGCGGCCTGATTAACGAAAAGCAGAGAAACACCATGCGCGACACGCTTTTTCTCCTGACCCCAGGCTTCACCGATTCGGCGTTTCCCGACCAGCTTTTCTATTGTGCGCATTGCGCGCTGATCGAAGGCGTTCTCGCGTCGTTTCCGGATCTGGGCAGCACGATCGAAATCAGGCGCGTGGCGTTTCCGCGACCGCGCAAGGAGGTCGTCGCGATGGTGGGCGAAGAGCACCAATCCCTGCCGCTGCTCGTTCTCTCCGACGATGCTGCCGACGGTCTCGCCACACGCGTTCACGGCGAGCGCCGATTCATCTCGGACAAGCATGAGATCCTGCGGGCGTTGAGCCTGCGTCACGGTTTCCCGGAGCCCCATCCCTAGGACGCGCGATCACGCAGCCTTCTTCTGGTAGTCCTTGACGTCCGAGAAGGTGATGCCCTTTGCGCGATCCATCTCGTATTGAAGATTGAAATTGTTGGCGGCCATGAAGACCGGGGCTCCATCGAGATCCCGCGCCATGGACGACAGGTGGGAATCGATGAATTTGTCGAGTTCCACGCGGTTGTCCGATTCGATCCAGCGACAGATGGTGAAGCGCGTGGGCTCGTAATCGATGGGCAGACTGTATTCGCCCATCAATCGCTCCTTCAGCACATCGAGCTGGAGCGCTCCGACGACGCCGACGATGGCGCCGGAGCCGTCCTGCGGCACGAAGAGCTGCACCACGCCCTCCTCGGCCATTTGCTGCAGGGCCTCGCGAAGCTTCTTGGCTTTCATGGCATCCTGCAGCTTGATGCGGCGCATGATTTCGGGTGCGAAGCTCGGCACCCCACGGAAGACGAGTTCCTCGCCCTCCGTCAGCGTGTCGCCGATGCGCAAGGTGCCGTGGTTCGGCAGGCCCACCACATCCCCGGCCCACGCCTCGTCGGCGATCGCGCGATCCTGCGCGAAGAAGAATTGCGGCGCGTTGAGGCTCATGGGCTTGCCGGTTCGCACCAGCTTAGCCTTCATGCCGCGCGACAGTTTACCCGAGCAGATGCGCATGAAGGCGATGCGGTCGCGGTGGTTTGGATCCATGTTGGCCTGGATCTTGAACACGAAGCCGGTCATTTTTGGCTCGCCCGCCTCGACCAGCCGCTTGTCCGATTCCTGGCCTCGCGGCGGCGGCGCGTAGGCCGCCATGGCGTCGATGAGATCGCGCACGCCGAAATTGCGCAGCGCGCTGCCGAAGAAGACGGGCGTCAGATGGCCTTCGCGGAACGCTTCGAGATCGAAGGGCTTGCAGGCTTCCTGCGCCAGCGAGATCTCGTCCTGCCAGGCGTCACGCTCCTCGGGCGGCAGCAAAGCCGCAACGGCCGGATCGAGCGGACCTGACACCTTCATCGGCTCCTCGTCGGTGTCGATCCGTCGCACGAGGTCGCGGCGCAGGTCGTAGGTACCGGCGAATGAGCGGCCCTGGCTGATCGGCCATGTGACGGGCGCCGTGTCGAGCGCGAGGGTCTTCTCGATCTCGTCGAGAAGGTCGAAGGGGCTGCGTGCCTCGCGATCCATCTTGTTGATGAAGGTGACGATCGGGATGTCGCGCATGCGGCAAACTTCGAAGAGCTTGCGCGTGCGCGCCTCGATGCCCTTCGCGGCGTCGATCACCATGATGGCGGAATCCACCGCCGTGAGCGTGCGGTAGGTATCTTCCGAGAAGTCTTCGTGGCCCGGCGTGTCGAGAAGATTGAAGACGCAATCGCCGTATTCGAACGTCATCACCGAGGTGACGACGGAAATCCCGCGGTCGCGTTCGATTCCCATCCAGTCCGAGCGGGTCGAGACACGGTTCTTCTTGGCCTTCACCTCGCCGGCGAGCTGGATCGCTCCGCCGAAGAGCAGCAGCTTTTCGGTCAGCGTGGTCTTGCCCGCGTCGGGGTGCGAGATGATCGCAAAGGTGCGGCGGCGGCCCACGGGGGCCGGAAGATCGGTCATGTGCGGTCTGTTCTCCGGGCTATGCTGAGCCCGACTCTGGGTCAGGGCAACACGTCGCAGCGGCGGCCCTTTACGTTATATGGGGTTTCAACCCATATTGGACTTCCCCGTCAACAACGAAAAGGAGGTGATCAAGTGTCTCATTGTCTTACCCTGCGGTCCCCGGTTTCCGCGACCTTGATCCTGGCCTCTGCCGAGATCGGTGCGTAACGCACGAAAAGGGGCGGTCCACCGGACCGCGGACCCGACAATGGAAAGGCCGCCCGCTCGAGGCGGCCTTTCTTTTTGGGCCTCAGGCGCCCAGAAGATTGCCCGTGCGGGTGCTCGTCCTGCCCGCCACCTTGGCGATGCGCTGGCCGGTGCTGGCAAAGCGGAGAAGGATCCGCGCGAACATGATCCCGTCGGTCGCGGAAACAGCCGGGTGCGCGTCGCCCGTCAGCGGATCGACAATATCGGCCACCACTTCGCCGGCCCGGATGTCGTCGCCCACGGCCTTGCGGAAGATCACCATGCCGGAAGCAGGCGCGATCACCGGCTCGGAGCCCGCCAGGGGGGTCGCCTCGCACCGCGCATCGGGAATGTGGGGCGCCGGTCCGCCAATCACCTCGCGCAGGGTCAGGAAGGCAATCAAGGCTGCGGCGTCCGAAGCGGCGAGCTCGTCCGTCACATCCATCTCGCCCCGAAATTCCAGGGTGGTGGCGTGGCACGCCATGGGGATCGGATAATCCGGGAATCGCCCGGCGAGTTCCGCCCAGGGACGGCTGCAGGCCTCGTCGAACGGGTCATCTCCCGAGATCTCCGCCACGAGCACGGCCCGGGAGCCCAGCAGGGCTGCGAGCGGCGCGAGTTCGTCCGACGAGAGCGTATGCGTGTAGAGATGCACGACGGCCTCGGAATCGCAGTGCATGTCGAGCACGTAATCGGCGTCGATCGCCAGTTCGAGGAGCGTTTTCTTGAGCACCTCGGCGGCATTGCGGGTTTTCCAGGCTGAAAGCTCGGTCAGGAGCGCGTCGCGGATCAACCGCACATTGCTGTCCGCCTCGCCGGTCAGCGAACCCTCGACGCGGTTTCCCACGTCGCCAATGACGTTGGGGTATCCGCGGTTGAAATTCATGCCGTTCGACAGATCGAACCTGCCGACGGGCTCTCCCAGGACCTTCTGCGCAAGGCCGATGGGATTGGCGGAGGGCACGAGCACGATCTCGCCCTCGATCCGCCCTTCGGCCTCCAGCGCCTTCAGCTGCTCGCGCAAATGATGCGCCACGATCATTCCGGGGATCTCATCGGCATGGAGCGCGGCCTGCACGTAGGCGCGGGGACGCGCGCCTTCCTTTCCGAAGCGATGAACCGTCAATGACAGGTTGGCGCCGGGCGCCAACGGCGACAGGGTGATCTGTTCTGTTCTCATCCGCCGGCAATACGATGTCGCGATGTGCGACTCAAGCCCGCCGCCGGGGCTTAAGGCCGCGTCCATCCGTGCGAGCCGAACACGAATCGGTCCGGATGCGTCACCAGCGCAGCCAGCCCGTGCAAGGCGGGCTCGGGATTGACGATCACGAAGGCCGGGACGGTCCGCGCCCACGCATCATGGGGCGCCTTGCGGTCGAAGGCCTCCCGGAAGCCTCCCTTGTCGAGGATATCCACCATCCGGGGCGCGATCCCCCCGGCGATGAAGACGCCGCCCGATGCCTCGAAGGTCAGCGCGAGATCGCCGGCGAACCGCCCGAGCCACGAGGCGAAGACGTCGAGCGTTTCGCAGGCCAGCGCATCTCCGTCCCGCGCCGCGGTGAGAATGTCGTTGGGAACCGAAAACGGACAGGCGATGGCCTGACAGGCACAAAGCGCGCGGGCCAGCCGGAAAAGGCCGGGACCGGAGAGGACGACTTCCGCCGTCACCCGTCCGCCGACCCGTTCCAGGTGGGGCCACAGCTCCATCTCCCGCTCGGTCACCGGCCCGAATTCCACGTGACCGGCTTCGGTTGCCAGAATGGCAAGCTGTTCGCCGACCGGCACCAAGGCGGCGGCGCCAAAGCCCGTTCCGGGACCCAGCACGACCCGCGTGCCGGCCCTCGCCAGACGCGCCTCGCCGAGCGGCGCGAGATCGCCGCTCGCCGCATCGAGAACCGTCACGGAGGCGGCGACCGGCGTGTAATCGTTGACGAGCGTCACGCGCTCAAGGCCGAGCCCTCGGCCGATCGCCTCCGCGTCGATGGTCCAATGGGCGTTGGTCAGGCGGATGACCGGCCCGTCGACTCGTGTCGCCACCGCAATCATGGCTGAACGGGGCGCGGCCCCGTCATAGCCTTCGAGGGCGCGGCCGATGGCAGCGAGCGGGTCGGGGGTTCGTGCCGTCAAGGTTCGCGGCAGAAAGCGGATCGGCTCGCCGGGGCCGGGCAGCACGGCGAAGCGGGCGTTGGTGCCGCCGATATCCCCGAGCAAAACAGGAAACGCGTACATCAGCCTTCTTCGACCTTCCTGCCTTTGGCCGTCCGGGAGATCAGAACGCGTCCTCCCAGCTTCGGCTCAGGCGCACCGCGGAATTGATGAGCCCGACCATCGAGTATGTCTGCGGGAAATTGCCCCATAACTCGCCGGTCGTGAAGTCCGCGTCCTCGGAAAACAACCCGAACGAATTGCGCAACTTCAGGATCCGCTCGAACAATTCCCGTGCCTCCTCCTTGCGTCCGATGGCGTTGAGGGCGTCCACGTACCAGAAGCCGCAGATCATGAAGGCCGTGTGCATCAAGCCGAAATCGTCCTCCACGTCGTAGCGCAGCAGGAGATCGCCCCGCCGGAGCTTCAGTCCGGCCGCGTCCACCGTTGCGACGAAGCGTGGGTCGTCGGGGGACACGAAATCGATTTCGGCCAGCAGGAGAAGCGTGGCGTCGAGATCCTCGCCGCCGAACGACGACACGAACGTGCCCGTCTTCGCGTTGTAGGCCCGCTCATCGATCACCGCATGCATCATGTCGGCTTGAGAACGCCAGAACTCGGCCCGGTCGGGCCGGTTCATGGCGCGGGCGATCTTGTCGAGACGGTCGCAGGCCGCCCAGCACATGACGCTCGGAAAAGTGTGCACCGCCGCCTTGGTGCGCAATTCCCACGGGCCCGCATCCGGCTGGTCGAACACCTCGATGGCGCGCCGACCGAGGGTCTCGAGATGCTCGAACAGTTGTTCATTTCCCGGACGGATCATCCGCCGGTCGAGGAATGCGTGGGTTGAGGCGAGCACGATGCTGCCATAGGCGTCGTTCTGGATCTGGGTATAGGCCGCGTTGCCGACGCGCACGGGTCCCATGCCCCGATACCCGGCAAGTGCCTCAGCCTGCCGCTCTTCCAGATCCGGCGAGCGGGTAATGCTGAAGAGCGGCGGCATGTCCTTCTGGTCGGGATCCGCATCGGCCTCGTCGACGATGTTGGTGATGTAGGTGAGGTATTCCTCCATCGTACGCGTCGTGCCGAGCCGGTTCAGCGCCTGAATGACGAAATAGGCATCGCGCAGCCAGCAGAACCGGTAATCCCAATTGCGCTGCGTGTGAGGCGCTTCCGGCACCGAGGTGGTGAGCGCCGCGACGATCGCGCCAGTCTCCTCAAAGTTGCACAGTTTCAACGTGATGGCGGCTCGGATCACCGCCTCCTGCCACTCGAAGGGAATGGACAGCGAGCGCACCCAGTCGCGCCAGAAATCGACCGTCTGGTCGAGGAATTCGCGCGCGGTCGAATCCGCATCGGAGCGAAGCGGCTCGTCTTCGCCGAAGAAGAACGACAGGGGCCGATCGACCACGAAGGGGCGTTCCTGCGCCACATAGGTGATGGGCGCGTCGGTCGTCAGCCGCAGGGAATGATGCGGTCCGACATAGCGCATATGGCTGCTGCCGCGGGTGATCGAAGGCTGTTGCTCGCCCCAGGAGAAGTGCGGCCGAACCCGCACGCGAATGCGCGGTCGCCCCTTGACGGCGCGGACGCGCCGGATGAGCTGCGGCGGTCTGAAGGTCCGGTCGAAATGTTTGAAGCGTGGTGCGAAATCGGCGATCTCGAGAATGTTGCCGAACGAGTCGGTCATGGTCGAAATCAGCACCGCGGTGTTTTCGAGATAGGCCTGTTCGCAGGTCTGCATCCCGATCATGTCGATGGCGAAAACGCCGCGCTGCTGTTCATCGGATCGGCCCTCAGGACTGTCGAGAAGCGCGGAGAAGACCGGATCGCCGTCGAACCGCGGAAAGCAACTCCATACGATCTGGGCCCGGCGGTCCACCAGGGCGGAAATCATGCAATTGCCGATGACGGCAAGGTCGAGGGAGCTCATGAGGTCAGATATTCCGTTCGAAAGGAAGGGGGCCGCCATTGGCCCATGCGAGGAGTGAATGCCGCAATTCGGCCGGCGTTCCGACCCGCTGCTGGGCGATGGTGTCCCCCGCGCCGATGCGGACCGAGATTCCCCCCTGGGCATTGACCGCCTTGAAGCCATTCTCGTCCGTCAGATCGTCGCCGATAAAGACCGGGCGGCGGCCGAGATACGGCGGCTCGTGCAGGAACGACTCGATGATTTTCCCCTTGCCCGCCGCGGAGGGCAGAATTTCGGCCACCGCCTTGCCGAACTGGACGCGATACTCCGACCCCAGGCTTTCAAGCGCCGCATGCGCCGTCGCGATGCAAAATTCCTTCTCGTGCGCGGCCTGTCTCCAGTGCAGCGCCACCGAACAGCCTTTGTCCTCGATGAGAAGACCCGGCTTGTCCCGAATGATTTCATGCAATCGTTCAACGACCGGGCGCAACGCCGGATGGTCCTCGGCCTGGCAAAGATAGAGATCGCTGCCGATCCGGTGTTCGAGCCCGTGCAGTCCCGCGCTGTCGAAGCGCGCTGATCCGAGCTGCTCGTCCAGGAAGGCGATGGGCCGGCCGCTGATGATCGCGAGAGCGCCGCCAAGCTTTTGCTGCAGGCGAGTCAGGGCGTCCGGCAGGTCTGGCGCAACCCGCACGTCACTCGGCCGTTCGACGATGTCCACCAGCGTTCCGTCGAAATCCAGGAAAAGGGCCCATTGGTCGTCGGCGTCGTAGGGCAATCCTGTCTCCAAACCTTCGGTCTACGTCGCAGCATCGTTCTGCTTTGCCACGTATCTATGGCGCGAAGCCACGGTTGCAACGGCGAAACGCCGACTTCGTCTCGGTTTCGGGGGATTTGAAGTTCGCGCCGTCCGGGCCTGTCGCCCGAGCGGGCGTGGCAGCGCTCAATGGCCGCCACACGCGGAAAGCCTGCCTTGAACGGAGCGGATCGGCTAGATTTTCTTCGCGAATCGATAGGCCTGCACCGACGAAGACCGGTAAGACCCGGCTTCGAACCGGCCATAAAAAAATCCGCAGCGCGCTTGCTGGCGCGCTGCGGATTCGGATTCAAACCAGGCTCAGTGCTCGCGGAA
>Ga0247820_10001468_pt1 | contig 13303 bp, 11 predicted proteins | sample 13C_Glucose_Day1_2_FD_192480 | JGI IMG/M metagenome (GOLD analysis project Ga0247820, IMG submission 192480) | Soil microbial communities from agricultural site in Penn Yan, New York, United States - 13C_Glucose_Day14 | ecosystem: Environmental > Terrestrial > Soil > Agricultural land | place...
GCTCGCGCCGCGTGGCGACGCGCGGATCACCGAGGCCTCAAGACACCGCCTCGAGAGCCTCGCCGCACTCGCACCGTCCGATCCGCCCCTCGAGCCGGCGCATGAGGGCGCAGTTCGGGCAGCGCCGGAATCCATTGCTCTGCACATGCAGCCAGATGCTGGTCGCGCCCCCCTCGGCCAGGTCGGCCCCGAGGACGCGGCGCATCGCCTCGCCGTGGGCGCTGCCGATCAGCGACTGGCGCAGCGACCGCACCGAGTCCCAGGTCGACAGGGTGGTCAGGCGCCGGCCCGCCATGCTGGTGGTGAGGCTGATGAAGCCAGGCCGATCGGGCAATTCGGCCGAGACCCTCGCGCCGAGCTCCGCCAGTTGCGCCATCTCGGCGTCCGACCGCCCGACCAGCTCGGTGATGCCGACGGCACCTTCATCGATCGGCCGTCCGGTGCGGATCACGCAGCTCGAGCCGTAGACCACCGGGCCGATACGCTCGGGCTGCACGAGCACCTGCAGACCCAGCTGGCGCGGCACGGCCGCGGAATCGAAATAGCTGGTGGCCGCGGTGAAGCCTTCCCGGACACAGCGGTACAGGTCCATGCCCTGCTGGCTCACCCGCCGTCCGGTGGACGCCAGGCCCTGGTAGTTCCCATCGTGCGTGCCCGTCATCGTCCATGCCAGCGCCACCCGGTCCGGCGACGAGGCGATAGGGGCTTCCGCCGCGAAGGCGAGGTCGGGGAACGCGTGCCACAGGGCTTGCGCATGTGCCTTCAGCTGCGCGCCGCAGATCGGCCCGTCGGTGGTGGGGTCCTCGTAGCGCCCGTCGAGCGCGAAGCAGCCGAGGATCGCCTCGGCATCGTGACGGTTCCACGCATCCACGTAGCGCCGGCACAAGTCAGTGGGGTTCATGCTGCCGTCCCTTTCGCTTCGGATCGATGCCGCGCCGCATGCTGCGGCGCTTGCGCGCGCCCTGCGCCATTCGGTTGCATTCTGCGAAACGAACCGGCCGGCGGGCGACGGACGCAGGTCCCGGATCGCCCTGCGAGCAACCCGCATCGGCCCGCCGGGGCGGGACAATTGTCCCGCCGCGGACTCCCGGCGGTATATTGCCGGCTTGGCAGCAGGACGCCGGCGCATGCAGTCGCTTCAGCAACAGATCCGCTTTTGCCACGGCCACGATGGTGTCCGGCTCGCTTACGCGGTCGCCGGCGACGGGCCGGTCCTGATCAAGGCAGCCACCTGGCTGAGCCACCTCGAATACGACTGGGAGAGCCCGGTCTGGCAGCATCTCCTGCACGGCCTGTCGTCGCGCTGCACCTTCGTGCGCTACGACGAGCGCGGCTGTGGCCTCTCCGACTGGGATGTCGACGACCTCTCGTTCGAGGCCTGGGTCCGTGACCTCGAGATCGTGGCCGATGCAGTCGGCGCAAGCCGCTTCGCCCTGCTCGGCATCTCCCAGGGCGCGTCGATCGCCATCGCCTACCAGGCGCGCCACCCGGACCGCGTGAGCCATCTGCTGCTGCACGGCGGCTATGCGCGCGGGCGCCTGGTGCGCAGCACGACGCCGGAGGAACGCGACGAGGCCGAGCTGATGTGCAGGCTGGCCGAACTCGGCTGGGGCAAGCGCGATCCAGCGTTTCGTCAGTTCTTCACTACCCAGTTCATTCCCGGCGGGACCCCGGAGCAGCACCGCTGGTTCAACGAACTCGAACGCATCTCCACCTCGCCGCAGAATGCCGCACGCTTCATGCGCGAGTTCAACGGCATCGACGTCACGGCGCTGCTGCCGCGCATCGACTGCCCGACCCTGGTGCTGCACAGCCAGCGCGACGCCCGCGTGCCGTTCGCCGAGGGACGGCTGATCGCCGGCGGCATTCCGGGCGCGCGATTCGTGCCGATCGACAGCCCCAACCACCTGCTGCTCGAGCACGAGGCGGGCTGGAAGCGGTGGCTCGAGGCGGCATCCGCCTTCCTGCCTGCTGCCGGCGGGCTCGGCGACCCCACCTTCGCCTCCCTTACCCAGCGCCAGTGCGGCCTGCTCGACCTGATGGCGCAGGGCCGCGACAACGCCCAGATCGCGGCGACCCTCGGGCTCAGCGAGAAGACGGTGCGCAACCACATCACCAGCATCTTCGCCAAGCTGGAGGTGGAGAACCGTGCCCAGGCGATCGTGCTGGCGCGCGAGGCGGGCTACGGCAAGCGGCTGTAGCCGGTCGGGACGATGGTCCCGTCCGCCGCCGGCCGCGACCCTGAGCGCCGGCCGCTCGCCGGGGCGGCAGTCCCAAGGCGGATAGCCGCCCGCGCGGTCACAATCCGCGGAACCGCACCGAGGGCGCTTTCGGGCGGCCGGCGGCGGGCTCGGGGGCTCGATGAGTAGCGAATCACATTCGAGGGCGCGATGATGAACGACACGAGCCTTCCCCGCCTGCGGCTGCATGCCGGCACGGCGGTCTGGTCGGGCGGCGACCCGCATGCGCCGCTGGACCTCTGGCTGCTGCCGGGCTTCGGCGACTCGCACCTCTGCTTCAGCGAGGCATTCAACCAGCCGCTCGCCGCGCGCGCGCGGATCCACGTCTGGGACCTTCCCGGACATGGCGCCTCGCCGCCGCAGCCGCGCGGTCTGACCGTGGCGCGCGCCGCGCGCCTGCTGCGCGACCTGATCGGGGACATTTCCGGCGATCGGCCGGTGGTGCTGTTGGCCCATTCGAGCGCCGCGGTGGTCGCGATCATCACGGCGCAACTGCTCGAGGCGCCGCCGCAGCTGCTCATCAACGTCGAAGGCAACCTGACCCCCGAAGACAGCGCCTGGTGCAGCCGCGCCGACGAGTTCGATTCGCCGGCGAGCTTCGTGCAGAACCTGCATGACGAGATCCTGTCGGCGGCACCCGGCCATCCGGCGCACAGCCGCTACTGGCACAGCCTGGGCCTCGTGGACCCGCGCACGCTCTGGTCGCTGTGCCGTTCGCTGCTCGCCTACCGCAACGTCGGCGCGGGCTACCTGCGGCTGCCCTGCCCGGGCATCTATTACTGGAGCGACGGCGAGACCTCGTCGAGCACCCGTCGCTTCCTGGCACAGCACCGGCCGCCGCAGCGACGCCTGGAAGGCCTGGGCCGCTGGCCGATGATCACGGCGCCCGATGTCTTCTACCGGCTGGTCGAGGAGGACATGCAACGCCTGGGCGCGGAGCCGCCGCCGCTACCCGCGCTGCACCCGATCCGGCCCCTGCTGCGCCGGCCCCGGATGCCGCACGGCCGGCGTCCTGATACCTAGGATCAGGAGGCTGCGTCCCGCAGGCTAGTAGCCGTCCGGGTTGAGGCTCTGCCAGCGCCAGCTGTCGGCGCACATCTCCCGGAGCCCGCGGCTCGCCTTCCAGCCGAGCTCCCGCTCCGCATTGGCAGGATCGGCGTAGCACTGCGCCACGTCGCCCGGACGGCGCGCGACGATCTGGTAGGGAATGCTGCGGCCGCTGGCGCTTTCGAACGCCTTGACGATCTCCAGCACCGAATAGCCCTGGCCGGTGCCCAGGTTCACGGTCCAGATGCCGTCGGCACGATCGACCCGCCGGAGCGCGGCGAGGTGGCCCAGCGCGAGGTCGACCACGTGGATGTAGTCGCGCACCCCGGTGCCGTCGGGCGTGGGATAGTCGCCGCCGAACACCGACAGCCGTTCGCGCTTGCCGACCGCCACCTGGGTGACGAAGGGCATCAGGTTGTTGGGGATGCCGCGCGGATTCTCGCCGATGCGCCCGGAGAGGTGGGCGCCGACCGGGTTGAAGTAGCGCAGCACGCCGATCGCCCAGCGCGGATCCGATGCCGCCAGGTCAGCGAGGATGTGCTCGATGAGCCATTTGGTGTTGCCGTAGGGGTTGGTCGGCGCAGTCGGGGCGTCCTCGCGGATCGGCACCGCCTGCGGGTCGCCGTAGACCGTGGCGGACGAGCTGAACACGAAGCGGCACACCCCCGCCTCGGCGAGGCATTGCAACAGCGTCACCGTGCCGTTGACATTGTTGCGGTAGTAGCCGAGCGGATCCGCCACCGACTCGCCAACCGCTTTCAGGCCGGCGAAGTGGATGGTCGCGTCGAAGCGATGCTCGGCCAGCAGATCCCTGAGCAGCGGCGCATCGTTGATGTCGCCCTGAACCAGCGGTACCTCGCGGCCGGTCAGTTCGGCAATGCGCGCCACCACCTGGGCGGAGCTGTTGCTGAGGTTGTCGAGGATCACGGCGTCGAAGCCAGCCGCGAGCAGCTCGACGACCGTGTGCGAGCCGATGTAGCCGGCGCCGCCGGTCACGAGGATTTTCTTGATGCTCATGGCGGGACATTCTCACACACCTGCCCGCAGGGGCCGCGCGATCTCGCGCCACTGCTCGGCGCCGGCTAGCCGCACACCCGATCCCCGCCGCTCCGGTGCCGTGCCCGGGCTGCGGCCTTGGCGGTGCAGTGTCATATTTCTGCAATGAGCGTGTAATACTTTACATTGCATCGGCGCTCCCGCGACGGTCGCCTCGTCCAGCAACTCCGATGCAAGGCCTCCTTCATGCCAGCCAGTATCCTCGTCGTCGAAGATGAACCCGCGATCCGCGACCTGTTGGCGGTGAACCTGCGCCATGGCGGATACAAGCCGCTGCAGGCAGGCGACGCCGGCAGTGCCCGGCGGCAGATCGACGAGGAACTGCCCGACCTGATCCTGCTTGACTGGATGCTGCCCGATCAGAGCGGCACCGAGTTCGCCCGCCGCTTGCGCAGCGAGGACCGGACCCGTGCACTGCCGATCATCATGCTGACTGCGCGCTCCGAGGAAGGTGACCGGCTCAACGGCTTCGACGCGGGCGTCGACGACTACATCTGCAAGCCGTTCTCGCCGCGCGAGCTGCTCGCGCGCATCAAGGCGCTGCTGCGGCGGGCCGCGCCGGATACCAGCGACGATCCGATCGAGGTCGACGGCCTGCGGCTCGAGCCCCAGACCTTCCGCGCGAGCGGCAATGGCCAGCCCCTCAAGCTCGGGCCCACCGAATTCAAGCTGCTGCACTATCTGATGCGCAATCCCGACCGCGTCCTGTCGCGCGCCAAGGTGCTGGATGGCGTCTGGGGCGACCACGTGTTCATCGAGGAGCGCACCGTGGACGTCCATATCCGGCGGCTGCGCCTGGCGCTGCAGCCAAGCGGACATGAGCGCCTGATCGAGACCGTGCGCGGCGGCGGCTACCGGCTGCTGCCGAGGCTGCCGTCCATGCAGGACTGATCGTTTGCGCCCGCTTGCGCCTTGCGTCCGGGGCGCCCTGCTGCCTCCCGACGCGCCCCTGAGATGACCTTCGTTCGCGGCATCGCCTTCGTCGTCCTTGCGGTTCTCGTCGCGGCCGCCCTGATGGCCGGCGGCAAGGCGATTGCCGCGCTCGTCTGGCTCGGCGCCTGTCTCGTGGCGGTGAGCGCGTTCCACCTCTACCACCTGCACGGCCTCGACCGCTGGTCGGTCCTGCCCCGGCAGCGGCCGCTGCCGATCGGCATCGGCACCTGGCGCACCATCCTCGACCGGCTCGGCCGCTTCGTGCGACAGGAAGCAGCGGAGCGCGCCGAGACCGCCACCGAGCTCGAGCGCCTGCACGCCGCGGTCGACCTGCTGCCGGATGCCCTGGTGGTGATGGATCGCTACAACCTGGTCCAGTGGTTCAACCGTGCCGCCGAGGATCTGCATGGCATCGTCGGTCTGCGCCGGCCCATCGACCACTTCATCCGCCAGCCGGAATTCACCCGTTTCCTGGAGGCCGGGGATTTCCGCGCGCCGCTGCAGCTGGCGCTGCCGCGCCGCCCCGGGCGCACGTTCCAGCTGCGGCTGGTCCCGACGCCGGACTCATGGCGGCTGCTGGTCACGCGCGACATCACCGAGCAGAACAAGCTCGATGCGATGAGAAGAGATTTCGTCGCCAACGTTTCGCACGAAGTCCGCACGCCACTCACCGTGGTCAGCGGCTACATCGAGACGCTGATCGACCTCGACTTGCCGCGCGAGGAGATGCTCACCCACCTGCATGCGGCCCGCAAGCAGGCCGTCACCATGCAGCGGCTGCTCGAAGACCTGCTGATGCTGTCGTCGCTGGAGAACGCCGCCAACCGGCCGGCCGACCAGGAGTTCGAGATCGAGCCGCTGCTGTGCGGGCTGCTGGCCGATGCCCGGACCCTTTCGGCGGGCCGCCACACCATCGAGCTGCGGGTCGACAAGCCGGTGCGTCTGCGCGGGGTGCCCTCGGAGATCGAGAGCGCGGTGCGCAACCTGCTGACTAACGCGATCCGCTACACGCCGCAGGGCGGCCGGATCTCCATGAGCTGGGTCGACGGGGCGCAAGGCGCGCAACTGACGGTGGAGGACACCGGCATCGGCATCGCCGCCGAGCACCTGCCGCGTCTCACCGAGCGCTTCTACCGGGTGGACCGCGGCCGCTCGCGCGACACCGGCGGTACCGGGCTCGGGCTGGCGATCGTCAAGCACATCGCCCAGCGCCACGATGCCCTCCTGAAGTTCCACAGCAACCTCGGCAAGGGCACGCGATTCACGCTGGTGATCCCGCGCGAGCGGGTGGTGCCGCTCGCCGCCGGCAGCATGGCGGCCGAAGCGGCAGCCGCCGCCGGCAAGGCGAACTGACCGGTCTGCGACCGGCGCCGCTCAGGCCCCAGCGTCCCCGTCGGAGCGGCCGGCCGGATCGTGGCGGCGATCGACCCCTTCGACCACGTTGACGACGTACTCGGCGATGTTCTTCGCGTGGTCACCGACCCGCTCGATCGATTGCACCACCAGCACCATGTCCATGGCCGAGCCGATCATCGACGGCGTGCTCGCCATGCCGGCGAGCAGTTCGGCGATGACGGCGTCGCGCTGACCGTCCAGGCTGCGGTCGCGCTCGTGGAGCGCCGCCGAGATGCGGGTGTCGTGGCGCACGAACGCATCGAGCGCGAGCCGCAGCATGTCGCAGGCCTCGTCGGCCATCGCGCTGACCGGCGCCAGCGAGATCGGCAAGGCCTTGCCCTGGAACCGGCGGACCTTCAGCGCGATCTTCTTGGCTTCGTCGCCGATGCGCTCGAGGTCGTTGATCATGTGCAGGATGGCGATGATCTCGCGCAGGTCGACCGCGATCGGCTGGCGCTTGGCGATCACCTTGTTGCACATCAGGTCGGTCTGCACGTGCAGGCGGTTGACCACCTCCTCGTCCTGCAGGACTTCGGCCACCAGCCCCAGGTCCATCAGTCGGATTCCATCGACGGCCCGCGCGACCTGCCGCTCCACCAAGCCGCCCATCTTGAGGACATTGCTGCGCAGCAGATCGATGTCCGTGTCGAACGCCTTTGCCGTGTGCTCGGCCACCATGTCCTCGTTCCCCGTCGTGTTTTCCGTCGCAATGCGCTGCGGTGTGCCGCCGTGTGCAGCGCAGTGCGCACGATTCCGAAGTATGTCCCCATGCGCGCGGCGGGTCGCCGCAGCGCGCTGCGAAATGCTTCCGAACAGTGTAGATCGAATAATCGCGAATACCCGCGGCCAGCCGCCTAATCCTGGCTCCACGCCTGCGGCAACGGCTTCTGGAAAGCCAGCAGCACGTCGCCGAACGGCGTGCGCGGAATCCGCTCGCGCGCGCCGGTTTCGAGCAAGCCATGCGCCTGCATCAGCGCGCTCCATTCATCGGCGGCGCGAAAGGCGCGCGGGTGCGCCTGGCTCGCCTCCCAGGTCGCCCCGGCGCAGAGGAAGGCGAGCGTCACCGCGAGCGAAGCCTCGAGCCCGTCATGCGCGGTCTCCACGTCGTGCTCGAGCAGCAGCACCAGCCCGCCCGGTCGTATCACCTTCGCGAGCTGCACGAGGCATGCCGGCAGCTGCGTCGTCTTCAGGCCGCTCAAGCCGCCGTAGAGCGTGACCAGGTCGACGCTGTCGGCGTCGTTGCCGAAGACCTGCTCGTTCCACTGGTCCGCGTCGCCGACCGCCGTGCGCGCGGGCATGCGCGACTCGAGCCAACGCGAGGCGCCGTCGGCGAACCGGCAGCCGAAGTCGTCGATCTGCCGCGCCAGCCCGCCGATCTTGAAGTGCCGGCGCAGCGCGCTCAGCTGCCTGCCGCCGCTGGCCACGTCGAGCACGCCTTCGAGCTGCCTGCCCTTGGCGGCCTTCGTGACCTGCAGCTGTTCCTGCGAATAGCGGGCGAGGCGCCGGTGCAGCGCGCCTTGCCAATCGCCCTGGCGCATCGTGATGGCGGCGAACATGGAGCTGCGCCACTTGAGCAGCGTGCTGCGCATGTTGCGGTAGATGAGCTCGTCCTCGCCGCGACGCTGCGACATCCGCTCGAGCAGGCCCAGCATCCGCGGCGCGTGCCCGCGCGGGCCGCAGTCGGCGAGCAGCCGGTAGACCGCATCGCGCGAGGTCGTCTTCGCGAAGGCAGCCCGGAACTCGGAAACTTCGCCGGAAGCCGAGCCGTCAGCTCCCTGTTCGTCGTCGAGATAGCGGCTCCAAAGACCGTTGCCGAAGCGGTTGTCCGGGTCGTACCTGCGTTTCGCCTGCAGCAGCTGCGCGCGCCTGGGAAAGGCGCGGCCGAACTGCTCCGCGGTGGCATGCATGTGATAGGCAGGATTGAAGCTGCCCTCGCCTTCGAGTGCCGCGTCGACCAGTTCCCTGCTCCAGACCGCGTAGTCGGCCTTGAGCGCGTCGAGCGGCTTGGCGCGCACCGCCAGCAGGAAGGCGAAGGCATCGCGCCCGGCCAGGCTGAGGTAGCTGTCGTCGCAGCCGCCGTAGTGGCGAATCGAGAGGTAGACGGCCGGCACCTTGTAGCGCACCACGATCTCCCGCAGCCTGGCAAGGAAGCTCATCGCATGGGCCGGGCCGACGACGTATTCCTGCAGCTCCAGCGATGGCTCCTCGTGGATGCGGGCGTCGAGCTCGACCAGGTCGTGGCTTGCCTCGAAGTTGCGCCAGTGCACCACCTTTCGGGCGTAGCGGATCGGCTCGACGATCAGCTCCTCGCGCATCCGGCCGAACCAGGAGGTCGGGCGCGACCAGTCGAAGACCTTGCGCAACGGATCGTCGAAGCCGGCCAGGTTCAGCGGCTGGTCGTCGGTGCAGCGTTCCTCCGAGCGCACCCAGGTCGTCGCGCGCAGGCGCCGCAACGACGGGGCGTAGAACTCGGCGGTGTGGAAGACGGCGCCGGGATCGGTCGCGATGCGGGACTTGTAGTAGTCGACGTACTGCTCGGCCGGCAGCCGGATCGACTTGCGCATCACGCGGGTGTTCTCGGCCAGTTCGAGCTCGACCTCCACCACGACCGCCACGCCGCCGAAGCCGCCGACGATGGCCGCGAACAGGTCCGGCTTGTCGCTGCGGCTGGTTTCCACCCGCGTGCCGTCGGCCAGGATCACGCCGAGGCTGCGGATCGACGCCGACATCGGGCCGATCCCGACATAATGCCCGTGGGCATTGCTCGCGACCGAACCGCCGATGCTGAAGTTGGCGAACTGCGGCATCACCTTGACGGCGAACCCATGCGGCTGGATGAAGCGCAGCAGCTCGTGCCAGCGGATGCCGGCCTGCACGCGCAGGATCCCGTCGATCGGCTCGAAGCGGATGACCCGGTTCAGCCGCGACATGTCGATGTGCAGTGCCCCCGCCAGCGCGAACTGGGTATCGGGGCTGTACCGGGCGCTGCTGATCGACAGCCTGCCGTTGCTGCGGCGGACCGCCTCGCTGACCTCCGCGATCGTCTCCGGGACGACCGTGGCCCAGACCGGGACGAGGGTCGTCTGGGAGGCGTTGCTGATGCTGGTGCCGGGTTTTTCTGCAGCCATGATCCGTGTCGGACTCGCGCCCGCGCACTGTCCCTAGAGGTGGTTCCCTCGACTCTAGCCGGCCCCCGGTAACAGTTTGCAACCGGCCGATGACCGGTTTGCTCGATCCGATCGCCTGCGCGCCCTGGCGGCGCGCCGCGTCAACGGCCGATCAGGTCGAGGAACTCCTTGCGCAGGCTGGCATCGCGCAGGAAGGAGCCCCGCATCACGGAGGTGGTCATCTTGCTTCGGTCCTTGACGCCGCGCCAGTGCATGCAGAAGTGGTCGGCCCGCATGACCACGGCGAGGCCGTCCGGCGCGATCTTGTCCTCGAGCTCGTCGGCGAGGTTCTTCACCGCCTCCTCCTGGATCTGCGGCCGGCTCATGATCCAGTCGGCGAGCCGCACGAACTTGGACAGGCCGATGAGGTTCGATTCCGCGTTGGGCAGCACGCCGATCCAGATCTCTCCCATGATCGGGCAGAGGTGGTGGGAGCAGGCCGAGCGGGCGGTGATCGGGCCGACCACCATGAGCTCGTTGAGCTTCTCGACGTTGGGGAACTCCGTCATCGGCGGCGCCGCTTCGTAGCGACCGCCAAAGACCTCGGTCAGGTACATCTTGGCCACCCGGCGGGCCGTGTCCTGGGTGTTGTGGTCCGACTCGGTGTCGATGACCAGCGCCCGCAGCATGGCCTCGATGTGGCCCTCGACCTCCTCGCGCAGCTGGCGGCGCTCATCGTCCGAATGGATGAACTCGGCGATGTTGTCGTTGGCGTGGAAGCGCCTGCCGGCAGCCACGATCCGCTCGCGGATCACCTGCGACATGGGCCGGCCCTGCTCCGGCGAGATCTTCGCCAGGGATGTCACCTTGCTCTTCACGTTGGTCCGATGCTCCTTCGTCCGTTCCTGTCTATTGTGCCGCGTCCGGGCCGCTATTCGCCGCTCCGCGCCGCCTCCCCAGCTATCTCAGATGCGCCGGAAGGGGCCGGCGTTCCCGCGCCGGCACCCGGTCTTGCGGCATCGGCCTCTGCCTCCCGCGCCTGCTGTGCCTGCTGGGCCTCGCTTGCGGTCTCCTGCGCCCGATCCTCGGCCAGGCGCCGCTCGATCTCGTTGGCCAGCGCGTCCAGGTGGCGCTCGAGCGAGCGCTGCACGGCATAGGTGCCGATCATCGCCGGCAGGTGGAAGTCGGGCAGGAATCGGCACCGGTACTCGATCAGCGTATGGTCCTTCTTGCGGGTGAGCAGGTAACTGCCGTCGAACTCCTTGAAGCTGCCCGCCAGGGCGCGGATCGACAACCGTCGCGGCGGGCTCTCGACGATCGCGAGGCGCGCCTCGACACGGTGCCGGAAGAGGAAGATGCCCTGGTCGGCGCTCTGCTCGATGACCACCGTGTTGCCGTTGCGCGAGACCACCGCCGAGGCCAGCATGCCTGGCAGGAACTCGGCCATTCGGTCGTAGTCGGTCAGGACCTCGAAGGCCAACTCGGGAGTCGCCGACACCGTCACGCTGCCCCAGCTCACGACATGGGCGCCCTGCATCTGGGCATTGCCGCTTGCAGTGGTCGCCGCTGCCGGCAGCGGCGCACCCAGGCCCAGGATGGCGGCGATCAGCAGGCAGGCCCGAAGACGGCGCCCTGGACGGCCTCGCGGGCGGCTCACACGGTCGAGCCGCGGCGCAGGTCGGAGCGCAAGGGAGTCGCCGAACCGGAAGTCGACATGTGGTTGCGGCCGTCAGCCGGCCTGGCGCTTCGCGGGCAGCGTCGAGACGTCGATCAGGTGGCCGGCCCGGTCGCGCTTGGTGGTGATGTAGCGCTCGTTGTGGCGGTTGATATGGCCGCCGATGGCGAGCCGCTCGACCACGTCGAGCCCCGCCGCACGCAGCGCCGAGATCTTGGAAGGGTTGTTGGTCAGCAACCGGATGCGCGCGATGCCGAGCGCCTTGAGCATCTGGACGGCGACCGCGAAGTTGCGCTCGTCGCCGCGAAAGCCGAGGTAGCGATCGGCATCGATCGTGTCGAGGCCGGCATCCTGCCGGGCATAGGCCCGCAGCTTGTTGGCGAGCCCGATGCCGCGTCCCTCCTGGGCCAGGTAGAGAAGGATGCCGCCACCTTCGCCCAGGCGGTCGATGGCGCCGCGCAGCTGGTCGCCGCAATCGCAGCGCAGGCTGGCGAACAGGTCACCGGTCAGGCAGGACGAATGTAGCCGCACCAGCACCGGCTCCGACGGATCGGGCTTGCCGACGATGATCGCCACGTGCTCCAGGTCCGCCACCGTCTCCCGGAACAAGACGAAGCGGCTGTCCTCATGCCCCGCCAGCGGCACCGGCGCCTCGCTCACCCGCAGCAGGGAACTCGCCCGGTCCTGGGGATAGGCGAGCACGTCGTCGGCCGACACAGACAGGTATGCGGGATCCCCATCCGCGTGCGCGTGAAGGCCATTCGCATGTCCGTGAAGGGAACTGGCGGCCGCAGCGCCGACTGCCGCCGCAGGCAGGCCGAGGGTGACGATCGCCGGCACCAGCCGGGCCAGCCGGGCGAGTTCCAGCGCAGCCCGCATCGCGGGCGTGGTCTGCGCCGCCGGCGAATCGCCCTGCCCGGCGAGCAGCGGCGAGGCACCTCCACCGTCTGCCGCATGGCTGCCCAGGCCGGCGAGCTCGGCCAGCTGCGCCGGCTCGAAATCCGCCGGCAAGCGCAGGGAAACGGGAAGCAGCGGCGCCGGGGCATCGGCATCGACGCCGGCAGCCGGCGGCGCCGCCAGCGGCAGCGCCGCGGGGGCGGCGTCGGCCAGCACGCTGATCGCTCCCGACCGGTGCCAGCCGGAAGCCTGCGCCCGTTCCGCCGTCAGGGTGATATGGAGCTCTCCGCCGTCGCCGGCGAGGACCGCCCAGGACGACGGCAGCATCGTTTCCACCGCCGCAACCAGGATCTGTTCCTGGCCCGCCGACAGCCTTACCGGCCGCCCGCGGCGCAACTCGCCGACGACCCGGTCTACGCGGATGCCCGCGCGCAGCGCAGGGGACGGCCGCGGACCGCGCCCGGCAGCGCCGGCCAAAGATCCATCCGGGGTCCCGCCTGCGGCCCCCCCATGCGAGGCCGCTTGAAGGCGTACTGGCCGGGGCGGTGCTGCGTCGGCGGACGGATTTTCGAGCTTCATCGGACCCTAAGCATACTCAATCTGCGTGTTTTGCACCGGAATGGCCGGGCAGGACCCGGTTTCCGGTCGCATCGCGCCCGCCAGGGCTTATTCTCTCCCATCGTCGCCAGTCGCCAGCCGCCGGCCGCAGCCGCCGGCAGCGCTGCCTGCAGGCCGCCGGACATCGACCGCCTGCCCAGGATGCCCTCTTGCCGGCCATGACATGACCAGACACCCAGCAGCCGTGAAATCCGTCGCCGCCGAACGGCTCCGCACCGCCGGCGCGCGCAGCTCCGCTCAACCGGACGAGGCCGGTGAAGAGCCCGCCGGCGCCGGCGATTGCGATGCCCTGTGGGCGCTGTGCCTGGAGATTGCCCGATTGCGTCGGCACCGGT
>Ga0247820_10001469_pt1 | contig 13302 bp, 11 predicted proteins | sample 13C_Glucose_Day1_2_FD_192480 | JGI IMG/M metagenome (GOLD analysis project Ga0247820, IMG submission 192480) | Soil microbial communities from agricultural site in Penn Yan, New York, United States - 13C_Glucose_Day14 | ecosystem: Environmental > Terrestrial > Soil > Agricultural land | place...
ACCCGTTTCCGGCGCACCGCCAGCGCGACGTTGACCAGCGGCCGGTGCTCGGCCGCGGTGCGCCGGAAACGGGTGTAGCGGCCGGCGGCGTCGGCCGAGGGCGCCGGCACGCGGATGTCGAGCACCACCTCGTCGGGCTCGAGCGCCGTGACGTAGTAGTCGACCAGGAATTCCTCCATGCCGAGCACCCGCTCGCCGCGCGAACTGGCCAGCGTGACCCGGGCGTCGAGCGCCATCAGGCAGCTCGGCGGATCGGTGGCCGGGTCGGCATAGCAGAGGTTGCCGCCGATCGTCCCCTGGTGGCGCACCTGCGGGTTCGCCACCTGCGCCGCCATCGCGGCCAGCATCGGGTAGTGCTGCTGCACGAGCGGCGAGCGCGCGACGTCGCAGTGGCGCGACAGCGCGCCGATGCGCAGGCCCTCGCGCGCATCGAAGGAGATGCCGCGCAGCGCGTCGAGCCGGGCGATCGAGACGATGTGGGTCGGCGTCAGCATGCGCTGGCGCATCGCCAGCATCAGGGCGCTGCCGCCCGCCATCACGCGGCAGTCGTCGCCGAGGTCGGCCAGCATGCGGCTGGCCTCGGCGATCGTGGCCGGTTGCAGAAATTCGAAATCACGCATCACGCGCTCCTTGCAGTTCGCGCAGGCCGGCCAGCACCTTCTCGGGCGTGATCGGCAGGTCGTGGATGCGCACGCCGATGGCGTCGTAGACCGCGTTCGCGATCGCCGGCGCGCCGGGCAGGATCGCGGTCTCGCTGGCACCCTTGGCGCCGTAGGGGCCGTTCGGATCGTTCGACTCGACGATGCCGCCGCGCAGCATCGGCACCGCGTCGCTGGTGGCCATCGTGTAGTCGGCGAAATTGCCGTTGGCGATGCGGCCGCCCTCGAGCTGCAGCTGCTCGTAGAGCGCCCAGCCGATCGCCTGTACGGTCGCGCCGTTGGTCTGGCCGTGGATGGCCAGCGGGTTGAGCGCCTTGCCGCAGTCGTCCGAGACGAAGCTGTCGAGCAGCGTGACCTGGCCGGTCTCGGTGTCGACCTCGACCTCCACCGCCTGGGCCGCGAAGGAATAGGCCGGCGCGATGTTGCCCCAGACCTGGTCGTCGTGCATCTGCGTGCGCGCGTCCCAGCTGCCGCTGACCTGCAGGCCCTCGCCGCCGTGGCGCCAGACGTGCAGGCGCGCCAGTTCGGCCAGCGTGCAACGGCGCTGCGGCGCGGCGGCGACGCGCACCGCGCCGTCGACGCATTCGAGCGCTTCGACCGGCACCTCGAGCCGGGTCGAGGCCAGCGCCGCCAGCTTGTCGCGCGCCATGCGCGCGGCCACGATCGCCGCGTTGCCGGCGGCGATGGTCACGCGCGAGGCCAGCGAGCCGATCGCGATCGGCGAGGTGTCGGTGTCGGGCGGCACCACATGGGTGTGGGCCAGCGGAATGTCGAGTTCGTGCGCCACGACCTGGCTCAGCATCGTCATCGCGCCCTGCCCCATGTCGGCCTCGCCGCTGTGGATGAAGACCCGGCCGTCCTCGTTGACCTTGACAACCACCGTGGAGCCGTCCCAGTTGCCGATGGTGCGGTTGCCGCTGACGTGCATCGCCGCCGCCATGCCGACGCCGCGCCGCGTCGCGCCCCTGCCCTTCGGCGCCGCGCGCTTGGCTTGCCAGCCGATGGCGTCGATCGCCTGGTCGATGCATTCCTTCAGGCCCGTGCTGCCGATCTGCCAGCCGTGGATCGATGTCTCGCCGGCGCCGATGGCATTGCGCTTGTGGATCGCGACCGGATCGAGACCGAGCTTCTCGGCCATCGTGTGGATGTGGCTGTTGAGCGCGAACAGCATCTGCGAGCCGCCGAAGCCGCGGAAGGCGCCATGCGGCGGCGTGTGGGTGTAGACCAGCGTGGCGTGCGAGCGCACGTTCGGGTTGCGGTGCATGTTGTCGCTGCGCATCGCGCTCACGTGCATCACCTCGGCCGCGAGGCCGCTGTAGGCGCCGCAGTCGGCCACGATGCGCACGTCCTTGGCGACGATCAGGCCGTCCCGGGTCATGCCGAGCCTGAGCGTGATGCGTTCCGGCACGCTCGAGGCCGCCGCCAGGAAATCCTCGAGCCGGTTGTTGACCAGCCGCACCGGCCGGCCGGTCCAGAGCGTGAGCAGCCCGGCGATCAGCTGGTTGGCGTCTTCCACCAGCTTGCCGCCGAAGCCGCCGCCGGTGGTCGCCTGGTGCACGCGGATGCGAGAGATCGGCATCTCGAGTGCGGCCCCGAGCCGCAGCCGCGCCTGCGTCACCGACTGGGTCGATGTCCACACCACCAGCCGGCCGTCGGGCTCGAGCGCCGCGACCGTGGCCATCGGTTCCAGGTAGCCCGGGTACTGCGCGTGGGTGGTGTACGTGGCCTCATGCACCAGGTCGGCCGAAGCGAAACCGGCCTCGACGTCGCCGCGCTCGAAGCGGATCTCGTGCGAGACGTTGTTGCGCCCCGGATGGACGCCCGGCGCCTCTTCGTCGAGCGCCTCCTCGGGCCGCAGGATCGCCGGCGACTCCTCGTACTCGACCTGGATGTGGTCGAGCGCGTCACGCGCGATCTCTTCGCTGGCCGCCGCCACCGCGGCGACCTCTTCGCCGGCGAATCGGACCACGCCCTCGGCCAGGATGCGGCGCTCCTTGTGATGCACTCCCCACATCGCGCGCGGCGCGTCGGCCCCGGTCAGCACCGCCTTGACGCCCGGCAGCGCCAGCGCCGCCGAGGCGTCGATCGCGACGATGCGCGCATGCGGATAGGGGCTGCGCAGCACCGCGCCGTGCAGCATGCCGGCGACCTTGAGGTCGCCCGCGTACTGGGCCCGCCCCAGCACCTTGGCGCGCGCGGTGACCTGCGGCACATCCTGCCCCAGGGTGGACTGGTTGGTTCCCGACGTCATGGCCCAGCTGCTATTCGGCCGACACGCCCAGGTCGCGGATCACCTTGCCCATCACCTCGTAGTCGGAGGCGTTGGTCTTGCCCAGCAGTTCGGGCGCGCCGCCCACGGGCAGGGCGCCGAAGGTGGCGAGCTTGTCGACCACTTCGGGCGACTTGAGGATCTCGTTGAGCTGGGTGTTGAGCATCTTCACCACTTCGGGCGGCGTGCCCTTGGGCGCGAAGAAGCCGTTCCAGGCGCCGACCACCACGTCCTTGTAGCCGGCCTCGACCAGCGTCGGGACGTTGGGCGCCAGCTTGGAACGCTGGGCGTCGCCGATGGCCAGCGGCACCAGCCGGCCCTGCTGGATGTACTGCGTCACCGGACCGAAGGTGACCCAGGCGGTGTCGACGTGGCCGGCGACCACGTCGGTCACGGAAGGGCCGACGCCGCGGTAGGGCACATGGGTGATCTTGACGCCGGCCTCGCGGTTGAGCCACTCGCCGACGATGTGCATCGGCGAGCCGGCGCCGGGGCTGGCGTAGCTCAGCGGCTTGCCGGCCTTCACGCTCTTGATCATGTCGGGCACCGACTTGACGCCGGTGGCCGGGTTGGCGACCAGCACCAGCGGCTGCACCGCCGTCTTGATGATCGGCTCGAAGCCGTGCAGGACGTCGTAGCTCGCGCTCGGCGACAGCTTCATCACGAGCGGCGCGGTGGTGAACGGGTTCGGCGTGAACAGCAGCGTGTAGCCGTCCGCCGGCGCCCGGCCGACGTAGTTGTTGCCCAGCGCGCCGCCGGCGCCGGGCTTGTTCTCGATGATCACCGGCTGCTTCAGGCGCTGCGACAGCTTGTCGGCGAACAGGCGCGCGATGGCGTCGGTATCGCCGCCCGGCGGGTAGGAGACCACCACGCTGATCGGCTTCGACGGGTACCCCGCGGCGGTCTGGGCCCCGGCAGTGCCGAGCGTGAGGCTGAGGGCGCCGGCGATGGCGGCGGTGACGAGCAGTCGGCGGTCGGATTTCATCGGGGGCTCCATCAGGGGCGTTGCAGGGCGGACAGGGCGAGAGAGACAGATGTTTCGTATGCGGAACAAATGCCCGCTAGTAAAACATCGAAGCCCTATTCTTCGCCATTTAGGTTGATTGATCAACGTAGCAAAATGACGTATTGACAAATCAACCAAATGGGTGCGAGCGGGCCATTTCCTGCATTCAATGAGACGATTCGCCTGTCGCCCTCTGCCGCGCGCGTCTGCGCCCGCCCTGACCATGGAACCCCGAAAAGCAAAAGAAACCCTGCCGCTGCCTGCCGCCGAGAGCGAGCTCAGCGTGTCGCCCTGGGCGGGCCTCGAGGAGGGCGGCGCCCACCTGGCGATCGACGATTTCCTGACCACCATGATGAGTCACGCCAGCAACGCGCTGCGGCGCGCGATCACCGTGCCCTATGCCGATCAGGCCGGACTGACGGTGTCGGAGTGGCGCATGCTGTCGGTGCTGGCCGAGGCGCGGCAGTTGCCCTTCATGGAACTGGTGGCGCGCGCGGCGGCCGACAAGGCGCAGGTCAGCCGGACGCTGCGCCTGCTGGAAGGCCGCGGACTGCTGTCGCTGCACGCCGAACAGCAAGGCGCGCGCAAGTGGCAGACCTGCCGGATCAGCCCGCGGGGTCTGGCCCTTTTCGAGCAGATCATTCCGGTGGCGCGTCAGCGCCAGGCGGCCGTGCTCCGCCAGCTGAGCGCGGACGACCGGGCGGTGCTCTACCGCGCCCTCAAGACCCTGCGCCGCCTCGGCGAGGCGGCCGCGGAAGGCCGCGACCCGAGGTGAGGCCTATCAGTGCGCCACGGCCCGGTCGTGTGACCCGCGACGCATGAAACTGGCGCAGCCCCATGCCAGGGATACCGCGGCACCGGCTTTGCCGGGCCGCTGGTATCGCCCCTTGAGGGGGCTGAGGTCCGCGGCTCCAAGCCTGCCTGCGCAGGCTTGGACGGACCCGAAGAGCCGCTGCCTCTGGCAGCGACTCGGGGCGCCGCAGGCGCTTCGGGGGTGTTTCATTTCACGCCTGCCAGACCCCGTAGCCCGCCTCCCGCAGCGCGATGCCAAGTTCGACCTCCATCTCGCGCGCAGCCTCGTAGGGCATCGGGTTGTACATCGCGTACAGCGCCGGCAGCAGCCGAAGCCCATAGTCGCGCACGAAGCCGTTGGCCTGGATGCCGGCCTTGTGCTTGTCGAAGCGCACATCGGGGTCGAGACCGGTCATGCCGACATAGACGAAGGGCCTGCCGAGGCGATGGTCGGGGTTGGCGCGCCGGAAGCGCGCCACGTTCCAGACCCGGTCGTCGAGCTCGACCACGTAGACATGGTGATGGTGGCGGCTGCGCGCCTTGCGGACCGGCATGCGCGAGCCCTGCGCCGGGTCGGATCAGCTCTTGCGCTTGATCAGGCCGTAGATGAACAACAGCACGACGGCGCCGACCACCGAGGCGATGAAGCCCGCGCCCTGGCCCGCCGTGTACCAGCCCATGGCCTGGCCGACGTAGGTCGCGATCAGCGAGCCGGCGATGCCGATGAGGGTGGTGATGATGAAACCGGCGGAGTCATCGCCCGGTTTGATCGCGCGTGCCACCAGGCCCGCGACGAAGCCGATCAGAATGGTCCAGACGATGCTCATGCGGGTCCTTGGTGGGTGGGAAGGAAGGCGCATCGCAGAAGCGCGCGGCCGATTTGATGATAGCGGGCCGCGGCCCACAACGCGTGTAGGCCACAAGCCATCGCGCCGCAAGCGGCGCTGCGATATAAAACCCGGATGCTCGAAAAGCTCCCTGACGCGATCGGCCACGCCCTGCACGGCGTGCGTGCCGGCCTCGACGAAATCACCTTCAACACCATCGGATTGCGCGCCGGCATGGGCGCGATCACGGTCACGAGCCTGGCCTTCGCGGATCATGCGCCGCTGCCGGAGCGCTACACGGCCGATGGCGCGGGCCGTTCGCCGCCGATCGACTGGATCGGCGTCGCGGAAGGCGCCGCCGCGCTGGTGCTGGTGGTGGAGGACGCCGACTCGCCCACGCCGCATCCGATGGTGCATGCGATCGTGGTCGACCTGCCGCCTGCCGACGGCGGCCTGCAGGAATCGGCGCTGCCCAGCGCCGACCATGAAGGCGGCGGCGTCCATGCGGGCCTCAACTCCTACCTGCAGGCCGCCTGGCTGGCGCCCGATCCGCCGCCCGGCCATGGCGTCCATCGCTACGCCTTCCAGGTGTTCGCGCTGGGCACGGCGCCGGCCTTCTCGCCCAATCCGGGCCGGGAAGAGGTGTTCGAGGCGCTGCGCGCGCATGCGATCGCCAGCGGCCTGCTGATCGGCACCTGCGAGCGGCAGGATGGCTCGATCAAGCTGCCGGACTTCGCGCCGGCCGGGCCGCTGGCGGCCGGTTGAGGCAGGGCCGCGGGCCCGCTCAGGGCAGCGGCTGCGTGTAGGCGGTGTCCAGAGGCAGCCGCGACACTTCGGCCAGCAGCGCGGCCAGTTGCGTGGCGCTGGCGTCGACCAGCGCCCGCCCCTTGTCCGCGGTGGCGGCAGCGGCGTTGCCGGCGGCGCCCTCGGGGTTGTAGTCCTCCATGGCCCAGCCGAGCTTGGCGCTGCGGCCGTTGCCGAGGATCGCGTAGTCGGCCGCGCGCTGGCGCGAGGTCGAGTCGAAGTTGCGGGCCGCGGCCATCGCGACCTGCCCCGGGGCCAGCGCCAGCATCATCGAGGTCTCCATCTCGCCGGCATGAACGCCGAAGCGGTGCTCGTCGGCGCTGAAACGCGCACCGGCCTCGCCCAGCGGCAGGTTGAACCAGCTTGCGCTGTAGACGATCAGCCCATGCGCCGCGCGCAGCTCGCGCGCCACGATGTCCATCGCGCCCGAATGCCCGCCGTGCGCGTTGAACAGCACCAGCTTGCGCAGCCCGGCGCGCGCGACGCCGGCGCCGATCTCGCTCCAGAGCCGGATCAGCGTGCCGGAGGACAGCGTCAGCGTGCCGGGGAAGCGGGCGTGCTCGGGGCTCAGGCCGATCTCTTGGGTCGGCAGGAACAGCACCGGCAGCTCGGCCGGCAGCAGCGGCAGCGTGGCGGCGACGATGCCGTCGGCCAGGGTCGAGTCGACACCCAGTGGCAGGTGCGGGCCATGCTGCTCGGTGGCGCCGAGCGGCAGCACCGCCACCGTGGCGGCGGGGTCGAGCGCGGCGAAGTCGCGCGTCGTGAGCTGGGACCAGAAGCGACTGGCAGGGGTGGTCATGCGGCGATCTTAGGGCCTCGGCACGCCGCCCGGAACGGCTTCGAACTTGAGCGCCAGGAAGTCCACCAGCGCCCGCACCCGCGCCGGCACGAAGCGGCCGCTGGGCAGCAGCGCGTGCAGCGGATAGGGCTCGGTGTCCCAGTCGGGCAGCAGGCGCACCAGGGCGCCGGCGGCCACGTCGCGCTGCAGGTCGAGCTCGGACTTGAGCGTGATGCCGCGACCGGCGATCGCCCATTCGCGCGCCAGCGAGGCGTCGTCGACCACCCGGTCGCCATCGACGCGGACCTCGGCCCAATGGCCGTTGCGGCAGAAGCGCCAGAGCCGCTGGCGGCGCCCGCCGCGGTGGAAGGTCAGGCAGTTGTGCTGCAGCAGGTCCTGCGGCGTCCGCGGCGCCGGATGGCGCATCAGATAGGCCGGCGACGCGCACAACACCGGTCGCGCGTCGGCCAGCCGGCGTGCCACCAGCCGCGAGTCGGCCAACGGGCCGTAGCGCAGCGCGACGTCGACCTCGTCGCGGGTCACGTCGAGCGGCCGGTCGCCGACCGAGAGCGCCAGCTGCAGACCCGGATGCTGGTCGAGGAACCCGTCGAACCAGGGCAGCAACGTCACCCGCGTGAGGTCCGAAGGCGCGGCGACGCGCACGCTGCCCACCAGCGCGCCGCGATCGGCCAGCACCAGCGACTCGCCCTCGGCGAGCAGGTCGAAGGCACGCACCGCGTAGTCGAGCAGGGTCTGCCCCTGCGGCGTCAGGCGCATGGCCCGGGTCGAGCGCTCGAACAGCCGCGCGCCCAGTTGGGATTCGAGCCGCTTGAGGGTCGCGCTGGCCGCCGCCGGCGTGATGCCGAGCGCCGAAGCGGCCGCTGTGAGCGTACCGCCGCGGGCCGTATGAACCAGCACCTGCAGGTCGGCGATATTTTCAATCTTCATTTGAAAGTGAAGCTTCGACTCGACGCCTTATCAATTTCGAATTGCAACTCTACATTCCTCTTATCCCAACGATCAAGGAACTCGATATGAAAGCCGTCGGCTACCGCCAGTCCCTGTCCATCGACCACCCCGCCGCGCTCGAGGACCTCGAGCTCACGGCGCCGACGCCTGGCGCCCGCGACCTGCTGGTGCGGGTGAAGGCGATCTCGGTGAATCCGGTCGACACCAAGGTGCGCCGCAACACGGCCCCCGAAGCCGGCCAGGCCAAGGTGCTCGGCTGGGACGCCGTCGGCACGGTCGAGGCCGTCGGCCCGGCCGTGACGCGGTTCAGGCCCGGCGACCGCGTCTACTACGCCGGCTCGATCATCCGGCCCGGCGCCAACAGCGAGCTGCACGCGGTGGACGAGCGCATTGCGGCGCTGGCGCCCGCCAGCCTCGGCGACGCCCAGGCCGCGGCCCTGCCGCTGACCACGATCACGGCCTACGAGCTGCTGTTCGACCGCCTGCGCGTTCCGCAGGGAGGCGGCGCCGGCCAGACCCTGCTGGTGGTCGGCGGCGCCGGTGGCGTCGGCTCGATCCTGATCCAGCTGGCGCGCCAGCTGACGCAACTGCGCGTGGTCGCCACCGCCTCGCGCCCCGAGACACGAGCCTGGTGCCTCGACCTGGGTGCCCATGCGGTGATCGACCACGCAAAGCCGCTGGCTGCCGAACTCCGGGCCGCGGGCATCGGCGAGGTCGACTGCGTCGCCAGCCTGACCCAGACCGACAAGCACTACGCCCAGATCATCGAGAGCCTGAAGCCCCAGGGGCAGATCGCGGTGATCGACGACCTGCCGGTGCTCGACGCCATGGCACTGAAGACCAAGTGCATCTCGCTGCACTGGGAGATGATGTTCGCGCGCTCGAGGTTCGAGACGCCCGACATGGCGCACCAGGGCGAGTTGCTGGCCGAAGTCGCCGCGCTGGTCGACGCCGGCCGGATCCGCACCACCGCCAACGCGAGCTTCGGCACCATCAACGCCGCCAATCTGCGCCGCGCCCACGCGCTGATCGAGAGCGGCAAGGCGCAGGGCAAGGTGGTGCTGGAAGGGTTCTGAGCCCCCAGGGCCGGGCTGCGCCCAGCCCGGCCCCCACGGGGGATCAAGCAAAGTGGCCGAGCCACATTGGCTTGAGAGCGCATTGGCGCCGGGTCGGCGCGCTACTTTTTCCTGAGCTTCCAGACCGCGTTGCCCACGTCGTCGGCGACCAGCAGGGCGCCGCCCTTGTCGAGCGCCACGCCCACCGGGCGGCCCTGCGCCTTTTCCTCGGCATTCAGGAAGCCGGTCAGGACATCGACCGGCGGGCCGCTGGGCCGGCCGCCGATGAAGGGCACGAAGACGACCTTGTAGCCGGCCAGCGGATTGCGGTTCCAGGAACCGTGCTCGCCGATGAAAGCGCCGCTGGCGAACTCCGGCGGCATGCCGCGCGGGCTCGAGAACGCGATGCCCAGCGGCGCATGGTGCGAGCCCAGCGCGTAGTCGGGCACCACCGCCTTGGCCACCATGTCCGGGCGCTGCGGATTGACGCGGGCGTCGACGTAGCCGCCGAAGTAGCTCCAGGGCCAGCCATAGAACGCGCCGTCCTTGACGGAGGTCAGGTAGTCGGGCACCAGGTCGCTGCCGAGTTCGTCGCGCTCGTTGACCACGGCCCACAGCACCTGGGTGTCGGGCTCCCAGGCCATGGCCGTCGGATTGCGCAATCCGCCCGCGAACAGCCGCTTCTCGCCGCTCTTCACGTCGACCTCCCAGATGGCCGCCCGTCCCCGCTCGGCCTCCATGCCGTTCTCGGCCACGTTGCTGTTGGAGCCGACGCTGACGTAGAGCTTGGTGCCCTCGCGATTGGCCACCACATGCTTGGTCCAGTGGTGGTTGATGCCTGCCGGCAGGTCGGTGACCTTGACCGGCGTCGCCGTGATGGCGGTCTGTCCCTCGGCATAGGGCACCTTGACCAGTGCATCGGCATTGGCGACGAACAACTCGTTGCCGACCAGCACCACCCCGAACGGCGACATCAGGTTCTGCATGAACACCTGCTTGACCTCGGCCACGCCGTCGTTGTCGGCGTCGCGCAGCAGCGTGATGCGATTGGCGCTCGGCACACCGGCGCCGGCCCGCTTCTGGACCATGCCCATGACCTTCGACCTGATCTGCGCGACCAGGCCGCTGCCGCCATCGCGGCTGCCTTCGGGCTTGGGGGGCTTGTTGCTCTCGACCACCAGCACGTCGCCGTTGGGCAGCGTGTAGACCATGCGCGGGTGCTCCAGGCCGCGGGCCAGCGCGGTCACCGCGAAGCCTTCGGCCGGCGTCGGGCCCGCGGTGTCGGTCCAGCCCACCGCGGGGGCGATGTTCACCGTGGGCAGCAAGGTCTTGGTGGGTGCCGGCAGCTTCGGCGCCGGACCGATGCCGGCGTCGACCGGCAGCTTGGCGGCATCACCGCAGGCGGCCAGCAGCAGCGCTGCCGCGAGCGGCGCCAGCAGCGACGGTCGCTGGGAAAGGGGTCGCGTCATGGTGGATGTCCTTCAGGCGGGCGCCGAACCGACGGCCGTGAAGCGATCATGCGCACCGGCGCCAGCGCCCGCTGTCGGCTGTGGGCGCTTTCGGCTGTGGGGCCGACCCGCCCCCGTGCGCGCCGCTACCATCGGGCCATGACCGACGACCTGTTCCGTTCCGATGCCTACCTGCGCGACTGCGAGGCCCTCTTGGTGGGCGTGGACGAAGGCGGCATCCGGCTGGACCGCACCGTCTTCTATCCGATGGGCGGCGGCCAGGCCGGCGACAGCGGCCACTTGCGGCTGTCTGACGGACTGGAGATCGCGATCGCCGACACCCAAAAGGCGAAGGATGCCGAAGGCAAGCCCACCGACCAGATTCTCCATGTGCCGGCCCCGGGCCAGGAAGCGCTGCTGGCCGCGTTGCGCCCCGGCGACCGCGTGACCGCGTCGATCGCCTGGGAGCGCCGGCACAAGCTGATGCGATTCCACACCGCCACCCACCTGCTGTGTCACCTGGTGCCGCAGCCGGTCAATGGCTGCTCGATCACGCCCGAGTACGCCCGGCTCGATTTCCACATGACCGAGCCGCTCGACAAGGAAGCCCTGACGGCTGGCCTGGCGCGGCTGGTGGCCGAAGCCCATCCGCTGGTGGTCGGCGCGATCAGCGACGCCGAACTCGACGCCAACCCGGCCCTCGTCAAGAGCATGAGCGTGCAGCCGCCGCGCGGCACTGGCAGCGTGCGAACGATCCGCATCGGCGACGGCGCCGGCACCATCGACTTCCAGCCCTGCGGCGGCACGCACGTCGCGAACACGCGCGAGATCGGCGCCGTGGTGGTCAGCAAGATCGAGAAGAAGAGCGCCAACAGCCGCCGGGTGGTGCTGGGGTGGGCGGAATGAGCCCCCACGCTCGTCACTTCGTGTGCTCGCTGCCCCCCGAGGGGGGGGGGCCGGCTTGGGGCGGCCCGGCGCCGGCCAGAGCCCGCACTCGCGCCGGAACTTCGCCCCGTCGCGCCGCTCGGACTGACGGCATGTCCTTTCTTTCTCGTTTTCGCCTCGCGACCTTTGTCTGCGCCGGCCTCGCTGCCTGCCTGCCGGCCGCGGCCCAATTGGCCTCCCGCGTCGGTCCCGTGGTCACGACCCCGCACGTGCGGGCCGAACTGGTCGCCCATGCACCGGACGGCGTGTCACCCGGCGCGCCGGTCTGGGTCGGCCTGCAGATCGCGCACCAGCCCGGCTGGCACACCTACTGGAAGAATGCCGGCGACTCCGGCCTGCCGACCGAGTTGGCCTGGTCGCTGCCCGCGGGAATCTCCAGCGGCGACATCGCCTGGCCGGTGCCGAGGAAGATCCCGATCGGCAATCTGGCCAACTACGGCTATGAGCACACGGTGCTGCTGCCGGTGCCGCTCACGGTGGCGCCGGACTTCAAGGCCGCCCCGGTCACGCTCACGGGCGCGCCTGAACTCGACGTCCGGCTCAAGGCCTCGTGGCTGGTGTGCAGCAAGGAGTGCATCCCGGAAGAAGGCGAATTTCACCTCAGGCTGCCGCTGCAGGGATCGACGGCGCTGCACAAGACGGATTTCGATGCCGCCTTCGCGGCCCAGCCGGCGCCGCTGGCGCAGCCGGGCCGGATCAGCGTCGAGGGCGACCGCCTGCAGGTCCGCCTCGAAGGGCTGCCCGCCGCCGCCCGAGGCAAGAACCTCGAGTTCTTTCCCGAAACCACGGAGGTGATCCACACCGCCGCCGTGCAGGGCCAGGACTGGACCCAGTCCTGGCAGGGCGATGTCTGGACCGCGAACGTGCCGCTGGCGGCGCAGCGCAGCGCCAGTCCGGCCGTGATGCCGGTGGTGGTGGCCCTCGCCGAGGCCGACCGGCAGCCCGGGCGATCGATCGCCTGGCGCGCCGAAGCCCCGGTGTCCGGCCCCTGGCCGGCCACTGCGGCCCCGGCCCAGGTTTCGCCGGCACTGAAGGCGGCGCTGGAAGCCAACGCCAACGCCCCCGCCCCGCTGCCGCAGCCCTCGGCCGGCTTCATCGCCGCCCTGCTCGGCGCCCTGATCGGCGGCGTGCTGCTGAACCTGATGCCCTGCGTGTTCCCGGTGCTGGCCATCAAGGTGCTGGGATTCACGCGCCACGCCGACGACCGCCGCGCCCACCGTCGGGCCGCGCTGGCCTACACCGGCGGCGTGATCCTGTCCTTCCTGGCGCTCGGCGGCGCGATGCTCGCGCTGCGCGCCGCCGGCGCCCAGCTCGGCTGGGGCTTCCAGTTGCAGTCGCCCGCAGTGGTCGCTGCCCTGGCCGCCCTCTTCACCCTGATCGGGCTGAACCTGGCCGGTTTGTTCGAATTCGGCCGCATGGCGCCAGCCTCGATCGGCGCCGTGCAGGCCCGCCATCCGCTGGCCAACGACTTCCTGTCGGGCGTGCTCGCGGTGGTGGTCGCCTCGCCCTGCACCGCGCCCTTCATGGGCGCCTCGCTGGGTTTTGCGATCGGCCTTCCCGCCAGCCAGGCGCTGCTGATGTTCGCGCTGCTCGGCTTCGGCCTCGCCCTGCCCTATCTGGCGGCCGGCTTCGTGCCGGCCGTGGCGCGCCTGCTGCCGCGTCCCGGCGCCTGGATGAACACGCTGCGGCGCCTGCTCGCGTTCCCGATGTTCGCCACGGTCGCCTGGCTGGCCGAGCACCCAGACCAGCC
>Ga0247820_10001471_pt1 | contig 13294 bp, 10 predicted proteins | sample 13C_Glucose_Day1_2_FD_192480 | JGI IMG/M metagenome (GOLD analysis project Ga0247820, IMG submission 192480) | Soil microbial communities from agricultural site in Penn Yan, New York, United States - 13C_Glucose_Day14 | ecosystem: Environmental > Terrestrial > Soil > Agricultural land | place...
TAGCCACGCTGATCCTGATCTACGTGATGTTGGGCCTGGGCCTGAACATCGTGGTCGGACTGGCTGGCCTGCTCGATCTGGGTTACGTCGGTTTCTATGCCGTCGGCGCCTACAGCTACGCGATGCTGTCGCACTACTACGGGTTGAGCTTCTGGATCTGCCTGCCGATCGCCGGCCTGATGGCAGCCACCTTCGGCTTCCTGCTGGGCTTCCCGGTATTGCGTCTGCGCGGTGACTACCTGGCGATCGTGACCCTCGGCTTCGGTGAGATCATCCGCCTGTTCCTGCGTAACCTCACCGATCTGACCGGCGGCCCCAACGGCATCAGCAACATCGAGAAGCCGACGTTCTTCGGCTTGACCTTCGAGCGGCGTGCGGCCGAGGGGATGCAAACCTTCCACGAGTTCTTCGGCCTGCCTTACAACTCGATCAACAAGGTCATCTTCCTCTACCTGGTAGCGCTGCTGTTGGCCCTGTTGGCGCTGTTCGTCATCAACCGCCTGCTGCGCATGCCGATTGGCCGCGCCTGGGAAGCCTTGCGTGAAGACGAAATCGCCTGCCGCGCATTGGGCCTGAACCCCACCGTGATCAAGCTCTCGGCGTTCACCCTGGGCGCCTGCTTCGCCGGTTTCGCCGGTAGCTTCTTCGCCGCACGGCAAGGGTTGGTGACGCCGGAGTCGTTCACCTTCATCGAGTCGGCGATCATCCTCGCCATCGTCGTGCTCGGCGGCATGGGCTCTCAGTTGGGCGTGATCCTCGCGGCCATCGTGATGATCCTGCTGCCAGAGCTGATGCGTGAGTTCAGCGAGTACCGGATGCTGATGTTCGGTGCGCTGATGGTGTTGATGATGATCTGGCGTCCGCAAGGCTTGCTGCCTATGCAACGTCCACATTTGGAGCTGCGTCGATGAGCCGCGAAATTCTGCAAGTCAGCGGCCTGAGCATGCGCTTCGGCGGCTTGTTGGCGGTCAACGGCGTGGCCCTGACCGTCAAGGAAAAACAGGTGGTGGCGCTGATCGGCCCGAACGGCGCCGGCAAGACCACAGTGTTCAACTGCCTGACCGGCTTCTACAAGCCAAGCGGCGGCACCATCCTGCTCGACGGCCAGCCGATCCAGGGCCTGGCCGGCCACCAGATCGCCCGCAAGGGCGTGGTGCGTACGTTCCAGAACGTGCGTTTGTTCAAGGAAATGACCGCGCTGGAAAACCTGCTGATTGCCCAGCACCGGCACTTGAACACCAACTTCTTCGCAGGCCTGTTCAAGACTCCAAGTTTCCGCCGCAGCGAGCGTGAGGCCATGGAGCGCGCGCAGTACTGGCTGGAGAAGGTCAACCTGACCGAGTTCGCCAACCGTACCGCCGGCACCCTGGCGTACGGCCAGCAGCGACGCCTGGAGATCGCCCGCTGCATGATGACCCAACCGCGGATCATCATGCTCGACGAGCCAGCCGCTGGCTTGAACCCCAAGGAAACCGAAGACCTCAAGGCACTGATCGGCTATCTGCGCGAATCCCACAACGTGACCGTGCTGCTGATCGAGCACGACATGAAGCTGGTGATGAGCATCTCCGACCATATCGTGGTGATCAACCAGGGTACGCCCCTGGCGGACGGCACGCCGGAGCAGATCCGCGACAATCCTGAAGTGATCAAGGCCTACCTGGGGGAAGCGTAAATGCTCAAGTTCGAAAACGTTTCCACCTTCTACGGCAAGATCCAGGCACTGCACAGCGTCAACGTCGAGATCAACCAGGGCGAAATCGTCACCCTGATCGGCGCCAACGGTGCCGGCAAGTCGACCTTGCTGATGACCCTGTGCGGCTCGCCCCAGGCGCATAGCGGCAGCATCAAGTACCTGGGCGAAGAGCTGGTTGGCCAGCCTTCCTCACACATCATGCGCAAGAGCATCGCGGTGGTCCCCGAAGGCCGCCGGGTGTTCGCTCGCCTGACGGTCGAGGAAAACCTGGCCATGGGCGGCTTCTTCACCAACAAGGGCGACTACCAGGAACAATTGGACAAGGTCCTGGAGTTGTTCCCGCGCCTGAAGGAGCGCTACATCCAGCGCGGTGGCACCATGTCCGGCGGTGAACAGCAGATGCTCGCCATCGGTCGCGCGTTGATGAGCAAGCCCAAGCTGCTGCTGCTCGATGAACCGTCGCTGGGCTTGGCGCCGATCATCATCCAGCAGATCTTCGACATCATCGAACAGCTGCGTCGTGATGGCGTGACGGTGTTCCTGGTCGAGCAGAACGCCAACCAGGCGTTGAAGATCGCTGACCGTGCCTATGTGTTGGAAAACGGCCGGGTGGTGATGCAGGGCACTGGTGAAGCGTTGTTGAGTGATCCAAAGGTCCGTGACGCGTATCTGGGTGGTTGATCGACATTGCACACAGAAAGGGCCTTCGGGCCCTTTTTTCATGGGCGCCCGAACCTGCTGTAGCAGCCCACTCTCCCACACCAGGGTGAGCGTGGGAGCGGGCTTGCCCCGCGATAGGGCCAGCACCGCCACAACGCAAATGCCCTTGTGCCCCGCGACCATGCTGGGTAACGTGCCCACTTCATCCGCTGTGACCCCGGAGCCTCATCCATGCGCCTCACCCCTCCCCTGTTGCTCGCCGCCCTGCTGCCTCTGTTCGCCGGCTGCCAGATACTGGCGGACAAACCGAGCGATCCAGACCTCGGCACCACGCGCATGCAGGGCGAACTGAGCGCCAGCGGTGGCAAACTGCTGTTCAAGCCGTGCAGTGAAAGCCGCTTGTTCGTGGTCAATGACGCCGGCACCACCGGCATTCTGCAAGAAGCGGCAAACCTGGCCGATGATGCGGGCGACAAGCTGTTCGCCGATGTCCGTGCCCGCCTGACCGGCAGCAAGCAGGCCAATACCGATGGCCAACTCGACGTCCGTCGCCTGTATCGCCTCGAGCCTTCGACCAACGCCTGCGAAGACCCCAACTTCAAACAGCTGACCCTGCGCGCCGGCGGCCATGAGCCGGAGTGGGACATCAAGGCCAGCGGCAAGGGCATGGTGCTCAACCGGGTCGGCCAAGAGCCACTGCCACTGCCCTTTCTGGAAGAACAAGTCCCTGGCGGCGGCCTGACCCTGAGCAGCGAAGCCAATGGTAAACAGGTCGAGCTGTGGGTCTCCCCGCAGCGCTGCGTCGACAGCGCCACCGGTGCCATCCGCCACCTGCGCGCGCAGCTGAAGATCGACGGCCAGACCCTGCAAGGCTGCGGTTACTATGGCGGCGCTCGCGACAACTGATCGTCGGGCACTTTTATCCTGCCAGTCAGGGCGGCGAACAGCTTATACTTGGCGGTTTGAGTAAAGCCGCCGGCCGCCCATGGCCGGGATACTGGACCCTGCCATGCTACGAATCACCGAACTGAAGCTGCCCCTGGACCATCCCGACGAAGCCCTGCGCGAGGCCATCGTCCAGCGCCTGGGCATTCGCGATGACCAACTGCTCAGCTTCACCCTGTTCAAGCGCAGCTACGACGCCCGCAAGAAAAACAGCGAACTGCTGTTCATCTATACCATCGACCTGCAGGCGGCCAACGAAGCCGAGCTGCTGGCCAAGTTCGCTGACGATCGCAACATCAGCGTGGCGCCAGATGTCAGCTACAAGTACGTCGGCCAAGCGCCGGCCAACCTTGACCAGCGTCCGCTGGTGGTGGGCTTTGGCCCCTGCGGCATCTTCGCCGGGCTATTGCTGGCACAGATGGGCTTCAAGCCGATCGTACTCGAGCGCGGCAAGGAAGTTCGCCAGCGCACCAAGGACACCTGGGGCCTGTGGCGTAAAAGCGTGCTCAACCCTGAGTCCAACGTGCAGTTCGGCGAAGGCGGCGCCGGGACCTTCTCCGACGGCAAGCTCTACAGCCAGATCAAAGACCCGCAGCACCATGGCCGCAAGGTCCTGGAAGAGTTCGTCAAGGCCGGTGCGCCGGACGAGATCCTCTACATCAACAAGCCGCACATCGGCACCTTCCGCCTGACCGGCATGGTCGAGAACATGCGCGCCGAGATCATCGCCCTGGGCGGTGAAGTGCGCTTCGAGCAGAAGGTCAGCGACCTGCTGATCGACGGCGAACAGCTCACCGGCGTGGTGCTCGACAGCGGCGAACAGCTGCACTCGCGCCATGTGGTCCTGGCCCTGGGCCACAGCGCCCGTGACACCTTCCGCATGCTGCATGGCAAGGGCGTGTTCATGGAGGCCAAGCCGTTCTCGGTCGGTTTCCGTATCGAGCACCCCCAGACCCTGATCGACAAGGCTCGCCTGGGCAAATACGCCGGTCACCCGAAGCTGGGCGCCGCCGACTACAAGCTGGTGTACCACGCCAAGAACGGTCGTTCGGTGTACAGCTTCTGCATGTGCCCGGGCGGCACCGTGGTCGCCGCGACCAGCGAGCCAGGCCGGGTGGTGACCAACGGCATGAGCCAATACTCGCGTAACGAGCGCAATGCCAACTCCGGCATCGTCGTGGGTATCGATCCGGAGCGTGATTATCCGGGTGGTCCACTGGCTGGCATTGAACTGCAGGAGCGCCTTGAAGCGCACGCCTACGTGATGGGTGGCAGCAACTATCAGGCGCCGGCGCAACTGGTTGGTGACTTCGTTGCCGGACGTCCTTCGACCGCGCTCGGTAGTGTCGAGCCGTCGTACAAGCCGGGGGTGACCCTGGGTGACCTGGCGCCGAGCCTACCAGACTTCGCTATCGAAGCGATTCGTGAGGCGCTGCCAGCCTTCGACCGGCAGATCAAGGGCTATAACCTGCACGATGCAGTCCTGACCGGGATTGAAACCCGTACCTCTTCGCCGCTGCGTATCACCCGTGATGCGAGCTATCAGAGCGTCAATCTCAAGGGGCTGTTCCCCGCGGGTGAAGGCGCAGGCTATGCCGGCGGGATTCTCTCGGCGGGCGTCGATGGGATTCGTATCGCAGAAGCGGTGGCACGCGATATCCTCGGGCTCAACGGGTAACCTGGCGTCAGCCATCGCGGGGCAAGCCCGCTCCCACGAGCTTAATTGCGCGTCATCGTGGGAGCGGGCTTGCCCAGCGATAGGCAATAAAAAACCCCGACCGGCGCTGCCAAGTCGGGGTTTCGTTTTTCAGCGAATTGCTCAGTGGGTCACACGGCTGGTGCCGTCGACGGTGACGATGCGCACACGCTCACCCACGCGGAAAATTTCGTTTTCCTGCACCGCCTGTACATAGGCGCGCATATTGCCGTCGTCTTCACGCACGGTGACTTCGACACCCTGGGTACGGGTAATACCCTCTTCGGCGGCAGAACCCGCCAGGCCACCAGCCACTGCGCCGATTACCGCAGCGACGATGCTGCCACGGCCACCACCAATAGCACTACCGGCAACACCACCGACGATAGCGCCCGCGCCACCGCCGATTGGGGTCTTGGTGCCTTCGATCTTCACCGGGCGCAGCGATTCGATGGTACCCATGCGCACGGTTTGCACGCGGCGGGCCTCATCACGGGAATAGCTGTCACCGGTCAGGCTCGACGCACAGCCGCCGAGCAACAGCGACAGGGTGGTGAAGCTCGCCACCAGCAATACAGATTTACGCATGGGTTGAATCTCCATAAGTCAGGTGTCCATTAGACTCCGCAGGTTGACGGCTGTCACGACACATACGTTACAAATTTGTTTTCATTCAGCTCTGGTACAGCCGCCGTGCTGTCACTATTTAGTCAGACCAAGGATAGCCATGGATTACTTCATCGTCTTGGTAACAACCGTCGCAGGCCTGTATTTCCATGGCTGGCTGTATCTACGCATGCGCCGCTGGATGGACCGCGACCTGGCGTTGTCGATGGCTGGAAAGGATGATGATAAACGCGCCTACATGCTGCAGCGCCTGGAGCTGGCGCGGGCGCAAAAGATCAAACGCAAGGCATTGGCGGCCTGGCTGGAACGCGAGGCCGCCAACTATCGGGCTTAAGGTGCCAGGCGCTCACGCAGCCATTGGCCCTCGACGTGGCGATAATTCAGGCGGTCATGCAGGCGACTCGGCCGCCCCTGCCAGAACTCGATGCGCTCAGGCAGCAACCGATAACCGCCCCAATGCTCCGGGCAGTGCGGCTGGCTGTCGGAGAAGCGCGCTTCAGTCGCCTTGACCAAGCCTTCCAACTGCTCACGCCCGGTAATGACCTGGCTCTGCGGCGATGCCCAGGCGCCTAGGCGACTGCCCAGCGGACGCACTTGGTAATAATCGTCCGACTCCTGCGCGGTAACTTTCTCCACTCGCCCTTCGATCCGCACCTGACGCTCCAGCGCCGGCCAGAAGAAGGTCATGGCAGCGAAGGGATTGGCCAACAGCTGCTGGCCTTTGGCGCTGTCATAGTTGGTGAAGAAAGTGAAACCTCGCTCATCCAGCCCCTTGAGCAACAGCACCCGGCAATGCGGGCGGCCGTCGGCATCGACTGTGGCCAGGGTCAGGGCATTGGCCTCCACCGGTGGCTGCTCGGTCTTCACCGCATCAGCGAACCATTGGTGGAACAGGGCGAACGGCTCGCCCGGAGCCTGGCTTTCAACCAGGCCATCACGGGTGTAGTCGCGGCGCATATCGGCCAGGGATTGGGTCATGACTGCGTTTCCTTGACGATCAGTTGGTCTTCGCAGGGCTATTGGCAGCTACTTTCTTATCGGTTGCGGCCTTCTTGGCGGCAGGTTTTGCCGCGGCTTTTTTGGCAACTGGCTTGGCTGCAGGTTTCTTCGCAGCTGCCTTGGCCGGTGCTTTCTTGGCGGCCGGTTTGGCGGCGGTGGCTTTCGCTGCTGGCTTACTCGCAGCCTTAGCTGCCGGAGCCTTGGCGTCTTGCACTGCAACCATGGCGGCTGGGGTTGGTGCTGGTGCGGCCTGCTGATACTTGGCCAGCAGCGCGACCATGGTGTTCTGCGGGGTCAGCAACATTTCCACACGGCGGTTCAAGGCCCGGCCTTCAAGGCTGTCATTGGCCGCACGCGGCATCACCGAACCCATGCCCTTGAGGGTCAGGCGGTCACGCTGCAGGCCGCTGAGGCGGAAGATCGCCGATACCGAAGCAGCGCGCTCCAGGCTGAGCTTCTGGTTGGCAGCAGCCACACCACTGCTGTCTGCATGGCCGAGCACCAGCACAGCGGTCTTGGGATCGACCTCCACCGCCTTAGCCACGCGCGTAATCGGCCCCAAGGTCGCTGGCAGCAGCATGTTCGGGCGATCAGGGTTGTACGAACCCTCCACCGGAATGATCACCGCCATGACCTCTTCACGCCGCTCGACTTCGAACTTGCTGCCCTTGACCGCTTCACGCAGCTTGGGCTCGTACTCGTCCAGCCAGGCCTGGGTGGCCTTGTGATCGATCTTCGGTACGACTGGGCCTTTAGCCTGCTTGTCGTCCCCACCAAATGGCCACCACCAACGGCTGGCGCTATCGGATTTTGCGTCAGCCTTGGCGACCTTCTCGGTCACCGCCTCTTTCACTTCCTCTTCAGCGACTTTGTCGGAGCCGAAAGGCCACCAGCTGAGGCCGCCGTCTTTGGCGGTACCTTGCGAGTGGCTGGCGCAGCCGGTCATGGCCAGGCACAGGGCGAGTGCTAAGGTTTTATGTGAAGACATCAGCGATACACCATGAATTAGAAAGAAATTTTGCCCACACACATGAGGCGTTGGCATTGAGGATAGTCAAAGGGTCGGGCCAATACCCGCGTTACCCGATCAAAGGCAAGTGCCAAGTACACGCACCAGCTGTTGCGCCCGCGGGTCCATCAGCACATAGGGGCCGAGGGTGTTGGTGACGAAACCAAAGGCGACATCGTGCTCGGGATCGGCGAAGCCGACCGAGCCTCCCGCCCCTGGATGGCCGAAGGCGCGGGCGCCCAAGCCGAAAGTGGCGTTGGCGACCGTGGGCTGATCCAGCATGCAGCCCAGGCCGAAGCGGGTCTGGGTCAACAGGGTACGATCCTGGCCAAGGCTGTGTTCGCGCGTCAGCTCATCGAGCAGTTCCGACTCCAGCAGGCTGCCATCGAGCAGACCGGCATAGAAACCGGCCAGGCTGCGGGCATTGCCATGGCCATTGGCCGCCGGCTGCTGCATCCGGCGCCACTCCGGCTTGTTGGTGCTGGTGAGAATGGCAGGCGGGTTGGTAAAGGCTCGCGTCGACAGCGCTTCAGGTTCGCGCAGGGTTACCTGCAGCAAACGCTGTGCAGCGGCGTCGCCAGGGTTGCCTTTGCCGCGAGCAATGTGCGCGACACGGTGGAATTGTTCATCCGCCAGGCCGACATGAAAATCCAGGCCCAGGGGTTTGACGGTACGCGCGACGATCGAGTCGCCCGGGCCACGGCCGTCAGCGCGGCGAATCAGCTCACCGATCAACCAGCCATAGGTAATAGCGGCGTAACCATGCTCGGTCCCCGGCGTCCACCAAGGGGTCTCAGCCGCCAGGGCAGCGGTCATGGTCTGCCAGTCATAGAGTGCTTCGGCCGGCAGCAGTTCCCGGATCGCCGGCAGGCCAGCGCGGTGGCTGAGCAACTGACGCAGGGTCACCTGCTCTTTACCGGCCTGGGCGAACTCTGGCCAGTAGCGTGCCACGGGCGTGTCCAAGGCCAGTTTGCCCTCGCCGACCAGTTGCAAGGCGGTGACGGCGGTGAAGGTCTTGGTGCAGGAGAACAGATTGGCAATGGTATCGCTGTGCCAAGCTTCGCGGCCGTCCTTATCGGCGCTACCGGCCCACAGGTCGATCACGGTCTCGCCGCCGACCTGGATGCACAGCGCAGCGCCGCGCTCCTGAGGATCCTCGAACAATGCGGCAAATGCTTCACGCACTGCCTCGAACTTCAGCTCATAGTGACCCTGGATCTGCACCCGCCTACTCTCCGTACGACTCGTCTTCACAAAGTCGTGCATTGTTTCAGTAGTTGGCGGTTTTGCAAACTGAATGTGGCCGGATGGTCGTAGGGAAAAGTCGACAAACGGCACCGAAATGCCGCTGTATGACCTACAGAGCAGGCTTGTTCAGCGCCTTGCGCAATTCATCCATTACCTGCTGATTGCTCCTGCGCACCGCTTCGACAAAACCTGGATAAGGCACATCGGTAATCGCCACCAGCCCCAAGTGCCCATTCTCGCCATCGAGCAAGCGCCCACTGGCCGGTTGGTCGAGGTACTGGAACCAGTGCGCACCGACAATCATCGGTTGAGCCAGCGCAGCCTTGAGGAAGTTGGCGTAGGCCGGGCCGCGATCTTCCTCGCGTACCAGCTCCAGCGGCCCGGGCCAGAATGGCCCACGGTCGCGGGAACCGAACTGGAATTCGGACACCAGCAACGGCTTGTCCAACTCGGCAAGCCGAGCGAAGTCGTAGCCATCTTCAGGCTTGAGGGTATAGAAGTTGAAACTCAGCACGTCGCAGAACTCGGCGCAGGCTTTCACTGCTTCTGGAGTGCTGGCCGCATAGCGCCCGCCCAGCAGCAAGTGGTTGGGGGCATGCCATTTGAGCGAGTCGGAGATGGTCTTGAAGTAGGTATTGGCGAATACCTGCTGGAAATGCTGATAATCGCGCTCGATTTCCGGATGCTGCGCATTGGGCAGCGGCGCTTCGAAGCCTGGGTCTTCCATCAGTTCCCAGGCTTGCAGGTCGATACCCCAGGCCTTGGACAGGCCTTCCTGGTTGCGGTACTTGTCGCGCAGCTGCTTGAGAAACGCGCGCTTGGCCGGTACGTCGGTGGTCAGCCTCAGGGTGCCGAAGGCCAGCCCATAGCGGGCCTTGGGATCATCACCCGGCGCCGCCCAGGCCAGCTCATTGTCGGCGAAGTAGCCAATCAGCCAGGGATCATCGCGGTGATCACGGGCGGCGATGGCCACGGCGCGCTCGGTCGCCATGGCAAAGCGTGGATCGAACGGATCGGGCATGCGCCCCCACCAGTCCATACCGGTACTGATGCTGGCGTAGTCGCCAACGATCGACAGCGGTAGCGTGTAGGGCACTCGCTTGGCCAGGCCAAGGGCCGGATCGCTCCAGTTGCCCAGGGTATTGAAACCCCAGGCCTGCATGCGATCGAGGGTGTGGCTCTGCCAGCGGGCGGCATCGAGGGCCGCAGGTGGGCAGGCAACAGGTGGCTGCCCTTCTACTGGCGCCGGACAAGGCTGGCCATAACCACGCTGCAGGTTGGCAGCATAGAAGTCGAACCAGCGACCTTTATTGAAATTGCGCCCTTGCGACGAGGCATTGCCATCATCGTTGTTGCCTTGGCCATAGAACGCGGCGAGACGCTCGCCTTCGCCCGGCAAGGCGGTGAACATGCTTTCGCGTCCGCTTATATAGGTACGGCCGCCGTCGGCCGCCACGGCATTGATGCCGAGCGAATAGAACGGGTGCCCCTCAGGGGTCACCAGGAACCAGCGGCCATCACGCTTTTCAGTACGGAAAAACCCTTTGGCTTCGAAGGCCGGGCCGGCGATCAGCCCACCGTAGCTGTCCAATTGCTGTTTGCCGCGCTCTGCCAACCAGCCTTTGAGCTGAGCTTGTTCGCGGGTATCAGCGGCCTTGAGCTGATCATCGTTGACGATCTTTTCCGGCCAGCGTCCGCGGGTGGACTGGCCATAAGCATCGATCAAACCGTCGTAGGCGGCCTTGAACGCCAGATCGTCATCCTGGATACCAACTTTCTCGATCAGCAGGCTCTGGGCCACCTTGGGCCTTGGAATGCTCAGGGTAACCGAACTGATCTGGGTGAGATCGACTTCACCGACGCTGCTGGTCAGCAGCACCCGTTGCCCTTGATACGTCCACGGCATGGGCGGCCCCGCGCGCATGCCCTGGCTCAATGGCGAGCTGGCGTTGAGCGGAACCATCACCGTCTGCGCAGGCCCGGCGGGCAGGTCGATACGGCTGGTGAGCGTGCGGCCATCACTGCTCTGCACCGTGACATCCACACTCAAGGCCCAGTCCATGGCGCTTTGCAGGCGCAAAGTCAGCGCCTGCCCGGCAGACCAGTCCCACACGCCACTCTGCGGGCTGAGGCCCAGTGTCGGCCGCTCCACCGGATTGAACACCACCCGCCGCAGCACCTCGCCCTCGGCCGTCTGCTCCGCGTTGTACTGCGGCATGCCGGCATCAGCGGTGATCACATTGACCACTGAAGCCGGCCGCACAAAGCTGAACAACGTCTGCTGCGCGGCCAGCAACGGCGAGCTGAACAACAGCGTAAGTACAGCGGGCAAGGTGCGATGGAGCATAGGGCTGGGGCTCTCCTTCAGAGCCCTCATGGGCCCTTGACTGAGTGATGGACAACGGGCCGGGGCGTCTTGCTCCGGCCGTCAGGAAATCTCCCGCCTAAATGGCGGCAGCGCATTGAGAATAGCCTTGCCGTAGCGCTGGGTGACCAGGCGCCGATCAAGCAAGGTGATGACGCCGCGATCCTGCTCGGTACGCAGTAAGCGACCGCAGGCCTGGATCAACTTGAGCGAGGCGTCGGGTACGGCAATTTCCATGAACGGATTGCCACCGCGGGCTTCGATCCACTCGGCCAAGGCTGCCTCGACCGGATCGTCCGGCACCGAGAATGGGATCTTGGCGATCACCACGTGCTCGCAATAGGCGCCCGGCAAGTCGACCCCCTCGGCGAAGCTGGCCAGGCCGAACAGCACACTGTGCTGGCCATCGTCGACCCGCGCCTTGTGCTTGTTGAGGGTTTCCTGTTTGGACAGGTTGCCCTGGATCAACACCAGTTTGCGCCAGTCACGGTCCAGGCCATCGAACACGTCTTGCATCTGTTTGCGCGAGGAGAACAACACCAGCGCGCCGCGGGCCTCTTCGAGCATTGCCGGCAGTTCACGGATGATCGCTGCCGTGTGCCCAGCAGCGTCGCGCGGATCAGCGCCCAGGTCAGGCACTCGCAGCAGACCAGCATCGCCGTGCACGAACGGGCTTGGCACCACGCACGTCACCGCGTCGCGAGGCAGGCCCGAACGCATGCGGAAGCGGTCGAACTTGCCCAGCGCGGTGAGTGTGGCCGAAGTCACCAGAGCGCCGTGGGCGACGCTCCACAGGCTGCGGCGCAGCATTTCGGCGGCAAGGATCGGGCTGGCATTGACCTCGATGTCGAACAGCGCACCGGTTTCGGCCAACGTCAGCCAGCGCGCCATTGGCGGGCTGTCTTGCGGATCTTCGGCGGTGAACGCGGTCCATAGCTCCCAGTTGCCCTGGGCGCGGGTCACCAGGCTGCCGAACAGTGGATACCACTCTTCGGCCTGGTGGCTGGCAATACCGATGTTGTTTTCCCCGTCCATGCCTTCCTTGAGCAGGTCGGCCAGGCGGGTGAACAGGTCGTTGAGACGCGAGAAACCCTTTTTCAGCTCTATGCCGACTTCGCGAATCTGCTCCGGTACCACTCCACCTTCGAAGCGGTAGCGTGGGCGCTCACGGCCTTCGGTGTCTTCGCCGGGGCGGAAATCCGCGACCTGCTCGCACAAGGTGAACATGAACTGCTGCTGGGTGCGGATTTCGCGAGCCAGCTCCGGCACCTGTTCGATGTACTTGCCCAGGTCACCCGGCAGCGGATGCTGGGCGAGCAGCTTGGTCAGGTTCTTGGCCGTCTGCTCCAACCAGTCGGCAGTGGAGCGCAGGCGCGAATAATGAGCGAAGTGGCCGATCGCCTTGTCTGGCAGGTGATGGCCTTCGTCGAATACGTACATGGTGTCACGCGGGTCGGGCAGTACCGCACCGCCGCCCAAGGCCAGGTCGGCCAGGACCATGTCATGGTTGGTGACGATTACATCGACCTTACCCATGCCCTCGCGCGCCTTATAGAAGACGCATTGCTGGAAGTTCGGGCAGTGGCGACCGGTGCACTGGCTATGGTCGGTGGTCAGGCGCGCCCAGTCCTGGTCTTCGAGGGTTTCCGACCAGCTGTCGCGATCACCGTCCCAGCGATTGCCGGCAAGCTTCTCGATCATGCTGTTGAACAGCTTCTGGCTGCGCTCGTCGACTTCGATGTGAAAGCCTTCTTCCTCGAACAGCTGGGCGGTCGCCGACTGGGCGTGGCCTTCCTGCAGCAGCACGTCGAGCTTGGACAGACACAGGTAGCGCCCACGCCCCTTGGCCAGGGCGAAGCTGAAATTGAGCCCGCTGTTGCGCATCAGGTCGGGCAGATCCTTGAACACGATCTGCTCCTGCAGGGCCACGGTCGCGGTGGCGATCACCAGGCGTTTGCCGGCAGCCTTGGCGGCGGGAATCGCCGCCAGGCTGTAGGCGACGGTCTTGCCGGTACCGGTGCCGGCCTCGACCGCGACCACGGCCGGCTC
>Ga0247820_10001474_pt1 | contig 13284 bp, 8 predicted proteins | sample 13C_Glucose_Day1_2_FD_192480 | JGI IMG/M metagenome (GOLD analysis project Ga0247820, IMG submission 192480) | Soil microbial communities from agricultural site in Penn Yan, New York, United States - 13C_Glucose_Day14 | ecosystem: Environmental > Terrestrial > Soil > Agricultural land | place...
CAGAACCCCGGTGATCAGCGGGCCGGTGATGGCACCCAACCGGCCGATGCCGCTGGTCGCGCCGAGGGCGGTGCCGCGGGCGGCGGCCGGGTAGACGTGGGCGACGTAGGCGAACACCAGGACCTGAGCGCTGAACACGAACATGCCAGCGAGCAGAACGCTGATGTAGACGCCGATGCCGGGCAGCTTCACGCTCAGCAGGGCCAGGAACAGGGCGGCGGCCGAGAACCAGGCCACGGTGGACCGGCGGTTGCCGATCCGATCGGCGACGACGCCGGCGACCAGCAACCCGGCGACGGCACCGACGTTGAGGACCAGCAACAGGGCCAGCGCCGCACCGAGCTCATAGCCGGCCTCCCGCATGATCTGCGGCAGCCAGGTGTTCAACCCGTAGACCAGCAGCAAGCCCATGAACGAAGTGACCCAGAAGGCGACGGTGGACCGGGCCAACCCGTGGTGGAACAGCATGCCGATCGGGTTCTTGCTCGCCTGTCCCTTCGGGGTCGTCTTCGTCGCCGTGGCGGCGATGGCCGATCCCGAGGCGCGGGCCTCGAGGAAGGCCGTCGATTCCGGCAGGTACTTCAGAATCAGCGGGACCAGGATCAGCGCGGGCAGTGACCCGATGATGAACATCCAGTGCCACCCGAAGCGCTCGATGATCAGAATGCCCAACAGGGCGGTGACCACCGCGCCGACGTGATAGCCGGTCATCAGGGTGGTGGTGGCCTTCCCGCCGCGTCCGCGGCGCGCGTACTCATTGACCAGCGCCAGCGCGGTCGGCAGCACGCCGCCCAGACCCAGACCGGCCAGGAACCGCAGCAGCCCGAAGACCAACGGGTTGGGCGCGAACGCACACAGCAGCGTGAACACCGAGAAGCTGACGACGGTGACGATGATCGCCTTGCGGCGGCCGATCAGGTCACAGACCGGGCCGGTGACCAGCGCACCGACCATCACACCGACCAGGCCGACCACCGAGATCAACGACGCTGAGTTGGGATTCAGGCCCCACCCGGGCTCCTTGAGCAGCGACGGCAGAACGACGCCCAAGACGACCAGGTCGAAACCTTCCAGGGCCACCGCCAACCAGCACAGCGGTGCGACCCAGCCGGCGTACTTCGCGCGCGGATTGATCGTGGAGGCAGTTGTCATCGCCAGCCGCCCCCGGTCAGAAGGGGTACTGGGGCAGGTCGCCGCGCATCGTGACCCATTGGGTGTCGGTGAAGGCGTCCAGGTTGGCCTGGGCGCCGCCGTGCCGGGAGCCGGTGCCGGATTCGCCGACCCCGCCGAACGGGATCAGGGCTTCGTCGTTGACGGTCTGGTCGTTGATGTGGACCAGGCCGGACGGGATCCGCTCGGCCAGGGCCAGACCCTTCATCACGTCCCGGGTGAGAATCCCCAGGGACAGGCCGTATTCGGTGCCGCCGGCGAGCTTGACGGCCTCGTCGAGGCTGGCGAAGGGGACGACCGGGGCGACCGGGCCGAAGATTTCCTCGGCGTAGGCGGGCGCGGTCAGCGGGACGTCGGTGAGCACCGTCGGCCGGTAGAACAGGCCCTCGTAGGTTCCGCCGGCGGCGAGGGTGGCGCCCTGGTCGACCGACGCGGTGACGATGCGGTGGATGTTGTCGCGTTGTTTGCTGTCGATGATCGGGCCGAGGGCGACGTTGTCGCCGGCGGGGTCGCCGACCGGCAACCGGTTGGCGTGTTCGGCCAGCACGGCGGCGTAGTCGTCGGCGATGGACGCCGCGACCAGGTGCCGGCTGGTGGCCATGCAGATCTGTCCGGAGTGGTTGAATGACCCGAAAGCACCCACCGACACGGCCTTTTCCAGGTCGACGTCGTCCAGGACGATCAGCGCCGAGTTGCCGCCCAGTTCCAGGTGTACCCGCTTGAGCCGCTGCGCGGCGGCGGCGGCGATGGCCTTGCCGGCCCGGGTCGAGCCGGTGAAGGCGATGACCGGCACCTGGGGGTCGTCGACCAGCGCGGCACCGACGTCCGCTCCGCCGGGCAGCATGTGGAACAGACCCGCGGGCAACCCGGCCTCCTCGAAGATGCGGGCGAAGACGACGCCACCGCTGATCGCGGTCCGCGGGTCGGGCTTGCAGATGACGGCGTTGCCCAGGGCCAGCGCCGGCGCGATGGCGCGGATGGCCAGGATGATCGGCGCGTTGAACGGGGCGATCACCCCGACCACGCCGACCGGCAGCCGGCGGGCCATGGACAGCCGCGGCTGCACCGACCGCAGGATCTCCCCGACCGGGTGGCTGGCCAGAGCGGCTGCTTCCCAGCACTCCTCGGCGGCGACCCCGCGGGTCTGGAACTGGGCGAAAGGACGGATCGCGCCCGACTCGCGGATCAGCCACTCATGGATCTCGTCCTCGTACTGCACGAACAGGTCGCCGGCCCGGCGCAGCACCGCGGCCCGGCGGTCATAGGACAAGGCGGCCCATTCCCGCTGCGCGCCGGCGGCGGCCTCGGCGGCCCGGCGGACGTCCTCCGCGGTCGCCGCGCCCACCTGGGCCAGCGTGTCACCGGTGGCCGGTTCGATGGCCGCGTACTCGCCACCGGAACCGGGCACCCAGCCATTCGAGTAGATCTTGCCTTCCCACATGCTCCGGTCGAGCAGACTCATGGTCGTCACCTCTCTGTGTCGGTCCTGCTGTGTCTTGTCGTGCTGTGCTGGTGGTGCCGTGATGGGTGCTGCCGGGCCCCGGTTGGCGTTGTGCCCGTTTCGCGCTCGCCGGTTAGTGCGGCAGCTCGCTGATCCGCTGGTCCCGGGTGGCTTCGGCCATCCGGATCAGGTGCCAGATCAGCTCGTTGTGTGGCGTCGGGATGTCGTGATCGCGCCCACGTCGGACGATCTCACCGTTCAGGTGCTCGATCTCGGTGGGCCGACGGTTGATCAAGTCCTGCAGCATGGACGGCAGATGGTGCCCGCTCATCTCGGGATCGGTGGCGCCGGCGATGGTCTGGCGAACCTTGTCGCCATCGACGGTGACGCTCTGGGCCGCGGCGACCTGCACGATCTCGTCGATGATGCCGCCGGCCACCGTCCAGAACTCGGGGTAGGCGGGCAGCGCCGACACCGGGCTGTACATCAGGGAGCACAACGTGTTCAGCACCGAGTTGAACGCGACCTTGCTCCAGATCATCGTCTGCACGTCGGGTGAGACGTCGACCGTGATCGGTGACCCGTCGAAGGCCGCGAGCACGGTACCGACGGTCGAACCCTGCTGCCCGTCGGCCTGCATGACGTGGGTGTCGCCATCGCCGAGCGAGCGGATCCGGCCGGGGCCGAGCAGCTCGGTGCCCAAAGTGGTGACGCCGCCGACGATGCGATCGACCGGCACGAACTTCGCGATCGCCTCGATGTTGCCCAGCCCGTTCTGCAGGGTGAGCACCACCGTGGTGTCGGTGATCAGATGCCGGACCGACCCGATCAACGACGCCGTCTGCATGGCCTTGCCGAACACCAGGATCAGCTCGGGCGTGCTGGTGCTGTCGGCGGGCAGATTGGCGGTCAGCTCGACCAGCCGGCTGGACGACTCGTCCTCGATCAGCAGACCACCCTGCCGGGTGATCGCGGCGACGTGGTCGACCCAGGGGTCGACGAGTTGGACCTGGTGCCCGGCGTCCTGCAGGGCCGCGCCGAAGCGGCATCCCATGGCTCCGGCGCCGACGATGGCGATCTCCACGGCTATTCCCTTCTGGTGAAAAGGCTCTGATGAGTGAGTGGGTGAGGACTGGCAGCGGCCGGTCAGGTCAGCGGTCGACCAGCTTGCCCGGGACCTTGAGCATCAGGCCGACACCCAGGAGCAGCACGACGGCCAGCACGATCGTGGCCCAGGTAGTGCTGCCGGTGGCTGTGGTGATCCAGCCGACCATGTAGTTGGCGAAGAAGCCGGCCAGGTTGCCGATGGAGTTGATGGTGGCCAGCCCGACGGCGGCGGCGCCACCGGCCAGGAAGGCGGTGGGCAGGCTCCAGAACAGCGGCAGCGCGGTGAAGACGCCGGCGGTGGCCAGCACCAGGCCGATCATGGTGAGGACGAGGTGACCGCCGCCGGCGGCGCTGACGATGAACAGGCCCGCGGCCCCGAGCACCGCGGCGCTGCCGACATGCATCCGGCGCTTGCGGGTCCGGTCCGAGCTCTTGGCGGCCAGCACCATCAGGACGATCGCCGCACTCCACGGGATCGCGCTGAGCAGACCGACCTGCAGGAAGTCGGTGACCCCGGCGCCCTTGATGACCTGCGGCAGCCAGAACGCGATGCCGTAGGAGCCCAGGACGAAGCAGAAGTAGATCGCGGCGAGCAGCAGGACCTTCGGGTCCTTCAGGCCCGCCCAGGTGCTGTGCACCGGCTTGGCGGTGTCCTCGGCGCCCAGATCGGCCTGGACGACGGACTTCTCCTCGGTGGTCAGCCAATTGGCCTTGGCCGGCACGCTGGGCAGCCAGATCAGGACGGCGATGCCGATCAGGACGGCGGGGATGCCTTCGATGAGGAACATCCACTGCCAGCCGTACAGGCCCTTGGCGCCGTCGAGGGCGGTGAGCGCCCACCCGGACAGCGGACCGCCGACGACACCGGCGAAGGCAACGGCGGTGAAAAAGAAGGCGGTGGCCCGGGCCCGCCGGGCGTTCGTGTACCAGTAGGTCAGGTAGAGGATGACACCCGGGAAGAAGCCGGCCTCGGCGACGCCGAGCAGGAACCGGATGAGATAGAACTGCCAGGCTTCCTGGGTCACCATCAGCAGCGCCGACAGGATGCCCCAGCTGATCATGATCCGGGCGATCCAGATCCGGGCGCCATACTTCTGCAGCAACAGGTTGCTGGGGATCTCGAACAGGAAGTAGCCGATGAAGAAGATGCCGGCGCCCAGACCGTAGACGGCGGCGGAGAACCCGAGATCCTCGCTCATCTGCAGCTGGGCGAAGCCGATGTTGACCCGGTCGACATAGCTGAAGACGTAGGCCAGGAACAGCAGCGGGAGGAGGCGCAGACCGATCTTGCGATAGGCGCGGTTGCGAGTGCCGGTGTCGCTCGGCAACTCGGCGGTGGTGTCGGGGGTCGTCATGGGTGCTCCAGTTCGGTGGGCAGCACGAACTCCGGCCCGGTCGACGAGCCGTTCGTGGCAGAAAGGGGGGTGGGTGCTCCGGTCGGGCCGGCAGCGGGTGAGTCGCCGGAGCTATCGGACCGCGACGTCCAGCACGAGCGGCTCATGGCGCTCGGCCAGCGTCGGGACGATCTCGTCCAGGGCGGTGACGAGTTCGTCGTAGGTCTCGATGCGCCGCGCGGGACAGCCGAGCCCGTCGGCGATCCGGCTCACGCGAAGGTCCTCGAAGGACGGCCAGGGCGCTGATCCGCGGCCGTCCGGGGTGGTCTCCCCGTGCATCTGGGCGAGCCGGTCCATGATCGCGTAGCGGCCGTTGGACAGGACCACCACGAGCACACCGGTGTGGTAGCGGGCGGCGCTCCACAGGGCCTGGATCGCGTACATCGACGATCCGTCGCCGATGACGGCGACGACCGGCCGGTCGGGTTGCGCCATCTTGACCCCGATCGAGGCGGGCAGGCCGAAACCGAGACCGCCCATCGCGGCGCTGAGGAAGCCCAGCGGTACGCGGGCCGGCAGCAGTGCATGCAGCGCCGCCCGGCTCGACGGGCTCTCTTCGACGATGACCGTGTTGCGCGGGATGCGCTCGGCCAGCGCGGCGAAGACCTGCGGGGCCCGCATCGCGCCGTCACCGGCCGGCCGGCCGGGTTGTTCGACGGCTCGGCGGATGTCCTCGGCCGGCGCGGGACGGGCAGTCAGCCGCTCGGCGAGCAGCGCGCACACCGCGGCCGGCGGCGCCACCACGGCCAGATCGGCGGGGCTGCCGTTGGCCTCGGCCGGGTCTTCGGTGATGACGGCGATCCGGGTGCCCGGCTCGACCAGCGGACCGGACTCATGCGGGTACTGCCGGAACACCGGTGCACCGACGGCCAGGATGACGTCGCGTCCGGCCAGCACTTTGCGCAGGTCGGATCGGCCGGAGGGCAGGTGGCCGGCAAAGTACGGGTCGTCCTGTGGGTAGCCGGCGCGGGCGCCGAATGCCTCCTGCCAGACCGGGCACTGCAGCCGGCCGGCCAGCACCTGCAGCGCGGCCCAGGACCGTTCGTCGTCGGTGCCCGCGCCGACCACGATGACCGGGGCGGTCGCGCCGTCCAGGAAGGTCACCAGCTCGTCGACGGCCGCACTGTCCACCCCGGTCGCCCGGACCACGCGGGCCGGGGCGGCCACCGCGTCGTCCTCGTCCGCCGGGGCATCCCAGTCGTCCATCGGGACGATGACGATGGCCGGCCCGCCATGCTCGGTGGCCTCGTGCCAGGCCCGGGCCAGGGCACCCGGCACGTCCTGCGGGCGGGCCGGTTCGTTGACCCACACCGGGTAGTCACCGGCCAGCTCGTCGAGCCGGTGACCGGCCAGGAACGGGTTCATCGCCAGGTGCCGGCGGTCCTGCTGGCCGACCAGGACGACCAGCGGCGCCTTGTTGACCCGGGCGGTGGCCAGCGCACCGACGGCGTTGCCCAGGCCGGCCGTGGTGTGCAGGATGACGACCGCCGGCGACTCGTTCGCGATGGCCCACCCGGTGGCCATCCCGACCACCGACCCCTCGTGCAGGGCGAGCACGAACTCCAGATCCTCGGGAAGGTCGGTCAGCAGGGAGATCTCGGTCGACCCCGGGTTGGAGAACAGGGTGGTCCCGCCGAGCCGGCGGAGCACGTCGAAGGCGGCGTCGCGAACGGTGCGCATGAATCGTTCCTCACTGAACAGGTCAAGCCGGGTCTGGGGCGGGTGGGGCGCCACTGGAGTTTCCGGTGGGCGACGAGTTGAAGTGTCCGGGGTCACCAATCACGCCGTCCACGACGTCTCTCGTTGGACGGAAAATTTTTGTTTTGAGGTCAGGACCCGGTGGGTGGTGGACCGGCCAGCGCCCTGGACAACCCCAGGGCGGCCATCCGCACGGGAGGAACCAGCAAGGTCAGCGACCGCCCGTCGCTGGGCACCACCACCGACACCGCGGCGATGACCTGATTGCGCGCATCCCGGACCGGTGCGGCGACCGAAGAGGTCCCGTCCGTCATCTCGTCCCGGGACAGGCAGAAGCCCTGCTGGCGGGTAGCCGCCAGCGCCTGCCGCAACGCAACCGGTTCGGTGATGGTCTGCTTGGCGTGCCGGTCCAGCCCGGCCGCGATGACCTCGTCGAGCAGGGCCGCCGGGGCATGCGCGAGCAGCACCTTGCCCGGGCCCGTGGCATGCAGCGGCAGCCGCCGACCGACCTGCGACTTCACCGCGATATCCGGCCGGGCTTCCAGCTTTTCGATGTACAGGGCCCGCCGGCCGTCCAGCACCACGAGGTGGACCACCTCGTGGGTCACCTCGAGCAGGTCCTGCAGGAACGGCAGCGCCAGATCGCGCAGGGCCCGTCCGGCCGGGGCCTGCGAGCCGAGCCGCCACAGCTGAATGCCGATCCGGTAGCGGCCCCAGGCGGTGCGCTCCACCGCGCCCCAGCCGACCATCTCCGCCAGCAACCGGTGCACGGTGGCCGGTGAGAACCCGGTGGCCCGGGTGATCGAACCGTGGGTCTGCTCAGGGTGGTCGACGAAGGTGTCCAGGATGGCAAACGCCCGGCTCAACACGGTCAGCCCGGCCGTGTCCGAACGACCCGACACCGCCCACCTCCTCGTGGGGTCTCCGGCGACCCGGCCTGAGTATCCGCCACCACCCGTCCTGACGCTGCCGGGAAAGACATGGTTGACAGCGCTGGAAATCCGTGGTGTTCTGATTTCGGACATGTTACTGGTTAGGCCAGGCAGGATCCAAGCGAGTTCGGCGCACCTAGGGCGCAGTTCTGGCTTGGGTCCTTTTTTTGTGCCCTTTTCCGGTAAATTTGTGCCCTTTTCCGGTAAATCAGAGCAGATTCCTACTCACGAGGCAGGCATGATGGACTACAACAAGACTGCGGCAGACATTCTGCAGCAGGTCGGCGGCGCGCCGAATGTCGGTGCCGTTTCCCATTGCTCGACCCGGCTCCGGTTCAACCTGGTCGACGACGGCAAGGCCGACCTGGAGGCGCTCAAGCGCATTCCCGGAGTGCTCGGCGCCGTGCAGGCCGGCCAGACCCAGATCGTCATCGGCAACGAGGTTGTCGAGGTCTACGGGGCGCTGCTTCGGCTGCCCGGCGTGGGGGTCGGGGCGGCGACCGCTGCCCAAGCGGGCGAGAGGAAAAAGCGTGCTCACCCCGGGCGGGTGTTCGTCGACTTCCTCGTCGCGGTCTTCCAGCCGCTCGTGCCGGCCATCGCCGGCGCCGGCATCCTCAAATCGATGCTGATGCTGTTGACCGTCCTGGGCTGGATGGACCCGAAGGGCGACGCCTACGCCATTCTGATCGCCATTCCCAACGCGGTCTTCTATTTCCTGCCATTGATGGTGGCGGTCACCACCGCCACCAAACTCGGTACCGACAAGCTGGTGGCCTTGGCGGCGGTCAGTGTGCTGATCCTGCCGTCGCTGACGACGTTGGTCGCCTCGGAGGCCGGTGTTCGCCTGTTTGGCGTGACCCTGACCAACGTCAACTACAGCACGCAGGTCTTCCCGGCCATCTTGTGTGTGCTGTTCCTGTCGGTGATGCAGCGGTTCTGGACCAAGTTCTCGCCCAAGCCGATCCGGATCTTCTTCGTGCCGATGATGAGCCTGCTGATCACCGTGCCGGTGACGTTGTTCGTGCTGGGCCCGCTCGGTTTCCAGGCGGGCACCGCGTTCACCGCCGGGATCGTCTGGCTGTACGCCAAGCTGGGCTGGGTGGCCACCGCACTGCTGGCCATGCTGCTGCCGTTCCTGATCTCGGTGGGCATGCACAAGGCGCTGCTGCCGCCGACCATCAATCAGATCACCACCACCGGCCAGGAAATGCTCTACAACCCGGCGTCGTTGGCGCACAACATCTCCGAGGCCGGATCGAGCTTCGGCGTCGCCATCCGCACCAAGAGCCCGGTGCTGCGCACCACCGCCATCTCCGCGGGTATCTCTGCCCTGTTCGGCATCACCGAACCCGCATTGTATGGCGTCACCCTGCAGAACAAGCGCGCCCTGCTCAGCGTTCTGTCCGGCTGTTTCGCCGGCGGCGCCTACCTGGGCCTGACCCACGTGGCCAGCTTCGCCGCCGTCGGCCCCGGCCTGGCCAGCATGTCGATGTTCCTGGACCCGAGCAACCCGATGAACCTGGTCAACGCCTGCATCGGAGCGGTCATCGCCTTCGCCGTCGCCATGGTCGTCTCGCTCACGCTGTGGAAGGACTCCGCATCTGCCACCCTCATCGTCGAGCACGATCCGGCCGCCACCCCCGACCAGCACACGGTCACCGCGGTCAGCCCGACGTCCGGCATCGCGCTCCCGCTGACCGAGGTCAACGACCCGGTGTTCTCCGGCGGCGTGCTCGGCGCGGGACTGGCCATCGTCCCCCAGTCGGGCGAGTTCCACGCCCCGATCTCCGGCACCGTCGCGATGGTCTTCGACTCCCACCACGCCATCGGCCTGACCACCGACGACGGCGTCGAACTGCTCATTCACGTCGGCCTGGACACCGTGCGGCTGAACGGCGAGCACTTCACCGCCCACGTCACCAAGGGTGACCGGGTCGAGGCCGGGCAGCTGCTGCTGACCGCCGACCTGCCGGCGATCGCCGCGGCCGGCTACGACATCACCACGCCGATCGTGGTCACCAACTCCACCAACCACGAGGTGACCCCGATCGCCCCCGCCGGCCATGTCGCCGTCGGCGCCCCCCTGTTCGGCATCGCAGTGGAAGTGAAGGAGTCGGTCAATGTCGTTTCCTGACGGCTTCCTCTGGGGCGGCGCCATCGCCGCCAACCAGACCGAAGGAGCATGGAACGTCGACGGCAAGGGACCGTCGGTCGCCGACGTGGCGATGTACCGGCCCAAGCTGGACCCCAAGGACTACGCGGCACACCACGCGGTGTCCACCGCGACCATCCAGGCCGCCCTGGCCGACCCCGACGACACCTACTACCCCAAGCGGCGCGGCATCGACTTCTACCACCGGTACCGCGAGGACCTGGCGCTGTTCGCCGAGCTGGGCCTGAAGGTGCTGCGCGTCTCCATCGCCTGGACCCGGCTCTACCCGACCGGAGAGGAGTCCGAACCCAACGAGACCGGGATCGCCTACTACCAGGCGCTGTTCACCGAGATGAAGCGGCTGGGCATCGAACCGCTGGTCACCCTGTCCCACTACGAGAGCCCGGTGGCGCTGTCCGTCAAGTACAACGGGTGGGCCGACCGGCGGGTGGTGGAGCTGTTCACCCGCTTCTCCCTGACCTGCTTCGAACGGTTCGGGTCGCTGGTGAACCGGTGGCTGACGTTCAACGAGATCGACAGCGTCATGCGGCATCCGTTCACCTCGGCCGGGATCATCCCGGAGAACTGCCCGGACGGGGTGCAGGCGGCGTGCTACGCGGCGTTGCACCACCAGTACCTGGCGTCGGCGATCGCGACCGAGCAGTGTCATCGGCTCATCCCGGGCAGCCAGGTCGGCTGCATGCTGACGAAGCTGACGACCTACCCGCGGACCTGCGCGCCGGAGGACGTGGCCGCCACCCAGCACAAGAACTTGGACAACCTGTGGTTCGGCGACGTGCACGTCTTCGGGGAGTACCCGCGGCTGATGCTGGCCGACATCGCGCGGAAGGGCATCACCCTGCCGATCGAGCCCGGTGACGAGGAGATCCTGCGGGCGCATCCGGTCGATTTCGTGTCGTTCAGCTACTACCAGTCCTCGACCGAATCGGTGGACCCGAACGCCGAACGCACCCCGGGCAACACCATCCTCGGGGTGAAGAATCCGTACCTGCCGTCCAGCGAGTGGGGCTGGCAGATCGACGCGGTCGGGTTTCGGATCTCGCTGATCGAGCTGTACGACCGCTACCGCAAGCCGCTGTTCGTGGTGGAGAACGGCATCGGCGCGATCGACCAGGTCACCGAACAGGGTGAGATCCACGATCCCTACCGGATCGCTTACTTCCGGGAGCACTTCACCCAGATGAAGAAGGCCGTCGCGGAGGGTGTGGAGCTGCTCGGCTACACCAGCTGGGGCACCATCGACCTGATCAGCGCCTCCAGCTCGCAGATCACCAAGCGATACGGCTTCATTCATGTGGATCAGGACGACCTCGGCGCCGGCACCGGCGACCGTCGTCGGAAGGACTCCTTCTGGTGGTATCAGAAGGTGATCGCCACCAACGGCGAGGAACTCTGAACCACCCGACAACCCGGCGAAGGGAGCGACGAGGCTCATGCTCACCATCAAGAAAGTGCTCAACTCGGGCGTGATCCTCGTCGAGGACCCGCAGGGCCGGGAGTCGATCCTGCTCGGCAAGGGCATCGGGTACGGCCGGAGACCCGGCACCCCGGTGCCCACCCGGAAGGACGGCGAGGACCAGGACCAGGTTTTCATCCCGGTGGTCAACACGGATGTGCAGAACCTGGTCGAGCTGCTCACCGCGATCCCCACCGACTACCTGGAGATCACCCGCGGAATCGTCACCCACGCCCAGGACCTGGGGATGACGCTGCACCCACACATCTATCTGGCGCTGACCGATCACCTGCATTTCGCCGTCGAACGGTCCCAGCAGGACCTGGTGGTCACCAACCGGCTGGCCTGGGAGATCCGGCACTTCTACCCGGAGGAATACGCCGTCGGCCGCTTCGGGCTGACGCTGCTCCGCGACCGGCTTGCCGTGGAACTGCCCGACGAGGAAGCGGCCAACATCGCGTTCCACGTGGCCAACGCTCGACACGGGGAGTCCTCGACCACATTCGACACCCTGCAGGCGGTCAAGCTGATCGACGCGGTCGTCACCATCGTCCGGTACAGCATGAACCTTCAGCTGATGGACCAGAGCCTGCACTTCGCGCGATTCATGAGCCACATGCGTTACTTCGCAACGCGCTTCCTGGAGCACCGGATGCTCACGAGCGCCGACGACTTCCTGTTCGGCCAGGTCAGCCGGCGGTACCCGCACGCCCTCGACGCCGCCGAGAAGATCCGCACCCACATCGCGGCCGAGTACGGCCAACAGATCTCGAACGAGGAAGTCGCCTACCTCACGCTCCACATCGAACGGCTGGCGTCCCCTTGAAAGCACCAGGGAGGCCGCTTCACCCGCCAACTCCGTCCTGGCCACCGTCGCCACGCTGATCCAATCGTGTCGGCATGACACCGGCCCCTGCATCACCCACCGCCGGATCAACCGGATCAACCGGATCAACCGGATCGGCGGAAACGGCGGAAACGGCGGCGGCACGGTCGAAGTCGGCACGGTCGATGTGGTATCCGGATCAGGCGGCGGGTCACCTACCGGTGCAGGATCCGGCGTCGCGTTGCCCCGGCCGCCGGCACGACCCGATCCGGTCCGGATCCGGGCCAGGACCGTCGACACGCTACGCACCGAAATCCCGACCGCTCAACCCGAGGGCCTGTGTCCGGAGTCCTGAGGCCAGTCGACCGGCGCGAGCGTCGAGGTGAACATGACGAAGGACCGGGTCCGTGCGTACACAGACCCGGTCCCTCTGGCGACGGCGCGCAGACCTCACTGTCGAGGCGCTCGCCGCTACATCACGCGGTGCCCTGGTTCAGCTGGCGTAGGAACGCAGCACCTCCGAGCGGTCACCCACCCGCAGCTTGGCCATCGAGTCCCGCTCGATCTGCCGGACCCGCTCGCGGGAGATGCCGAAGTGGCGACCGATCTCGTCGAGCGTGCGCGGACGTCCGTCGTCGAGGCCGTACCGCAGGCGCACGACGGTCTGCTCGCGGTCGTCCAACGTCCGCAGCACCCGGTTGATGTCGTCGTGCATGAACCCGGCGACGACCGCGGCTTCGGCCGACGTCGACTCGGCGTCCTCGATGAAGTCGCCGAGCGGCGCCTCCTCGTCCGAACCGACGGGCATGTCCAGGCTCACCGGATCCCGCGCGTGATCGAGCAGGTCGGCGATCTTCTCTTCCGGAATGCCGGATTCGTGAGCGAGTTCGGCCAGTGTGGCATCCCGGCCGAGCTGCTGATGCAGCTCCCGCTTGAGCCGCGACAACTTGTTCACCTGCTCGACGAGGTGCACGGGCAACCGGATGGTGCGACCCTGGTCGGCCATCCCGCGGGAGATCGCCTGCCGGATCCACCAGGTGGCGTACGTGGAGAACTTGAAGCCCTTGGTGTAGTCGAACTTCTCCAC
>Ga0247820_10001475_pt1 | contig 13283 bp, 7 predicted proteins | sample 13C_Glucose_Day1_2_FD_192480 | JGI IMG/M metagenome (GOLD analysis project Ga0247820, IMG submission 192480) | Soil microbial communities from agricultural site in Penn Yan, New York, United States - 13C_Glucose_Day14 | ecosystem: Environmental > Terrestrial > Soil > Agricultural land | place...
CTAGCCTGGTCGGACGATGAACGACCGCATGACGACACCGTGGGGCGAGCCTGCGCTGGCCCGGTTCCCCGAGGACCCGCGGGACAGGCTGCGCGCCTGGGACGCGTCCGACGAGTATCTCCTCAGGCATCTCGCCGACCGGCAGGTGCCGCTGTCCGGCACGGTCGTGGCCGTCGGCGACCGCTGGGGCGCGCTGGTGACGGCCCTGGCCGCGTACCGGCCGACGCAGATCACCGACTCGTGGCTCGGCCAGGAGGCGACCCGCGCGAACCTCGCCCGCAACGGCGTGGAGCCGGGCACGGTCCGGCTGCTCACCACGCAGGACCCCCCGCCGGGCCGGATCGACGTGCTGCTCGTCCGGGTGCCGAAGAGCCTGGCGCTGCTGGAGGACCAGCTGCTGCGGCTGGCGCCGGCGGTGCACGAGGGCACGGTCGTCGTCGGCACGGGCATGGTCAAGGAGATCCACACGTCGACGCTGGGCCTCTTCGAGCGGATCCTCGGCCCGACCAGGACCTCGCTGGCGGAGCGGAAGGCCCGGCTGATCCTGTGCACCCCGGACCCCGCGCTGCGGCGCCCCGCGAACCCCTGGCCGTACCGCTACACGCTGCCCCACGGCATCGGCCCGGTCTCCGGCCGGACCGTCGTCAACCACGCCGGCGTCTTCTGCGCCGACCGCCTCGACATCGGCACCCGCTTCTTCCTGGGGCACCTGCCCGCGCCCGGCGGCGGCCGGGTGGTGGACCTGGGCTGCGGCAACGGTGTCGTCGGCACGGCGACGGCACTGGCCGACCCGCGGGCCGAGGTGCTCTTCGTGGACGAGTCCTTCCAGGCCGTGGCGTCCGCGGAGGCCACGTACCGGGAGAACGACGTGCCCGGACACGCCGAGTTCCGGGTCGGTGACGGCCTCACGGGCGTGCCGGACGGCAGCGTCGACCTGGTGCTCAACAATCCGCCGTTCCACTCCCACCAGGCGACCACGGACGCCACCGCCCGGCGCATGTTCGCCGGCGCCCGCCGCACCCTGCGCCCCGGCGGCGAGCTGTGGGTGATCGGCAACCGGCACCTGGGCTACCACGTGACGCTGCGCCGGCTGTTCGGGAACAGCGAAGTGGTGGCGTCGGACCCGAAGTTCGTGGTGCTGAGGGCCGTGAGGCGCTGAGTCCTCCCGTGATCAGGGACGGTGGACGGGCGGCGGGCCGGCGGTGCGCGGTCCGCCGATCCAGGCAGCCAGGGCGACCGGGTCGGGGGCCGTGTCCGTACGGGAGCGGAGCAGCGTGTACACGGCCCGCACGAGTTCGGGACGGTGCCACAGCGCCCGTGCCGCCCGGTACGTCTCGCCGCCGGGCCGCTTCCCGGCCACGCGCAGGGCCAGGGCCAGGCCGACCCAGGGCCCGGGGAGGGTCGTGCCGGCCGTCAGTTCGTTGACGCACAGGTCCCGCGCGAGGCCGGCGTCGCCCGACAGACGCGCCCGGTCCGCCGCGTGCGCGTCCGTCCCGGCCGGTCCGGGCAGGCCGGTGCGCGGGCCCGCCGGGCCGATCGCGGCGCTCCGGATCCGTGCCATGCCCTCGGCGAGGGCCCCGGCGGCCTGGTCCGGGGACAGCGTGGACACGCCCGGGTGAGTGGGGCGCCTCGCTCCGCGCAGCCGGGCGGCGGCCAGGCCGGTCACCTCGTCCGTGGCGGGCCTGAGGTGGTGCAGCCGCCAGCGGAGACGGTGGTCGGCCACTGCCTCCTCGGCCGACGCCTCGATGTCCGCCGGCATCCGCTCCTTCCCCGACGGCCCCCCGACGCCCATCAGTTCCACGAAGCGCTCGCCCTCCGGGGTCCACCGGGGTGAATCCCGCAACACCCGGTAGGTGTCGCGCACCTGGGTCCGCCAGTACGCGAACTCGAACTGCGCCCGCCGCAGTTCCGGGCCCTCGGCCGTGTCCAGGAGCCTCTTCCAGTGGTCGACCACCCCGAGGAAGGCGTACACCCCCTGGAACAGTCCGCCGAGCGGGCGGGGGACGTCGCGCCAGGGCGCGTAGTACAGGGCGCCGTCGTCGTGGTCGTCATACATGTCGACGAGGTCCAGGACGGCGTTCAGCTTCATGTGCCGGAACTCGTGGGCCAGGGCGCAGGCGAGTTCCACGGCGTCGGGAGGCTCGCTGAGGACGACGCCGCCGAACGCGTCACTGGAGGACAGCGACGACATCACGGGCCCCGGGGCCGCGGGTCGCGGGGTGACCGAGGCCAGCGCGGCATCGAGCGCCCCGGCGTGCCGGGGACTGCCGCGCCGCAGCACCTGCCGTGCCTCCTCGACGAGGCCGGCCCAGCGCGCCGCCCGGTCCTCGGGGAGCGGGTCGGGCCGTTCGGGCGGCCCCTCGCCGCCGCGGAAGGGGTGGGCGTCGTCCAGGTACACGGCGCCGCCCGTGGTGGCGGGGCTCAGGGGACGCCAGCCGGGAGCGGGCCGGCCGGGGGAGGCGGGCAGCCGCACCGTCGAGCCCGAGGTCCGTACGGTGGTCTCCCCCGCCGTGCCCTCGACACCGGCCGTCTGTGCCGCCGTCGCCCCCAGGTCGGCCACGCCGAGGGTGGGGAGGACGGCGAGCCCCCGGTGCACCGGGACACGGCAGGTGAAGGTGAGGCCCGCCCTGATCGCGGCCGCCGCGGCCAGGGCGTACAGGTGGCCCGGTCCCGCCCACTGCGGGAGACCGGATCCGTCGCGGCGCTCCCGCAGCCCGCTCATGACGTGGCTCAGCCACCGGCCCACGGCCGGGTCCATGAGGAGCGCGGCGGTGACGTCCGGAGCCTGCCTGCCCGCCTCCTCCAGCAGGTGGCGGGCGCGCGAGACGGGCCCGAACGGGCTGGCGGCGCCGTACCGGGCGTCGAGTCCGGTCAGGACGTGCTGGAGCACGGTGACGCGCCGCTCGTACTGATCTGCCTTCAGGGCCGCGACCACCTCCTCGCCCTCGGTCCCGGTCGCCAGGGCCCGGAAGGCGTCGTGCTCGCGCAGCGGCCCGGGAAGGCTGAGCCCTTTCGGCTCGTCCCGCTCGGGGGCGGGCGCCCGGTAGGTGACGCCGCGCGTGTTGTAGTGGCTCGGGTACGAGGACCCGGTCCAGGCCGTCGAGTAGCCGCCGCCCCCGCCCGGTTCGGCGCCGCCCCGGGACAGCCGCGGCCGGGTGAACCGGTCCAGGACCCGCCGGGTGGCGGGGTCCGAGGAGGGCGGGACCCGGGCGAGGGCGTCCGCCAGGGTGGGCGCGGCCGGGGCCGTGCCGGAGCCCGTGCCGTTCTCCCCGGCGCCGGCGTCGTGCGGTGTGGTGTCGGCCATGGTCCGCTCCCCTGGGATGTCGTCGGCTCCGGGCGGTTCGCCGTCCGCGGCCCGCCGGGCGAGGTCCGCCCGGACGAGTCCGAGATTGTGGCGGCACATCCGTACGTTGGGATGGTCGTCGCCGAAGCGCCGGGTGTTGGCGCCCAGCACCGCCTCGAAGTGGCCCTCGGCCTCCTCCAGGCGTCCCAGCATGTGCAGCACGGTGGCCAGTTCGTGACGGTTGGCCACGGCGTCGGGGTGTTCGTCCCCGAAGCGCCGGCGGTTGACCGTCCAGAACCGTCTCAGCTCGGACTCGGCGGCAGTCAGCCGCTCCTGATCGCGGTGGATGCGCGCCATCTCGTGCTTGAAGATCAGCATGTCGGGGTGGTCGGGGTCCCGGTACTTGGCGAGCTCGGTGACCACGGCGGAGCAGATCACCGCGGCCTCGTCGATGCCGCCGGCGTCGCGCAGCACCCTCACGAGACTGATGCCGCAGGCCAGGGAGAGTTCGTCGCCGTCGCCGAACATGCGGCAGCATGCCGCCCGGACCTCCCGCAGTTCGGCGGCCGCCTCGCGCAGCGCGCCGCGCTTGTGCCACACGGTGGCGAGGTCGTGCCGGGTGCGCAGCACCGACCGCGGGTCGGGCGGCGCCGCCTCCTCCCTGAGGCGCAGTACGGCGCGCAGCTCGCGTTCCGCCTCCGCGTACCGGCCGAGTTCGCGCAGCACCCGTGCCCGGCCGCTGCGGGCGGACTGCGCCAGCGGATCACCGGGCGGCAAGGTGTCCTCGCACGCCCGGACCACGGCGTGGTACTCGGCCTCCGCCTCGTGCAGCCGGCCCTGGTCCCGCAGGGCGAGGGCGAGTGCCAGACGGGCGGTGAGGGTGTCGGGGTGGTCCGCTCCGAGGTGCTGCCGGCGCACGTCGGTGACCGCCTCCAGCTCCCTGCGGGCGTCGTGGTAGAGGCCGATGTAGTAGCGGTACTGCCCGGCACGCAGGGCGGGTTCGGTCGCTTCGACGACGACGGACTCGGGCTCACCGGCCAGGGGGAGGTCCAGCGGCGCCGGGCAGTGCGGGGCGATCTCCTGCCAGCGGGGCCAGTCGGACGGTGCCGCGGGGTCCAGGTGCCCGCTCGCCTTGTCCAGCAACGCGACGACGAGGTCGCGCAGTTGACGGGCGGCGAGGGTGAAGGAACGGCTGGTGCGCATGCTGAGGCGCACCACCGGGTGGATGGTGATCCGCCCGCCGGTGTCACCGGCCTGTCCCCCGACGCTCTCGACCCGGACGAAGCGCAGCCCGGTCAGTCCTTCCAGCGCGGTCCGCAGATCCGTGGACGAGAACCGGAGCCGCGGGGAGGAGGGCAGGCCGGCGGTGAAGAGGCCGCTGTTCAGGATCGACTCCGGGTCGAGCAGCCGCAGGTGCGGTACCGGGGTGGGGCCGAAGGCCGAGAGCAGCAGCATGAGCGGTTCGGCGGCGTGGTTCTCCTGCTCCTTGAGGAAGTCGAGCGAGAGTTCCCAGGTGGCGGTGATCCTCGCCAGGTCGCGTTCGAGCCCGGTCGGCGACTGCGGTTGCGCGGCGGCGACCGCGCGCTGTCGCTCCTCCAGGCTGTGGCGGTATTCGTCGAAGGTCTTCGGTCCCTCCGCCGGGGGCCAGCCCGTGGCCAGCGCGGGCCTGCCGAGGAAGGTTCCGGCCAGGTCGAGCGCGAGCGGGAGACCGCCGAGGTGTTCGGCGAGCCTGCGGGCCGCCTCCGGCTCACCGGCGGCGGGCGCCTGGTCGAGCAGCACCTGCGCGCCGTCGGCGCCGTCGAGGACGTCGACGGCGAACTCCTCGACCCAGTCCGCGTGCCCCGTCCAGCCCGAACTGCGGCTGGTGATCAGTACCGCTCCGGGCAGGCGTCGTGGTGAACGCAGCCAGCCGACCCCTTCCTGGAGGGTGCGGTCGCGCGGGGCGAGCACCGTCGGGGTGTTCACGTTGTCCAGTACGAGCAGCCACGGCTCGCGGAGTTCCTCCAGGTGCCGCCACAGGACGTCGGCCTCGTGTCCCAGGCCGAACGCCCCGGGGTCCGCGCCCGCGTGGAACGCCACCGCGTACAGAGGGCCGGAGAGTCCGCTGCCGCCCTCGGCGGAGACCCACCAGATGTGCGCCGTGGGGCCCTCCTCGGCCAGACGGTGGGCGATCTCGAGGGCGGCCGTCGTCTTGCCGGACCCGCCCAGGCCGGACAGGACCCACACGCCGAAGGCGTGGCCGGGGCGTTCGACGTGTTCCCGGACGGCACCGCTGAGGTCCCCGATCAGCCGGTCCCGGCCGCGCAGCCGTTGCTGGGCGACCCGGCGCTCGGGCAGCGCGATCGGGGTGGCGGTGATGCCGGACTGGGAAGGGGGCGCGGGTGCTTCCGGCCGCTCGTGGCCGTCCAGCGTCATCGGCACACCTCCGTCCGGGCCCGTGGGACTCAACTTCCGCCGGGGCGAGACGAATTATCCGGGGAGATCAGGCGTTCCCGCGACCCGAAGCATGGAATTTGTCACCCTGTGCGTACGAAGGAGCACACACTGCCGCATCCACGAGGGGTGCGGGCGGCAACGACGGGGGCACTCATGACGGACGCCGGCTTCACACCGCTCACCGACAACCCGGTACCGGACCAGGGCGGCGATCTCTACGGCTTCCTGCCGTACGTCGATGTGCTGGCCGCGGCGGTGGAGGCAGCGCGGCCGCTGCCGCTGACCGTCGGGGTGTTCGGTCCGTGGGGTTCCGGCAAGTCCAGCTTCATGCACATGTGGCAGGACCGGCTGGGGCCGGACGCGCGCACGGTGTGGGTGAACCCCTGGAAGTACGACCAGAAGCAGGAGGTGTGGGCCGCCGTCATCACCTCCGTGCTGGCGGAGATCAAGCAGAACGAGCGCTCCCGCGCCAAGGCCGTGCGGCTGGCCCGTTCCCTCGCCTGGCTGTCCCTGCGCGGGGTGCTGGCCAATGGCGCGCCCATGGTCACGGGTGGGCTGCTGGGCAAGGACGACGCACGGCAGGCACTGGACCGGCTGGCCGACAGCGACGCCGAGTTCCACCGTCATGTGAACGCCTTCGAGCAGGACTTCGCCGAGGCCGTGGACGAGTACCTCGACGGCGCCGGGCGTCTCGTGGTGTTCATCGACGACCTGGACCGCTGTACGCCGGAGTCGGCCGTGACCGTCCTGGAGTCGCTGAAACTGTTCACCGGTGACTCGCGCTGTGTGTTCGTCCTCGCGATGGACTACGACCTGCTGTCCGCGGTGGCGGCGGCGAAGTTCGGCGACCTGGCCCCGGTGCAGGGGGCGGCCTACCTGGAGAAGATCGTCCAGCTCCCGTTCTTCCTGCCGGAGGTCGCCTGGGACACGCTGCGCGGCACCCTGAGCCGGTACGTGCCCCCGCTGGCCGGTTCGGAGGCGTTCTGGCTGCTGGTGCGGACGGCGCTCGGGCCGGGCCCGCGGCGCCTCAAGCGGTACGTCAATGTGCTCAACCTCGCCACGGCGGTGCTGGAGCGGACCTCCGGAGCGCCGTTGGCCCCCGACGCGCGACTGCACCTGGCGGAACTGCTGATCCTGCGCGGCGAACACCGCGCGTTCTACGGCCACCTCACCACCAGGCCCGGCAGCTGGGCGCAGCTGGAGGACATCGCGCTGGGCCGGAGCAGCCACACCGACCCGGCGCTGGCCCCCTTCGTCGGCGACGCGGCTCTGATGCGGCTGCTGGCGCTGGGACGCGGCCGGGCGGACTTTCCGCCGGCTCCCGGGGCCGCGCAGGTGGAACGCATGATGACCACGGTCCGGGTGGCGTCGGGCGGCACCTGAACCGACCGGGCCCGCCCGCGCGCCGTGCTGTCACCGTCAGGACCGTTCCGCGCCCCCCGGCGGTCCGGGGCCGCTCCGCCCGTGGGCTCGGGCGCGGGGCCGGGGGCGGACCTAAGCTGGCAGGTGAGGTGTGGCGTGCCGGGCCAGGGAGGCTGCGATGGACGGGACGGCCGAGGAGCGGGACGTGTCCGGGGCGCGCGGGTACGTGCCGATCGCCGACCACGGGCTGATCGGCGATCTGCGCAGTGTGGCGCTGGTGGGCACCGACGGCACCATCGACTGGTACTGCTGCCCGTCCTTCGACGCCCCGAGCGTGTTCGGCGCCATCCTGGACGCCGGGCGGGGCGGCTGCTTCGAGCTCGCGGCGGCCGTGCCGGCCCGTACCAAGCAGTTCTACTTCCCCGACACCAACGTCCTGATCACCCGCTTCTTCACCGAGGACGGGGTCGGTGAGGTGCAGGACTTCATGCCGGTCGGCGGCACCCCGGCCGACGAGGCCCGGCACCGGCTGATCCGGCGGGTGCTGTGCGTGCGCGGCGCCCTGCCGTTCCGGACGCTGGTGGCGCCGCGCTTCGACTACGGCTCCCGGCCCCACACCCTGCGGCTCACCGGCGGTGTCGCGGTCTTCGACTCCGCGGAACTGTCCCTGGCGCTGACGGCGACCGTCCCGATGGAGGCCGAAGGGGCCGATGTGCGGGCGGAGTTCAAGCTGGCCGAGGGGGAGACCGCGGTGTTCGCCCTGGACCTGGTCGGACCTCAGACGCCTCCGGACGGGTGCGAGTGCGGTGAGGCGGAACGGCAGTTCGGCGCGACGGTGGCGTACTGGAGGCGGTGGCTGTCCTCCTCGCGGTACCGGGGCCGCTGGCGGGAGATGGTGCACCGCAGCGCCCTCACCCTGAAGCTGCTCACCTACGCGCCGACCGGGGCGATCGTGGCGGCGCCGACGACCAGTCTGCCCGAGCAGTTCGGCGGGGAACGCAACTGGGACTACCGGTACGTGTGGGTGCGCGACGCGGCGTTCTGCGTGTACGCGCTGCTGCGGCTGGGCTTCACGGAGGAGGCAGAGGCGTTCATGGGCTTCGTCTCCCGGCACATCAGCCCCGGCGACGGCAGGACGTCCGGTCCCCTGCAGATCATGTACGGCATCGACGGCCGCACCGATCTGCCCGAGCGGGTGCTCGGGCATCTGGAGGGCCATCACGGCTCGGCTCCGGTCCGCGTCGGCAACGCGGCGGCCGACCAGCTGCAGCTCGACATCTACGGGGCGCTGATCGACTCCGTCTACCTCTACGACAAGTGGGCCGAGCCCATCTCCAGCGAGCAGTGGGACCATGTGACGGCGCTGGTCGACTGGGTGTGCGCGCACTGGGACCAGCCCGACCAGGGCATCTGGGAGACGCGCGGCGGGCGGAAGAACTTCCTGTACTCGCGGCTGATGTGCTGGGTGGCGATCGAGCGGGCCATCCGGATGGCCAACCGGCGCGGCCTGCCCGCCGATCTGCCCCGCTGGCGGTCGAGCCGCGACGCCGTCTACCGGCGGATCATGAGCCGGGGCTGGTCCGAGTCGCGCCGGGCGTTCGTGCAGCACGAGGACGGGGAGACGCTGGACGCGGCGCTGCTGATGATGCCGCTGTCGAAGTTCATCGCGCCGACCGACCCGAAGTGGCTGTCCACGCTCGACTCGCTCACCGAGGACCTGGTGTCCGACTCGCTGGTGTACCGCTACGACCCGCTGGTGAGCCCCGACGGACTGCACGGCGAGGAAGGCACGTTCTCCATCTGCTCGTTCTGGTACGTCGAGGCGCTGACGAGGGCCGGCCGGCTCGACGAGGCGGCCCTCGCCTTCGAGAAGATGCTGACGTACGGCAACCATCTCGGCCTGTACGCCGAGGAGATCGGCCACACCGGCGAGCAACGGGGCAACTTCCCCCAGGCGTTCACGCATCTCGGGCTGATCAGCGCCGCGTTCAACCTGGACCGTGCCCTGGGCTGAGGCTCAGTGACCGTGCCCGTCGGAGTGTTCCGGCGCATCGCCGGACGGCGCCTGAGCTCCGGCGTGCACGGTGAACGCGGCGGTGCGGACGGCCCCTTCGTGCTTGAAGTCGAGGAACAGCCGGTAGCTGCCGGCGCTGGGCGCCGTGGCCGTGAAGGAGACCGCCGGTCCGGACGCGGTCTCGCCGTCACCGGGTTCGCCGCCCGGGTGGACGTGGAGGTAGGCGAGGTCTCCGGCGCGCAGGGCGACGAGGTGGCCGTAGGCGCCGAGGTAGGGCTGGAGGTCGGTGACCGGTGCACCGTCCCGGGCGACGGACAGCCGCAGTTCGCTCGCCCGTCCGGGACGCAGGTTCCCGGTCAGTTCGACCTCGTAGCCGTCGACGCGGGCCGTGGCGGCGGCGCGGGGCAGCTCCCGCGGCCGGTAGGGACCGGAGGCGGCGAGGTCCGCCCCGAGGGTGAGGTTCTCCGCGCCCTTCCGCGCCGGGGTGAAGTCGGCGAAGACCCGGTAGCCGCCGGCCCGGGGCAGGTCGACGGGCGTGGTCCAGGTGCCGTCGGCGGCGCGGGTGGGGTGCAGATGGCGGTAGGTGAGCAGATCGCGGGAGGCCACGATGAGGTGGAGTTCCTTGTCGTGTTCGCGGCGGTACTCGGTGACCGGCCGGCCCCGGTCGTCCCGGACGGCGAAGCTCAGCTCGGTGCGGTCTCCGGCGGTGACGCGCGGAGTCCGCAGATCGAGGGTGTAGCCCCCCTCGGAGATCTGGAGCCCGCCCGCCGGAGGCATGTCGTGCCCCGCGTCGCCCTCCCCCGCTCCGGGTGACGCCGGGGCGTGCCGCTCGTCGTGCGCCGGCGCCCGGTCCGCGACGACCGGGTCGATGCCCTCGCCGACCCCGTAGGCCGTGCCGAAGGTGGCGGCCAGGGCGGCGGCGAACGCGGTGATCTTCAGTCCGGTGTTCATGGCCGTCTCTCCTCGGAAATGCGCCCGACGACTCACAGCGAGCCGTTCCATGCAGCTCACGATACCCCCAGGGGGTACCAAGTCAAGCCGTGGAATCACTTGCACCCTATACCCTCTGGGGGTATACATGGAGATCGCCGGCGGATACCCCCGCCCCGTACTCGTCTCCCGGGAGCACCCATGACCGTCCGTACAGCAGGCGCCGAGGCCGAGGTGGAGCTCGCCATCGGCGGGATGACCTGCGCCTCGTGCGCAGCGCGGATCGAGAAGAAGCTCAACCGCATGGAGGGGGTCACCGCCACCGTCAACTACGCCACCGAGAAGGCCAGGGTCAGCTACGGCGGCGAGGTCACCGTCCCCGACCTGATCGCCACCGTCGAGGCCACCGGGTACACGGCCCGGCGGCCCGCGCCACCCGACGAACCGGCCGGCGGCGGGACACCCGAACCGGACGAGCTCCTGCCGCTCAGGCAGCGGCTGATCACGGCCGTGGTCCTCGCCGTGCCCGTCATAGCGATGGCCATGGTCCCCGCGCTGCAGTTCGAGTACTGGCAGTGGCTGTCGCTGACGCTGGCCGCGCCGGTCGTGACGTACGCGGCCTGGCCCTTCCACCGGGCCGCCTTCACCAACGCCCGGCACGGCGCGGCGACCATGGACACGCTGATCTCGGTCGGCACTTCGGCCGCGTTCCTGTGGTCGCTGTGGGCGCTGTTCCTCGGCACCGCGGGCACGCCCGGAATGACCCACCCCTTCGAGCTGACCATCGCCCGCGGTGACGGCGCCGGGAACATCTACCTGGAGGCGGCGGCCGGCGTGACCGCCTTCATCCTGGCCGGACGGTACTTCGAGGCACGCGCCAAGCGGAAGGCCGGCGCGGCCCTGCGGGCGCTGCTGGAGCTGGGCGCCAAGGACGTCACGGTGCTGACGTCCGACGGCGGGGAGAAGACGGTCCCGGTGGCCGAGTTGCGCACCGGCGACCGCTTCCTGGTGCGCCCCGGCGAGAAGATCGCGACCGACGGCACCGTCGTGGAGGGCTCCTCGGCGGTGGACGCCTCGATGCTCACCGGTGAGTCCGTGCCGGTGGAGGTGGCCGCCGGGGACCCGGTCACCGGCGCCACGGTCAACGTCGGCGGCCGGCTCGTCGTGGAGGCCACGCGGGTCGGCGCCGACACCCAGCTGGCCCGCATGGCACAGCTCGTGGAGGACGCGCAGAACGGCAAGGCCGCCGCGCAGCGGCTCGCCGACCGGATCTCCGCCGTGTTCGTGCCCGTCGTCATCGCCCTCGCCCTGGGCACCCTCGGTTTCTGGCTCGGCAACGGGGCGGGCCTCACGGCCGCGTTCACCGCCGCCGTGGCGGTCCTGATCATCGCGTGCCCCTGCGCCCTCGGGCTCGCCACCCCCACCGCCCTGATGGTCGGCACCGGACGCGGCGCCCAGCTCGGCATCCTGATCAAGGGCCCGGAGGTGCTGGAGTCCACCCGCCGGGTCGACACGGTGGTCCTCGACAAGACGGGCACGGTGACCACGGGCCGGATGACGCTGCTGGCCGTGCACACCTCCGCAGGCACCGACGAGACCGAGGTGCTGCGGCTGGCGGGCGCGCTGGAGCACAGCTCGGAGCACCCGATCGCGCGGGCCGTCGCCGACGGCGCGCGGGAGAAGGCGGGCCCGCTGCCCACCCCGGAGGACTTCGTGAACGTGCCCGGGCTCGGCGTCCAGGGCGTCGTCGAGGGCCACGCGGTCCTCGTCGGCCGGGAGGGACTGCTCCGGGAGTGGGCGCTGGAGCTGCCCGAAGACCTGAGGCGGGCCAGGGAGCGGGCCGAGGCGGCCGGGCACACCGCCGTACTGGCCGCCTGGGACGGTGAGGCGCGTGCGGTGCTGGAGATCGCCGACGCGGTGAAGGAGACCAGCCCCGAGGCGATCCGCCGGCTGCGCGCGCTCGGTCTGCGCCCGGTCCTGCTGACCGGGGACAACGAGGCGGTGGCCCGGTCCGTCGCCCGCGAGGTGGGCATCGAGGAGGTCATCGCCGAGGTGCTGCCGCAGGACAAGGTGGACGTCGTCAAGCGGCTGCAGGCGGAGGGCCGTTCGGTCGCCATGGTCGGCGACGGGGTGAACGACGCGGCGGCGCTCGCACAGGCCGACCTGGGCCTGGCCATGGGCACCGGCACGGACGCCGCGATCGAGGCCGGCGACCTGACCCTGGTCCGCGGGGACCTGCGGGCCGCGGCGGACGCCATCCGGCTCGCCCGCCGCACCCTCGGCACCATCCGGTCCAACCTCTTCTGGGCCTTCGCCTACAACGTCGCCGCCCTGCCGCTCGCCGCGGCCGGACTGCTCAACCCGATGATCGCCGGAGCGGCGATGGCGTTCTCCTCGGTCTTCGTGGTCGGCAACTCGCTGCGCCTGCGAACCTTCCGGGCCGGCTGAACGTTCCCGTGTGGATCATGAGTACCGTGGGCACCTGGTGATTCCCGCCCGACGGGCGGGCAGGCAACCCCACGACGCCACCGCGGGAGAGACAGATGAGCGAGCCGCCCACCACCGACCAGGACGTCACCCGTCCGCTCACCACGCCGGTACCGCCCGCCGACGGGCTGCGCAGGGTCGCCTCCGCGGTGCTCGGCGACCTCCGGGCCGTGGACGGCGCCCTGTACGCGGCGGTCGCCGCCACCCCGACGCCGACCCTGGACCGCGCCCTGCGCCGGCTCTCCCACACGGCCGACCACTCCAAGATCTCCTTCGCCATCGCCGGCGCGCTCGCCCTGTGCGGAGCCCGGCCGCGGCGGGCGGCGCTCGCCGGGGTGGGGGCCGTAGCGGTGGCGTCGGCGTCGGCCAATCTGCTGGGCAAGCGGCTGGTCCGGCGGGCGCGGCCGGACCGGGAGGCGGCGCGGGTGACCCTGGACCGGCATGTGCCGATGCCGACGTCGGCGTCGTTCCCCTCGGGGCACACGGCGTCGGCGGTCGCGTTCGCCACGGCGGTGGGTACGGTGCTGCCCGCGGCGTCGGTGCCGTTGGGGGCGTTGGCCTGTGCGGTGGGGTACTCCCGTGTGCACACCGGTGTGCACTATCCGGGGGATGTGGCGGCCGGGGCGATTCTGGGCATCGCCAGCGCCGCGACCGCGCTGGCTGTGGCGACGGCGCAGTTGCCGGCGTCGTTCGTGCCCGGTGGGGTGCGGCGGGCGCTGCGGGGCGGAGGGGCTTGACCGGGGGGTGAGCCCTCGCCCCCCGGCACGGTAC
>Ga0247820_10001476_pt1 | contig 13273 bp, 9 predicted proteins | sample 13C_Glucose_Day1_2_FD_192480 | JGI IMG/M metagenome (GOLD analysis project Ga0247820, IMG submission 192480) | Soil microbial communities from agricultural site in Penn Yan, New York, United States - 13C_Glucose_Day14 | ecosystem: Environmental > Terrestrial > Soil > Agricultural land | place...
TCGCGCTGTCGGCGCTGCTGGTGCTGGCCGTCGGATTCGCCGTGCAGCACTTCTGGGCCGGACGCACCGAGCCGGTCCGGGCACCGGAGGTGGTGCGGGCGGCGGCGCCGCACGGGGAGCGGGCCGGTGACGGGAAGGAGGCCCGCTCCGCCGCGCCGGCCGGCGGTCCGGCGGCGGCCGCCGAGATCGTGGTCGACGTCAGCGGCAAGGTGCGGGACCCCGGCATCCACCGTCTGCCCGCCGGTTCACGTGTCGAGGACGCGCTGCGGGCGGCGGGCGGAGCACGCCCCGGCACCAGCACCGACGGCCTCAACCGCGCCCGCTTCCTCGTCGACGGCGAACAGGTGGTCGTCGGAGGCCCGGCACCGCCCCCACCGGCCCCCGGCGGCGGTCCGGGTACGGCGGCGGGGGCCGGCCCGACGGCGCCGGTCTCCCTCAGCACCGCCACCCTCGACCAGCTCGACGCCCTGCCCGGAGTCGGCCCCGTCCTCGCCCAGCACATCCTCGACCACCGGACCCGCAACGGCGGTTTCCGCTCGGTGGACGAACTGCGCGAGGTGAACGGCATCGGCGACCGCCGCTTCGCGGACCTGCGCGACCTCGTACGGCCATGACCACCGCCCCGGACACGGAGCCCGGCACCCGGCAGCACGTCCACGCCGCCTCGGGGAACCGGCTCGGCGTGGCCCACCCGAGGCAGGAGGGACCGGCGGACCTCCGGCTGGTCCCGCCCGCCCTGGCCGCCTGGGCCACGGCCGCGGTGACGCTGCACGCCCCGCCCGGCCGCGTGGCGGGCGTGGTGATCGCCGCCCTGCTCGCGGCCGGCGCCCTCCTCGCGGCCCGCGGCCGCCCGGCGCGGCGGGGCGGGGCCACCGCCCACGCCGGCGCCGCCGTGCTGCTCTGCGTCGCCGCGGCCGCCGGATCGGCGGGCCTGCACGGCGCGGACCTGCGGCGGGGCCCCGTGCCCGCGCTGGCGCGGGAGTACGCGGCGGTGACCGCCGAGGTCGAGATCACCGCCGACCCCCGGCTCACCCGGCCCAGGGTCAGCGGGAACCACATGGCGCCGGTATCCGTGCTGATCGAGGCCGATGTGCGACGGGTGGAGCGGGCCGGCGGAGCTGCGGAGACCACCCGGGCGCCCGTCCTGCTGATCGTGGACCCCCGCCGGACCGGCCCGGCCGCCCCGGGCCGCCCGCAGGACTCCCCCTGGCTCGGCCTGCTGCCCTCCACCCGCCTCCGTGTGGAGGCACGGCTCGCGCCCGCGGCGGCGGGCGGCGACCGGTTCGCCGCCGTGCTCAGGGTGAAGGGCCGCGACGGCCCCCGGACGGTCGGCCGGCCGTCGGCGCCGCAGCGCCTCGCCGGACGGCTGCGGGCCGGGCTGCGGGAGGCGACCGACCCCCTGCCGGAGGACGCGCGGGCGCTGCTGCCCGGCCTGGTCGTCGGCGACACCGCCAGGATCACCCCGGAACTGGACGAGGCGTTCCGGGAGACCGACCTCACCCACACGCTCGCCGTCTCCGGGGCCAACTTCACCATCCTCCTCGCCCTGCTCCTCGGACCTCCCGGCCTGGCACAGCGGGCCGAACGGCGCGGCATCGCACCCCGCCTCGGCATCTCCCTGCGGGCCACCGCGCTGCTGGGCGCGGGACTCTCCCTCGCCTTCGTCGTCGTGTGCCGTCCCGACCCCAGCGTGCTGCGGGCCGCCGCCTGCGGATCCGTCGCGCTGCTCGCGCTCGCCACCGGCCGCCGCAGATCCCTGATCCCGGCCCTCGCCACGGCCGTCCTGCTGCTGGTGCTGTACGACCCGTGGCTGGCCCGCAGTTACGGCTTCCTGCTCTCCGTGCTGGCCACCGGCGCGCTGCTCACCCTCGCGCCGCGCTGGAGCGCGGGACTGCGCGGGCGCCGGGTCCCGCCCCGCCTCGCGGAGGCGCTGGCCGCCGCGGGTGCCGCGCAGGCGCTGTGCGCACCGGTGGTCGCGGTACTCGCGGCGCGGGTGAGCCTGGTGGCGGTCCCGTGCAACCTGCTCGCCGAGTTCGCGCTCGCCCCGGCCACGGTGCTGGGCTTCCTGGCGCTGGCCGCCGCGCCGGCGGCGATGCCGGCCGCGAAGGCGCTGGCCTGGTGCGCGAGCTGGCCGGCGGAGTGGATCGCCCAGGTCGCCAGGACCGGGGCGGCACTGCCGGGCGCCGGAGTGGACTGGCCCGGCAGCTGGGCCGGGGCCGCCGCGCTCGCCGCCGTCACCGTGACCGTGCTGCTGGTGGGGCGGCGTCTGCTGGGACACCCCTGGTGGTGCGGGGCGTGCGCGCTGCTGCTGGTGCTCCTGGTGGCGCAGCCGCCACCGCTGACCCGGGTGATCACGGGCTGGCCCCCGCCCGGCTGGCGGCTGGTGATGTGCGACGTCGGCCAGGGCGACGCCCTGGTGCTCGCCGCGGGCGGAGGGTCGGGCGTGGTGGTGGACGCCGGACCCGACCCGGCGCTCGTGGACCACTGCCTGCGTTCCCTGGGGATCACCAGGGTCCCGCTCGTCGTCCTGACCCACTTCCACGCCGACCACGTGGCCGGGCTCCCCGGCGTGCTGCGCGGACGCGCGGTGGGCGCCATCGGGACGACGGCCTTCGAAGAACCCGCCGACCAGGCGGCGTTCGTCCGGAGAACCGCGGCCGCCCGGCACGTCCCGGTGACGCACGCCGCCGCCGGTGAGGTGCGGCGCGCCGGGGGTCTGTCCTGGGAGGTGGTGTGGCCGCCCCCGGGCCCGCCGTCCACCGTCCACCCGGTGCCGGAGGGCCCGAACGACGCGAGCGTCGCCATGCTGGTCCGCACGGGCGGCCTGCGCCTGCTGCTCCTGGGGGATCTGGAGCCCCCGGCCCAGCGGGCCCTGGCGAGGTCGCCCGCGGCGAGCCGGCTGGCCGGCGTGGACGTCCTCAAGGTCGCCCACCACGGCTCGGCGTACCAGGATCCGGACCTCCTGCGCCGGGCGGCCCCGCGGCTGGCGCTGATCAGCACGGGGGAGGGCAACACCTACGGGCATCCGGCGCCGGGCACGGTCGCCGCCCTGCGCGCCTCGGGCGCGACGGTGCTGCGGACCGACCGGGACGGGGCGCTGGCGGTGACGTCCGGCGGAAACGGGGGCAGGGAGCTGCGGGTGGCGCGACACTGAGGACATGACTGAGGGCATGACTGAGGCCATGAGCGGCGGCATGAGCAGCGCGGGGGTCGACGCCTATCTCCGCCGCCTGGGCGCCGACCAGCCCGCCTGGCCCACCGTGGACGCGCTGCGCGAGCTGCATCTGCGGCATCTGCTGACGGTGCCGTTCGAGAACCTGTCCATCCATCTGGGCGAGGAGATCGTGCTGGAGGAGAAGCGGCTGCTGGACAAGGTCGTGGAGGCCCGGCGAGGCGGGTTCTGCTACGAACTCAACGGCGCCTTCGGGGCGTTGCTCGCCGCCCTCGGCTACGACGTCGCGCTGCTCGCCGCCCGGGTGTACGGCGACGGGGGCCGGCTGGGCATCCCCTACGACCATCTCGCGCTGCGGGTACGGACGGTGGACGGCGGCGACTGGCTGGCCGACGTCGGCTTCGGCGCCCACTGCCATCTGCCCCTCGCCTTCGGGGAGCGCGGGGAGCAGAAGGACCCCGGGGGCACGTTCCGGATCGTCGAGGCGGGCCCGGACGCGGCGGGGGTGCGCGGCGGGCACGGCACCGTGGAGGCCGCGGACCTGGACGTGAGCCGCGACGGGCGGCCGGTGTACCGCCTGGAGGTCCGGCCCAGGACGCTCGGCGACTTCACGGCCGGGGCCTGGTGGCACAGCACCTCACCGGCCTCCCACTTCACGCGGTCGCCGGTGTGCTCGCGGATCACCGAGGACGGGGGACGGATCACCCTCAGCGGCCGCCGGTTCACGGTCACCGCGCCGGACGGGACGCGTCAGGAGCGCGAGATCGCCGCGGACGACGAGGTGCTCGCGCTCTACCGGGACCGGTTCGGCATCGCGCTGGACGAGGTGCCCACGGCGCGGGGCGCCGGCCGCTGACCCCGTGCCGGACAATGACCCGTGTGAGTGATGTGCGACATGTGCTGGTGCTGCCCGACCGTGACGCCGCGGAAGAGGTGGCCGAGGCCCTCGGGGAACGGTTCGGCGTGGACGAGGAGCCACGGCTGGTGCGGGACGCCCTGGCGGGGGAGGACGACGCGGAGGACGCGCAGTGGCTCGTCCTGCTGCGGGACGAGCCGGCGCGGCTGGACCCCGCCGAGCTGAACGAGTTCGTCGCCGGCTGGGAGGGCTGGCGGGAGGAGCCGTAGCGGCACCCCGGCCGGCCGGGGGGTGATGTCAGTGGCGCGTGGGATGCTTGTCACGATGGCCAGGAAGACCGGATCCGACGACCCCCTCGCCCCCGTGACGCTCGCCGTGGGCCAGGAGGACCTGCTGCTCGACCGCGCCGTGCGGGAGGTGGTGACCGCCGCGCGGGCCGCCGACGCCGACACGGACGTGCGCGACCTGACCCCGGACCGGCTCCAGCCCGGCACCCTCGCCGAGCTGACCAGCCCGTCGCTCTTCGCGGAGCGCAAGGTCGTGGTCGTACGCGACGCGCAGGACCTGTCGGCGGACACCGTCAAGGACGTGAAGGCGTACCTCGGGTCGCCGGCCGAGGAGATCACCCTCGTCCTGCTGCACGCGGGCGGCGCCAAGGGCAAGGGGCTGCTCGACGCGGCGCGCAAGGCGGGCGCGCGGGAGGTCGCGTGCCCGAAGATGACGAAACCGGCGGACCGGCTGGCCTTCGTGCGCGCAGAGTTCCGCACCACAGGGCGCTCGGCCACACCGGAGGCCTGCCAGGTGCTGGTCGACGCCATCGGCAGCGATCTGCGCGAGCTGGCCTCGGCGGTGACCCAGCTGGTCGCGGACGTCGAGGGCACCATCGACGAGGCGGTCGTCGGCCGGTACTACACGGGGCGGGCGGAGGCCTCCAGCTTCACCGTCGCCGACCGGGCGGTCGAGGGACGCGCGGCGGAGGCCCTGGAGGCGCTGCGCTGGTCGCTGTCGACCGGGGTGGCGCCGGTGCTGATCACCAGCGCGCTCGCCCAGGGCGTGCGGGCGATCGGCAAGCTGTCGTCGGCGCGCGGCGGCAGACCCGCGGACCTGGCCCGTGAGCTGGGCATGCCGCCCTGGAAGATCGACCGGGTCCGGCAGCAGATGCGCGGCTGGACCCCGGACGGCGTGGCCGTCGCCCTGCGCGCGGTGGCCGAGGCGGACGCGGGCGTGAAGGGCGGCGGCGACGACCCGGAGTACGCCCTGGAGAAGGCGGTCGTCACCATCGCGCGTGCGGCCCGCTCGCGCGGCCGGGCCTGACGCACGGAGGGAAGCCGAAGGCCCCGCCCGCACCCCGGGGAAGGGGTGGGAACGGCGCCCTCGGATGAAGCGTGTGAACCCGTACCCGCGTGGCGAACGCAGGCCGCGTACGGGTTCGTGGTGCCGGCCGGGGGCGGATGAGAGAGGGCCCGCCCGGGTCCCGCCGGCGATCAGATCACAGGGTGGTTCAGCCCTTGACGGCCGCGACCTTCTGAGCCAGCGCCGACTTCTTGTTGGCGGCCTGGTTCTTGTGGATGACGCCCTTGGAGACGGCCTTGTCGAGCTGACGCGCGGCGACGCGCTGGTACTCGGTGGCCTTCTCGACGTCGCCCGCGGCGGCGGCCTCACGGGCCTTGCGGATCGCGGTCTTCAGAGAGGACTTGACGGCCTTGTTGCGCAGCCGCGCCTTCTCGTTGGTCTTGTTCCGCTTGATCTGGGACTTGATGTTCGCCACGAATGAGCCTTTTCAGGTTCAGGCACGAGGCCGCACTGGACCCCGCGCCGATGATTTCTTTGAGGAGTGCCTCGTGCTGAGAGGGCATGAGACACAGCCACCCACACTACCAGCGGCTCATTCAGCGGCCCAAACCCGTCCCCGGTCGCCGCGCGTGGGACCATGGAGGCTACGTATCGATCCGACCCGAGACCGCAGACGCACAAGCACACGTATGCGGACGCCTCAAGAATCAGGACCCTGCGTGCCCGCGATCCCCAGCCATGTGCCCGAGCCGAGCCGTACCGACCCGGCGCTGATCCGCAATTTCTGCATCATCGCCCACATCGACCACGGCAAGTCCACGCTCGCCGACCGGATGCTCCAGCTGACCGGAGTGGTCGAGCAGCGGCAGATGCGCGCTCAGTACCTCGACCGCATGGACATCGAGCGCGAGCGCGGCATCACGATCAAGTCCCAGGCGGTGCGGTTGCCGTGGGCCCCGACCCACGACGAGGGCAACACGCACATCCTCAACATGATCGACACCCCCGGGCACGTCGACTTCACCTACGAGGTGTCCCGGTCCCTCGCCGCCTGCGAGGGCACCGTCCTCCTCGTCGACGCGGCCCAGGGCATCGAGGCCCAGACCCTCGCCAACCTGTACCTGGCGATGGAGAACGACCTCACGATCATCCCCGTGCTCAACAAGATCGACCTGCCGGCCGCGCAGCCGGAGAAGTTCGCCGAGGAGCTGGCGAACCTGGTCGGCTGCGACCCCGACGACGTGCTCAAGGTGTCCGCGAAGACCGGCCTCGGCGTCGAGGCGCTGCTGGACCGGGTGGTCGCCGAGATCCCCGCCCCGGTCGGCGTCAAGGACGCCCCCGCCCGCGCGATGATCTTCGACTCGGTCTACGACTCCTACCGCGGCGTCGTGACCTACGTCCGTGTCATCGACGGCCAGCTCAACAAGCGCGAGCGCATCCGGATGATGTCCACCGGCGCCACCCACGAGCTGCTGGAGATCGGCACCAACTCGCCCGAGATGCTGCCCGCCGACGGCCTCGGCGTCGGCGAGGTGGGCTACCTCATCACCGGTGTGAAGGACGTCCGGCAGTCCAAGGTCGGTGACACCGTCACCAGCCAGCACAAGGGCGCCCAGGAGGCGCTCGGCGGCTACAAGGACCCCAAGCCGATGGTGTTCTCCGGCCTCTACCCCCTCGACGGCTCCGACTACCCGGAGCTGCGCGAGGCCCTCGACAAGCTGCAGCTCAACGACGCCGCCCTGGTCTACGAGCCGGAGACCTCCGCCGCCCTCGGCTTCGGCTTCCGCGTCGGCTTCCTCGGCCTGCTGCACCTCGACGTGATCCGCGAGCGCCTCGAGCGCGAGTTCGGCCTCGACCTGATCGCCACCGCGCCCAACGTGGTCTACCGGGTGGTCATGGAGGACGGCAGCGAGCACACCGTCACCAACCCGAGCGAGTTCCCCGAGGGGAAGATCGACGAGGTCTACGAGCCGGTCGTGCGCGCCACCATCCTGGCGCCCAGCGAGTTCATCGGCTCGATCATGGAGCTCTGCCAGACCCGGCGCGGCGTCCTGCTCGGCATGGACTACCTCTCCGAGGACCGGGTGGAGATCCGCTACACCCTCCCGCTCGCGGAGATCGTCTTCGACTTCTTCGACCAGCTGAAGTCCAAGACCCGCGGCTACGCCTCGCTGGACTACGAGCCCACCGGCGAGCAGACCTCCAGCCTGGTCAAGGTCGACATCCTGCTGCACGGCGACAAGGTGGACGCGTTCTCCGCGATCACCCACAAGGACCAGGCGTACGCGTACGGCGTGCGGCTCGTCGCCAAGCTCAAGGAGCTCATCCCGCGGCAGGCCTTCGAGGTGCCGGTGCAGGCCGCCATCGGCTCGCGGGTCATCGCCCGCGAGACCATCCGCGCCATCCGCAAGGACGTCCTCGCCAAGTGCTACGGCGGTGACATCTCCCGCAAGCGGAAGCTGCTGGAGAAGCAGAAGGAGGGCAAGAAGCGGATGAAGATGGTGGGTTCCGTGGAAGTTCCGCAGGAGGCCTTCATCGCCGTCCTCTCCAGCGACGACAGCGCGGGGTCGGCCAAGAGCAAGAAGTAGCCGGAGGTTACCGCGGGTCACTCCGCAAACCGGGCGGAACCGGGGCCCGTCGCGCGCGAGTGCGGCGGGCCTTGCGCGTTCAGTGGGTAGCTCTCTGTGGGAAGTCGCAGGCCGTGACCCCTTACGTCGTGGCCGGTCGCCCTTTACTCTGTCCGTGCTCGATAGTTACTCGCCAGTTAAACAACGGCGCGAGGAAACCCCAGCCGCACTGAGCCAGCCGCACCGTCGCGGGCCCCGGAGGATGTCGTGAGCGACACACAGACACTGATCGAGAACCGACCGCCGAGCGTGGCGAACCTCTTCCTGGAGCGTGTGGCGGCCACACCGGACGCCGAGGCGTACCGCTACCCGGTCCCGGCCGCCTCCGGCGAGGGTCCCGACAACTGGAAGTCCCTCACCTGGGCGGGCACCGCCGAGCGGGTCCACGCCATCGCGGCCGGTCTGATCGAGCTGGGCGTGGAGCCGGAGCAGCGGGTCGCGCTCGCCTCCGCCACCCGCGTCGAGTGGATCCTCGCCGACCTCGGCATCCTCTGCGCCGGCGCCGCCACCACCACGGTCTACCCGCAGACCAACGCCGACGAGTCCGCCTACATCCTGTCCGACTCGCAGAGCCGGGTGCTCATCGCGGAGAACGCCGAGCAGGTCGCCAAGGCGGTCGAGAAGCGCGCCGAGCTGCCCGAGCTCACCCATGTGGTGGCCGTGGACACGGCCGGCGTCGAGACCGACGACTTCGTGATCACCCTCGCCGAACTGGAGAGGCGCGGCGCCGCCCGGCTCCAGAAGGAACCGGAGCTGATCAAGGAGCGCGTCGCCGCGATCACCAAGGACCAGCTCGCCACCCTCATCTACACCTCCGGCACCACGGGGCGCCCCAAGGGCGTGCGCCTGCCGCACGACTGCTGGTCGTACATGGCGAAGGCGATCGCCGCGACCGGCCTGGTCAGCGCCGGGGACGTGCAGTACCTGTGGCTGCCGCTCGCCCACGTCTTCGGCAAGGTGCTCACCTCCGGCCAGATCGAGGTCGGCCACGTCACCGCCGTCGACGGCCGCGTCGACAAGATCATCGAGAACCTCCCGGTGGTCCAGCCGACCTACATGGCCGCCGTGCCCCGCATCTTCGAGAAGGTCTACAACGGCGTCGCCGCCAAGGCGAAGGCCGGCGGCGGCGCCAAGTACAAGATCTTCCAGTGGGCCGCCGGGGTCGCCCGCGAGTACGCCAAGGTCACCCAGGACAACTTCCGCCGCACCGGCACCGCGAGCGCCCCGGCCGGCCTGCGCACCAAGCACGCCCTCGCCGACAAGCTGGTCTACGCCAAGATCCGCGAGGCCTTCGGCGGCAACCTGCGCGCCTGCGTCTCCGGCTCGGCCGCACTCGCCCCCGAGATCGGCTACTTCTTCTCCGGCGCCGGCATCCACATCCTGGAGGGCTACGGCCTCACCGAGTCCTCCGCCGCCTCCTTCGTCAACCCCGGCGAGGCCTACCGCACCGGCACCGTGGGCAAGCCGCTGCCCGGCACCGAGGTCCGGATCGCCGACGACGGCGAGATCCTGCTGCGCGGCCCCGGCATCATGCAGGGCTACCACAACCTGCCCGAGAAGACCGCCGAGGTCCTGGAGGAGGACGGCTGGTTCCACACCGGCGACATCGGCGAGCTCTCGGCCGACGGCTACCTCCGCATCACCGACCGCAAGAAGGACCTGATCAAGACCTCCGGCGGCAAGTACATCGCGCCCGCCGAGGTCGAGGGCCAGTTCAAGGCGGTCTGCCCCTACGTCTCCAACATCCTGGTGCACGGCGCGGACCGGAACTACTGCACCGCCCTCATCGCCCTCGACGAGGCCGCCCTCGCCGCCTGGGCCGCCGAGAACGGCATGGAGGGCAAGCCGTACGCGGACGTCGTCGCCGCGCCCGCCACGGTCGAGATGGTGGACGGCTACGTCAAGCAGCTCAACGAGGGCCTGCAGCGCTGGCAGACCATCAAGAAGTTCCGCCTCCTCCCGCGCGACCTGGACGTCGAGCACGGCGAGATCACCCCGAGCCTGAAGCTGAAGCGCCCGGTGGTGGAGCGCGAGTACAAGCACCTCATCGAGGAGATGTACGAGGGCGCCCGCGAGGCGTGACCGTCACGAGGTGACCGAGGGGCGGGGTTCCGGGCCGGTGTGGCCCGGGCCCCGCCCTCCGTTTTCACGTTGTCCGGAACCGAGCGGCTTTCTGACCGTTCCTGATCACTCACGGAGCACTGTTCTCACTCCTGGCGGTTCACTTCGGTGACTCGTTGCGTATGGGCGGGTCCGTTCTGTCACCCTGTCGGCAGCGATCGAGTTCTCTTCGTACGAACTGCCCGGGAGCTGCCCATGCGGGCCATTCCGACCCAACGGGAGACCGCCTCCTGCGCCCCCGGCGCGCCCGAGTGCGCCCGGGTGGACGCGACCCTGCCCGGAAGCTCCCTCGCGCCGGGCGCCGCGCGCGCCATGCTGCGCAAGGCGCTCACCGAGTGGGCCCAGCTCGCCCTGCCCGGCGCCGAGCACCTCACCGGCCGGGTCGGCGACGACGCCACGCTGATCGCCAGCGAGCTCGTCACCAACGCCGTCGTGCACGCCGGCACCGAGGTGCGGCTGAGGTGCGGGCTGGAGGCGGCGACCGGCGCACTCGTCGTCGAGGTCGCCGACCTGCACCCCTCCCGCGCGCCGCTGGGCGACGAGGCGGAGACGCCGGCGCACGACATCGCCGAGTACGGGCGCGGCCTGCGTCTGGTCGCCGCGCTCTCCGAGGCCTGGGGGATCACCTACCGTCCCGGCAGCAAGACGGTGTGGGCGCGGCTGGCCGCCGGGGGGTACACGGCGGGCGACGCGAGCGAGGCGTACCCGGGGGAGCGCACGCCGGCGCGCGACCTGGGGGCGGCGCGGTTCCTCGCGCAGGAGCCGCCCGCTCCCGCCCGGGACGCCTGGCGCGGCGGCTCCTACGGCGACGACTGGCTCGCCCGCCGGCCCGGACGGGACGGGACGTGGCTGGGGCGCGGCGCCCTGTCCTTCCTCGCCGAGGCCTCCGACCTGCTCGCCGGGCAGCTCGACGAGGACCTCGTCACCGCGCTCACCGGACAGCTGATCGTGCCGCGGCTGGCCGACTGGTGCGCGGTGTGGCTGGAGGACGAGACCGGCGGCCACGGCGGCTGGAACGACGAGGACCGGGCCGGCGGCTCCCGCCTCGCCCGCGTCTGGCACGCCGGCGAGGACCGCATCGAGGAACTGACCCGCTCCCTGGAGCGCGACCCGCCCCGCCGCACCGATCCGCTGCACCCCGGACCGGCCCCCTACCCCTGGCCGGAGGAGGCGCTCGACACCCCCGGCGCCGGCGGCTCCCCCGGCACCTCCCTCGCCTACCGGCTCGTCGCCGGAGGACGTCCGCTCGGCACGCTGGTGATCGGCCGGGGCGGCATCGACCGCTTCCCCGACGAGATCACCGGCCTGGTGGAAGACCTCGGCCGCCGGGTCGCGCTCGCCATCGGCGCCGCCCGGCAGTACTCCCGCCAGGCCACCATCAGCGCCGTGCTCCAGCGCGGACTGCTGCCCGGCGCCGTCGCCGAGATCCCCGGTGTGCGCAGCGCCCTCGTCTACGAGCCCTGCGACAAGGGCGGACCGAGCGGCGACTTCTACGACCTCTTCCCGGCCGGGCAGGGCCGCTGGTGCTTCGCCGTCGGCGACGTCCAGGGCAAGGGCCCCGAGGCGGCCGTGGTCATCGGACTGGCCCGGCCCTGGCTGCGGCTGCTCGCCCGCGAGGGCTACCACGTCGCCGACGTCCTGGACCGCCTCAACCAGCTCCTCCTCGACGACGCCACCGAGGCGGCGGACGCGGCCGCCCGCGCGCTGGTGGCGGCGGGCGCCCGCCCGAGCGCCCCCGGCGACGGCCCCCAGACGCGCTTCCTCTCCCTCCTCTACGGCGAACTGGTCCCCTTCGACGGCGGCGTCCGCTGCACCCTCGCCTCCGCCGGACACCCCCTGCCCCTGCTGCTCGCCCCCGACGGCACCGTCCGCACGGTCGCCCAGCCGCAGACCCTGCTCGGGGTCGTCGAGGACACCGCGTACGCCGGCGAGACCTTCGAGATGTACTCCGGCGACACCCTCCTCTGCGTCACCGACGGGGTCACCGAGCGGCGCTCCGGCTCCCGCCAGTTCGACGACGGCGACGGGCTCGCCGCGGCGCTCGCCGGATGCGCGGGGATGGACGCGGAGCCGATAGCGGAACGGATCACGCAGCTGGTGCACGAGTTCGGGGCCCGGCCGCCCGCGGACGATCTCGCCCTCCTGGTGCTCCAGGCCGAGTGACCCGGCCGGTGCGGGACAATGGGGCACATGCCTTCCGCACTCCCCGACGGCGAGCCCGTCCCCGCCGACGGCGCGCTGCCCGCGTCCGCGCTCGCCGGGGCCGCCGACCGCCCCCTCGGGTTCTACCTGCACGTCCCGTACTGCGCGACCCGCTGCGGCTACTGCGACTTCAACACCTACACCGCGACCGAGCTGCGCGGCAGCGGCGGTGTGCTCGCCTCCCGCGACAACTACGCCGAGACGCTGATCGACGAGATCCGCCTGGCCCGCAAGGTGCTCGGCGACGACCCGCGCGAGGTCCGCACGGTGTTCGTCGGCGGGGGCACGCCGACGCTGCTGGCCGCCGACGACCTGGTACGGATGCTGGGCGCGATCCGGGAGGAGTTCGGGCTGGCCGCGGACGCGGAGGTGACCACGGAGGCGAACCCGGAGTCGGTCGACCCGGCCTATCTGGCGGCCCTGCGGGCCGGCGGCTTCAACCGGATCTCCTTCGGCATGCAGAGCGCCCGGCAGCACGTGCTGAAGGTCCTGGACCGCACGCACACGCCCGGACGGCCGGAGGCGTGTGTCGCGGAGGCCCGCGCGGCCGGCTTCGCGCACGTCAACCTGGACCTGATCTACGGCACGCCGGGGGAGTCCGACGACGACTGGCGGGCGTCCCTGGACGCGGCGATCGGCGCGGGGCCGGACCATGTCTCCGCGTACGCGCTGATCGTCGAGGAGGGCACGCAGCTCGCCCGGCGGATCCGGCGGGGGGAGGTCCCGATGACGGACGACGACGTCCACGCGGACCGCTATCTGATCGCCGAGGAGATGCTGTCGGGGGCGGGCTTCGACTGGTACGAGGTGTCCAACTGGGCGACCTCCGAGGCCGGGCGCTGCCTGCACAACGAGCTGTACTGGCGCGGCGCCGACTGGTGGGGCGCGGGGCCCGGCGCGCACTCGCACGTGGGCGGGGTGCGCTGGTGGAACGTCAAGCATCCGGGGGCGTACGCGGCGGCGCTGGCGGAGGGGCGTGCGCCCCCGGATGCTTGACGTTCC
>Ga0247820_10001479_pt1 | contig 13268 bp, 14 predicted proteins | sample 13C_Glucose_Day1_2_FD_192480 | JGI IMG/M metagenome (GOLD analysis project Ga0247820, IMG submission 192480) | Soil microbial communities from agricultural site in Penn Yan, New York, United States - 13C_Glucose_Day14 | ecosystem: Environmental > Terrestrial > Soil > Agricultural land | place...
GCGCTGGCGCTGTCGGAGCGGCTCGCCGGCGCGACCGGCGTGGCCACGATGGCGCTGCTCGTGGCGCTGGCGGTGCCGGTGTGCAACGTGGCGGCCGTGTGGCCGCTGGCGCGCCATGGCGGCCACGGATACGGGCGCGAGCTCGCGCGCAACCCGCTCATCATCGGCACGCTGTCCGGCCTGGCGGGCAACGCGCTGGGCGTGCAGTTTCCGGAAGCCGTGGCCACCACGCTGCAGCGCATCGGCGTGGCCGCGCTGCCGCTCGGGCTGATGGCAGTGGGCGCCGGGCTGCGCTTCGGCGCCTTGCGCGAGGCGCCGCGCCTGGCCGCGGCGCTGCTGGCGATCCGCCACCTGGTGTTGCCCGCCGCGGCGCTGGTGCTCGTGCAGTGGGCGCCGCTCTCGCCGGTGCAGCGCATGATGCTGGTGCTGTTCGCCGCGATGCCGACGGCATCGAGCGCGTACGTGCTGGCGGTGCGCATGGGCGGCCATGCCGGCTTCGTTGCCGGGCTCGTCACGGTCTCGACGATGGTCGGGATGGTGGGCGTGCCCGTCACGCTTGCCCTCTTCTACGCGATGTCGCCGCGCTGAAGGCGCGGCCGCCGGCGGTTCACCCCGCGGCCTGGTGCAGTGCCCAGTCGATGTGCTCGCGCACCAGCGTCGTGGCGGCGTCGCGGCGCGCGCGCAGGGCGGGTGCGATGGCCGGGTTGCCGGTCGCGCGAAGCGCGTTGCCGAGGGCCACGGCGAGATTGCGCTGCCACCGCTCATGGCCGATGCGCCGGATCGCGCTGCCTTCGGTGAACGCGAGGAACTGCGGCTCGGTCCAGGCCCAGAGCTCGAGCAGCGTGGGGTCGTCGAGCGCGGTGCGGACGTCGAAATCGGGCAGTGCGCTGCGCTGCGCATACTTGTTCCACGGACACACGAGCTGGCAGTCGTCGCAGCCGTAGATGCGGTTGCCGATCAACGGGCGCAGTTCGACGGGAATCGGGCCGTCGTGCTCGATCGTGAGGTAGGAGATGCAGCGCCGCGCATCGAGCCGCCCCGGCGCGACGATGGCGCGCGTGGGGCAGATGTCCAGGCAGGCGTTGCAGGTGCCGCAGTGCGCGTCCGCCGGCGCGGTGACGGGCAGCGGCAGGTCGACGAAGACCTCGCCGATGAAGAACATCGAGCCGGCGTCGCGCGCGAGGGCCAGCGTGTGCTTGCCGCGCCAGCCGATGCCGCTGCGGCTCGCGATCTCGACCTCCAGCACCGGCGCCGAATCGGTGAACACGCGGTGGCCGAACGGTCCGACGGCGTCTGCGAGCCGGTCCGCCAGCTGCTGCAGCCGCGAGCGCAGCACCTTGTGATAGTCGCGGCCGCGGGCGTAGAGCGAGACGGTGGCGCGATGCGCGTCGTCCAGACGCCGCCATTCGATGGCCTGCCAGCCTGGCGGCGTATCGCGCGGCAGGTAGTCCATGCGCGCGGAGATCACGCGCAGGGTGCCGGGCACGAGCTCTGCCGGGCGCGCGCGGCGCAGGCCGTGGCGAGCCATGTAGTCCATCGAGCCATGCCAACCGTTGTGAAGCCACGACTGAAGTCCAGGCTCGGCATGCGCGAGATCCACGTCACAAACACCGATCTGGGAAAATCCGAGCTCGTGCGCCCAGGCGCGCAGCCGATCGAGCAGCGCTCGACCATCGACCTCGCCACGGATTTGGATCGCACCACCGACATCCATCGCCCGATTCTAGAAAGCCGCTCCACCGTATGGCGCAGCGAGGGCGATTGCGCCGCCGACGCCGCCCGCCTGGCCGCCCTGCCGGCGCTGCGCGATGCCACGGTGGAGCTGGAAGGCCCGCTGGGCGCGGGCAAGACCACGTTCGTGCGCCACCTGCTGCGCGCCCTGGGCGTGCAGGGGCGCATCAAGAGCCCCACCTACGCCGTGCTGGAGCCGTACGAGGTCGGCGGCCTGGCCGTCTCGCACCTCGATTTCTACCGCTTCGAGCATGCCCGCGAGTGGGACGACGCGGGCCTGCGCGACGTGTTCGGCGCGCCGGGCCTCAAGCTCGCGGAGTGGCCTTCGCGGGTGCGCGGCGCGCTGCCGGTGCCGGACCTGCGCATCACGATCGAGCCGCGTGACGACGACGCGCGCGATGTGAAGCTCGACGCCTACACGCCTCGCGGGGCGGAGCTGCTGCGGTGAGGCGCCGCGACGCCCTCCACCGCCTCGGCAGCGTCGTGCTGCTGCTCGGCGCGGCCGAGCTGGCCCATGGCGCCAGCATCGTCGCGGTGCGCGTGTGGCCGTCGGCCGACTACACGCGCGTCACGATCGAATCGGACGCCAAGCTCACGGCCCAGCACTCCGTCGTCGACGGGCCGCCGCGGCTCGTGGTGGACATCGACGGGCTGGAGCTGAGCCCGCAGCTGCGCGAGATCGTCGGCAAGGTGCGCTCGGACGACCCGTTCATTGCCGGCGTGCGCGTCGGCCAGAACCAGCCGCGCGTGGTGCGCCTCGTCGTCGACCTGAAGCAGCCGATCGCGCCGCAGCAGTTCGCTCTCGAACCGGCGGCCGCCTACCGGCACCGGCTGGTCTTCGACCTCTACCCCACCACGGAGCGCGACCCCCTGCTGGCCCTTATCCAGGAGAAGGAGCAGGCCGAGCGCGATGCCGCCAAGGCGGTGCAGGACGCGCTCGGCGACTTCATCGGCCGCATCGAGGAGGGCAAGCCGCCCGCACCGACCGCCTCGGCGCCGATGACGCCGCGGACCACGGCGCCGTCGCCCGGGCTGCAGCGCCGCATCGACCGGCTCATCGTCGTCGCGCTCGACCCCGGCCACGGCGGCGAGGATCCGGGCGCCGTCGGCCCCCGCGGGCTGAAGGAGAAGGACGTGGTGCTCGCGGTGGCGCTGGCGCTGCGCAACCGGCTCAACGCGCAGCCGAACATGCGCGCGATGCTCACGCGCGATGCCGATTTCTTCGTGCCGCTGCACGAGCGCGTGCGCAAGGCGCGGCGCGTGCAGGCCGACCTGTTCATCTCGATCCACGCCGATGCCTTCATCACGCCGCACGCGGCTGGCGCCTCCGTGTTCGCGCTGTCCGACCGCGGCGCCACGAGCGCGGCCGCGCGCTGGATCGCGCAGAAGGAGAACGAGGCCGACATCGTCGGCGGCGCCAACTTCAAGTCGCGCGACTCGCACGTAATGCACGCGCTGCTCGACATGAGCACCACCGCGCAGATCAAGGACAGCCTGCGCGTGGGCGGCGAGGTGCTGCAGCGCATCGGCAAGGTGGGCCGGCTGCACAAGCCGCGCGTGGAGCAGGCCGGCTTCGCGGTGCTGAAGGCGCCCGACATCCCGTCGATCCTGGTCGAGACGGCGTTCATCTCCAACCCGGACGAGGAGCGCAAGCTGGCCGACCCCCACTACCGCGCGGAGCTCGTCGACGCGCTGGCCGACGGCATCGGGCGCTACTTCGCGAAGAACCCGCCGCTGGCGCGCCAGAGGCAGCTCTAGGGACTCAGCGGCGTGCGGCGGGCCTTCCAGGCGCCGTAGAGCGCGATCACCCCGGGGATGAGGATCATGGCCCAGATGATCTTCGACAAATTGGCCTGCACCCATGGCAGGTTGCCGAACAGGTAGCCCGCGAGCGTGATGCTGCACACCCACAGCGCGCCGCCCGTCACGTCGTAGACGGTGAACTTGCTGCGTGTCATGGCCGCCACGCCGGCGACGAACGGCGCGAACGTGCGCAGGAAGGGCATGAAGCGTGCAAGCACGATCGTGATGCCGCCGTAGCGCTCGTAGAAGGCATGGGCCTGGTTGAACGCCCGCTTGTTGAACCAGCGCGAATCCTCCCACTGGAAGACGCGCGCACCCACCAGGCGCCCGATGGTGTAGTTGCTCTGGTTGCCGAGGATCGCGGCGGCAGTCAGCAGCGCGAGCGCGAGCGGCAGGCTCATGAGCTGCGCGCCGCACAGCGTGCCCACGACGAACAGCAGCGAGTCGCCGGGCAGGAACGGCATCACGACGACGCCCGTCTCCACGAAGATGATCGCGAACAGCAGCGCGTAGACCCACGCACCGTAGGCTTGCACGAAGACCTGCAGGTGGAGGTCCACGTGCAGGATGAAGTCGATGAGGTAGGCGATCAGGTCCATCGGGGCGCCACTGTAACGCGGCCCCTAGAATGTTTTGCCGATGAACGCCCTGCCCCAGCCGGCCACGCGCCGGCCGATCCGCGAACTGCCCGACGAGCTGGTGAGCCAGATCGCGGCCGGAGAGGTCGTGGAGCGGCCGGCTTCCGTCGTGCGCGAGCTGCTCGACAACGCCCTGGACGCCGGGGCCACGCAGGTCTCGGTGCGGCTCGCGGCCGGCGGCGTGCGCTCGATCGCCGTGGAGGACGACGGCGCCGGCATCCCGGCCAGCGAGCTGCCGCTGGCCCTGAAGCGCCATGCCACGAGCAAGATCGCGAGCCTCGCGGAGCTGGAAGGCGTGGCCACGATGGGGTTCCGCGGCGAGGCGCTGGCGGCCATCGCGTCAGTGGCGGAGCTGTCGATCACGAGCCGCACGGCCGAGGCCGCGCATGCCATGCGGCTGGACGCGCGCTCGGGGGAACTGTCGCCGGCCGCGCGCGGCACCGGCACCACGGTGGAGGTGCGCGAGCTCTTCTTCAGCACACCGGCGCGGCGCAAGTTCCTCAAGACCGACGCCACCGAGCTCGCGCACGCGCTGGAGGCCCTGCGCCGCCACGCGCTGTCGCGGCCCGACGTGACGTTCTCGCTGTGGCACGACGGCAAGGCGGTGGCGCAGTGGCGCGCGGCCAGCCCCGACCAGCGCCTCGCCGACGTGCTCGGCGCCGATTTCGCGGCGGCCACGCGCGTGCTGCAGGCCACGCGCGGCCCGCTGGCCATGCGCGGGCGGCTCGGCGTGCCGGAGGCTGCTCGCACGCGGGCCGACCAGCAGTACGTGTTCGTGAACGGGCGCTTCGTGCGCGACAAGCTGATCGCGCATGCGCTGCGCTCGGCCTACGAGGACGTGCTGCACGGGGCGCGACAGCCGACCTACGTGCTGTTCCTGGACATCGCGCCCGAGCAAGTCGACGTGAACGTGCACCCGACGAAGATCGAGGTGCGCTTCCGCGATGCGAGGGCGGTGCACCAGGCGGTGCGGCACGCCGCCGAGGACGCGCTTGCGCTCACGCGCTCGGCCGCCGCCGCCGCGGGCCTGGAGGCCGCACCGGCCGCCGAGGCCCTGCTCGCGCGCGTGGCGCCGCCGGCGTGGCAGCCCGGCCTGTCGTTCGCACCCTCAGCGCCGCTCGCAGCGCACGAGCCGCTGCCGCCAGCGTGGCGCGCGGCGCTGCCGGAGGGCGCGGGCGGGTCACTTCCTGTGCCCCAGCTTGCGGCTTCGCAGCCCGCCCCCGCGCGCGACGAATCCGCCTGGCCGCTGGGCCGCGCGCTCGCGCAGCTTGGCGGCGTCTACATCCTCGCGGAGAACGCGCAGGGCATGGTGATCGTCGACATGCACGCCGCGCACGAGCGCATCGTGTACGAGCGGCTCAAGGCGGGCGTGGGCGCGGCCCTGGAGGCGCAGCCGCTGCTCATCCCGGTGACCTTCGCCGCCAGCGCAGCCGAGATCGCGACGGCCGAGGCCCAGGGCGATGCCCTGCGCGAACTCGGCCTGGACATGGCACCGCTGTCCGCCGGCACGCTGGCCGTGCGCAGCCGCCCGGCCGCCCTGCCCGATGCCGACGTGGCCGAGCTCGCGCGCTCTGTGCTGGCCGAGCTGGCGCAGGTCGATTCGAGCCGCGTGGTGCAGCGTGCGCGCGATGACCTGCTGGCCACCATGGCCTGCCACGGCGCGGTGCGCGCGAACCGCAAGCTCACGCTGGAAGAGATGAACGCGCTGCTGCGCGACATGGAGCGCACCGAGCGTGCCGACCAGTGCAACCACGGCCGACCCACCTGGCGGCAGGTCACGCTGAAGGAGTTGGACGGGCTGTTCCTGAGAGGCCGTTAGCGATCAGCGCGCCCATCGCGGCGGCTTCCGCCTCGACGGCAGCGCCCTCGGGCGTGTGCTGCTGGAAGACCAGCATCCAGCGCCCGCGCCGCTTCACGTAGCTGCTGACGACCCGTGAGGCACGCGGCTCGCGATCGCCGCAGCCCAGGCCGCAGGCGCGGTAGGCCAGGAGCACGACGCAGTCGGAGACGAAGATGGCGCGGCGGTCTTCCAGCTCCACCCCTTCCCACCGGGGGAGATCACCAACCGACTCCACCGCCCGCGCCTTCGGCAGCAGGCCGACCGGGGGCGCGAATGCGATCAGCGCGTCTTCGGTCAGGTTGGCCTGGTAGAAGGCCGCGTCACCGCTCCAGAATCCGCGTTCGATCTTCCAGAGCGGCACATAGGGGTCGTCGATCATCGTGGGAGCTCCCGACACTCCTCATCTTCGGGGCAACCACCATTCCTGCCATAGGCGATTTCCCCCGACCCGGGGGGGTCGAGGCGGCCGGGTGGGGGTCAGCGCAGCCCGGTCGTGTATTTCTTCATCATCCGCGCGCGCAGTTCCTGCTCGCTGGTGCCGGAGGTGGGGTTGGCAGCGGGCGGCGCCGGTGCTGCCGGTGCGGCTGCCTCCGCCGCGTTGGCGACGCCGTCCCCGGTCATGCGGGGCCCGTACAACTGCGCCTCCACGCGCCCGGCGTAGTCCCTGAGCCTCGGGTCGGCGCTGGTGCGTGCCTTGCCGAGGATGGTGCTCGCGTATTGACGGTCGCGGACGAACTGCTGCAAGTCCAGCGTCAGCCCGTACTCCCGGCGCATGGGCACGACCATGCGCACGAGCCAGGTCATCAGCTGCGAGTCGGCGCTCATGAGGTGCTCATGCAGCGCTCGACTTCGGCGGCGTCAGCATCTCGCCGTGCTGCGCGATGTCCAGGCCGACCTTCTCGGCGGTGCCGTCGACGCGCAGCCGCACGAACATCGACAGGACAACCAGCATTACCCAGGTGGCCACCCCCGCGTAGGCCATGACCGCGAGCGCCCCGATCGTGTTGATCCACACCGTGGCGGTTACCGGCGCGATGGACACGAGGGCGAACACGGGCGTGAGCACCGTGCCCACCAGCCCGCCGACGCCATGCAGGGCGAACACATCGAGCGAGTCGTCGATGCCGGTGGTCGACTTGAACCACGCCACGGCCGCAAAGCAGGCCACGCCTGAGATGGCGCCGATGTACAGCGCCCCGTCCGGCCCGACGAAGCCGGACGCCGGGGTCACCGCGATGAGGCCCGCGATGGCCCCGGTCATCATCCCCAGCACGCTCCATTGGCCGCGCCGCAGGTATTCGCAGCCGCCCCACGCCACCGCCCCGGTGCAGGCGGCCAGTTGCGTGGCCAGGAGCGCGCCCGCCGCGCGCGGGCTCGCCTCGAAGGCCGAGCCGGCGTTGAATCCGAACCAGCCGGCCCACAACAGGCCGGCCCCGAGCACCGTGATCAGCAGGTTGTGCGGCGCCATCGGCTGCTTGCCGAAACCGGTGCGCGGGCCCACGACCATCGCGGCCGCCAGCCCGGTGGCCCCGGCGGCGATGTGTACCACCGTCCCGCCGGCGAAGTCCATGTGACCCATCTTCGCCAGCCAGCCCGTGGGGTGCCACACCCAGTGGGCGATCGGCGCGTAGACGAACACGGACCACAGAGCGGCGAAGATCGCAGCGACGACCAGCCGCAGGCGCTCGGCGGTGGCGCCCAGCACGATCGCGAACGAGATCACGGCGAAGGCGAGCTGGAACAGGAAGAACACCGATTCGGGAATGGTCGGCGCTGCCGGATGCGCCACGGACTTCCTGCCCACCAGCCCCTCGGCGAAGGCCCTGCCCATGCCGCCGAACCAGCCGTCGCCATCGGTGAACGCGATGGAGTAGCCCACGGCCGCCCACATGATCGTGATCACGGCGCCACCGGCGATGACGTGGGCGGCGATCGACAGCGCGTTCTTCGCGCGCAGCATCCCGCTGTAGAACAGGATGATGCCGGGCATCGTCATCAGCATGACCAGCACGGTGGAGAGCAGCATCCAGGCCGTGTTGGCGCCGTTGAAGGCTTCTTGCATTTGGGACCTCGCTTCAGCAACGCTGCCGGTGCACAGTTGCTCCGGCTTCGTCTTCAATGTAGGGAACGGCGCTCGCAGCGACGCTCGACGAATGCACGAACCGGGCGGCGACTTCCTCAACGATGCTCAAGCACCTGCCCACGCCCGGCCCGTCAGAACGCGAGCCTGGCGCCGAGCGTCAGGGCCGCGCCCCCGAGGTCCTTGCCGCCGGGAGAGTCATAGACGCTGGTGCCTCCCAGGCGCTCGGTGTCGGCGTAGACGAGCGTTGCGTTCAGGGACCATCCATTCAGCGCCTTGGCAACGCCGACCGCGAGGTCCGAGTACGAGTAGAGGTCGTTGCCCGCCACCTTCTGGTGGCCGACGCGAGGGTTCAGCGTCCACCCGTCGCCCAGGTCGAACGCGAGGCCGAGATCGAGATAGCCGCTGTTGCGGCTGTCCGCAAAGCCGAACAGGTTCGTCACGGCATGGGAATACTTCAGGCTCATCACGCCCAGGCTGGCACCGGCGTAGAGCTCGGTGGTGTCCGGGCTGACCGCGAGGCGGTGCGAAGGGTAGTGGTAGTGCAGCAGGCCCACGTCCAGCGTGACGCCGTGGGGCAGCGCAGCCTTGTAGCCGCCATACACGTCCAGCTCGATCGACGCGTCGCCACCGGCATCCCGGATCCATTGGATCGTGGACGCCCAGGTGCCCGCGTACAGCCCGCTGGCCGTCGACAGGTCGGCGCCGCCCTGCAGCGCCGGCTCCAGGCGGCTCTGGGAGATGCCGCGGTAGCGGTAGTCCGTCGTCGCCGAGGCGTTGAACGAGAGGCTTCCATCGTCCGCCTGGCAGGCCGTGGCCAGGATGAGGGCGGCGATGGCGAACGCGGTGGGGATGGGTTTCATCGGCTGTGCACTTTCGAAGATGAGAAGTGCATTGCAGCCGCGGGCGCGAGGCCCGATCCTCAACAAACCTTTCGCCGTGAGCGGCGCGCCGTGACAAATGCGGCGCTGCGGGCCTTCAGAAGCGCGCCGGCCCCTGGAAGCAGCGGCGGAACTCGCGCGGCGTGAGCTTCTTGATCGTCAGGAACCGGCGATTGAACTGGGACGCGTTCGCGTAGCCGACGTCGTCCGCGATGAGCGCGATGGGTTTGTTCGTCGACACCAGCAGCGAGCACGCCTTGCCGATGCGCAGCTGCGCGACGTACTCCCCCACTGTCATCCGCGTGTGGCGCTTGAAGAGCCGATGCAGCCCGGACACGCTCAGCGCGGCCAGCGAGGCGAGGTGCGGCAAGGAGATCTCGCCGGTGTAGTGCTGGTGGATGTGTTCCAGCGTGCGGTCCAGTCGATGCCGGTCTCCGCCCGTCGGCGTGGCGAGGTCCGCGCGGCAGACGCACAGCGGGCGGGGGTCGCGATCCTGCGCCAGCAGCGTCAGGAGCTCGATGAAGCGCACGAGGCGCGCCGGCGGCGCGGTGACCGCGTGCAGGTCCTCGGCCAGCGCACGCACGGCGCGCGCGGTGGGCGCCGAGAAGACCAGTCCCCGGCTGGCGTTCAGCAGCAGGCCCTTCACCGGCCTCAGTTCCTCCACGGTCTCCGCGAGCGCATGGATCCAGTCCGGGCGGATCCAGAACACGTGGACGACGTGCGGGTCCGCGGCGTTCATCCGGTCTTGCGACATCCACGTGTGGGGCAGGTTCGAGCCCAGGAGCACGAGGTCGCCGTCCCCGTACGGCTCGATCGTGTCGCCCACGTACCGCAGGCCCGAGCTGTTCACGGTGAGCGTGATCTCGTACTCCACGTGGTAGTGCCACTTGAAGGGAATGCCACCGTCCAGACGGCGACGGAAATACATCCACGAGGCCCCGTCGGGCACCAGGAGGCTCTCCAGCAGCGGGCCCGCTGGCCGGTGCTTCATCGCCGCGCTTCAGATGGAGGGGCCTTGCGGCGCGAGCATGTCGCCTTCGCGCGGCAGCGGATCCTTCGGAATGTCGTCCTGCGGGAGCACGCGGCGCGGCACCCAATCCGGGTAGTCGTCGCCGTTGCCGCGGCCCATCTCCACGCGTCCGCCGCCCTTCTGCATCTGGTGCGCGTTCTTCAGCGCGTCCTCGAGCTTCTGGGACCAGGGCAGGCGGTGCAGGCGCGCGTCGCGCTCGAGCGGCTTGCGGCTGACCACCAGGATGTCGACGAAGGCCTTGCGGTTGTCGACCAGGATCAGGCGATGCGCGACGTACTCGAAGCTGCGCGGCAGGCCCTCCGGATAGGCGTAGCCGAGCTGCTGGCCGAACCACGCGAACGAGAACGCGGACATCGCCAGCAGCGCCGGGATCAGCAGAAGCTTGAGGCGGTAGGCACGATCAGTGTGGACGAACACGTACAGCGCGAAGCCGATGAACGCGAGCACCCCGAGGACCACGGGCCAGAGAAGTCCGATCTGCCAGCGGGTCATTTGGTCACCTCGACGAAAGGAAGGTCGGCGTCGGCGTTGAACGCGCTGACGGTGCCGGCGGCATCGACCTGAAAGTCGAACAGCGTGGCCTGCTGGCCGACGGCGAACAGGGTTTCCTCGGCCGCGCCGATCTCGGTGATGCGCGGGTTCAGCTTGGTGAGCTTGGCCTTCACGGGAATGTGGCTGCGCGCCCACTCGTCCTTGAAGCCGGAGAACTCCTCGCTGAAATGGGCGTAGTAGTGCGCGTTGACCACGTATCGGCCGGGCATGTTCGCGCGGATGGCAACGACCTCGCGGTTCACCCGGATGATCTTGCGCTCGGTGCCGTCCCAGTACGTGTCGCCGTAGGCCCCGCGGTCATCGCGGTCCAGCGTGGCCACGCCCGGATCCTTGCGGTTGAAGCCGACCTTCTGGCCGTCGGGCAGCAGCACCCAGAGGTCCACGTCGTCCAGGCTGCCGTCGGGCCAGGTCATCTCGAGCACGAGCTCGGCCTTCTGCTCGATCGACTTGTCCTGCGAGCGCGGATTGATGGACGCGAAGGCCACCACGAACAGGCAGAACACCGCGATCAACATGCTGAAGAGCACGTCGATGAAGGCGGTCTTGGTGGGGCCGTTCATTGCGGCTCGCCCGCCAGGTTCAGGTTCACCAGCTGCAGCTGCAGCAGCGCCGCGCACAGCAGGCCGATGAAGGTGCTGGCTGCGGCAATCGCGAGCCCGTGCGACAGCTTCGGCACCACCGTCTGCATGGACGCGGGATTCGCGGCATCGACCTTTGCCAGCACCGAGCAAAGGAACAGAAGTCCGGCGGAGTTGCCGAGCAGGCCGAGTTGCGTCGACAGGTTGGTGGCGAACCGGCAGGCCTCTGCGTACCTGCGTCGCAGCTCGTGCTTGCCGGCAGAGGACTGCCAGGTGAGCCAGCCGATGAACGGCGACACCATGAGATAGAGCAGCAGGATCAGGAAGCTGATCCGCGTAGGATCAGCCGTCCAGAGTTCATGCAGCAGGCCGAGTGCGCCGCAGATGCCCATGCCGACGAGGCTGGCGCAGAAGACCAGCAGCCATTTCAGGTTGCAGACCATGGACACCTCCATCCGTTCGTCCGTTCGTGCGATGAAGGTTAGGTGGCGAGGGGCTGGCGCCGGCGAACGGCGCGAAGGCCGCCTTGTTGGGCCGAAGGGGAGACCGCCCCCGGATCAGGTGGGGGGCGACACCGGTTCGTGATGCAATCCGGCGCATGGCGCCACCCGATCCCGTCCCGCCCGCAGAGGGCATCCGACTGTCCAAGCAGCTCGCCGACCAGGGCCTGGCTTCGCGCCGTGAGGCCGATGCCTGGATCGAGGCGGGCTGGGTGCGCGTGGACGGCCATCCGGCGGTGCTCGGCCAGCGCGTGCGGCCCGGCCAGAGGATCGACATCGACCCGGCCGCGCGGCGCGAGCAGGCGCGCCGCGTGACCATCCTGCTGCACAAGCCCATCGGCTACGTGAGCGGCCAGGCCGAGGACGGCTACCAGCCGGCCGCCGTGCTCGTGACGGCCGCGACGCATTGGCGCGAGGATCCCGTGCGGCTGCCGTCCCACTTCGGGCATCTGCGCGGCCTCGCGCCCGCGGGCCGGCTCGACATCGACTCCACCGGGCTGCTTGTGCTCACGCAGGACGGGCGCATCGCCAAGCACCTGATCGGCGAGGACTCGAAGATCGAGAAGGAGTACCTCGTGCGCGTGCGCTATCGCGGTGCGGGCCGCCTGCCGGAGGAGGCGATTCGACGGCTGCAGCACGGCCTGTCGCTCGATGACCGCGAGCTGAAGCCCGCCAAGGTGAGCTGGCAGAACGAGGACCAGCTTCGCTTCGTGCTGCGCGAAGGGCGCAAGCGGCAGATCCGGCGCATGTGCGAGGCCGTCGACCTCGAGGTGCTGGGGTTGAAGCGCGTACGCATCGGCAGCGTGGTGCTGGGCAAGCTGCCCGTGGGGCAGTGGCGGTACCTGGGGCCCGCCGAGCGCTTCTGAGTCAGCTTCTTTAGCGTGCGCCGACGGCTCGCGCGGTGTCCCGGGCGGCGTCGAGCCATCGAGGCTCCGCCTGCTCGGCGCGGAGCACGGCGCGCGTCGCGGCATCCGCGGCAGACACGCGGTCGCCACGTTCCCACTGCACGCGTGCGAGGTTGTTCCAGGCGGCTGCGCTGTCGTGCTGCCGTGCGGCTTGCGCGAAAGCCTGCGCCGCGCCGGCCGGGTCGCCGGCCGCGTGGCGCGTGTTGCCGAGCCCGAGCGCAAGCACGAGGTTGGCGGGCCAGCGGGCGGACGCGGCTTCGTAGACGAGCACCGCGTCGGCCGGCTGCGCCACCCGCTCGAATGCCACCGCGGCCTCCACCACCGGCGCCTCCTCGGCACGGGCCGGCAGGAGGCCCGGCGCCAGCGCGACGAAGGCCCAGTGCCCGCCTCGGGCCCAGGTGTGCTCGAACGGCGTGAATCCCAGGGTGGCCCGCTTCGTGGTGCCGGAGCGCAGCACGAGCTCGTCGCGCGCGATGTCGTGGCCCACGAGCACGGCGTAGTGCCAGCGCGGCACGAACGACAGCCCCAGGTTCTGCAGCACGACCAGCGGCGTGCCGGCGTCGATCTCGTCGAGCAGCGCTTCCAGGCGCGGCGCCAGCCGCACCGGCAGCACGGCATGGCGGCGCGCGCCGGCCAGCATCTCCACCTGCAGCGTGCCGCCGCGGCCAGGCAGGAAGATCTCGTCGCCGAGCGTTGCAATGTCGGCCGGCCGGCCCGCGGCCGCCAGCAC
>Ga0247820_10001480_pt1 | contig 13264 bp, 9 predicted proteins | sample 13C_Glucose_Day1_2_FD_192480 | JGI IMG/M metagenome (GOLD analysis project Ga0247820, IMG submission 192480) | Soil microbial communities from agricultural site in Penn Yan, New York, United States - 13C_Glucose_Day14 | ecosystem: Environmental > Terrestrial > Soil > Agricultural land | place...
GTCGAGCACGTACGACTCGGCGAGTTTCTCGTACATCCAGTCGGCGACGACGTTGGTGGTGGCGTCGTATCCGAACAGGTAGTCGACGGTGGCCGCCATCTCGAACGCACCCTTGTAGCCGTGGCGGCGCATCGCCTCGAGCCACCGCGGGTTCACGACGCGGGCGCGGAACACTCGGGACGTCTCCTCCGACAGGGTTCGGGTGCGCACCGACTCGGGCCGGGTGCTGTCGCCGATGTATGCCTCGGGCGACTTTCCGGTGAGCGCCCGCACGGTGGCGACCATGCCGCCGTGGTACTGGAAGTAGTCGTCGGCGTCGGCGATGTCGTGTTCGCGGGTGTCGGTGTTCTTGGCCGCCACGGTGATTCGACGGTATGCGGTCCGCATGTCGTCGGCGGCGGGGGCGCCGTCGAGTCCACGGCCGTATGCGAAACCACCCCACGTGGTGTACACGTCGGCGAGGTCGGCGTCGCCGCGCCAGCTCTTGGAGTCGATCAGCTGCAGCAGCCCGGCCCCGTAGGTGCCCGGCTTCGACCCGAAGATGCGGGTGGTCGCGCGCCGTTCGTCGCCGTGCTCGGCGAGATCCGCCTGCGCGTGGGCGCGGACGAAGTTGCTCTCCGCCGGTTCGTCCAACGCGGCGACGAGCCGGACGGCGTCGTCCAGCAACGCCAGGACGTGCGGGAACGCGTCCCGGAAGAAGCCACTGATCCGGACCGTGACGTCGATGCGCGGCCGGCCGAGTTCCTCGAGGTCGATCACCTCGAGGTTCACCACGCGGCGACTCGCCTCGTCCCACACCGGGCGCACACCGAGGAGCGCGAAGACCTCGGCGATGTCGTCGCCGGAGGTGCGCATCGCGGACGTGCCCCACACGGACAGACCCACCGAGCGCGGCCACTCTCCGTGATCGGACTTGTAGCGGTCCAGCAACGATTCGGCCATCGCCTGGCCGGTCTCCCAGGCGAGCCGGGACGGCACGGCCTTCGGGTCGACGGAGTAGAAGTTGCGGCCCGTCGGGAGCACGTTGATCAGCCCGCGCAGCGGCGAACCGCTCGGCCCGGCGGCGATGAATCCGCCGTCGAGCGCGTGCAGCACCTGGGCGATCTCGTTGTCGGTCTCGCGAAGCCGGGGCACCACCTCGGTGGCGGCGAAACGCAGGATCTTCGCGACGGTGACATCGTCGGTGAGGGTGTCGGCGGCCTCAGGTTCCCAATCGGCGTCGTGCATCCCCTGCACCAGTGCGTGCGCCTGCTGCTCGATGTCGTCTACGCGGGTGCGGGATTCGTCGCCGTCCTCGCTGAGGCCGAGCGCCTCCCGGAGTCCGGGAACGTTCTGCTCGCCGCCCCACATCTGCCGGGCGCGCAGCATCGCGAGCACCAGTTCGACCTCGGCGTCGTCGCGGGGGGCCGCACCGAGGATGTGGAGGCCGTCACGGATCTGGACGTCCTTGATCTCGCACAGCCAGCCGTCGACGTGCAGCAGCATGTCGTCGAACACGTCCTCGTCGGGCCGTTCCTCCAGTCCGAGGTCGTGGTCCATCTTGGCGGCGCGCATCAGCGTCCAGATCTGCTGGCGAATGGCCGGCAGCTTGGACGGGTCGAGCGCGGAGATGTTCGAGTGCTCGTCGAGGAGCTGCTCGAGCCGCGAGATGTCGCCGTAGCTCTCGGCGCGGGCCATCGGCGGGATCAGGTGATCGACGAGGGTCGCGTGGGCACGGCGCTTGGCCTGCGTGCCCTCCCCCGGATCGTTGACCAGGAACGGATAGATCAGCGGCAGGTCGCCGAGTGCGGCGTCGGTGCCACACGACGCGGACATGCCGAGTGTCTTGCCGGGCAGCCATTCGAGGTTGCCGTGCTTGCCGAGATGGACCACGGCGTCGGCGCCGAAACCGCCGGCGGCGGCGTCCGCGGCGATCCACCGGTAGGCGGCAAGGTAGTGGTGGCTCGGCGGCAGGTCCGGGTCGTGGTAGATCGCGACCGGCTTCTCCCCGAATCCGCGCGGCGGCTGCACCATCAGCACGAGATTCCCGAACTGCATTGCGGCGATGACGATTTCACCGGCGGGATCCTGCGAGCGGTCGACGTACAGTTCGCCCGGCGCCGGCCCCCAGTGCTGCTCGACGCCCTCGCGCAGTTCGGCGGGCAGCGCCGAGAACCACTCGCGGTAGCGGGCGGCGGAGATCCGGATCGGGTTGCCCTCGAGCTGCTCCGCGGTCAGCCAGTCCGGATCCTGACCGCCGGCGGCGATGAGGGCATGGATCAGCGCGTCGCCGTCCTGGGCCGCGAGACCCGGCACGGAATCCGGCCCGTCCGCGGGGCCGAGGTCGTATCCGGCGGCCCGCATCTCGGTGAGCAACCGGATCGCGCTGGCCGGCGTGTCGAGACCGACGGCGTTGCCGATTCGGGCGTGCTTCGTCGGGTACGCCGACAGCATCAGAGCGATCCGGCGGTCGGACGCGGGGATGTGCCGGAGTCGGGCGTGCCGGACGGCGATGCCCGCCACCCGGGAGGCGCGCTCGGCGTCGGGAACGTACGTGGAGAGACCGTCCGCGTCGATCTCCTTGAACGAGAACGGCACCGTGATCAGCCGGCCGTCGAACTCGGGGACCGCGACCTGGGTGGCGACGTCGAGCGGCGACAATCCGTCGTCGTTGGACTCCCACGACTCACGGCTGCTGGTCAGGCACAGTCCCTGCAGGATCGGCACGTCCAGCGCGGCCAGCGCGGCGACGTCCCACGCCTCGTCGTCACCACCGGCCGAGACGCCGGCCGGCTTGGTGCCACCGGCGGCGAGCACGGTGACCACCATCGCGTCCGCCCGGCGCAGCGTGTTCAGCAACTCCGGTTCGGCGGTGCGCAGCGACGCGCAGAAGATCGGCAGCGGGGTGCCGCCCGCCGCGTCGACGGCGTCGCACAGCGCCTCGATGTAGCGGGTGTTCCCGGCCAGGTGCTGGGCGCGGTAGTAGAGAACGGCGATCGTGGGGCGGTCCGGGTTCGCATCGGGAGCGAACGGCGCGACACCCCAGCTCGGCAGGTGGATCGGCGCCTCGAATCCGTGTCCGGTCAGCAGCACGGTGTCCGACAGGAAGTGGTGCAGCTGGGCGAGGTTGTCGGCGCCGCCCTCGGCGAGATAGTTGTGCGCCTCCGCCGACACACCGGCGGTGACCGTCGAGCACTCCATCAGTTCGGCGTCCGGGGCGTGCTCGCCGCCGAGGACCACCACCGGCAGTCCGCTGGCGAGGACCGTGTCGAGGCCCTCTTCCCACGCCCTGCGGCCGCCGAGGATGCGCACCACGACCAGGTCGGCGCCGTCGAGCAGTCCCGGCAGATCCTCCTCGACCAGCAGCCGTGCCGGGTTGGCCCAGCGGTAGTCCGCCCCGCTGGCGCGTGCGCTGAGCAGGTCGGTGTCGGAGGTGGAGAGCAGCAGGATCACGTGTGGAGCCTTCCTGGGGGTGTCGCGCCCCGTGGCAGTGGTTCTGTGCGGAACCGTAGGTCGGAGGACGGCAGGTGAGGGTCTGGCTCGCCCACCGGTTTCGGCGAGCTCACAGTGGCGCGACCGCGCCGGATTTTCACCGGCTTCCTCTCCTGCTGTCGCAAGTGCTGGAGATGCTACCCGGGGCCGGACGTAACCTGGGACCATGGTCGACTCCCGTTCCCGCCCCGATGCATGCCCCGGCGCGCTGCAGGTCCACCAGGCCGCGGACGGCGCGCTCGCCCGGGTGCGCCTCCCCGGAGGTGTGCTGACCTCCACCCAGCTGCAGACCCTCGCGGAATCGGCCCGCGACCTCGGGAACGGCGAGATCGAACTGACCTCCCGCGGCAACGCGCAATTGCGGGCGGTCCGCGACCCCCAGGAGTTCGCCCGCCGGCTCGCCGACGCAGGTCTCCTGCCGTCGGAGACGCACGAGCGGGTCCGCAACATCCTCGTCTCGCCGCTGACCGGCCGGATCGGTGGTCTCGCGGACCTGCGGGATCTGGTCGACGAACTCGACCGGACGTTGTGCGCGGACGCCGCGTTGGCGGACCTGCCCGGGCGCACCTTGTTCACCCTCGACGACGGGCGCGGCGACGTCTCGGCGCTCGGCGGCGATTTCGGCGTCCATGCGGTGAGCGAGACGGAGGTCGCCCTGGTTCTCGCCGGTCGCGACAGCGGCGCCCGGATCACCACGACGGAATCGGTGACGGTGCTTCTCGACGCTGCCCGCGTCTTCCTGGAGCTGCGCGATCGGCACTGGCGGCTGTCCGAGATCGCCGAGGGGGTCGAACGGGTCCTGTCGGCGTTGACGCTCGCACCGACCGCCGACCCGGTGAGCGGGTTCGACGAGCATCGGCCGCCGATCGGGTGGCTGGGCCAACCGGACGGCGACGTCACCCTCGGCGGTGGCCTCGCGTTCGGGATCCTCGACGCCCGGCTGGCGGAGTTCCTCGCAGCGGTCGAGAAGCCGGTGATCGTCACGCCGTGGAAATCGGTGTTGCTGTGCGATCTCGACGAGTGGTCCGCCGAGCAGGTGGTCCGGGTCCTCGCCCCGATGGGCCTGATCTTCGACGAGAACTCACCGTGGCTGTACGTCAGCGCCTGCACCGGGCAACCCGGATGCGAGAAGGCGCTCGCCGACGTGCGGTCCGACGCGCGGGATGCCGTCGCGCGCGGCGAACTCCCGGTGGAGGGCCGACAGCACTGGTCGGGCTGCGAGCGGTGCTGCGGGCGGCCCAAGGGTGAGGTCGCCGACGTCGTCGCCACGGAGACGGGTTACCGGGTGGAGGAGCCGTGACCGCGGTGCCTCTATCGTGAGCGGATGATCGAGTACATCCGAGACGGCGCGGAGATCTACCGCCAGTCCTTCGCCACGATCCGCGCCGAGGCGGATCTCAGTGCCTTTCCCGAGGACGTCTCGCAGGCCGTGGTCCGCATGATCCACGCGAGCGGTCAGGTCGACCTCGTGGACGACGTCGCGTTCACCCCCGGTGTCGTGAAGGCCGCCCGCGCCGCGCTGGCGGGCGGCGCCCCGATCCTGTGCGACGCGCAGATGGTGGCGGCAGGCGTGACCCGGAAGCGTCTCCCCGCGGACAACGAGGTGCTCTGCACGCTGCGCGACCCCCGGGTCCCGGTGCTGGCGGAGCAGATCGGGAACACCCGTTCGGCGGCCGCGCTCGAATTGTGGGGTAGCAAACTCGAGGGTGCCGTCGTCGCGATCGGCAACGCCCCGACCGCCTTGTTCTACCTGCTGGACATGATCGAATCCGGGGCGCCCCGGCCCGCCGCGATCGTGGGCGGTCCGGTCGGATTCATCGGTGCCGCGGAGTCGAAGGAAGCGTTGATCGAGCACCCGAGCGGACTGGACTATCTGGTGGTCCGCGGCCGCCGGGGTGGCAGTGCCATCACGGCTGCGGCGCTGAATGCGATTGCGAGCGAGGTCGAATGAGCTCCGAAGAACGGGTGACCGGCAAACTGTGGGGCGTCGGCATCGGACCGGGTGACCCGGAACTGGTGACGGTGAAGGCCGCGCGGGTCATTGCCGAGGCCGATGTGGTGGCGTTCCACAGCGCCCGGCACGGCAAGAGCATCTCCCGCGCGGTCGCGGCGCCGTACCTGCGAGACGGCCAGATCGAGGAGCACCTCGTCTACCCCGTCACCACCGAGACCGTCGACCACCCCGGCGGATACCAGGGGGCGATGGACGAGTTCTACGAGGAGGCGTCACAGCGACTCGCCGCCCACCTCGACGCCGGCCGTTCGGTCGCGCTGCTCGCCGCGGGCGACCCGCTTTTCTACAGCTCGTACATGCACATGCACAAGAGGCTGGCGCAGCGCTTCGAAGCGGAGGTCATTCCCGGAGTGACGTCGATCAGCGCCGCCTCCGCCGCGCTGGCGATGCCGCTGGTCGAGGGCGAGGAAATCCTCACGGTCCTGCCCGGAACGCTGCCGCGCGGCGAGCTGACGCGGCGCCTGCGGGAGACCGACGCCGCCGCGATCCTGAAGCTCGGACGCACGTACCCGGCCGTCCGGCAGGCGTTGAAGGACTCCGGCCGCATCGACGAGACGTGGTACGTCGAGCGGGCCAGCACGACCAGGCAGAAGATCGACGCCGCGGACGACGTCTCGGACAGCGACGTCCCCTACTTCTCGATCGCCATCGTGCCCAGCCCGTCGAACGCCCGCCGCGACGACGCGGCACCGCAGGGCGAACTCGTCGTCGTCGGGCTCGGTCCCGGCGACCAGGCCTGGACGACACCGGAAGTGCAGCACGAACTGTCGCTCGCCACCGACCTCGTCGGCTACGGCCCCTACATCGACCGGGTCCCCGAACGTCCCGGCCAGCGCCGTCACTCCAGTGACAACCGCGTCGAGGCCGAACGCGCCGCGATGGCACTCGACCTGGCCAAGAACGGGGCCCGCGTCGCCGTCGTGTCGTCCGGTGACCCGGGTGTGTTCGCGATGGCCGCCGCGGTGCTGGAAGTCGCGGCCGAGGAGCAGTGGCGCGGCGTCCCCGTGCGCGTCCTGCCCGGCATGACCGCCGCGAACGCCGTCGCGAGCCGGGTCGGCGCACCCCTCGGGCACGACTACGCCGTCCTGTCGCTGTCGGACCGGCTCAAGCCGTGGGACGTGGTGGCGCAGCGCATCTCCGCGGTCGCGAGCGCCGACATGGCCTTCGCCGTCTACAACCCCGCGTCGAAGTCACGCACCTGGCAGGTCGCCGCGATGCGCGATCTGGTTCTCGAGCACCGCTCCCCCGACACCCCGGTGATCATCGGCCGCGACGTGGCCGGCGCGCAGGAGTCGGTGCGGGTCGTGCGGCTCGCGGACCTCGACCCGGCCGAGATCGACATGCGGTGCCTGCTCATCGTGGGCTCCTCCATGACGACCGTCGTCGAGAACGAACACGGGACCAGGGTGTTCACGCCCCGGCGTTATCCGGGCTGAGTACCTCAGTCGACGCGGCCGGAGCGGAGTTCGGTCACCGCGATCCGGGCGGCGTGCCCGATCGCGGCGTCGACCACCGGTAGTACAGGGTCGGTTCGGGCGGCACGGGTGAAGACGGCGACCGCGACGGGAATCTCACCGGGAAACGTCACGACGGCCACCTCGTTGCGGATGGCGCCGATGGTCCCGGTCTTCCCGGCAACGTCCACCTCGGAATACGGGAACCCGGACCGGATGCGGTGCTGCCAGATCTGCGCGGACATCACGTGCCGGACGAACTCGCCCTGCGGCTCGGGCACCGCCCTTCCGGTCCAGATCGCGTCGAGAAGCGAGGTCATCTCCCGCGGAGTCGTCGCGCTCGCATACGACGGGTCGTAGGCGGACACGGTCCACGCCTCGTCGTTGTCGGCCAGCGCCGCGAATGCTTCCGCGGTGGTGTGCGCATGGGCGTCGATCACCAGGCTGCGGTGCGCATCCGCTGTGCCGCCGAGGATGCGCGTGCTCGTCATGCCCAGCTCGGACAGTGTGCGCTCGACGCTCGCCAGTCCCACCTGCCCGAGGACGAGGTCGGCGGCGGCGTTGTCGGACACGGTCATCATCGACAACGCCAGATCCCGCCAGCTCAGCACGACGGGATCACGGAACGTCGACACCCCCGTCGGCCCCGGAGTGCAGTCGGCCGGATTGACCCGGACGGTCGCGGTCGGCGACAACTCCCCGGATTCGAAAGCACGGCACAGGGCTACGAGTAGCGGAAGTTTGTAGACCGACGCCAGAACCACGAGGTCGTCCGCGCCGACCGCGATGTCACCCGCGTCGCCGGTCGGGGTCCCGACGCGGCGGGCGTGCAGCCATCCGGTGCACCCGGCGTCGGCGAAGACGTCACGGATCCGCTTCGCCGCCGGCGGGGTCATCGATCGGCCCTCAGCAGCACCCGGTCGAGGGCGGCAGCGGACGGTGCGACGTCGGTCCCCGATCGCCAGACGATGCGCAGACGCAGCGCGAGGTCTTCGCGCAGCAGATCGACCCAGGCCACACCCGGCATCACCGTCGGTGCCGTCGCCGTCACCCCGAAATGACCGCCCGCGGCCACGTGCGTGAGAATCTCTCGCGGACCCGGTGCGATCACGATGTCCGGGTCCAGCCCCCGGACCCGCCACAAGTCGACGAACAGGTCGTGGGCAGGTGGATTGTCCGAGCGTGGACCGATGGCCAACGCCAGCCCGCGCAGCATCCGGACCTGTGCCTTCTTCGCGACCGCGGCCGGGTGGTCGTCCGGCACCACCACCCACCGCCGAAGCTTCAGCACCGGCCCGCTGTCGAGACCGGTGAGCAGCGCGGGATGCTCGACCACGGCGACGTCGAGACTGCCCGTACGGACGGCGTCCACGAGTTCGGTGGTGGGCGCCGTGGTCGTCACCACCCGGGTGGGCCGGGTCTCGTCCGCGTCGCGAAGGGCACGGACACACCGCACCACCACACCGTCGGCCACCGAGTGCGGGACACCCCATCGCACCACCGCGTCGCGACCGCCGGCGATGCGGTGCGCTTCGTCCTCGAATCGGGCGGCGTCGGCGACGAGAAGTCGCGCACGCGGGAGCAATTGGCGTCCGGCGTCGGTGAGTCCGACTCCGCGGGCACTGCGCTGGACCAGCTCCGCGCCGAGTCGCTGTTCGAGCCGCCGCACTCCCTGTGACAGCGGCGGCTGCGTCATCCCGAGCCGGGATGCGGCGTTGCCGAAATGTCCCTCCTCCGCAACGGCGACAAAGAAACTGAGGTGGCGGAGCAGGTCCATGGCGACCATTGAACCAGTTCCGACCGCCCACGTCGGGCGACGCCACCGTTTCCCTGGCATAAAACGTCGTCCTGAACTGGGGTGATAGCGCACCCGACTCGCGACGACGCCGCTTTCGTCTTTGCGCTATGAGTGTCCGCATCCGACATTGGATCCATGCCCACACACCGAAATCATCCGAAGCCCAGGCGCACCGGTCGCCGAGGTGCCGTCGCTCTCGCGCTGGCGCTGCCCCTGCTGCTCGGGGCGTGCACGGCCACCGCGGAACAGGCCCAGCCCACCACGTCGGTGGCTGCGGCGCCGGATCGGCGGCCCCTCGACGCGACGATCGACGCCCTGGAGGCGCAGTACTCCACCCGGATCGGAGTGACGGCCGTCAATCCCGCGACCGGCGAGGTCTACAGCCACCGGGGCGACGAACGGTTCGCGATGTGCTCGACCTTCAAGGCCTACGCATCCGCGGCGGTTCTGCGCAAGACCGAGGACGGATCGACGTCACTCGACAAGACGGTCGTGATCGAACCCGGCGACCTCGTCGAGAACTCGCCGGTCACCGCCGCAGCGGTCGGAACCCCGATGACGTTGGGGCAGATCGCCGAAGCAGCGCTGACGCAGAGCGACAACACCGCCGGGAACTACCTACTCCGGGAGATCGGCGGGCCGCAGGCGATCACCGCACTCGCCCGGGACGTCGGCGACGGGAGCACACGACTGGACCGGTGGGAGACCGAACTCAACACCGCATTCCGCGACGATCCCCGGGACACGACGACACCCAACGGCCTCGCGCAGGGTTTCCGGGCGCTGCTCCTCGGAGACGCCCTCGACGCGGCGAGCCGCGATCAGCTTCTCGAGTGGATGCGGGCGAGCAAGACGTCGGACAAGCGAATGCGCGCCGGTCTGCCGACCGGGTGGACTGCCGCCGACAAGACCGGTGGCGGCGGGTTCGGCACCGCCAACGATGCCGGTGTCGCGTGGAGTCCGGACGGCGCACCCGTCGTCCTCGCCATCCTCACCGACAGCCTCACCAATCAGCAGGACGCGCAGGGAAACAACCAGGCGATCGCCGACACCACCGCGGCCGTCATCGAAGGGTTGACTGCGCCGTGAGCCATCTGAGCGAGGCGCGGGGAGCCGGCCGACCTGTGACGGCCCGACTCCCCCGCCGCCGAAGGCTCTCAACTGTTGACGTACTTCCTAATACTTCCTAATCCTTCCTGTTGCTAGTCGGATCATGCGCATCGGCGAGCTGCGGCATACCTGAACATGTCGGTGGTGGGGGTCCGGAAGGCCGCGCCGGAGGGCCGGTTACCCTCTCGGCGTACAGGTTCCGGTCAGCGAGTCTTCGATCGGGAGGATCTCGACGTCTACCTGGGTCGACCTACACCGGAGAGTGTTCCAGCCGACAGGGCGGAAGCGTTGTACTGCCGGGTGTCCGGCTCGACCGGTCAGGAATCTTCGCTCGCCTATCAGGAAAGGATGCTGCGTGAGAGTGCCGCCGGCACCGTGTACAGGGTCTACAGGGATCGTGGTTCAGGTCTGCGGGAGACCCGAGCGGGACTGAATCGGATGCTCGAGGACGCAGCCAAGGGCCACTTCACGGTGGTGCGAGTGGTGTGGCGGGATCGGTTGGCGCGGTTCTCCGGTGGCGTGGATCGAGCGGTACCTGTCGGCGGTCGGGGTTAAGGTCGAGGTCCTGCGTGACCATGGGGACACGTCGCTGGTAGAGGAGCTGATGGATGACTTCATGGCAGTGCTCGCTTCGTTTTCCGGCCGCTTCTACCCATTGCGGTCGAAGCAGAATCAACGTCGACTTCTTCCGGGCGACGCGGCAGCACGGTTGGAGATGGACTAACTGATGGCCGATACCGGATTGACTGCGCTGCGACAGTTCTCGTTCACCACCCGCCCCTACCTGGCTGTCGATGACGCGACCGGTGCGCCGATCGGACTCGACGACCTCGACATTCGTGTCGGGTGGATGCTCGACCTGATCTCCGGTGCCGAAACCGAGCTGATTTCACGGCTGTGGCAACCGGCCACCTTCGATGTCCTCGCTACCGGTCGTGACAGCCACGGCCGGGCACTGCCGAAGCACGGGCATGTCGCGGCCGCGCGTCTGGGCTGGACCCCGCGCTACCCGGACGGTGTCTACGCGCCCTCACGAGTCACGCGCGTGGTCACCGCGCAAGCTGTGGCGACGCTGCGGACCCTGACCTACCGGGATACCGCCATCGCGTCGCTGTCGGCCCGATTCGATTCGGAAACCGGCCGTCTGAGCGCACCGAGTGGTGCTGCGGAGTATGTGCCGTCGGGTTTCGCGCGGGGAGTCCGTCGGCAATTGCTCGCCCGCACCCGCCAGATCGACGGCGCGGACTCGGGTGCAGCGCAGTCCGCGCGGGTGCGGATCACCGACGTGCAGACGCCACCCCGAACCTCGGCGATGGCTCGGCTTTCGGCAGCGGATCGACAACTCGCACACATCACCGTCACCGACGCCGCCATGACGCTGACGGTCACACTACCCACCACCGTCGCCCCGACAGGACGCGCGCAGTGGCGACGAGTCCGGCTGGCCGCCGCGATCCCACGGCACCTGCACGGGCGGCCGATCCGCGAGTGGCATTTACCGACCCTCGATGTCGACCACCGTGGTCTGCTGTTGCGGTGCGCTGCCACCGAAGCGGTCCCAGCCGCTGATGTGACATCGGGAACTACCGTGGTGGGCGTGGACTGGTCTCCGTCCACACTCGGGGTGGCCGCCGTTGCCACCGAAACCCCGGATGGTCTGGTCTCGGACTATCGGGGTTTCACGTACGACGACCGAGGCCTCGGGATCAAGCTGGCCCGACTGCAGGCCGAAGGGCAGCTGCTGCACCGCAAAGCGGCTCGCCTGCGCCGGCTCGCCGCGACCGCACCCCCCGAGGTCCGCGCCCAGCTGGAGGCGAAGATCGCCGTCCTCGATGGATACCGCGAGGCAGTGGGTGCCAAGCGGGGGATGATCAACCGGGAATTGGCGTTTCACTTCGGCCGCCAGCTTACCGACTTCGCTGCCGCAGCGGGCGCGAGCGTGATCGCGGTGGAAGACCTCACCACTCTCGAAACCCGCGGGCATGGGCGGGTCAACAATAACCGGGCCGCGCAATCAGCCCGCCGCAAAGCCGTCGACGCTCTCACCCACACCGCCGCCGGTGTCGGTGTGACGGTGGTGTCCGTACCAGCACGAGGATCCTCGGCGTTGTGTCCGGGCTGCAACGAACCTCTCATCCGGCCGGGTGGTTACCATCGGGCCTGGTGTGCGCGGTGCAAAGTCGGCGGACATCGTGACCATGTCGCGGGCGTGAACCTGGCCAAGCGGGCATTGCTGGGACGCGGACAATCCGTTCGCAAGCGCGGGGAGAATCCGCGGATCCGGGTGATCGAGCATGCGCCGGTGCGCCAATGCCGCGACAAGAAGAGTCCCACTCCGAGCAGGCCGCGGCATCGCCGTGTCCGTCGTAGTGCTCCCGCCGCGACACCCCGGGTAGGGGTGAACCAGACCAGGATTGTTCCTGCGCCACAAGCGTCGGTGTGGGACACGGTAAAACCCGCAACACCGCAGCGTGTTACGGGTAGCCGTGAAGTACATACATCTCTAACACCAGCCACGCCAGTGGTAGGAAGTATGAGATCTATGTAGACGCTACGGGCGACGGCAGTCTCGTGCACCCATACCGCCTCGCTCTCGTCTGCACAGGTGACGCAACAGCTGGTGCGTCGACGGGCGGAGCGAGCTGCCGCTAGCTCACGACGTCGTGACTGCGCATCGCCCGGCGCAGCGGCCTTTCCGTCTTGGCGACGCGCCGCCCGGCCACCGTCAACATCGGGCGCGGAATTCCGATACCCATCACCGGCACCCCTGTCACATACCCTTCCCGGTAGAGGTAATTCGACGCATCGGCCACTTCGTCCCGAGTCAGGGGCGCGGGCGCCCAGTTCACGGTCTCACCGACGGCATCCGCGTCCAGAATCGGACTTCGGTACCCTTCCGTGGTCTTCGCGAGAAGCCAACGCAGAACAGCGTCACGAACCGCCCATTGACGATCGGTAGCTGCATTCACATTTCAGTCCTCCGGTAGATGCCGTTGATGCCTGCATGCACCATAGCCACCGCCCAGGAATAAGCAAGTTCGTGAGCGTTCCTGCGGTTCTTGGGATCTCACGGAAGGATGCTTCCAGCTCGGCACCACGTTCGAGTCGGATACCGAAGTGGACTTATCTACTTACCTGGGTATGGTCGGGATCAGTTCGTGGTTGCCACTCTCGAAGATGGAGCGACAATGGCTGACAAATCCGCCGTCAAGAGTTCGAAACAGTCCGCACGCACACTCGAGGAGCGCCGGGCGGAGAAGCGGGCGAAGGCCCAGGAGTCGACGGAGATCGTCCGAAAGAGGAAGGGCTGAAGTCGCATTGAAGATTCATGCCGTGCCCAGCCGGCGATGAAGGGCACCGCCGTCCCAATAGTCGGTGCTGGTAATGATGTGGTTGCCTTTCGCTTCCAGCATCTGC
>Ga0247820_10001481_pt1 | contig 13256 bp, 11 predicted proteins | sample 13C_Glucose_Day1_2_FD_192480 | JGI IMG/M metagenome (GOLD analysis project Ga0247820, IMG submission 192480) | Soil microbial communities from agricultural site in Penn Yan, New York, United States - 13C_Glucose_Day14 | ecosystem: Environmental > Terrestrial > Soil > Agricultural land | place...
ACCGTGAGCGCGTTGCCAGCCACGCCGGTCCGGGAGAGGGCCCGCACCGCGGCCTTCGAGGACGCCCGGGCCCGGGCGGAGCAGTATGCCGCGCTGGCCGGACGCTCGCTGGGGAAGGTCGTGGGCGTGACCGACGTTGTCCCGGGTGGCGCGCAGCCGCGCTACGAGCTCATGGCCGCCAGAGCCGCCGGGATGCCGGTGGAGCCGGGCGAGAACACAGTGACCGCGACAGTCGTGGTCCGATGGGATTGGACGTAGACATGGCAAGCACGACCCTGACCGCCGCCACCTTCGAGAAGACGGTCCTCGACGGGGACATCGTCCTCGTCGACTTCTGGGCCGAGTGGTGCGGTCCGTGCCGGCAGTTCGCACCGGTCTACGAGGCGGCGTCCGAGCAACACGAGGACATCGTCTTCGGCAAGGTCGACACCGAGGCGGAGCAGGCGCTCGCGCGTGCGGCCAACATCACGTCCATCCCGACCCTCATGGCGTTCCGCGAGGGCATCCTCGTCTTCGCACAGCCCGGTGCCCTCCCCGCGAGCGCCCTGCAGCAGGTCATCGACGGTGTGCGCGGCCTCGACATGGACGCCATCCGGGCCGACATCGCGCAGCAGAACGGCGCCGGCGAGGCACCCCAGCCGTGAGCACCCGATGATCTGGGTGCAGGCCCTCGGTTGGGCCGGCTCGGCACTCCTCGTCTTCTCCCTCCTGCAGGCACGCGTTCTCCGCTTCCGCGTGCTCAACCTCATCGCCTCGTCGATCCTCGTCGCGTTCAACGCGATCCTGCAGATCTGGCCGATGGTCGCGATGAACGTCGTGCTGGCCGGCATCAACGTGTGGTTCATCCGGAAGCTGCTCGCGGAGCGCGGGGACGAGCGGGCCTACGAGGTCCTCGAGGTGGGCGCTGACGACACCTACCTGCGTCACTTCCTCAAGGTGCACGCCGCCGACATCGCCAAGCACTTCCCGCGGTTCGATCCGGACGGCGTGGCCGGGCGCGCGGCGTACCTCGTGCAGCACGGCAACGAGACCGTCGGGGTCGTCGTGGTGCGAGATGCCGGCGACGGCGTGGCCCAGGTCGAGCTGGACTACGTCACGCCTCGCTTCCGCGACTTCTCGCCCGGCGAGTTCGTCTACCGGCGCAGCGGCCTGTTCACCGGCCGCGGCTTCCGCCGCATCCTCACCCCGCCGGGCATGGTCAACCCGTACTACGAGCGCCTCGGGTTCACCCGGTCCGGGGAGTCCTGGGCGGCCGAGCTGTCCTGAGCGGGCTGCCCCGCTCGCGCTCTGCGCACCGTGAGGAAGAGCCGGTGCGCCGTCACGACCGTGACCAGCCAGGCGAGGCCGAGCGACCAGCCCACCATGACGTCGGTGAGCCAGTGGTGGCCGAGGAAGACCCGGCTGAAGCCCATCGCGCCGACGAAGGCCGCGCCTGCGACGACGACGGCCACCCTGGCGCCCAGGCTGTCCAGACGCCGCAGCAGTAAGTACACCAGCACGCCGATGACCACGGTGGTGTTCAGGGTGTGGCCGCTGGGGAAGGACGGCGACTGCTCGTACGGAGGGACCGCGAGGGCGATCGGCGGTCGGGCGCGCCCGAAGAGCTCCTTGCCCGAGGCCGTCATGGCGAGGGATCCCGAGGCGGCGATGAGCATGAGCACGATGGGCGTCCACGAGCGCCAGGCCACCACCATGGCGATGACCGCGGCGGCGGCGAGGACGGGCATGCCCTCAGTGCCGCCGAGGTCGGTGAACCGGGTCACCGCGTCGTTGAGGCCGGGACTGCGCCAGGCGACCGCCTGGTCCAGGACCGGCCTGTCGAGGCCGGCGACACCGTCGCTCTCTGCCACGGCTTCGTAGACCTCCGCGGAGATGGCGGTCAGCGTCACGGCAGCCACTCCCCCGACGGCGGCCGTGAGCACCAGCACCCAGCGGGACGCGGTCCAGCGCGCCAGCCGCAGCACCACGCGCACGAGCCACTGCCCGAAGTCCGAGCGCCACTCGGCGAGGTCTCTCCGGCCGATTCGCTCCTCGGCAGGGGTGTCGTCTCGCAGCCGCATGGGCCATTGTCTCCCAGCGCGCGGCGACAGGCCTGCTCGGCCGCCGGAGCGAGGTGCGAAAACGGCGCGGTGCGATCCGGTATGCCGCGAGGGCGCGCGAGCCACGCGGCGTACCGGAACGCCCGAAGGCCCCGCCGCGGTGGCGGGGCCTTCGGGCCTGAATGCGTGGTGTGGGCACGATGGTGGAGGTGGCGGGAATCGAACCCGCGTCCACTGACGGGAAACCAGGGCTTCTCCGGGTGCAGTGCGCTGAGGAGTTTCTCGGCCCCAGAGCTCGCGCGCACACGTCCTCTGACAGGCCCAGTCGAGTAAGAGTCCCGCGCAGTCCCCCGACATGACTGCGCAGCAAGCTACCTAGCTGACGCCAGGATCTCGGTCAGTAGCGAACCGAGGCTGACGGACTTCGGAGCTCGCTCAGGCGGCGAGGGCGAAGTCGGTGCGCTTGGAATTGGCACCTATTGGTTTGCAAGGAGCGTTAACGAGATAACCCTGCATCCTCGACCCGCTTCCCCTGATATGCCGACCAATGTCGAAACCGATCACCCCCATGGGGTGTCCACACCACGCTGTTCAGTTGTCACTGCTCACACAGTATCCCTGTCAACCGACACCGCCTCCAAATCATTTCCGCACGCGGGGGGAAATGAGTGGAGTGCCACGTCGGGCCAGGGGCGAGGCCGCGACTGGTGCCTCCTGAATGCCGTGGGCGAGGAGGACGGACTGCAGGCCGCCGGGCGCCGCCACGGCGAACCACCAATCCGGGCCGGCGTGTGAGCCGAATCATCGACGCCAGCCGGGATCGCGGAGTCGGCGGCCTCCGCCAGCAGGGCCCGGCCGACCGCCGCCTGACTAGGAGCAACCATGTCGGTACGACGCACTCTCTCCATCCTCACCACCACCGCCCTCGTGGGGGCGGCCGGCGTTCTCGGGGCCTCCTCGGCCGCGGCCGGTGACGAGACCGGCGACCGCAGCCTCGCCCAGGTCCTGGCCAAGGACGGCGCCGGGTTCGACAGCAACGCCCAGGACTACGACATCCTCGACGCCGCTGTCACTGCCGTCCTGAAGGCAGACTCGGACTCGCCGGTCAAGATCCTCGCCGACGGCTCGGAACCACTGACTGCGTTCCTGCCGAACGACGAGGCCTTCCGCCGGCTCACCGGCGACCTGACCGGGACGTGGAAGGGATCCGAGCGGGATGTCTTCAACCGGCTGGCCGAGGCCGCCGGGGTCGAGGCCATCGAGTCCGTCCTGCTCTACCACGTGGTCCCCGGCGTCACCGTGGACTACCGCGCGGCCAAGAAGGCGGACGGCGCCGACCTCGAGACCGCCCTCGAGGACGCCACGTTCACGGTCGACGTGCGGGACGGGAAGGTCATCCTCGTTGACGGCGACGACGACGACGCCAACCCGCGGGTCATCAAGCCGAACATCAACGAGGGCAACGAGCAGATCGGGCACGGCATCTCGCGGGTCCTGCGACCGATGGACCTCTGACGAGGCAGACGGTCCGCAGTCACGGGGGCCCGGGCGGGCCGGCTGGTCCGCCCGGGCCCCCGTCCCGACCCCACGGGCTACGGCGCGAGGTGGTGCGGAGACGACGACGTTCTCCGTCGTGTGATCCTCCGTGCCGGTCGCCGGCCCGGCGGCATACGGTCCGTATCGCGGGCTTGCGGTCTCACTTTGCGAGCGCCCTCACTAGGATCGCTGCCACGTCTTTCGCCGTCCGGGAGGTCACCCGTGTTCAGCAAGGTCCTCGTCGCCAACCGTGGTGAGATCGCCGTCCGCGCGTTCCGCGCCGCCACCGAGCTCGGCGCCAAGACGGTCGCGGTGTTCCCCTACGAGGACCGCAAGTCCGAACACGTCCTCAAGGCGGACGAGGCCTACCAGATCGGCGAGCCGGGACACCCGGTACGCGCCTACCTCGACCCGGCCGGAGTGGTGCGCACCGCCGTCGATGCCGGCGCGGACGCCGTCTACCCCGGTTACGGCTTCCTCTCGGAGAACCCCGACCTCGCTGCCGAGTGCGCCGCCCACGGGATCACCTTCGTGGGGCCGCCCGCGAGCGTGCTGCACCTGACCGGCAACAAGGCGCGGGCCATCGCGGCTGCCAAGAAGGCGGGCCTGCCCACGCTGCGCAGCGCGGAGCCGAGCACCGACATCGACGTGCTCATGGCCGCGGCAGAGGACATCGGGTTCCCGGTCTTCGCCAAGGCTGTCGCCGGGGGCGGTGGCCGCGGCATGCGTCGCGTCGAGCGCCGGGAGGAGCTGCGCGAGGCGCTCGAGGCGTGCATGCGCGAGGCCGAGTCGGCGTTCGGCGACGCCACCGTCTTCCTCGAGGAGGCGGTGGTCAGCCCCCGGCACATCGAGGTGCAGATCCTCGCGGACGCGGCGGGCAACGTGGTGCACCTCTTCGAGCGCGACTGCTCCGTGCAGCGCCGGCACCAGAAGGTCGTGGAGATCGCGCCGGCGCCCAACCTCGACCCGGAGCTGCGCGAGCGCATGTGCGCCCACGCCGTGGCCTTCGCGCGCGAGATCGGCTACGTCAACGCCGGCACGGTCGAGTTCCTCCTCGCGCCCGACGGCCGCTACGTCTTCATCGAGATGAACCCCCGCATCCAGGTCGAGCACACGGTGACGGAGGAGATCACCGACGTCGACCTCGTGTCGGCCCAGCTGCGGATCGCCAGCGGCGAGACCCTCGATGACCTCGGCATCTCCCAGGAGCGGCTGCAGATCCGCGGGGCCGCGCTGCAGTGCCGCATCACCACCGAGGACCCGGCCAACGGCTTCCGGCCCGACACCGGCCGGGTCACGACGTACCGGTCAGCGGGCGGCGCCGGCGTCCGGCTCGACGGCGGCACCGTCTTCGTGGGCGCCGAGATCGGCGCCCACTTCGACTCCATGCTGGTCAAGCTGACCTGCCGCGGAGCGGACTTCCCCACCGCGGTGCGGCGTGCCCGGCGCGCCCTGGCCGAGTTCCGCATCCGCGGTGTGGCCACGAACATCCCGTTCCTGCAGGCCCTGCTCGAGGAGCCCGACTTCCAGGCGGGGCGGCTCAGCACGTCGTTCATCGACGAGCGCCCCGAGCTGCGCACCGCGCGCGTTCCCGCTGACCGCGGCACCAAGCTGCTGACCTACCTCGCCCAGGTCACCGTCAACCAGCCGCACGGACCTGGCCGCACCCGCGTCTCGCCGCGCGGCAAGCTGCCCGCCCTGAACCTCGACCTCCCGCCCGCGCCGGGCGCGCGGGACCTCCTGCTCCGGCAGGGCCCCGAGGCCTTCGCCCGCTCCCTGCGCGAGCAGACTGCCGTCGCTGTCACGGACACCACCTTCCGCGACGCCCACCAGTCACTGTTGGCCACCCGCATCCGTACCCGCGATCTCATGCACGTCGCACCGTACGTCGCGCGGATGACGCCTCAGCTGCTCAGCGTGGAGGCATGGGGCGGCGCCACCTACGACGTCGCGCTCCGGTTCCTGTCCGAGGACCCGTGGGACCGGCTCGCGGCGCTTCGCCGGGCGATGCCCAACCTCCCGATCCAGATGCTGCTGCGGGGCCGCAACACCGTCGGCTACACGCCCTACCCCACCGCGGTGACCGACGCGTTCGTCACCGAGGCTGCGCGCACGGGCATCGACATCTTCCGCATCTTCGACGCGCTCAACGACGTGGACCAGATGCGTCCCGCCATCGACGCGGTCCGCTCCACCGGGACGGCGCTCGCGGAGGTCGCCCTCTGCTACACCGGCGACCTCACGAACCCCGGGGAGCGCCTCTACACCCTCGACTACTACCTCCGCCTCGCCGAGCGGATCGTCGCGTCGGGTGCGCACATCCTCGCCGTGAAGGACATGGCCGGCCTGCTGCGCGCCCCGGCAGCCGTCACGCTGGTGACCGCCCTGCGGGAGAACTTCGACCTGCCGGTGCACCTGCACACCCACGACACCGCAGGGGGCCAGCTCGCCACCCTGCTCGCCGCGATCGGCGCCGGGGTCGACGCGGTCGACGTGGCCAGCGCCTCGATGGCCGGCACCACCAGCCAGCCGCCGATGTCGGCCCTCGTCGCGGCCACCGACGGCACCGAGCGTGCGACCGGTCTGGACCTGCAGGCGGTCTGCGACCTCGAGCCCTACTGGGAGGCCGTCCGGCACCTCTACGCGCCGTTCGAGTCAGGGCTCCCCTCCCCCACCGGGCGCGTCTACACACACGAGATCCCCGGCGGACAGCTGTCGAACCTGCGCCAGCAGGCCATCGCCCTCGGGCTCGGCGAGCGCTTCGAGGCCATCGAGGACATGTATGCCGCGTCGAACCGGATCCTGGGCAACATCGTCAAGGTGACCCCCAGCTCGAAGGTGGTCGGGGACCTCGCGCTCGCCCTCGTCGGCGCCGGGGCGGACCCGGACGACTTCGAGGCCAACCCCACCGCGTACGACATCCCGGACTCCGTGATCGGCTTCCTCAACGGCGAGCTCGGGGACCCGCCCGGCGGGTGGCCGGAGCCCTTCCGCACCAAGGCCCTGCAGGGCCGTTCGGCCAAGCCGCGCGTGACCGAGCTCTCCGAGGAGGACCAGGCCGCGCTCGCGCAGTCGCCCAGGCGCACCCTGAACCGGCTGCTCTTCCCCGGCCCGACGAAGGACTTCGAGTCCTCGCGCGAGGCCTACTCCGACCTGGCGGTGCTCGGCACCCGCGAGTTCCTGCACGGCCTCGAGCTGGGGGTCGAGCACGAGGTCGACCTCGAGCCCGGCAAGCGGCTGCTGCTCAGCCTGCAGTCGGTCTCCGACGCCGACGAGCGCGGGATGCGCACGGTGATGTGCACCGTGGGCGGCCAGCTCCGGCCGGTGCAGGTGCGCGACGAGTCCGTCGCGGTGCAGGTGCGCGCTGCGGAGAAGGCGGACCCTGCTGACAAGGGCCAGGTGGCCGCTCCGTTCGCCGGCGTCGTGAGCCTGGCGGTCGAGGAGGGTGCCGAGGTCGAGGCCGGGGCGGTCGTCGCCACCATCGAGGCCATGAAGATGGAGGCCAACATCACGACCCCCGTCGGGGGAACGGTCAAGCGGCTCGCCATCGGCTCACAGCAGCAGGTGGAGGGCGGCGACCTGCTGCTGGTCGTGTCCTCCTGACGACCTGCTGCTGGTCGTGTTCTCCTCAGCCGCGCGGCCGCCCGCGCACAGGCAGGCCCGCTCGACCTGCCGTTTCCGGCGACCCGGGTTACGGTGACAGCGGCACAGGCCCCACCAGGGCCGGTGCCCGCCAGTGACCGACGGAACAACCAGAGGGAGTGTGCGTCATGGGACTGTCAGACAAGATCGAGAACACCTCGGAGGACATGCAGGGCAAGGCCAAGGAGGCCGCCGGCAAGGCCACCGATGACGAGCGTCTCGAGGCCGAGGGGAAGGCCGACCAGAGCAAGGCCGACCTGAAGCAGGCCGGCGAGAAGGTCAAGGACGCGTTCCGCGACTGACCTCAGTCACACGCAGCGGGGGCCGGGTCCACATGGACCCGGCCCCCTCTGCGTGCCGCACGTCTCACCAGGAGCCGCCCGAGCTGCCGCCTCCGCCGCCACCGGAGAACCCGCCGCCACCGGAGAACCCGCTGGAGCCCGAGGAGCCCGGGGTGCTCGTGAACGTCCCGCCGGCCGTGGTCGCGAAGGAGTCCATGCCCGAGGCGAGGTTGTTGAAGCTGCCGAAGCCTCCGGGGCCCATGTACCAGCCCGGCGCGGCGATCGGGTGGCCGGCGGCAGCCGCCGCAGCCGCGACCTGCTCGAAGGTCTGGGCCCACCGCTCGGCCACGCCGAAGACGATGGCGTAGGGAAGGTACCGGCTGAAGATCTCCTGGGCCTCCTCCCAGCGGATCTGGTTCGCCTCCGCGGTGACGAGGTACTGCCGGAAGCCGAGCGACTGGGCCAGCACCGCGCTGCCGTCAGCGGTGCGGGCCGCCATCCTGCGGCCGAGCAGCCAGGTGATCGCCCCGGCGGCGATGACGCCGCCGCCGAGCACCAGGCCGGGCGGGATGGGCAGCCCGTGGCCGGGCATCAGCGACGCCATGCCACCGCCGAGCCAGAAGGTCCCGGCGAGCCCGCCGAACACCATCAGCTTGCCCAGCCCGGTCCAGAGCCGCCGCTGGGCTTCGGGCGACCTGCGGAACCAGCCGCGGTCGACCACGTCGGTGTACATCGCCTCCTGCACGCTCTTCAGGGTGGAGGCGAAGTGGTTCTTGAGCTCGGACAGCAGTACCGAGTCGCCCGTCGCGAACAGTCCGGTGAGCAGCCGCTGCTCGTAGGGGTGCAGCGGGGTGGGGTCGCTGACGACGCCGGCGGCGCGGGTGAGTCTCCAGTCCGTGCGGCCGAAGAGCCCGCTCTGCGTCTCCTCCAGCGTCAGGTGGCCGCGCACCGCGAGGTCGATGACGGTGGCGGCGACATCGACGGTGTTCGCGGACTCGTCGACGATGGTCCCGAGCATGCCCGGCTGGACACCGGCGGGCGGGGTGAACTGCACGGCGACGGTCGGCGCCGGGCCGCGCACGACCTGCCCAGCCTGGCCGTGGCCGGGGGTCAGGCCCGGCGTCAGGCCGGCGTACTGCTCGTCCCGGCCCCTGGTCCACACGAGCAAGCCCATGAGTCCGCCGGCGAGGAGGGGCAGGGTCACCCCGGTGCCGATGCTGAGCAGCCCCAGGGCGCGTGCCGTGTCCGAGGTGACGACCACGTCGCCGTCCTCGGTCACCTGGCCGGTGCGCAGGTCCGGTTCGAGGGTGTCGAACGCCGTCCGCGGCAGCGAGGCCAGGATGGACACACCCTGACCTGGCGACACCGTGCCCGCGGAGAACTGGGCCTCTGCCCCCGGTGACCCGTCACAGCGGTTCGTGGAGCCGAGCTCGCCGTAGAAGCAGTCGACCCGGTCGACGGGCTCGGGGCCGCGTACCGTTGCCGAGACCCGCTCGTAGGTGCTCTCGTTCGAGGGGTCGACGAGGTTGAAGTAGAACTCGGCGTGGTCCTCGAAGCCGTTGACGTAGTGCGCCAGGGTGTACGAGACGACGTAGGACTGGGTGCCGCTGACGGTCTCGTCGGCGCGGCCCACCCGGATCCGGTCGTAGGCGCCGAACTCCGTGACCGAGACGTCGTCCGGGGCGCCCGTGGTCGAGCGCGCCGAGACGTCACTCATCTCGTAGACGCGGTAGGTGTCCTCGCGCTCCTGGTAGCCGGCACGGACCTTGATGAGTCGCTCGATCCCGTGTCGCTCCTCGTCGCTGGGGAACTGCCAGGTGATGTTCTCGGTCACCCGCACCGAGCCGTCGCGCTGGAGGTCGAAGTCCACGTGGAACGAGCTCGCCTTGTCGTCCGTGGACAGGGCCTGGGCGGGCGCGGCCACGAGCGCGGCGAGCGCCAGCACCACGGCCAGCACGGCCCCGAGCCGCCGCCGGCTGCCGCCGCGAGTCCGCGGCACACCCCCCGCCGGCAGCACGTTCAGTCGACCCTTCCCCGCGAGTGGAGCGCGCGCTGTGCCTCGCGCTGGTCCTGTCTCTCGCGCAGCGCGTGCCGCTTGTCGTAGGCCTTCTTGCCCTTCGCCACGGCGATCTCGACCTTGGCCCGGCCGTCCTTGAAGTACAGCGCGAGGGGCACGATCGTGTGGCCGCTCTCGCGCGTCTTCTGGGCCAGCTTGTTCAGCTCGACCCGGTTGAGGAGCAGTTTGCGGCGCCGGCGCGGGGTGTGGTTGGTCCAGGTCCCGTTGAGGTACTCCGGGATGTGCACGCCCTCGAGCCACAGCTCGTCGCCGTAGAACGTGGCGTAGCCGTCGACGAGGGAGGCCCGGCCCATGCGCAGCGACTTCACCTCGGTGCCGGTGAGCACCAGGCCCGCCTCGTAGGTGTCCTCGATGTGGTAGTCGTGGCGCGCCTTGCGGTTGCTCGCGACGAGCTTGCGCCCCTGCTCCTTGGCCACTGCCCTGTCCTGCCTTCACTGCGTCGTCGGACCGCCGGCCGTATGCCGCGTCGGTGCAACGCTACCTGTTCGGACCCACCGGTCGCCGGGCCGTTTCGGACAGGGGTCCGTGCAGGGTCAGAGCCACTTGCGCGGGTCGACCGGGTTGCCGTCCTCACGCGTCTCGAAGTGCAGGTGGCAGCCGGTCGAGGTGCCCGTCGTGCCGACGTAGCCGACGACCGCGCCACGGCGGATGTAGCCACCGGTGCGGGCGAAGCTGCTCATGTGGTTGTACGTGGTCGCCAGGGACACGCCGCTGTGCACGCCGTGGTCGATGACCAGCTGGTTGCCGTAGCCGCCGGCACCGCCGGCGGAGATGATCGTGCCGGATGCCGCCGCGTAGATCGGCTGCCCGCAGTTGGCCGCGTAGTCACGGCCGGCATGCAGGCGCCAGTAGTGCAGCACGGGGTGGTAGCGCATGCCGTACTCGGAGGACACCGGGGCTCCGCTCGGCGCGGACAGGTAGCCGCCCGACCGCTCCGGGGGCGGTGGCACGTACCGCTTCTTCGCCCTCCTGGCGGCGGCCCGGGCAGCGGCCTCTCGCTTGGCACGGGCCCTGGCGGCGGCGATCTTGGCGGCGCGCGCCCGGGCCGCGAGCACCTTCTTGAGGCGGTTGGACTCCGCCTGCATGCCGGTCAGCCGCGTCTGCTCGGCGGCCTTGCGCGCCTTGACCTGGGCGGCCTGACGGGCCTGCTGCGCCGCGAGGCGGTCGAGCTGGATCTTGGCGGCGGAGGCCTGGGCCCGAGCCGCGGTCGCCGCCTTGAGTGCCTTCTCGGCCGCGACCTTGGCGCGGGCGACGTCCCGGCGCAGGGCCTCGACGTGCGCCTTCTGCGCCGTGGCTGCGGCCTGGACCGTGGAGAGCCGGTCGAGCGACTTGTTCTGGACGCTCATCACCGTGTCGGCCATGGCGATCTTCGTGGCGAAGTCGTCCGGGCTCGTCGCGCTGAGCGCCACCGAGAGCTGGCCCATCCCCTGGTCCTGGTACATCTGCGCCGCGAAGTGGGCGACCCGAGAGCGGGTGTCGGCGATGTCGGCGTCGGTCTTGGCAAGGGCGTCCACGGCGCGGGCCTCGTTGGCGCGCGCCACCTGGAGGGCCACCGCCATCTCGTCGTTGCGCTGGTCAGCCTTGGCCAGGGCAGCGGTGGCCTTGTCGAGCTTCGCCTTCGCCGCAGGTAGGGCGGCCTGCGTCGTGCGCAGCGCGAGGTAGGCGGACGCGAGGTCGGAGGAGGTCTCGTGCAACTGCTCCCGGAGCTGCGCGATCTCGCGGTCGACCTTGCGCTTCTGGTCCTTGGGGTCTGTGGCGACGGCGGCCACCGGGGGCGACATGAGCGTGAACGCGCAGGCCAGGGCGGTCCCGAAGGTCACCAGGCGCACGCGCGAGGACGCCGCTCGAGGCGTCTGGTTGGCACTCATAGGCCTCATTGGTAACACAGACCCCAGTTCTTTCGGGGGATTGGGTGCCATTTTCCTGCCGTCCTCAGACCCGCAGGTAGCGCCAGAGCGTCACCCACGAGGTGCCGATGGACAGCACGGCAACTCCCGCCACCATCCACGGGGTGATGGCCCAGACGTCCGAGACGCCGATGAAGGCCTGGTCGAGGATGAGCTGGTTGAGGTACTTGTTGAAGCCGTAGTTCGCCGTCGCCCACAGCAGCGCCGTCGCCGCTCCCGCCCCGAGGAGCGCCGAGATGAGGGTCTCCATCATGAACGGGAAGCGGATCGTGAAGTTCGAGGCGCCGACCAGCTTCATGATCCCGGTCTCCCGGCGCCTGCTGAACGCCGCCTGCCGGATCGTCGTCGCCATGAGCAGCACGGCACAGAGCACCATCAGCGATGCGAGGACGAACGAGAAGATGGTGATGTAGTTGATGCCCTTGAAGAACTTGTCGAGCACCTTCTTCTGGTCCTGCACCGCCCCCACCCCGGGCGCCCCCTCGAACGAGCTGACGATGACGTCGTACTTCGTCGGGTCGCTGAGCTGGACGCGGAAGTTCTGCGGGATGTCCCCCACCCTGACGTTCCCGGCGAGGGGGCTGTTGCGGAACTGCTTCTGGAACCGGTCGAAGGCCTGCTGCTCGGACTCGAAGTAGACGTTCTTGACGAGCGGCTTCATCTCCTCGAGCTGCCCGGCGATCGCCTGCTTCTGCTCGTCCGTGACGGACTTCTTGTCGCAGGCGGGCTCGCCCGAGTCCTCCGTGCACATGAAGATCGTCACCTGGACGCGGTCGTACCAGTAGCCCTTGAAGGTGTCGGCCTGGCGCTGGGCGAGCAGGCCAAGGCCGAGCAGGTACATGGACACCATCGTCACGAGCACCACCGAGATGGCCATGGACAGGTTGCGGCGCAACCCGATCCAGATCTCGCTGAGGATGAACTGCAGTCGCATGTGTGGGGGTCCCTCGTGTGGTCGTGGCGGCCTGGCTGGTGGCCCTAGCGGGCGGCGGAGCCGTAGACGCCCTTGTTCTCGTCGCGGATGAGCTTGCCCTGGTCGAGCTCGACCACCCGCTTGCGCAGCTGGTCGACGATGTCGTCGTCGTGGGTGGCCATGACGATCGTGGTGCCCGTGCGGTTGATCCGGTCCAGGAGCCGCACGATGTCCAGACTCGTCGTGGGGTCGAGGTTCCCCGTCGGCTCGTCGGCGAGCAGGATCGCGGGCTTGTTGACGAAGGCCCGGGCGATCGCCACGCGCTGCTGCTCACCACCGGAGAGCTCATGCGGCAGCCGCTTCTCCTTGCCGGCCAGCCCGACCATCTCGAGGGTCTCGGGCACCACCTGGCGAACGGCATGCCCGGGGCGACCGAGCACCTGCAGCGCGAAGGCGACGTTCTGGTAGACGTTCTTGTTGGGCAGGAGACGGAAGTCCTGGAAGACGGTCCCGATCTCGCGGCGCAGCCTCGGCACCTTGCGGTGCGGCAGACGCCCGAGCTCGTGGCCGGCGACGAGCACGTTCCCCTGCGTGGCGCGCTCCTCACGGAGGGCGAGGCGCAGCAGGGTGGACTTCCCGGAGCCGGACTGGCCCACGATGAAGACGAACTCCCCTCGGCCGACCTCGAGGTTGATGTCGCGCAGGGCGGGCCGGGAGGACCGGGGGTAGACCTTGGTGACGTTCTCGAAACGGATCATTCGGGCAGGCGGCCTTCGCGGCTTGGGGGACTTCGGCGGCATACCAGCGCCTGCCCGGGGGGCACGCGCGGCGCTCCGTCGAGGATAGGTCGCTGTCCAGCCG
>Ga0247820_10001484_pt1 | contig 13241 bp, 12 predicted proteins | sample 13C_Glucose_Day1_2_FD_192480 | JGI IMG/M metagenome (GOLD analysis project Ga0247820, IMG submission 192480) | Soil microbial communities from agricultural site in Penn Yan, New York, United States - 13C_Glucose_Day14 | ecosystem: Environmental > Terrestrial > Soil > Agricultural land | place...
GGCACACAGTCCCGCCGTGTACCCGGCGGGACTGTGTGCCGTCGCCCTCCAGGAGCACGGACTGACCCCCGACGACGGGCCGGTCGTCGTCACCGGCGCGGCCGGGGGAGTCGGCTCCATCGCCATCGCGCTGCTGTCCTCGATCGGCTTCGAGGTGCACGCCTCGACCGGACGGCCGGGCGAGGCGGAGTACCTCACCGGCCTGGGTGCCGCACAGATCATCGACAGGTCGAGTCTGTCGGAGCCCCTGGAGTCCGCGCTTCTGGCCGAACGGTGGGCCGGCGGCATCGACACGGTCGGCAGCCACACCCTGGTGAACGTATTGCAGCAGATCAACTACGGCGGCGTCGTCGCCAACTGCGGTCTGGCCCAGGGGCTCGACTTCCCCGGGTCGGTCGCGCCGTTCATCCTGCGTGGCGTCACCCTCGCCGGCATCGATTCGGTCAATGCGCCGGCCGCCAAGCGCGAGAAGGCGTGGCACCTGCTGGACGAGCACCTGGACACCGACCTGCTCACCCGGATGACAACAACGGTGCCGCTCGACCAGGCCGCCAAGGTCGCCGTCGAGGTTCTCGGCGGATCGGTGCGCGGGCGAACGGTGGTGGACGTCAACGCCTGACCCCGCCCGAGGCAGCTGACCGCCTCCGTCACGCCGGTCTCCGCATGTGACGGAGCGGCCCCTTCTTCTGTGTCGGGCCGAGTCCAGTGCTCGGCCCGGCGCGGGTCCCATCTTCCGTCGAAACCCCTGCCGCGGGCACTGCGTCGGCCGGGACTCGATGGTTCGGCCCAGGACGCCGGCAGCGGCCAGCCGCACCCCGGCCCGGGTCAGTGTGGAGTAGGGCTGCGCCCGATGGGGTGGGAGCCGACGGCGACGCCATCGCGCACGGGCGGACCGCTCGCTCGATCTTCGCTCGAGAAAGTCCGATCAGCGCTCGAGAAAGTCCAGGGCCCGATTGACGAAGTCCTCGTGGTACTGGAAGACGCCGCCGTGGCCGGCGTCGGGGTAGACCGTCAACTCGGCATTCGGGAAGCGTCTGGCCATGTCGATGGTGTTGACAGTCGGCACCATCCGATCGTGGTCGCCGTTCATCATCAGGACCGGGTGGTCGATGCGTGACAGGTCGTCCGGCCCTTGCTTGCCCCATCGGTGGATGGCCTTGAGCTGAGCCCGAAACGAAGAGATCGAGACGGACTTGTCGCGGTCGTCCGTGCGCTCCCTGAGCCGGGCCAGGTAGGACTTGGCCGACGCCCGGCCATTCGCCGTCCCGGTGAAGAACAGATAGGTCTTCGGGTCTTTGAAAGTAACTGCGCCGTGGGCCATGTCGAGAAGCGTGGTCGCGGTCACCCGGACTATTCCCTCGCCCCCGGCCGGACCGGTGCCGGCGAGTACCAGCTTGCGGACCAACTGGGGCTCCTGCTGAACCATGACCTGAGCGAGCATGCCGCCCATCGAGAAGCCGAAGAGGTCGACCTTTTCGAAGCCGAGGGCGCCGATGAACGCCATCGCGTCACGCGCCATTGCCTCGATGGTGTTCGGGGTTCGACCGCTCGAAGCGCCGACCCCGCGGTTGTCGAAGGTGATCACGTGTCGCCGCGCGGCGATGCCGTCCACGACACGGGGGTCCCAATTGTCCAGCACGGCGCCGAGGTGATGCAGGAAGACCGCGGGAACCCCGGTCGGCGGACCGAGCTCACGGTAGGCAAATGAGGTCCCGTCGACATCGACGGTCCGGGTCGGTGCGTCCTTGAAGGCGGTGGTCAGGTTCATGATCTCTCCCGCATCCCGATGAGAGAGTGATCGTAATGCAATTTATCCATGTGCGTCAAGCGGCAGTGATGGCGCCCGCTGGTCCAAGTCGTCCGCGAGCCGGGCGGGGTTCCGGCCGAGGTCGGTTGGCCGCGAGACGTCGATCATTGGTCATGGTCGGTCCGGTCGGGAGCGCATCCGCAGGACTGGCGAACGATCAGATCCATGTCGAACAGGTCATGTCGGGGTGAGCCGGTGCCAAGGATCCCGGCGATGGCGGCCTCGGCCATGGCAGCCAGTGGTTGACGGACGATGGTGAGTGGGGGCCACGTGTGGGCGGACTCGGTGTTGCCATCGAAGCTCACCACCGCGACGTCCTGCGGTATCCGAACCTGCTCTTCGTGGATGGCATGCAGCGCGCCGTAGGCCTGTAGGTCGGAGGCAACGAAGATCGCGTCCGGCCTATCGGGACCGCTCACCAGCGTCCTGGCTCCCGCGTGGCCTCCGTCAAGCCCGTAGTTCGTGCGGACCAGCGGTCCGTCGGGGAGACCGTGGACCCGCAGCGCCTCCCGCCAACCCTGTTCTCGCTCTTCGGGTTCGGCAGCGCCGGCGATGAAGGCGATGTCCCGGTGACCGTGCACAACGATGAGGTGTTCGACGACCCGCCGGGCGCCGGCCACGCTGTTCGGTCCGATCGTCCGATGGCCCGGTATGGGGAACGGGCAATCGACGAACAGGATCGGGATGCCCGGATCGTGCAGTTGAGGGATGTCGGATGGCGACATGCTGGTCATGACGACGATCCCATCGACGCTGCGACGGGCCAAACTTTCGATGAGCGCACGCTCGGTGGTCGCGTCGCCGGCCGAATTGGTGTTGAGCAGGGCGATGCCGTGGCGGGTGGCGACCTCGTAGAGGATGTCGTTGTACTCGCCGAAGAACGGGTTCGCGGTGCCCGGATGGATCAGGCCGAGTATGCCCGTCCGGCCACTGACCAACGCGCGGGCGTGGCTGTTGGGCCGGTAGCCGAGCACCGCGATGGCCTCGCGGACCCGATCGGCCGTCGCGGGTGCGACCGGCCGCGGACCGTTGTTGACCACGTAGCTGACGACTGCTGAACTCACACCCGCGTACCGGGCGACGTCCGCCAGGGTCACGTTGCGGGCCGGACGCGCGGGCTTGGTCACTTCGGTCTCCCTTCCCCGGTCGTCGAGCGCCTCGTACTAAAGGCTTAGCGAGCATACAGCATGCGTTTTAGGCAGCTCAGAACCAGGTCTTGCATCGGAAAGTCTAAGCGTATAGATTCCTCGTCGTCGGGAGTGCAACGGGGACGGAAGGTGTTCGATGTCGGTTCAGCCGGGTGGTGTGACGACGGTTCAGGACGGGACGTCCGCCGACTCCGTGGTGCGCGCTCGAGCCGCCGTTCGCGCGGTCATCCCGAATCTGTCCGTGTTCGTGCCCGGACCGGGCACCAGCGTGACCGTTCGTGACCGGCCGGCGTCGGCGGTCGTCGAGCTGACGCTGTCCGCGGCCGACGGGATGCCGGCGCTGCACCTGGAGGTCGATCTCGGCGCGGCGAGCGCCTACTGGCATCCGGGTCACCGAACCGAGCGAGTGCTGACGCCGGACTGGGCCGGGGAGGGCGAGACGAGTCTGGTTCAGTCGGCGCCCGTGGGTGCACTGTACGACGCGGCCGGGCGGGTGCTGCTCGGCTGGGCGGCGGGCGAGCTGATCGCCGAACTGTCGGTCCGCTGCGGTGTCTCGGAGGAGCGCAAGGCGTTCGTGGTCGAGGTGCGGCCCGTTCGCCCACTCGATACGGATCTGGTCGTGATGCTGGATGGATCGGGCGACGGGCTGGCCCCGACGGTGCAGCGGCTGGGGCGGTGGCTGTCGGCGGGTTACGTCGACGAGTCCCTGACTCCGCCGGCGATGGCTCGGGTGCCGGTGTATTCCACCTGGTACAGCTTCACCCAGGACATCGACGCGGAAACGGTCCTCGCGGAGTCCGGCCTGGCCACCGATCTGGGCTGTGCCGCGGTGTTCATCGACGACGGGTGGCAGCGCTTCGGGCACGGCCGCGGCTATCAGGGCTGCGGCGACTGGATTCCGGACGAGTCGAAGTTTGCCGACCTGCCCACGACGGTGAAACAGATCCAGGGCATGGGCGCCGCGGTCGGCCTGTGGATCGCGCCGCTGCTGCTGGGCCGGCAGAGCGAGGCGGTCCGCGAGTTGAGCGGCTTTGCCCCGCAATGGGATCCGTTGCTGGCCTGCCAGGTACTGGACCCTCGGCATCCGGAGGTCCGCGACTACGTCGAGCGGACCTGCCTCCGGTTGGTCACCGACTACGGGGTCGATCTGCTGAAGATCGACTTTCTGGACCGCGCGATGATCTACCAGGACACGACCGGCGAAGGCGATCTGGCCGACATCGGGCAGGCCATGGCCCGGATGCTGCAGGGTGTGCGCCGGCGACTCGCCGCCGCCGGGCGGGATGACGTCGCCTTCGAGTTCCGCCAGCCGTACGTGAGCCCGGCGATCGCCGCGTACGGGGAGATCCTGCGGGCCAACGACTGTCCCGGTGACAGTGTGGTCAACCGGATCTGCACGCTGGATGCCCGGATGTTGTCGGTCGGGCGGGTGGTGCACGCCGATCCGATGATGTGGGGGATCGCCGGCGGCGCCGAGGCAGTGGCGCAGCAACTCTACGGCGGCTGGTTCGCGGTCCCGCAGATCTCGATGCGACTGGCCGAACTGGACCAGGGGCAGACCGATGCGTTGCGCGGGCTGCTCATGCTGTGGCGCAGCCTCGCTGAGGTGACCCTGGACGGCACGCTCGAGGTGCTCGGCGGCGAAAGGGGTTACGACCTCGTGCGGGCGGTGCGATCCGATCTGGACCGCAGCGTCGTCGCCCGGTACAGCCACTGCGTGGTCGATCTCGACAAACGGCCGACGGCGCACACCACGGTGATGAACGCGACGACGGACCATCGGGTCGTGGTGCGGACGAGCCGGCCGATCATCGGCGGGGTGATCCGTTCCGCGGCCGCGGCCGAGGTGGGCACGGTGGGCGAACTCGGCCTCGGGCTTGTCGAGATCGAGGTGCCGGCCTTCGGCAGCGTCACCCTCCTGCGATCGGGGCGCTGACCGGGCCTCCCCGCCGACGGTCGTGACGACATCCATCAGCCGGCCACCTGGTGGTAGCCGGTTTCCAAACAGGTTGAGATGACTGACATTCAGTCACAACGAGTCAAGGAGGACGCGTGTCCAGATCCAGGAAGCTGGCGGCGGGTGCCGTATTGGTGGCCGCCGCGCTGCTCACCGCGGCGTGCGGCGGCGGTGGCGACAGTGGTGGTGCGAGCGGCGGTCAGTCCGCGCAGGCGGGCAGCGGCACCGGCGAGATCAAGGTGTGGGGTCACCAGGGCGAAGCGGGCGAGGTGACCGCCCTGCAACAGGCGGTCGACTCGTTCAACTCGTCCCAGACCGACGTGAAGGTGACGTTGCAGCTGATCCCGTCGAACGATTACACCAAGACGGTCCAGGCCACCAGCGCCGACCAGCTGCCGGATGTGCTGGAGTACGACGGACCATTGATGTCCTCGTTCGTCTACGACGGGAAGTTGGCTCCGGTCGATGGACTGGTGTCCGCGGCGACCGTCAGCAACCAGACCGCGTCGGTCAAGTCGCAGAACACCTACCCGGGCGACAGCAAGCTGTACGGGGTGTCGATGTTCGACTCCGGTCTGGGCGTCTACGGTAACAAGAAGCTGCTCGACGCGGCCGGCGTCAAGTACCCCACCGGGTTGGATGATGCCTGGACGGCGGATGAGTTCCAGGATGCGCTGGTCAAGCTGGCCGCGGTCGACCCGGACGGCAAGGTGCTGGACGTCAAGGAGAACTACGGCGGGGAGTGGCCGACCTACGGGTACCTGCCGATCGTCAACTCGACCGGCAACGTGGTGGTCAAGGACGGCAAGGCCGAGGGCAACCTGAACAGCCCGGCCGCGGTGAAGGCCGTCGAACAGTTCGCCGGCTGGCGGCAGTACGTGGACCCGAACACCGACGACAAGGCGTTTACCGACGGTCGGGTCGCGCTGAGCTGGGTGGGTCACTGGCTGTACAACCCGTACGCGGAGGCGCTCGGGTCCGATCTGGTGGTCATGCCGCTGCCCGACTTCGGCGCCGGCACCAAGACCGGGCAGGGTTCCTGGGCCTGGGGGGTGGGCGCGTCCAGCAAGAACGGCGCGGCCGCCGGCAAGTTCCTGGACTACCTGATGAACGACACCAACGTGGCGGCGATGACGGAGGCGAACGCAGCCCCGCCCGGAACCACCTCGGTGACGGCGGCCTCGGCCCTGTACAAGCCGGGCGGCCCGTTGGAGCTGTTCAGCGAGCAACTGGCCAAGACCTGCGGGACCAACCCGCCGACCGAATCGTGCGTGGCCACCCCGCGGCCGATCACCCCGGCCTACCCGGTGATCAGCCAGCAGTTCTCCCAGGCATTCCTGAACGCCTACATGGGTGCGGACGCCCAGGCCGAGTTCGACAAGGCGGCCAAGGCGATCGACCAGGACTACGAAGACAACAACGGCTACACCAACTGATGCCCCGTGGGTGGCGGGGCCTGAAGAACACCCCGCCACCCATGGTCCGTTTCCCATCTCACGAACTCGAGGAGGTGCGCGTGAGCACCGTTAGCGTTCCACCGGTGGTAGATCCGACCCTGGACGAGCCACCCGCCACCAAACGGCGGGACACCAAGGCAGCGCTGATCATGGTCGCGCCGGCCGTGATCTTGCTGCTGGCCTTCGTGGTCGTCCCGTTGATCGCCGCGGGGTGGCTGTCCCTGCACAATGTCCGGCTCAACTCTGGCCGGCCGGCGACCTGGTTCGGGCTGCAGAACTACACCCGGCTGCTCACCGACCCGGAGTTTTACCGGGGTCTGGCGAACAACTTCATCTTCGCGATCATCGTCGTCCCGGTGCAGACCGGTCTGGCGTTGGGCCTGGCGTTGCTGCTGAACCGACCGCTGCGGGGGATGAGCGCGTTCCGCACGTTCTTCTTCATGCCGGTGGTCTTCCCGATGGCGCTGGTCGCGGTGATCTGGAGGTTGATCTACTCGCGGGACACCCTCGGGATGCTCAACGCGTTCCTGGACTGGATCTCGTTCGGTCACCTCGGGCCCTACGACTGGCTCGGCAACGCGGCCACGGCGATGCTGGCGATCATCATCATGTCCATCTGGCAGGGCGTCGGCTTCCAGATGATCATCCTGCTGGCCGGCCTGCAGGGCATCTCGCCCAGCCTGTACGAGGCGGCCAGCATCGACAAGGCCAACCGATGGCAGCAGTTCCGCAACGTCACCCTGCCCGGGCTGCGCACCACGCTGATCTTCGTGGTCATGGTGACCACGATCTTCTCCTTCCGGCTGTTCGACCAGGTCTGGATCCTGACCCAGGGTGGCCCCAACGACGCCACCACCACCGTCATGTTCCAGGCGGTGACCGCCGCCTTCAGCGAGAACAACGTCGGTAAGGGCGCCGCGATCACCGTCGTCTTCTTCGTCATCGTGCTGCTGATCACCCTGATCCAGCGACGGATCCTGCGGGAGGAGCGTGAGGTGTCATGAATACTCCGACCAAGCCCGCCCCGGGCCTGACGGTCGACGAGCCACAGCCGCGCAAGGGAAAAAGTCCGCTGCGCAAGGCCGGCACCTACCTGGTGATGATCGTGATCACCCTGCTGTTCGTCGCACCGATCCTGTACATGGTGATCGGCAGCTTCAAGCCGTCGGACAAGGTCCTCAACGGGCTGGCCGGATTCATCCCCGAAGACCTGTCGCTGGACAACTACACCGGTGTCTTCGACCGGTTCAACAGCCCCGCGACCGGCTACTTCTACAACTTCTACCTGACCTCCTTCATCGTGTCGGTCGTCGTCGTGCTCGGCGGCCTGGTGGTCAACTCGATGGCCGCCTACGCCCTGGCCCGGCTGCGCTGGCGCGGCCGCAACGGGGTGCTGCTCGCGGTGATCCTGCTGGTCATCGTGCCGTTCGAGGCGATCGCGGTGCCCTTGTTCTACCTGCTCAACGACTACCGCAACACCTACTACGTACAGTTCACCCCCTTTATCGCCCAGGCGTTCTCGGTGTACCTGTTCTACACGTTCTTCGTCGGTCTGCCCAAGCAGCTCGAGGAGGCGGCCCGGGTGGACGGGGCCGGACCGTGGCGGACGTTCTTCTACATCGTGGTGCCGATGTCCAAGCCGGTGTTCGCGTCGGTGACCATCCTGACGTTCCTGTCCTCCTGGGGTGCGTTCCTGTGGCCGGTGATGATGATCGACCAGCCCGCGTTCCGCCCGCTGCCCCTGGAGATCTCGGTGTTCCTGGGCCAACCGCCCACCGATTGGGGTCAGATCTTCGCGTTCGGCGTGATGCTGGTGCTCCCGTTGCTGGTCGTGTTCCTCGTGTTCCAACGCTGGTTCATCCAAAGCGTCGCCTCCTCCGGATTGAAGGGCTGAAAACCGATGGCAAGCATCACCTACCAGAAGATGCGCAAGGTCTACGACGACGGCACCGAGGCCATTCCCGGGATGGACCTGGAGGTCAAGGACGGCGAGTTCATGGTGTTCGTCGGCCCGTCCGGATGCGGCAAGTCGACCGCACTGCGGATGACCGCCGGCCTGGAGGACATCTCCGGCGGTCGGCTGTTGATCGGCGACCAGGTCGTGAACAACAAGTCCCCGCAGGAACGTGACATCGCGATGGTGTTCCAGGACTACGCGTTGTACCCGCACATGACCGTCGGGCAGAACATGGGCTTCGCCCTGAAGATGATGCGGATCCCCAAGGCGGAGATCCGCAAGCGCGTCGAGGAGGCCGCCGACCGCCTCTCGCTGACCGCGCTGCTGGACCGCAAACCCAAGAACCTGTCCGGTGGTCAGCGGCAGCGGGTCGCCATGGGCCGGGCGATCGTCCGCCAACCCCAGGCGTTCCTGATGGACGAGCCGCTGTCCAACCTGGACGCCAAGCTCCGGGTCCAGATGCGAGCCGAGATCGACGCCCTGCAGCACCAACTCGGCGTCACCACGCTGTACGTCACCCACGACCAGACCGAGGCGATGACGATGGGGGATCGGGTCGCGGTCATGAAGAACGGCCGCATCCAGCAGTGCGCCGCGCCGCAGGCACTCTACGACGAACCGGCCAACGTGTTCGTCGCCGGCTTCATCGGCAGCCCCAAGATGAACCTGTTCCATTCGATCCTGCGGCGCGGCACCGACGGCGGCGCGACCCTGCAATTCGGACCGAAGGAGCTGGACATCTCGGCCGACACCCTGGCCAGGTGGCCGGGATTGGTGGACGTCCCGGACGGACCGATCACCGTGGGCCTGCGCCCCGAGTCGTTCCGGTACACCCCGGACGCCGACCCGGAGCAGTCCCTGGACGTGCAGGCGAGCGTCGTGGAGATGCTCGGCAACGAAACCCTCGTGCACTTCGTCGCACCGGTCGAGCAGGCCTCCGACGCCGACGTCCGCGACCGTGCCCAGGCCTCCGACGAGGAGGAGAGCATCCTGGCCGGGGCCGGGAAAACCGTCATGGTCTCCCGACTGGTCCCGCCGGTCCGGCTCAGCGAGGGCGACCCCGTCCGGCTCACCCTGGACACCACCCGGCTCTACCTGTTCGACCAGCAGGGCGACGCCATCCGCTGACCGACCTGTTCACGTCTCCGCCCACCAGCAAGGAATTGACTCATGTTGCGGCTGCCCGACTCCTGGGTATGGGACTTCTGGATCATCCGGGACCAACAGACCTACCACGCGTTCTTCCTTTACGCGTCCCGCGCCCTGCACGATCCGGAACTGCGCCACCGCCGGGCCGCGATCGGACACGCCGTGTCCACCGACCTCGTGCACTGGCAAAGGGTCGCCGACGCCATCGTGCACGGCAGCCCGCCCAGCTTCGACCAGACCGCCACCTGGACCGGATCGGTCGTGCAGGGCCCGGACGGTGGGTGGTACATGTTCTACACCGGCGCCACGGTCACCGACGAAGGCCAACTGCTGCAGCAGATCGGTGTGGCCATCTCGGACGACCTGTTCACCTGGCACAAACATGACCGGAACCCGCTGGTGACGGCCGACCCCCGCTGGTACGAGAAAATCGGCGGGTCTCATCCGTGGCACGACGAACATTGGCGGGATCCTTGGGTCTTCAAAGACCCCGACGGCGACGGCTGGCACATGCTGCTCACCGCCCGCGCCGGCGCCGGCCCCATGGGCGACCGGGGAGTCATCGGACACGCCCGATCGCAGGACCTGATCACCTGGACCGTCCAGCCACCACTGACAGCCCCGGGCAACGGGTTCGGACACCTGGAGGTGCCCCAGGTGCAGACGGTCGACGGTCGGCCCGTCCTGATCTTCAGCTGCGACCCCGGACACCTCGCCCCCGGCAGGGCGGAATTCGTTGTCACCGGGGGCATCTGGGCGGTACCGATCACCGAGCTGATCGGGCCCTACGACCTCGGGCCGGCCCAATTGATCTCCGACGGAGGTCTGTACGTCGGCAAGCCCGTCCAGGACCCACAGGACAACTGGGTGCTGCTGGCCTTCGCCGAAAGGGACGGACACGGCGACTTCGGCGGTTATATCGTCGACCCCCTGCCCGTGTACTGGGACGGCGACTTCCTCCGGGTCGCCGATCCGCCGCAACCCGGCGCCGGCTCTGCGGCCGACCTCTAGATTGCCATGCGGGGGGGCTATTTCGACGTGGTCACGGCCGCCAGGACCGCGTCGGTCGCGGCCACGGGTGCGACTGAGGTGAGCACCAACTGCGCGCGGCTCAGGTTGTCGCACCGGTACCGGCGGCGGGGGTGCTTGGCGGTGAGGGCCCGATCGACGGCGGCGACCACCTTCTCCGGGCTGCCCGCGAGCTTTTGTATGCGAACCAGGAGTTTTCGATTGCCGAGCAGGTGTGATCGGTACAGTTCGCGGTGCGCCGGAGCGAGTTGCTCGGTCATTCGGTCTAGTCGTCGAGGGCGTTGGCCCACATGTCGGTGCGGATGGGTCCGGGTTCGATGAGTGACACCGGGATTCGCCACGGGCGCAGTTCCACGCGAAGGGCGTCGGCGAGTGACTCGAGGGCGTACTTCGACGCGCTATAGGCGCCGGTGCCCGGCAGAGTGACCAACCCGCTGACCGACGACATGAACACCACCCGTCCGCGAGCTGCCCGAAGGTGGGGGAGAACGGCTTGGACGACACCGATCTGGGACGTCACGTTGACCTCCAGCTGGCGAGCCAGATTATCGAGCGACAAGCCCTCCACCGGGCCCTGCACGATGATGCCGGCGTTGTTCACCACGCCGTCGAGGGCCGGCGGGAGCTGCTCGGACAGGCGCGCAATGGCAGATCGATTCGTGAGGTCCAACTGGATGGGATGCACGTGCGGCAGCCGGCCCAGATCTTTCCGATCGGCGGCTGACCGAGCGGTGGCATAGACGTCCCAGCCTCCGTTGCTCAGGTGTCGGGTGATCGCCCAGCCGATGCCGCGCCCGGCTCCGGTCACCAATACAGTCGGCATGTCGTTGCTCCGCGTTCTCGTGGCGTCGGGTTGGCCGGCCGGGTCAGCCGGCGAGGAAGGTCAGGACCTCGGGCACGAATTCCTGGTGATGCTGGAAGACGCCGCCGTGGCCCGAACGGGGGTAGAAGATCAGCGTGGCGTCGGGGAGTCGACTGGCCATGTCGGCGGAGTGCCCACTGGCGACCATCAGATCGTGGTCGCCGTTGGCGACCAGGACGGGCGCCTTGATGGCCGAGAGGTCGTCGGGGGCGTGCAGCCCGCCGGATGTGATGGCCCGCAGTTGGGCAAGGCCTGCTTGCCGGGAGATCGGGCGGTCGAGGTCTCGGGTGCGTTCGGCGAGGCGGGCGAAGTAGGCACTGGCGGCCAGTTTTCCTTCCTCGGTGCGGGGGAAGAACAGGAAATGCCGAGGGTCCTTGCGGGTCGCGATGGCCTTCGCATACGCACCGCCCACGATGAACGGCATTTTCCAGATGCCGCCGCCGCCCCGCGGTCCGGTACCGGCGAGCACCATCCGGCGGACCAGGTCGGGCGCCTGAAGGGCGACCAGCTGCGCGACCGCGCCACCGAGCGAGAAACCGAAGAGGTCGACCTGCTGGTAGCCGAGCGCCCTGATGAACGCGATGGCATCCGCCGCCATGTCCTCGAGGCGGTGGGGGACCTTGGAGCCACTCCCACCCACGCCGCGGTTGTCGAACGCGATCACGCGGTGCTGCGCCGCGATGCCGTCGATGACCCGTGGGTCCCAATCGTCCAGGACGGCGGTGAAATGGTGCAGGAAGATCACCGGTACGCCGGAGGATTTGCCCAGCTCTCGGTAGGCGAACGGCGTTCCGTCGATCACGAGGGCCTTGGTCGGGGTGTCTCGCCAGGCCTGCACAGCAACGTCGTTCGTCCTCATGGCAACTTCCTTCGTCGTGGTGGACCAGGTGGGGGATGCAAGTCCGACCCGGATTGCAGTACGATCATACGAGTATGAACGTAATGCTATGCTGGCGCAAGTACCACACGGAAGGAGCTCGGTCCGATGGCCAGATACAGGCCGGAACACAAGGACGAAACGAGACGCCGGTTGATCGAAACCTCCGGCCGTCGATTCAAGCGCGACGGCTTCGACGGCGCGGGCATCTCCACGCTGGTGGCCGATGCCGGACTGACCAACGGCGCCTTTTACGGGCACTTCACCTCCAAGGATGACCTCATCGCCACCGTGGTCGGCGACCAGCTCGCTGCGCAGCTCGCGCAGGTCGAAGCGTTGCCGCACGGCCTCGACTCGGTGGAAGCCTTCGTGCGCGAATACCTTTCGCCGGAGCACCGCGACGATCCCGGCGGTGGTTGCCCGTCCGCTGCCTTGCTCGACGAGATCACCCGCCAGGACCGGGCCACCCGGCAGGCCTACACGGAAGGCATCCGGGCCCTCGTCGACGCGATCGCGCTGCACCTGGGCGCCGGCGGCTCCGCGGGCGCCCGGGACCGCGCGATCGGGCTCCTGACCATCCTGGTCTCTTCGCTTCAGTTTGCCCGGGCCGTCACCGATCCGGAGCTCTCGGATCAGATCCTCCGATCGGCGTACGGCAACGCGATGCGCATGGCCGAGCCGTCGAACCCGCCGTCCGGAACACCCACCCGGGAGATCGAATGAAAGCCTTCACCGTCAGCCGCTACGGTCCCGACTCGCTCCGGTTGACGGACATGCCGGCCCCTTCCGTCGGAGCCCGTGACGTGCTGGTCGACGTCCGCGCGGCCAGCATCAACCCGCTCGACAAGATGGTGCGCAACGGAGAGTTCAAGCAGCTCCTGAAGTACAAGCGCCCCTTCGTGCTTGGCCATGACGTCGCCGGCATCGTCACCCGGATCGGTTCGGACGTCGTCGACTTCAAGGTTGGTGATGAGGTGTATTCACGGCCGCGCGACCTG
>Ga0247820_10001486_pt1 | contig 13239 bp, 11 predicted proteins | sample 13C_Glucose_Day1_2_FD_192480 | JGI IMG/M metagenome (GOLD analysis project Ga0247820, IMG submission 192480) | Soil microbial communities from agricultural site in Penn Yan, New York, United States - 13C_Glucose_Day14 | ecosystem: Environmental > Terrestrial > Soil > Agricultural land | place...
CATCCGGCGCTGCGCCCGACCATGCCGAGCCAGCGCCTGCGGCGCACCAGCAGCCCCAGAAGAGCATCGACGAGCTGCTGGCAGAGCTGGACGCCCTGATCGGACTGCAGCGGGTCAAGCGCGAGATCCATCGGCAGGTCGCCGTGCTCCACGTCGAGAAGCTGCGGGGCGACGCCGGTCTGAAGACCCCGACCATGACCCGACACCTTGTCTTCACCGGCAACCCGGGCACGGGCAAGACCACCGTCGCCCGCCTGGTCAGCGGCATCTACCAGGCTCTGGGCCTGCTCTCGCGGGGCCACCTGGTCGAAGTCGACCGCTCAGAGCTCGTTGCCGGGTACCTGGGCCAGACCGCGACCAAGACGGCCGATGTCGTGGCCTCGGCCGCGGGCGGGGTGCTGTTCATCGACGAGGCCTACAGCCTGACGGGGAGCCCCGGCTCCCAGGGTGACCAGTTCGGCCAGGAGGCCGTCGACACCCTGGTCAAGGAGATGGAGGACCGGCGCGACGACCTCGTGGTCATCGTGGCCGGCTACCCCGCGCCGATGGAGGCTTTCATCGCCGCCAATCCCGGGCTTGCCAGCCGGTTCCGGACCATCATCGAGTTCGAGGACTACACCGACGACGAGCTGGTCGCGATCCTGACGAAGCTGGCCCAGGGTGCGGACTACGAGCTGCTGCCCGAGGCAGTCGAGCGGTTCCGCGAGGTGCTCGGCCGCACACCCCGAGGGAGCAGCTTCGGCAACGGCAGGTTCGCCCGCAACGCCCTCGAGGCCGCCATCGGCCACCACGCGTGGCGGCTGCGCGCGGTCGACGCGCCGACCATCGACCAGCTTCGCCGGCTGGTGGCCACGGACTTCGACGAGGAGCCGCTGGAGGAGGGAGCCGAAGTCCCGGCGCCGGCGTCTCATGGGCTACTGGCACCCGCGGCCCCGGACACCCGTGAACGCGCCCCTCACACCGGAGGCACCTCGTGACCACCCCCACGCCGTCGGCGACCACCGGCCGGGTGCCTCCCACGGCACCGGCGCCCCCGTCGCCCGGGCAGCAGACCGGCATACCGGCCACACCCGCGTCGGGCCGTGGGGACGCGAACGCGCAGCCCCCGTCGGCGACGTCCAACCAGGGCGTCCCGGGCCGGCTCGGCGCCGTCAGGGCCTCGCTGCGTGCCAGCCTCGCCGGTACCCCGGGGCGGCTGCGCGGACTGGCCGCCCTCACGGTCCTGGCAACGCTGCTGTTCGGACTCGCCGCAGGCCAGGCCTTCCGGGCTGCGGACGGTGCGATTGTGCGCGCCGCGGCGAACTCGGACCAGCTCGTGCGTATGCAGGCCATCCAGACCCACGTGGTCCAAGCCGATGCCGACGCCACCAACGCGTTCCTCGTGGGAGGCCTGGAGCCGCCCGCGCAGCGTGCGGACTACACCGCGGCCATCACCGCGGCTTCGCAGCTCATCGCGGAGGCCGCTCAACACCAGCCCGCGGATGGTCCCGCTCTCGGCGCCCTGAACCAGGAGCTGGTCGCGTACGCCTCCGAGATCGAGCAGGCCCGCGCGAACAACCGGCAGGCGCTCCCCGTCGGTGCGCAGTACCTCAAGGACGCAAGCGCCAACCTGCGCTCGGACGCCCTGCCACTGCTCAAGAACCTCGTTGACGCCAACAACCAGCGCGTCGCCGAGGAGTTCGACAATGCCGGGCGGGCGTCGCTGTGGCTCGTGGTCGCCGGCCTGCTCACGCTGCTGGTGCTGGTGCTCGGACTCGTGTGGCTGGCCCGTCGGACCCGGCGCTACGTCAATGTCCCCCTGGCAGCGGCAGCCCTGGTCGTGCTGGTGACACTGGTCCTCGGCGCGCTGGGGCTGACGCGGGTGTCGAGCAGGGTCGACACAGCCCGCGACGGTGTCTACGCCGCCACGCTGTCGACCGCCCAGGCCCGCATCGCGGCCTTCGACGCCAAGTCCAACGAGAGCCTCACCCTCATTGCCCGCGGGTCGGGCAGCGCGTTCGAGAAGGCGTGGCAGGCGTCGAGCGCCGCGGTCACGGCCGAGCTCAGCGAGCTCGGCCAGAATCCGGCATCCTCGGGCCTGGCCCCACTCCCGTGGTCCGACTACACCTCGGTCCACAAGCAGATCCGGACCCTCGACGACTCCGGCGACTGGGAGGGCGCGGTCGAGCTGGCCACGGGCACGGGGCACGGCACGAGCAACGCCGCGTTTGGCAGCTTCAACACGAGCTCGCGCGAGCAGCTGGCCGGCTTGAGCGACCAGACGGCGCAGCAGCTCGACCAGGCCCGCCGCTGGCTGCCGCTGGGCGGCGCGCTGGGCGTGCTGGCGGGCGTGCTCGCCGCGCTCTGCGCCTGGTGGGGCGTCTCGCTGCGACTGGAGGAGTACCGGTGAGCCGCCGCCGACCGCGCACCCGCGCGGTGCTCGCCGTGCTGGCTGCGAGCCTGCTTGCCGCGGCGTGTTCGACGGCGGGTGTCTACGAGTCGACACCGCTTCCCACCCACCGTTCGGCTCCGGCCCCGTCCACCACCGCTTCCGCCCCCTCGCCCGCGCCGTCCGGCTCGGACGTGGTCTCGGCGAACTGCCTGCAGTCCTACGCGCCGCCGGCCACGCTCCCGGCACCGGGTCACATGCCGTCGGGCAGCTACATGAGCACCATCGCGCGCCGCGGCCGGCTCATCGCGGGCGTCTCGGCCGACACGCTGCTGCTCGGCTCGCGCAACCCGGTCTCGGGCCGCATCGAGGGTTTCGACATCGACATGCTCCATGCGGTCTCGCAGGCCCTGTTCAACGACCCCAACAGAATCGAGATCCGCGTCATCACCGCAGCCCAGCGCCTGCCCGTCCTCAAGGACGGCAGCGTCGACATCGTCGCGCGCAACATGACGATCACGTGCGCCCGGTGGAAGGAGATCGCGTTCTCCAGCGAGTACTACCGCTCGGGCCAGAAGGTCATGGTCCAGCTGGGGGAGAAGACCAAGAGCGGCGCGAAGATCACGGGCATCCAGGACCTGGTCGGAAAGAAGGTCTGCGCTCCGAACGGTTCGACGAGTATGGACAAGCTGCGGACCTTCAAGGGTCTGGAGCCGGTGGGGGCGGACACGCACACCGGGTGCCTGGTCCTGTTCCAGCAGGGCAAGGTGGATGCCATCACCGGCGACGACACCGTGCTTGCCGGCCTGGCCGCACAGGACCCGTATGCCGAGGTCGTGCAGGGGCCAGCGTTCACTGCCGAGCCGTACGGCCTCGGGATCAACCAGACCCACATCGACTTCGTGGAGTTCGTCAACGGCGTCCTTGCCACCATGCGTGCCAACGGCCAGTGGACCAAGAGCTACAACACCTGGCTCGCCGACGCCCTGGGCAAGGCGCCCAGTCCTCCGGTTGCCGTCTACGGGCGGACCCCGTGATCGCCGCGATGGCCAGCGCCACGGCACCAGCCGCGCCCGGTCGGCTCGGCCAGCCCCTCGTGGCCCTGGAAGCCCTGCGCTACCTGGAGGCCCTGGGCGCGTGGCGCGACCAGCGCAAGGCCGAGCTCGACCTGCTTGACCAGGCGGCCCTCGAGGCCCCGGACCAGACGGCCTTCACCGGGGACATGCTGCTCTCCATGGCGTTGTGGAAGGCAGTCGCGGACCGCCACGACCTGCTCCTTGCGACCTGGGACTCCGGCCGGGTCGGGCAGACCGAGCTGGAGCGGCTGGCCACCCTCGTCTGGGGACGGCTGGACGCCGCCATGGTCTCGCGCCCCACGGCGTCCACCGCTGCGACGCCTGCTGGCTCACCCGCGGCGGCGGGGGCGCTCGCCGTCTCTCTTCCCGAGGCCTGTCGGCTCTCCGACGCGCTCGCCGCCTCTCTGCGGGCCCGGCTGGGCATCGACCCGTCCCAGGCCGACATCCAGGCACGGGTCCGCACGCTGCGCGCGTCCGTGGAACGCGTCCGCGACCTCGTCGCCCGCGAGCCGGCGCAGGCGCACGCCGCGGCCTCGTCGATGCTGGCCAGGCTGGACGCCCGCGTCGCCGACGTCCTGTCCAGGGTGCAGCGGGGCGCCGACGTCGGCGGTCTGCTGGGCCCGCTGGAGCATGACGCCGCCCGCGCCGAGCGCGACCTCATCGTCGGCGCCTCCAACCGCCGCGCGGACGCCCACGACGCGGCCCGGGCCAAGGCTCTGCGTGCCGAGCTCGAGGCGCGGGGCGCGGCCCTTCGTGACCTTGCGGCGCGGTGCGTGGCGCAGGTCGCTCCCGCTCCGCGCCTGGCTGTGCCGGACGTCTCGGCGCTCGGACCCGTGCCCACGGACCCCGCTGCGGTGGATGCCTACCTGGTGCGGCTGGACGCGGTCGGGCGGGCCCTGACCGTGGCCCAGGGGGCCTACGCCTCGGCGTTGTCCGAGCGCGACGAGCTGAGGGGGCGGTTGGGCGCGTATGCCGCCAAGGCGGCCTCCCTCCGCGCCGCATCCGGGTCGGAGCTCGATGCCGCAGGAGACCTGGAAGAGCTCGAGCGGCGAGGCGTCGACACGCTCGACCGAGAGCCGGTGGACCTCGACCGCGCGCGGGCTCTCGTCGCGGCATACCAGGCGTATCTGGGCAGCGCCCAGGCGCAGGTCGAGCGCCGAGGCAACGCGAACCGGGGAGGGAAACCATGAGTACGACCGCCTGCACCCAGCCCGGCTGCACGGGTGCGATTGTCGACGGGTACTGCGACGTGTGCGGTGCGCCCGCCCCTTCGGCGGACGGGTCCGGAGCCGGCTCGTCCATGGGTGCGACGGCCGGAAAGTGCACTCAGCCCGGCTGCTCCGGCACGGTGGTCGACGGGTACTGCGACGTCTGCGGGTCTCCTGCGGCGCAGGCCGCGCCGTCGGGGAGCGCCTCTGTCGCAACGGCGGGCGTCGCCCAGACTCCGTCGACCGTGTCGCGCGCCTCGAACCGGCTCGCCTCGACGGCCCTCGGCTCCGCACGAGCGGGTCAAGGTGGCAGCAAGGTCACGCGCCGGCTCGGCACGTCGTCGACGCGTCTTCGCGGCGCTCGACTCGGTGCGGGAATGACGTCGATCCCCCCAGTCCCGGCCGTGGACGCCTCGAAGGCGGTCATGAAGAACCCGATGGTGCCGGAGGACCGACGGACGTGCCCGTCCTGCGGGTCGCCTGTCGGGCGCTCCCGGGACGGCCAGCCCGGGCGGACCGAGGGCTTCTGTCCGGTCTGTCGCAACCCCTTCTCCTTCACGCCCAAGCTCAAGGAGGGCGATGTGGTCGGCGGCCAGTACGTGGTCGCCGGGGCCATCGCCCACGGAGGTCTCGGCTGGATCTACGCGGCGCGCGACCGGAACGTCTCGGATCGCTGGGTCGTGCTGAAGGGCCTGCTGAACTCCGGCGATCCCGACGCGCAGGCCGCGGCCATTGCCGAACGGCGGTTCCTGGCCCAGGTCGAGCACCCGCTCATCGTCGAGATCTACAACTTCGTGGCGCACGAGGGCGCCGGCTACATCGTCATGGAGTACGTCGGCGGCACGTCGCTCAAACAGCTGCTCAAGGAGCGGATGCGGGCGGCGGGTGGCACCTACAACCCGCTCCCGGTGGACCAGGCGATCGCCTTCATCATCGAGATCCTCCCCGCCTTCCAGTACCTCCACGACCTCAACCTCGTGTTCTGCGACTTCAAGCCGGACAACCTCATCCAGGTGGGAGATGCCGTCAAGCTGATCGACCTGGGCGGGGTGCGCCGCCTCGACGACCTCGACTCCGTGATCTACGGGACGACCGGGTACCAGGCCCCGGAGGTGCCCCACGTCGGGCCCTCGGTGGCGTCTGACATCTACACCATCGGGCGGACCCTGACCGTCCTCGCGATGGAGTTCCGCGGATACCAGAGCACTTACGTCAGCTCGCTCCCGCCGATCGACGAGACGCCGCTGTTCCAGAAGCACGACTCGCTGTACCGGCTGCTGCTCAAGGCGTGCGCCCCCGACCCGGCCGATCGCTTCGTGTCCGCGGACGAGCTGCGCGTGCAGCTCCTCGGCGTGCTCCGCGAGGTGGTGGCCCTCGAGCGCGGGGGAGCGGCCGAGCACTCGACCTCCTCCCTGCTCTTTGACGTGCCGATGGTCTCGGATGACTCCCTGGACTGGCAGGACCTCCCGACGCTGCGCGCCGATGACAGCGATCCGCAGATGCCGTGGCTGCGGACGGTGAGCATCGACGACCCCGTCCAGCGAATGGCCGCCCTCGAGAGTGCCCCCTCGAAGAGCCCGGAGGTGCTGCTCGCCCAGGCTCGAGCCGCGCTGGAGGCCGGCAGCTACGAGCGGGTCGACCAGGCGGTGCATGCGCTGCTCGTCGACGACCCATGGGACTGGCGCGCCGTCTGGATGTCCGGGCTCGTCGCCCTCGCCCGGGAGAGGACAGCCGATGCGCAGAGCGCGTTCAACGCGGCCTACGGCCAGGTGCCGGGCGAGCTCGCGCCCAAGCTGGCTCTCGCCGTCGCCTGCGAGGCGGGCGGCGAGGCCGATGTTGCCGAGTCCCTCTACATGGTGTGCGCGCGCACCGACGCCAACTACATCGCGCCAGCAGCCTTCGGACTGGCCCGGATCCGCGCCGGCCGCGGGGACATCGCGGGTGCGGTCAGCGCCCTGGACCTGGTGCCGGCAACCAGCCGGGCCTTCACGCAGGCGCGGCGTCGCCGGGCTGGCCTCCTCGCCGAGTCCGGTGGCGGCTTGACCTCGCTGGCAGCCGCGCTGGAGAGCATCGACAACCTCACCATCGACCCCGTCGACCGGTCGCGGTTCCGCGTCGACGTGCTCCACTCGGCGCTCGAGCTCGTGGAGTCGCACGGTGCCGACACGACGGTCTGGATCGGTGGCCGTCCGGCGGCGGAGCCCGCGCTGCGCGACGGACTGGAGGCGGCATACCGGGACCTGGCCGGGTACGCCACCAACCGGGAGGAACGGGTCCACCTCGTCGACCAGGCCAACATGGTCCGCCGCTGGACGCTGCGATGACGGAACCGGGCGTGGGCGGGGTCGTGGGGCAGGTCGAGCCATCCGTGGGTGACCGGTCCCAGGGCGATGGCGAGCGCCTGTCCTGCCCGTCCTGCTCTGGACCCGTCACCGCGGGCGATCGGTTCTGTGAGGCCTGTGGTGCCGAGCTCGCCCCATCGCCTTCGTCGGCCGAGGCGCCTGCGGACGAGGCGTCGGCGCCTGCGGACAAGCCTTGGGGAGCACGGTCCTGCGGTGAGTGCGGCGGTGACGTCGCGGACGACGGCTACTGCACCCAGTGCGGGGCCCGCGCAGCCAGCCCGCGCGACCACTTCACCGAACAGCCCGCGCCGTGGGTCGCTGCCGTGTGCGATCGCGGCGTCCGCCACACGCGAAACGAGGACGCGGTCGCCCTGCATGCTGGGCGCGAGCCCGGGAGCCATGCCGTCCTGGTGGTCTGCGACGGAGTGTCGTCCTCGACGGACTCCGATGTGGCCAGCCTGGCGGCGGCTCGCGCCGCCCGCGACGTGCTGGCCGTCTCCGATCCCCAGGGGCAGGGCACGGCCGCCACCCGTGTTGCGGCGACCGCGAAGGCACTCGAGTCGGCCGCCGACGCGGCCAACGAGGCCGTTGTCGCCCACACCTCAGCAGGCCCCAACCCCGCGTCGTGCACCTTCGTGGCCGCGGTGGTCGACGAGTCGCTCCTCGTCGTGGGCTGGGTGGGTGACAGCCGGGCCTACTGGCTCTCGGATGTGGGGGAGCCCCAGCTGCTGACCATCGACGACTCGTTTGCCGCGGAGCAGATCGCCGACGGGGTGCCCCGCGCCGACGCCGAGCGCGGACCCCAGGCCCACGCGATCACCCGGTGGCTGGGCATCGACGCCCCCGACCACACCCCGCGAACAGCCTCGCTCGACCTCTCCGGCCCGGGATGGGTCTTGGTGTGCTCCGACGGGCTGTGGAACTACTGCTCGGAGCCGCGCGACGTGGCCACGCTGGTCGAGGAGACGAGCCGCGGCTCGGGCTCCGACCCCCTGCAGCTGGCCGGGGCCCTCGTCGACTGGGCCAACGCCCAAGGGGGAAAGGACAACATCACGGTGGCCCTGGCCCGGGTCGGCGCACCGGTCCGGACCGCCACCGCACAGCCCACCGCCGCATCGGGCCTTGAGCCCGCGGCATACAGAGAGGAAGTCCCGCCAGATGGCAACGTTCTCAGCTGACGTCTACCAGAACGAGTTCCTGCCCGACGGGGGGACCGACGTTCATGCCATCGTCACCGTCAGCTGCGCTGGCGCAGGCGCCGCGGGGCAGTCGGAGTCGGGGGATGCCGCGGAGATCGTCATCGTCGACACCTCCGGATCGATGGGCGAGGACAAGATCAGGGCTGTGCAGCAGGCGGCCGCCGCAGCCCTGGACCAGGTGCTCGACGGGGTGTGGTGTGCGGTCATCGCAGGCAACCACCAGGCACGGCTGGCCTTTCCCGTCGGCTCGGAGCTCGCCATGGTGAGGATGGACGAACGCGCCCGGGCCGAGGCCAAGGCCGCGGTGGCCACGTTCTGGGCGGATGGCGGTACCGCCATGGGCACCTGGCTGACGCTGGCCACCAGCGTCTTCGCCTCGGTACCCGGGCTCGCCCAGAAGCACGCGATCCTGCTGACGGACGGGATCAACCAGCACGAGACCCCGGAGCAGCTCAGCGCCGCGATCGAGAATGCCCGCGGCCAGTTCCAGTGCGACTGTCGGGGAGTGGGCGCCGACTGGCAGGTGGCGGAGGTCCGCAGGATCGCCACCGCCCTGCTCGGCAGCGTCGACCTGATCGCGCGGCCGGAGGAGATGGCCGCCGACTTCGAGGGAATCATCCGGCAGTCGATGAGCCGCGGCGTCGCTGAGGCGTCTCTCCGGGTGTGGGCCCCGCAGGGTGCCCAGGTGCTGTTCGTCCGGCAGGTCTCCCCGACGGTCGAGGACCTCACACCACGACGGCAGGAGGTCAACGCGCTGACCGGGGCCTACCCCACAGGCTCCTGGGGCGATGAGTCTCGTGACTACCACGTCGCGGTGCGCCTGCCGGCCAAGGCGGTCGGCCAGGAGCAGCTCGCATCCCGGGTGCAGGTCGCGGTGAACGACACCGTGGTCGCGCAGGGCCTCGTCAAGGCCATGTGGTCCAACGACGACACCCTCACGACACGCATCGACCCAGCCGTCGCGCACTACACCGGTCAGGCGGAGCTGGCCGAGGCCATCCAGGACGGCCTGGCCGCGAAGGCCGCGGGGGACACCGACACGGCCACGGTCAAGCTGGGCCGCGCCGTGCAGCTGGCCGCGGAGACGGGCAACGACGAGGCCACCACCAGGCTCAGGAAGATCGTGGAGATCGAGGACGCGGGGACCGGCACAGTCCGCCTGCGACGCAGTGTCAGCAAGCTCGACGAGATGGCGCTCGACACCGCGTCCACCAAGACCACGCGGGTGAAGAAGTGACCGCCCGCGCGACATCGGCCCACACTGACGCGAGGGTGAGCCCATGAGCACGCTGACCTGCCCCAACGGCCACGAGTCCGCCTCGAGCGACTACTGCGACGTCTGCGGGGCCCCCATCCCTGTCGGGGCCGAGGCGCCAGCCGCTGCCGCCCCTTCCTCCGCCTCGGCGGCCCCTGCCGCACCCGCCGCACCCGCCGCACCCGCCGCACCCGCCGCCGGAGCCTCCGCCCCCGCAGCGCAGGCGCCCGAGAAGCAGGCCAGCGCGCCGGCACCTCTGGCGTGCCCCAACTGCGGTTCGGACCATGACGCCGCGGCGCTGTTCTGTGAGGCCTGCGGCTACGACTTCACCACGGGCACCATGCCGCGTCCGCCCGACGCGCCGACAGGCTCAGCGCTGGACCTGGACGCCGCCGGTGAAGGATCCCCGGCGCCGGTGGCTCCGGCCATTGCCGTCGAGTGGGTAGCCGAGGTCTGGGTGGACCCTGACTGGTACGAGTCGCAGGAGAGCGAAGACCCCTGTCCCTCCCCGGGGCTGCCGGTGGTCATCCCGCTGGCCGCGAAGAGCGTGCTCATCGGGCGGCCGTCCACCAGCCGGAACATCCACCCGGACATCGACTGCACCGGCGACTCCGGGGTGAGCCGCCGCCACGCACAGCTGAACACCGATGGTCAGAGGTGGTGGGTCGAGGACCTGCAGTCCTCCAACGGCACGTACGTCGGCCCTGCGAGCGGGCCCCTGCCCACCGAGCCCGTACCCCCGGGGCAGCGGCGTGAGGTCTCCGAGGATGACCGAATCTACGTGGGCGCCTGGACCCGCCTGGTCGTGCGCCGCGCAACCCCCGAGGAGCGCGCGCAGTGACTCGCCGCGGGGCCAGCCGGGAAGAGTCCTAGTCCAGCGACTCCACGCGGTACTCCCCGGAATCCTCGACGACCAGGACCCCTTCGCCCTTGCCGAGCGCCGGGACAACCTCACCCGTCAGTCCGAGCACGGCCGCTTCGTTGGTGGGGCTGTGCCCGACCACGAGCGCCCGGCCGCCCTGGGGCAGCATGTCCACAACGTGTCGCAGGGCTGAGGCGAGCAGACCAGACTCCTTCTCCACGAGGTCCGGGTCGACCGCACGCATGGCCTCGACATCGGCCCCCTTGCCGGCTGCCCTGGCCGCCTCGCGCCACCTGTCCTCGACGGAGGAGCGCAGTCCTGGCGCCTCCGTGATGGGCAGGTGGCCGTCGCCGGCGGCTCGACGCAGGATCTCCAGCATCTGGGTGCAGCGTGCCGCTCCGGTGGAGACGAACGCCGCGTAGGGCGGGTGGAGCCGAGCCCCGATCGCCTCGGCGTCACGGACCCCCTCCGGTGTGAGGCGGTCCCCGTCGTTGTCCGTATGCCGGCGCAGCTCGAGGTAGCGCATGGGCCCAGTCTGAACGACGCCGCGTGTTCTGGGGGCGTGAGACTGCGTCTCGCCTCATTGGTGCAGCCGCAGGTCGGTAGAGAGTGGCCAGGTCGAGGTGGCGGTGGCTGATTCAGGGGAAGCCATGGTGGCGGCTGCCGGAACCGGCTTGCCGAACATGTCACACACAGCCTGCATGACGAGCGCGTCGAACTTCTGGGCGATGGCGTCGTTGGGCTCCGTGGACAGCAGAAGCACCGTGCTGCGCGTGCCCGCACGGTTGTGGTACGCGATGGTGACGTAGCCGGGGATACCCCCGGTGTGACCCCAGATCGTGCCGCAGGGTGTGTCGATGGTGAGGATGCCCAGTCCGTACCCCGCGCCGGGGAAGGGGCTGACCGTGGTGGTCATCTCGCGGAGCAGAGCGCGAGGCAGCAGTCGGCCGGAGAGCAGTGCCTGGTAGAAGGTGGCGAGATCTGCCGTGTTGGACACCAACGCCCCAGCGGCCCAGGCCCAGGTCGGGGTCCAGCGGGAGGTGTCGGTGTAGCCGCTACCGAAGATGCCAGGGGGTGCGTAGCCGTGAGCGTACGACCCCCGGAAGGGCGCGCTGTTCGCGAAGTAGGTGTTCCTCAGGTGCAACGGCCGGGTCACACGCCGCTGCACCAGCTCTGATATCGACTGGCCGGAGGCCTTCTGGAGCACCAGGCCGAGCAGGATGTAGCCGGTGTTGCTGTAGGACCAGCTCGTCCCCGGTGGGAACACCGGGGGGTTCGAGACGCCGAAGTCGATCAGCTCGCGTGGGCTCCAACGACGGTAGGGGTCCGCCAGAGCGGCTGCGAAGAAGTCGGGGTCGTCGGTGTAGTTGAAGATCCCGCTGGTGTGGTTGAGGAGCATCCGGAGGGTGATCGCGGAACCACCGGGCACCAGCCCTGGCAGCCAGCTCTCGATGGTGTCATCGAAAGCCAGCTTGCCCTCACGCTTGAGCTGGAGTGCGATGACGGACATCAGGGTCTTCGTGATGCTGCCGACCCGGGCCTGGTCCCCGGTGCGAAGCGGACGTTCCGGGCTCAGACGGGCACGTCCGACAGCGAGGCGCGTGACGTCGTCGCCCTGGTCGACCAGGGCGTTCACGCCGGTGGCTCCCGCGTCGACAACGGCCTGCATGGCCGCACGCAGAGCCGCCGTCGACGCGTCCCGGTCCGTACTGGCGGCGACGCCTGATGTCGAGGCCACGCTGGGGGCAGGGGGCAACGCGGCGGCGGGTGAGGAGGGGGCGAGCATGGTGATGGCAACGACACTGACTGTTGCCAACGCAGCGACGCGGCGGGCTATGGCTGTCATTGGGGCCTCGTTCTTGGTTGGGCCAAGGCCGCCCCCAGTTCCTGCTTCACACTGTCCTCCGGCGCGCTGTCTCGCGCTAGACCGGAGTCCTCAAGTGGTCTGTGCCTCCGAGCGGGGTCTCGAGTGAGGTGTACCTCGGGTCAGCTACCGACGGGGATGCGGTCGGCGAACTGGTCGACCTTCTCCTGCCAGCCGTCCTCGAGGGGCCCCTTCATCCCGGTCACGTAGACGCAGTCCTCAGCCACGTTCACCATGCCATGGGCCGTCAGGAGCTCGTCCATGATGGGGCGAACGTGCTGCCACCGCGCGATCTCCTCCTCGGTCGGCAGCTGGCCGGTCTTCTTGTCGGGGCGAGGTGCGCCCTCGGTGGTGAGGACGGCGTAGCGGGTGCCAGCCGGCAGGTTGAGCTTCTTGAGGAAGCGGCGCATGTTGCCCCGGGGCTTGCCCATGCGGCCGGGACTGCTGAAGACGTACAGGTCTGCTTGAGCCACTTGATGGGGGTCGACGTCGCGGATGTGGTGCACGTTGACGTCCACGCCACGCTGGGCCATGTGGGTGCGGAACTCCTCGGCCACCTGGGCGCCGTTGCCGTATTTGGAGTCGTGCAGGTATTCGATGTGCATGTCAGTTCCTTCCTCGGTGTGACCGTTGGGCGCCGCCGTCGAGTGGGGACTGCGTGCCACGGCTGGCGGCGAGCCGACGGGTGTCTGGCGGTGCCGGCGGGGCCGCCGCTGGAGACGAAGGCGAAGGTGGAGGCGCCGCCTGCCAGCACGACGGCGACCGTCAGCAGGGAGTAGATCCGGAAGTGCCTGCCCAGGGCCGCAGCCCCGAACCCCAGGATCGAGAGCATGAGAACGGTGTCCAAGGTGAGCTCACTGATGGTCTGGGAGAAAGAGCTGTACCCCGGCCACAGCCACGCCGCCGACACTTGGCTGACGATGGGCCACAAGAGCGAGGAGACGATGCCGCAGGCGAGGAGAGCCTGTCGAAGCCTGTTCCCGACCCGGTGTCCAGCGCCGCGGACGTCCGAGGCGGGCTGATGCAGGATCGCCATCGTTGACCTCCCGAGGCGCCATGAGGTGA
>Ga0247820_10001490_pt1 | contig 13200 bp, 9 predicted proteins | sample 13C_Glucose_Day1_2_FD_192480 | JGI IMG/M metagenome (GOLD analysis project Ga0247820, IMG submission 192480) | Soil microbial communities from agricultural site in Penn Yan, New York, United States - 13C_Glucose_Day14 | ecosystem: Environmental > Terrestrial > Soil > Agricultural land | place...
CGCTCCATTCATCCGGCCCTACGCTTCGCTCCGGGTTCCCTCACTCCGGCCTTGCTCCCGGGAGGACCGCGCTGCAGGGCCCATCCTGGGCCCCAGCGCTTGACGGGCATCCATGCCCGTCACCTCCCTTCGCAAGTCCTGCGTTCGGCCTCCTGAAGTCGCGAAGTTACGGGCGGCGCCTGGACTCGCGCAGCTGTCGCTAGTTGAAAGTTTAGTTAATCTCTCGATCGAATCGCGGGGCAAGCCCGCTCCCACGCTGTAGGAGCGGGCTTGCCCCGCGAAAGGGCCGGAACAACCGATGCATAACTAATGCTCAAACAAATAACTTCGCATTTCGTGCTCTTGCTCTTGCTCTTGCTCTTGCTCTTGCTCTTGCTCTTGCTCTTGCTTCTAAGCGCGCGGTAGTTCAGGCGCCGCCAATTGCGACTTCAGGAGGCCGAGCGGAGTTCTTGCGGAGGGAGGTGACGGCCATGGATGGCCGTCAAGCGCTGCGCCCCAGGATGGGGCGTTCAGCGCGGTCCTCCCGGGAGCAAGAACGGAGCGAGGGAACCCCGGAGCGAAGCGCAGGGGCCGGATGAACGGAGCGGAACGGTTTTGCCTACTTTTCCCTAGAGAAAAGTAGGTCGCCGTAAAGGCGAAAAGGTGACTAAATGTCGATATCTTCTACGAATGCGCATGCAAAATTCAAAACAATCACATACGACCCCCGCCCCAAACAAAAAAATTCCTTTAGCCCCCTAATCAAAGCTTTGACATTCACTGCCTAAGCAGTAATATTTTCACACAATTCAACGAGCAGCCCCAATGCCCCACTTCACCCCGGAAACCTTCCAGACCTGCGCCATAGGCATGCTGCTCGGCCGCGCCGCACTCCTCAAGGACCGCATCCTCGACTGGCACCTGGAAGCCGACGGCGTCACCGCCGCCCAGTTCAAGGTGCTGATCATCGTCACCCAGTACCAGGTCGACACCCCGGCCGAACTGTGCCGCTACCTGGGCCTGGACAGCGGCTCGATGACCCGCATGCTCGACCGCCTCGAGCAGAAGGGCCTGATCCTGCGCAATCGCTGCCCCGACGACCGCCGCCAGGTGCGCCTGGCCCTGACCGCCGATGGCCAGCGCCTGGCCGACCGCCTGCCGCAGGTCGGCGCGGCGGCGATGAACGAACTGGTCGGCGTGCTGCAGCCCGAGGAACTCAAGACCCTCGAGCAACTGCTCGCCAAGGTCCTGATCAACGCCGGCGACCCCCTGACGATCCGCCGCTTCGGCGATCGTTGATCCCTGTCACGCATCTTCCAAGGTATTGTCATGGCCACTCCCGCTGACACCTCCACCCCGGCCCCCGCGCCTGACAACACACGCAAGCGCAAGGTCTGGCTGCTCGCCCTGTTGCTGATACTGGTCCTTGCCGGTGCAGGCACCTGGGCCTGGTACAGCCTGGTCGGGCGCTGGTACGAAAGCACCGACGACGCCTACGTCAACGGCAATGTCGTGGAGATCACCCCGCTGGTGACCGGCACCGTCACCAGCATCGGCGCCGATGACGGCGACCTGGTCCATGCCGGCCAGGTACTGCTGCAATTCGACCCGGCCGACAGCGAGGTCGCCCTGCAGTCGGCCGAGGCCAAGCTGGCGCGCAGCGTGCGCCAGGTGCGCGGGCTGTACAGCAATGTCGACTCGCTCAAGGCGCAACTGCAGACCCGCCAGGCCGAGCTGCAGAAGGCCCAGCAGGACTACAACCGACGCAAGGTGCTGGCCGACAGCGGCGCCATTGCCGCCGAGGAAGTCGCCCACTCCCGCGATGACCTGACCGTGGCCCAGGCCGCCGTCAACAGCGCTCGCCAACAGCTCAACACCAGCACCGCGCTGGTCGACGACACCGTGGTGTCCTCGCATCCGGAAGTGATGGCCGCCGCAGCAGACCTGCGCCAGGCCTACCTCGACCATGCCCGCACCACGCTGGTGGCGCCGGTGACCGGCTATGTCGCCAAACGCACCGTGCAACTGGGCCAGCGCCTGCAACCGGGCACGACAACCATGGCGGTGATCCCGCTGGACGAGGTGTGGATCGACGCCAACTTCAAGGAAACCCAGCTGCGCGACATGCGCATTGGCCAGCCGGTCGAGATCACCGCCGACCTGTACGGCAGCGAAGTCAGGTACACCGGCACCGTCGACAGCCTCGGCGCGGGCACCGGCAGCGCCTTTGCCCTGTTGCCGGCACAGAACGCCACCGGCAACTGGATCAAGATTGTCCAGCGCGTACCGGTGCGCATCCACCTTGATCCCGAGCAACTGAAGAAGCACCCGCTGCGCATCGGCCTGTCCACCGTCACCGAGGTCGACCTGCACGACCAGAGCGGCCCGGCCCTGGCCCAGCAGCCACCGCAGCAGGCCAGCTACACCACCCAGGTGTATGACCGTCAGCTGGTCGAGGCCGACGACCTGATCGCCCGGCTGATCCACGAGAACAGCGCCACCGGCAAGACGGCTCAGCGATGAGCCAGCAGGCCCCCGCGCAGTTCACCCCGCCGAGCCTGCTGCTGACTACCATCGGCCTGTCGCTGGCGACCTTCATGCAGGTGCTCGACACCACCATCGCCAACGTGGCGTTGCCGACCATTTCCGGCAACCTCGGCGTGAGTTCGGAGCAGGGCACCTGGGTGATCACCTCGTTCGCGGTGAGCAACGCCATCGCCTTGCCGTTGACCGGCTGGCTCAGCCGGCGCTTCGGCGAGGTGAAGCTGTTCATCTGGGCCACGCTGCTGTTCGTGCTGGCCTCGTTCCTGTGCGGCGTCGCCCAGTCGATGCCCGAGCTGGTGTTGTTCCGCGTGGTCCAGGGCGTGGTAGCCGGTCCGCTGTACCCGATGACCCAGACCCTGCTGATCGCCGTGTACCCGCCGGCGAAAAGGGGGATGGCCCTGGCGCTGCTGGCGATGGTCACGGTGGTCGCGCCGATTGCCGGGCCGATCCTCGGTGGCTGGATCACCGACAGCTACAGCTGGCCGTGGATCTTCTTCATCAACGTGCCGATCGGCCTGTTCGCCGCCGCCGTGGTACGCCAGCAGATGCGTGCGCGGCCGGTGGTCACCAGCCGCCAGCCGATGGACTACATCGGCCTGCTGACCCTGATCATCGGTGTCGGCGCGTTGCAGGTGGTGTTGGACAAAGGCAACGACCTGGACTGGTTCGAGTCGTCGTTCATCGTGATTGGCACGCTGATCTCGGTGGTGTTCCTGGCGGTGTTCGTCATCTGGGAGCTGACCGATCGCCATCCGGTGGTCAACCTGCGTTTGTTCGTGCACCGCAACTTCCGCATCGGCACCCTGGTGCTGGTGGGCGGCTACGCGGGGTTCTTCGGCATCAACCTGATCCTGCCGCAATGGCTGCAGACCCAGATGGGCTACACCGCCACCTGGGCAGGCCTTGCGGTGGCGCCGATCGGCCTGCTGCCGGTGCTCATGTCGCCCTTCATCGGCCAGTACGCCCATCGTTTCGACCTGCGCTTGCTGGCCGGCATCGCCTTCCTGGCGATCGGTACCAGTTGCTACATGCGTGCCGGCTTCACCAACGAGGTGGACTTCCTGCACATCGCCCTGGTGCAGTTATTCATGGGCATCGGCGTGGCGCTGTTCTTCATGCCGACCCTGGGCATCCTGCTGTCGGACCTGCCGCCGCACCAGATCGCCGACGGTTCCGGGCTGGCCACCTTCCTGCGCACCCTGGGCGGCAGCTTTGCCGCGTCGCTGACCACCTGGATCTGGATTCGCCGGGCCGACCAGCACCACGCCTACCTGAGCGAGCACATCAGCAGCTTCGATCCGGCCACCCGGCAGACCCTGGAGCAGCTGGGCGGGGCCACTCCGCAGAGTTACGCGAAGCTGGAACAGATCCTCAACAGCCAGGCCTACATGATGTCGACGGTGGACTATTTCACCTTGCTCACCTGGGTGTTCGCCGGGTTGATCCTGCTGGTATGGCTGGCCAAGCCGCCCTTTACCGCCAAGGCCGGGCCGGCTTCGGCGGGGCATTGAACCAATGATCCTGTCCATGCAGCACCTGCCCCGTTTTCAAATGATGGCATTTCCCCTAATCTTGTAGGCCTTTACCTGGCTACTTGGCAGACTCATGGACAAGGTCATCGTCATCACCGGCGCCAGCCGGGGCATCGGCGCCGCCACCGCATTGCTGGCGGCGCAACAGGGTTACCGCATCTGCATCAACTACCACGCTGACGACCAGGCCGCCGAGGCGATGCTGGCGCAGGTCCGTGCGCTGGGCGCCGAGGCCATTGCTGTGCGCGCCGACGCCAGCGTCGAGGACGAAGTGGTGCGGCTGTTCCGCTGCGTCGACCAGGAGCTCGGGCCGGTTACCGCGCTGGTCAACAATGCCGGCACCATCGGCCAGCAGAGTCGCGTCGAGGACATGTCCGAGTTCCGCCTGCTCAAGGTGATGAAGACCAATGTGGTCGGCCCGATCCTCTGCGCCAAGCACGCCTTGCTGCGCATGGCCCGCCGCCATGGCGGCCAGGGCGGGGCGATTGTCAACGTGTCGTCGATGGCCGCGCGGCTGGGCTCGCCCAATGAGTACGTCGACTATGCCGCCTCCAAGGGCGCCCTGGACACCTTCACGGTGGGCCTGGCCAGGGAAGTAGCCGGCGAGGGTGTGCGGGTCAACGGCGTGCGGCCGGGCTACATACACACCGGCTTCCATGCCCTGAGCGGCGACCCGGACCGCGTCAGCAAGCTCGAGCCGGGCTTGCCGATGGGGCGCGGTGGCCAGCCCGAGGAAGTGGCCGAGGCGATCCTGTGGTTGCTGTCGGAAAAGGCGTCCTACGCGACCGGCACCTTCATCGACCTGAGTGGCGGACGTTAGGCTCTGTACGAAATGTATCTGCACTCGCCCATACTGCGTTGAAACGGGGCTCGGAATGCTCATGTACTCCAGTACAGTCGGGCGCGACCCCGGCCGTTCCTCCCCCCGTTTCGCCTTGTCTGGCCTTCGCGCAGACACATTTCGTACAGACCCTAGGCTCGTCAGTCGCGCAGCAACAGATCGACCTGATCCACCAGCTTTTCGAGGTCGAAGGGCTTGGTCAGTACACGCATGCCTTGCGGCAGGGGCCCATCCTCAAGCACCGCGTTGGCATCGTAGCCGGTGATGAACAGCACCGGGATCGAAGGCAGTCGCCCGCGCATGGCCTGGGCGACCTGGCGGCCGTTCATGCCGCCGGGCAGGCCGATGTCGGTGATCAGCAGGTCGAACCCCAGGTCTGCCTCGAGTGCCGCAGGTCCGGTGGCGTAGCCATCGACCTGGTGGCCCAGCTCCTCGAGCACTTCAGCGATCACCAGGCGCAACGCGGCCTGGTCTTCGACCAGCAGTACCCGCTTTCCGGGCCCGCGAGCGGACAGCAGTGACGCAGCTTTTGCAGGCGCAGGCTGGGCAACGGTGTCATGCCTGGGCAGGTAGAGGTGGATGCAGGTCCCTTCGCCCGGCTGGGAGCAGATCTGCAGTTGCCCACCTGACTGACGGACGAAGCCATAGACCATGGAAAGGCCCAGTCCGGTGCTTTGCCCCATGGGCTTGGTGGTGAAGAAGGGTTCGATCGCGCGATCGATCACCTCCGCTGGCATTCCGCGTCCGGTGTCGCTGACGCTCAAGCGCAGGTAGGGCCCGGAAGGCAGGTCCAGTGACTGGGCTGTAACCTGCGTCACCTCCAGCGCGACGCAGCGGATGTCGATGTGACCGCCGGCAGGCATGGCGTCGCGAGCATTGATGCACAGGTTGAGCAGGGCGCTTTCCAGTTGCGGTGGATCGATGAACACCGTGCCGTTTTCCTGCTCGAAATCGCTGCTCACCTCGATGGCCGGGCCGACGCTGCGGCTGATCAGGTCTTCCATGCCCCCTACCAGCGTGCTCAGGCGGGTGGCCTGGGGCAGCAGGGTCTGGCGGCGGGAGAACGCCAGCAGGCGTTGCACCAGCGTGGCGGCCCGTTGCGCGGATTCACAGGCACTGTTCAACAAGGGCGCGATTTCAGCGTGACGGGCCTGCTGCAAGCGTTGGCGTATCAGTTCCTGGGCACCGAGTATGCCGCCAAGCAGGTTGTTGAAGTCATGGGCGATGCCGCCGGTGAGCTGGCCTACGGCCTCCATCTTCTGGACCTGGCGCAGGGCCTCCTCGGCCTCGAGCAGCCGCTTCTGCTCGCTGACCTGGCGGGTGATGTCGTAGACGAACAGATAGGCACCGACAATCCCGCCGGTGTGGTCACGCAAGGGGGTGAAGCGCAGTTCGAAATGCCGCCTGTCATTGCCGCGACCGTATTCGATCACTTCGGTATAGCTTTCACCGGACAATGCCCTGCGCCATAGCGCCACTGATCGTTCGCATTCCTCGGGGAATCCCTCCAGGCCTTCGAGCAGGCTGTCGCCCGCCTTGATCCTGCGTCCGAACAGGTACTCGAAATCCTTGACTGCACGGGCATTGATCGCGAGCAAGCGCAACGCGGTGTCCACCACCTGCACCCGGGCGACACTGTGTTCGACCAGCTCGGCAAACAGGCTGCGCTCGGCCAGGGCTGCGGTGACCCGTTGCTCGAGCTGGTCGTTGAGTTGTTGCAAGGCGGTTTCTGCGCGGCGTCGTTCGGTGACATCCTTGAACAGCACCGCCACCTGGTGTTTCCCGGCGGGCTCGATCCGGAAGGTGGTGACCGACAGCACCCGGCCAGTGGCAATCAATTCCTGCTCGAACTGCAGAGGCTCACCGGTGCGTAGCACCTGGCCATAGCGGGCCACCCAGTCGTCGGCCTCGTCCGGCACCATCTCGCGCAGCTTCTGCCCCACCACGTTGGGAATCCCCGCGTGGCGGGCATAGGCGGCGTTGGCGAGGATATGGATGTAGTCGCTCAGCGGGCCGTGCGGGCCGTCGAAGAATTCGATGACGCAGAACCCTTCGTCCATCGTGTCGAAGAGAAAGCGGAACAGGTCGGGATCATGCCGTGGTGGATTGGCCAGTTCGGCCTCCAGCAAGGCATTGCGCTGGCGTAGGCGTTCAACTTCCAGGCGCAGGGACTGCAGTTCGCGCGAGGGCATGCGGGCATCCGTCGATGTGAGGTCAGATACGCTAATCGCCTGTCGGTGTGCCTGTCCAGTCGCGCGGCTCAAGGCCTTGCGCGGGGCTTGCTTCGCGCGGCGTTCAGCAGTTGCTCCACGCTGCTGGTCAGCAGTGTCAGTTCGAAGGGTTTGTGCAACAGGGTCATGGGCGGCGAGCCCTTGATCCGGCGGGTATCGATGGCACCATCGTAGCCGGTGATGAACAGGGTGGGCAGATGCTCGTCGATAGCCCAGCAGGCATTGGCGACCTGGTATCCGTCGATATCCCCCGGCAGCCCGATATCCACCACCAGCAAGTCTGGGCGAGCGCCTTCGTCCAAGGCGCACAGGGTCGTGCGGCCATTCTCGAAGTCCTGAACCTGCAAGCCCTGTTCCTCGAGGATTTCCCGTATCACCAGACGCAGTGTCGCTTGATCTTCTACCAGCAGGATGAGCGGTTGCCTGGGCCTTGCTTGCGTGATCACCTGCTGCATATCGTCTGCTTGCGCTGCACTGCCTGCATGAGCACGTGGTAAATACATGTGGATGCAGGTGCCGCGCTCTGGTGAGCTGTCGATGCTCAGTTGGCCGGCTGACTGGCGCACGAAGCCATAAGCCATGGAGAGGCCCAGCCCGGTGCCTTGCCCCAGGGGCTTGGTGGTGAAGAAAGGTTCGGCGGCACGCTCGCTGATCTGCTGGGTCATGCCACAGCCGGTATCTTCGACCTGAATGTGCAGATACTGTCCGGTTTCGAGCTGAAGGGCTGCAGCCTGCGCGGCATCCAGCTGGCAGTTGTCGGAGCTGATGCGCAGGGTGCCGCCCCGCGCCATCGCGTCCCGGGCGTTGATGCACAGGTTGAGCAGTGTGCTTTCCAGCTGCGATGGATCGACGCAGACCAGCCATTGGCCGGCGCGGGTGGCATCGACGAACGTTATATGGGTGTCAAGGGAACTGCGGATCAGTTCGCGCATACCGGCGGCCAGGTGGTGCACATCCAGCGGCTGTGGCGTCAGCGCCTGCTGGCGGGCGAAAGCCAGCAGGCGCTGGACCAGAGAAGCCGCGCGCGAGGTGTTCTGCCGGGCAATGTCGAGCAGATGCCTGCTGTCCTGCTGACGCCCCTGCGTCAGGCGCTTGTCGGCCAGCTCCAGCGCGCCGAGAATACTGCCGAGCAGGTTGTTGAAGTCATGGGCGATGCCGCCGGTCAATTGGCCGATGGCTTCCATCTTCTGCGACTGGCGCAAGGCTTCCTCGGCCTGCCTCAAGCGCTCCTGTTCCTGCACGCGGGCGGTGATGTCGTAGGCGAACAGATAGCCGCCACGGATTTGGCCTTTGCCGTCGCGCAGTGGGTTGTAGCGCATTTCGTAATGTCGGGGCTGCTCAGGCATGCCCAGGCTGACCATCTCGACGAAAGACTCCCCGGTGATAAGGCGGGGCCAGATCGGTTGGAGCTTCTCCATGATCTGTGGCAGACCTGCCAGGATGTCATGGACATGGTCGCCAACCTTGGGCGAAATGCCATGCAGGCGCTCGAAGGTTTCGCGCGCCGTGCGGTTGATCGCCACCAGGCGTAAGTTGCAGTCTGCGGCGAACACATTGGCCAGGCTGTGGTCCACCAGCTCGCCGAGCAACCTGTTGTTGGTTTCGGCCTTGTCCATGCGCTCTTCCGTTTGCTCGTGCAGCAGCTGGCGCGCCTGTTCGCTGGCCGGGACACCGGTAAACAGTACGGCCACTCGTCTGTCACTGGCTGGGCCCAAGCGATAGGCGGTGACGTTGAGCAAACGGTCGGTGATGTCCAGGCGCTGTTCGAAGCGTACCGGCTGGCCGCTGCGCAGTACCTCGGCAAAGCGCGGCACCCAGGCATCGGCTTCGTCCGGGATCAGCTCGCGTACGGTCTGCCCCATCCGCTTGTCATGGCCTGTATGGCGCCGGCAGGCGTCGTTGCTGAGGATGTAGCGGTAGTCGCTCAATGGCCCTTGGGGGCCATCGAGCAGCTCCAGGACACAGAAGCCCTCGGCCATGCAGGAGCGTAACAACTCGAAACAAACCAACTCCAGATCATGCCTGGCCACCCGCGCCTCTAGGGTCTCGATACGGGCCTGCAACTGCTCGGAAGATGGCGACGGGGCTGGCATAGGCTGGATCCATCCGGTGGACCCTAACACTATAGTTGTGGTCCATGCTCCCAGCCATCAAGTCATCAAAACGACCGCACGATCCGCCCCAGGGTCTCCATGGCCTGTTCCGCGCCATCCCCCCAGGGGCTGCCGTAGTTCAGGCGGATGCAGTTGCCGAAGCGCCGGGTCGGCGAGAAGATCGGCCCCGGCGCGATGCTGATGCCCTGGGCCAAAGCCATGTGGAACAGCTTCAGGGCGTCCATCTGCTCGGGCAGCTCCAGCCACAGGAAGTAGCCCCCGGAGGGTTGGCTGACCCGGGTCTGCGCCGGGAAGTGGCGGGCGATGGCGGCCAGCATGTTGGCCTGTTGGCCCTCGAGGGCGTAGCGCAGCTTGCGCAGGTGGCGATCATAGCCGCCATGTTGCAGGTAGTCGGCGATCGCCGCCTGGGCCGGCATCGAGGCGCACAGCGAGGTCATCAGCTTGAGTCGCTCGATCTTCTGCGCGAAGCGTCCGGCCGCCACCCAGCCGATCCGGTAGCCGGGGGCCAGGCTTTTGGCGAACGAGCCGCAGTGCATCACCAGGCCTTCGGTGTCGAAGGCCTTGGCCGGTTTCGGTGCCTGCTGCGAGTAGTACAGCTCGGCGTAGACGTCGTCCTCGATCAGTGGCACCTGGTGGCGACGCAGCAGTTCGACCAGTTCCTGCTTCTTGGCCTCCGGCATGCTGGCGCCCACCGGGTTCTGGAAGTTGGTCATGCACCACACGGCCTTGACCGGGTGTTTCTCCAGGGTCTGGGCCAGCACGCCGAGGTCCATGCCCTCGCGCGGGTGCACCGGGATCTCCACCGCCTTGAGTTTGAGGCGCTCGAGCACCTGCAGGCAGGCATAGAAGGCCGGTGCCTCGATGGCCACCAGGTCGCCGGGCTGGGTGACGGCCTGCAGGCACAGGTTCAGCGCTTCCAGGGCGCCGTTGGTGATCAGCAGTTCCTCCATCGGCAGCATCAGCCCGGCGACCATGTAGCGCAGGGCGATCTGCCGGCGCAGTTGCGGGTTGCCCGGCGACAGGTCGGTGACCACCATGCGCGGGTCCATGGCCCGGCTGGCACTGGCCAGCGAGCGTGACAGGCGCTGCAGGGGGAACAGGGTCGGGCTGGGGAAGGCCGAACCGAACGGCACGGTGTGCGGATCCTTGATCGAGTCGAGGATCGAGAACACCAGGCCGCTGACATCGACATCGGTGGACTCGCTGGCCGGCGCCTGGGGCTGCGGCTCGCTGAACGGGCGCGGCGCATGGGCGTTGACGAAGTAGCCCGAGCGCGGCCGGGCGCGGATGAGGCCGCGCCGCTCCAGCAGGTAATAAGCCTGGAACACCGTGGACGGGCTGACCCCGTGGGTCTGGCTGGCGTAGCGTACCGAAGGCACCCGCTGGCCGGGGCCAAGCACCCCGGAGCGGATCAGTTCGGCAATGTCGTCGGCGAATCGTTCGTAGCGTTTCATTATGGTCTGGGCAGGCAAGGTGGTGGTCAGTTTAAGGGATCAGCGATTCATCGGCGCGACGAAACGGCTGTGCGCGGTGCTGCGGATGCCCGGCTGGTCGCTGTCCTGGATCTCGAACGTCAGCTCCTGGGAGCTGCTGCTCGGGCGGTCGGCGAGCATCGCCACCGACACCGGCAGCTCGCTCATTTCGCCAGCGGCGATGGTGAACTCGGTGCGCCCGTGCAGTTCGAAACCATCGGCGTCCACCAGGCGCAGGCGATAGTGCTGCGGTTCCTGGGTCTTGTTGATGATCTTGAGCAGGTAGATGTTCTCGATCTGGCCCAGGGCGTTCTCGCGGAACAGGCCACGGTCCTTGATCACGTCCATCGACACCATCGGGCGCATCTGCAGGGCGACCACCAGGGCGCCGATCATCACCGTCAGCGCGGCGGCGTAGCCCAGCAGGCGAGGGCGCAGCCAGTGGGTCTTGCCGCCTTGCAGGTTGTGCTCGGACTTGTAGCCGATCAGGCCGCGGGCGTAGTTCATCTTGTCCATCACCCCGTCGCAGGCGTCGATGCAGGCGGCGCAGCCGATGCAGGCCATCTGCAGACCCTCGCGGATATCGATGCCGGTGGGGCAGACCTGCACGCACAGGGTGCAGTCGATGCAGTCGCCCAGGCCCTGGCTGCGCGGGTCGCTGCCTTTCTTGCGGGGGCCACGGGCTTCGCCGCGGCTGGGGTCGTAGGCCACCGCCAGGGTGTCCTTGTCGAACATCACGCTCTGGAACCGCGCATAGGGGCACATGTGCATGCACACCGCCTCGCGCAGCCAGCCGGCGTTGAGGTAGGTGGCGCCGGTGAAGAACAGGATCCAGAACAGCGCAACGCCGCCCAGCTCGAAGCTGAACAGCTCGGCGGCCAGTGGGCGGATCGGGGTGAAGTAGCCAACGAAGGTCAGGCCGGTGAGCAGACCGATGGCCAGCCACAGGCCGTGCTTGAGGCCGCGCCGGGCGATCTTCTCGACGCCCCAGGGCGCGGCGGCCAGCTTGATGCGCTGGTTGCGGTCGCCTTCGGTGATCTTCTCGCACCACATGAACAGCCAGGTCCAGGTGCTCTGCGGGCAGCTGTAGCCGCACCAGACACGCCCGGCGAACACCGTGATGGCGAACAGGCCGAAGGCGCAGATGATCAGCAGCGCCGACAGCAGGATGAAGTCCTGCGGCCAGAAGGTTGCGCCAAAGATGTGGAACTTGCTTTCGGCCAGGTCCCAGAGCACGGCCTGACGGTCGCCCCATTGCAACCAGGCGGTGCCAAAGAACAGTACGAACAGCAACCCGGCGAAGGCAATCCGCAGGTTGCGGTAGAAGCCGGTGAAGCTGCGGGTGTGGATGCCATCGGCCACCTGGCTTTTGCTCTTGTTGGCGGCGGGGGCAATCTCGATGACTCGGAAGGGGATTCTATCGCTCATGGTTCATCGCTCATCAGGCCTCGATCAGGCCAGGGCACTATGGCCCCCGATCTGTTTTCAGCACAGGCCCAGGTATTAAGAGAAAAACCATATCAGATGATGGGTTGATTTGCTCAGGCCTTGGATTTAGCAGCCTTGAGCAATTGGTTGCAGATGCCTGCGGCTATCCACCGCACCTTCGTCGCAGCGTGCTTGGGGCCGTTGGGCGGGGTGCAAGGCACGAGGTGCTTGTGCCGCGGTCATCTGTAGGAGATCGCACAGGGAAGCACACCCTGTGGAAGCGGGTTTACCCGCGAAGAATCCAAAGAGGTGGATGGCACCGGCTGCGCCGGTGTTCGCGGCGGTCCGATAAACCCACTCCCACAGGGGCGCGAACTGCGCGACAGGCGATCTTCCACAAGGATCGGGGACACCGGAGGCAAGCGATGGACACATTCTGGCAATCGATGCTCGAGGCCTTGCAGACCGAGTTCGCCGATGTCACCGACGAGCGCGAGGTGGCCCGCATCCTGATCCGCCTGCTGATGGCGGCCCTGCTGGGGGCGGTGCTGGGCTTCGAGCGCGAGAGCAAGGGCAAGGCGGCCGGAGTGCGCACGCACATGCTGGTGTCGATGGGGGCGGCGTTGTTCGTGCTGGCGCCGAGCATGGCCGGCGCCGACGAGCAGGCGTTGAGCCGGGTGATCCAGGGTATCGTCGCCGGCATCGGTTTTCTCGGGGCGGGCACGATTCTCAAGGGTAACGGCCAGGACGCCAGCCACGTCAAGGGCCTGACCACCGCCGCCGGGCTGTGGATGACTGCCGCCATCGGTACGGCCGCAGGTGTGGGGCGCGAGGCCACGGCACTGGTGAGCACCGTGCTGGCGCTGCTGGTACTGGCCAGCATGCCGCTGCTGGTGGACAAGGTCGAGGGCGAGGCGAGGGAAAAGAAAGGCGAGGAAGACGAGGAGGGCAGGAAGCACTGAGGGGAGCCGAAGCTCCCCTCATAAGCGTTGTTGCCTGCTCTTTTCTTATTATTGGAGACGGGCCTGTTGTTGTTTTTGTCGGCGCTTGTCTCTGCAT
>Ga0247820_10001491_pt1 | contig 13198 bp, 17 predicted proteins | sample 13C_Glucose_Day1_2_FD_192480 | JGI IMG/M metagenome (GOLD analysis project Ga0247820, IMG submission 192480) | Soil microbial communities from agricultural site in Penn Yan, New York, United States - 13C_Glucose_Day14 | ecosystem: Environmental > Terrestrial > Soil > Agricultural land | place...
GAGTATAAGCTGGTTGTAGATTGACTTGGCTAAGTTGGAATGAATGTCATTTGGTTCCAGCAGAGAAATGCTTTGCTCACCAGTGAGGAGTTCTCAGCAAAGCCGGATGCTATTCCATTCGAGCATCCATCTCCAAGTCAGAGCGATTAATGCTGCAAGGCCCCAGATACTATTTGCAGTAGACCTGCCACAGTTGATCGATCCGAGTCGTGTAGGAGCGGCTCATCATCCCGCGGCGCATCCCCCAATCGGGGGTGCGGGGGACGCTGGCCGAACGCATCGTCCCCTTGCCGTACCTGCCATTGATCTCGTCCAGCACCGACATCAGCCGGTCACAAGCCACTGGCTGCGTCACCGCGAACAGGTCATCGGTGAACTGTCCCGGCTGCCGCAGATCCATCAGCAGCACCTCAGCCTTGCTGTATCGATACCCTGGCCAGTAGACCTGCTCCACCGCCTCAGTAGCCGCCCGGGTGAGCAGCAACGTATCGTTGGTGGGGTATGGCAGTTCCACCAGGACCCCTTTCGCGTATTTGGCTTCGTCCGGGTTGAACATGCCCGTGCGGATGCTCACCCGCATGCGCTTGCACACAGAGCCCTGGGCCCGCAGCTTCTCTGCCGCCCGTCCGGTGTAGCTGGCCACCGCCTGCTTGATCGGCGCCAGTTCAGTCAGGCGCTTGCCGAACATCCGGCTGCAGCAGATCTCTTGCTTAGGCGGGGCTGCCTCCTCGAGCTCGAGGCACGGCGTACCAGCGAGTTCCCTGGCCGTCTTCTCAACGACGACACCGAACTTCTGTCGCAGCGTCCACGGGTCCGACTTGGCCAAATCCATCGCCGTGCGGATCCCCATCGCCTCGAGGTGTGCCGTCATCCGCCGGCCGACCCCCCAGACTTCCTTGACCTCGGTGTTACGCAACACCCAATCCCGCTTGAACGGGTCGCAGATATCGACCACGCCTCCAGTCTGCGCCTGCAGGCGCTTCGCGGTGTGGTTTGCCAGCTTCGCCAGCGTCTTGGTCGGGGCAATGCCTACCCCGACCGGGATGCCTGTGCATTTGAGCACCTTGGCCCGCACCTGACGGCCGAACTCGGTGAGATTGCCTTGAACCCCAGTCAGGTCGGCAAAGCACTCATCGATCGAATATACCTCCGCCGCCGGCACCATCGACTCGATCAACGACATGACGCGCTCGCTCATGTCGCCGTAGAGCGCATAGTTCGATGAGAAGGCCACTATGCCGTGGCGCCGCAGTGTGTCCTTGCACTGGAAGTAAGGCTCGCCCATTTTGACAAACGGCTTCGCGTCGTAGGACCTGGCGATCACGCAGCCGTCGTTGTTACTCAGCACCACAATTGGAATTTTGGCCAGATCCGGCCGGAACACGCGCTCACAGCTCGCATAGAACGAGTTGCAGTCGATCAGGGCGAACACGGGCTCACTGGGCATGATCGCGCACGCTGTAGCGAACCACGCCCCAAATCACGAGGTCGTCACCCTCCATGATGTGCCTGGGCGGATAGGAAGGATTCTCCGACTGCAGGATCACCGACCCGTTACGCCGATACAGCCGTTTACACACCGGCTCCGTGTTGATGGCCGCGATCACGATGTCACCGTGCTCGGCATCGCGACTACGGTCTACGATCAGTAAATCCCCAGAGAAAATGCCGGCGCCCTGCATGCTGTCGCCCTCAACCTGCACCAGGTACATATGCGGCGCCCGAAGGTCGAACAACTCATCAAGGGAAATGTGCCGCTCGAGGTGATCCGCGGCCGGCGAGGGAAAGCCTGCAGGCACCCGGAACGAATACACGGGCAATTGCGCGGGGCCACCGACAGGCGTTCCCAGGAATGTGACGGACATGATAGATTGACTCTAAACTGTATAAACATACAGTTAACTGATAGATCGCGCCCCGGTCAATGTCCGAGCGAGAGAATCCAGATAAATGTTCGAGGTGGGTATGTGCGGAAGGTACTCGATCTACGAGACAATGGATGACTACCTGAGACAGCTGGCCCTCGACCTGGTGGTGATAAATGGCTACGACCATGAGCGGATCAACCGCTACAACGTAGCGCCGTCAACACGGGTGGAGCTGATCCGGCAGGAGTCTGCAGGTCTGCGGGTGGATCGAGTGAAGTGGGGATGGGCGCCCTTCTGGGCGAAGGGGAAACGTCCCGACCCGATCAATGCGAGGGCCGAGACGGTGATGACGGGTAAATTTTTCAAGGCGCTATGGCCGGTGGGCCGCGCCCTGGCCCCGGCGAACGGCTGGTTCGAGTGGATACCCGATCCAACTGATCCGAAGCGCAAACAGCCCTACTACATAACGGCCGCAAATGATGAGCCGCTGTTCTTTGCCGCGCTGGCCGAGATTCATGACGGCCTTGAGCCTGACGACCGCGACGGGTTCGTGATTATCACCGCCGCGGCCGACCAAGGCATGGTCGATATCCACGACCGTAAGCCGCTCGTCTTAGCCCCAGAGCTGGCCAGGGAGTGGATTGACCCCGCAACAACAGCAGAGCGCGCCGAAGAAATAGCACGGAACGGCTGCCGGCCAGCCGCTGACTTCAAGTGGCACGCTGTTAGTAAGCTGGTGGGGAACGTGCGCAACCAGGGAGGAGAGCTGATCTTGCCGGTTAAAGTTACGTCGCTGTAGGCCGAGACGCTCAAGTAGGCCGCTAGGAAGGCTGAGCAGAAGTTGAGTCACTCGGTAATTAAATAGATGGCATTGCGCCGTCGTGGAAAAACGCTTGCAAGCGTCTGGTGAAGGCGTTTCCCTTCACATAGTAGTAAGCTTTCAATCGGGGCTGCGGCAAGGGCGCACAGTAGTGAGTTTTGCTTGGCGGTTGTCAAAAAAAGGGGGAGGTATGTGGTCGTTCAGTGAGGCTGGTCGGAAATTTGTTATTTCTTTTATAAATAATATGATGTCCCTGGTTGCTATTCTCAGTGTGTTTATGTATGTGGTGGCGCGAATAGAGCTTCGTGACTGGCAGTCGTATGTAATAATGTTTTCTATCTGTTTGGTAATGTGCGTGGCTACGGTATGCAATGTTATTGAATTTATGGAAGCACCCTCTAAGAGTGACCCCAGACTGCGCAGGATGAAAAAAATGAGTGCAGCGATGTACAAAGGAGGGGCGGGTTTCAGGTCGTCCTTAGTATTGATTAGATTTGCTTGGAGAAGGCGCAAGCTGAGAGTGCTTGAATCTATTGTGCTTGCTTTTTTGCTTTCCGGGGTTATGCTTATAGTGTTAGTGGCAGCAATGATTGCAACTCCAAAATAAGATGCTTTAGATGTGTGCTTTTCTGGCGCAAATTTTAATCAAGTGACAAGGAGCACGAAATGAATTCCTCAAACCATCCGCTTTTAAAGTTTCTCGCAAATCTTCCTCAGTTTCACTCGCAGCTGCTGCATGGAGTAGTTGTAGACATGCGTTCTGGTGCTACGGTCGCAAAATACGATGGAGGTGACGAGCCGAAACATTACCATAGCTTGGAGGTTCGTTGGCCAGCGCAAACATTCGATGGAAAAATTATCATCGATGGAGAGAAGTACGCTCGTTTGCAAATGATGGAAGCGATCAATCTAGGAGCCAGTGAGGCTTCCCTTTCGCTGGCATTGGAGAAAGCCTTGGACTAAAAATCCAGTACACCGGATAGACTTACAAATTTCTTTAACATGTGCGAAAAACACGCTGAGGAGCGGTATCTAATGGGGCGTATATTTCGTGCTCATCTTCCCTCTTGCCTTAATCCCTAGCAGTTTTTTGGTCGTCCGGAGGGCGGTGGGGGTGTAATAAAAAGAAGGTCAGAAAAACTGGCCACCCTGAGGTGGCCTTGAGTCATGCATTAATAAGTTGTCTGGCAAGCGCCGTTTCTACAGAATCTCCATCTTGATTCAACGAGTCGAGCCCAGATTCCGGTACATCCCCCGAAGTGCTCTGCGCCACTGCGATCTTCTTGGCCATCAGCTGCAGGCAGGTGATCTGCGAGCTGCCGGCGTAGCCGAAGAAAACCACGCGGACTGGATGTTTCTGCCCGATCCGCCATGACCGCCGCGCGGCTTGCTGGAGGGTGTACACGTTGTACCCCGTCTGCAGGAACACGATGGTTGGGAAGTCCAGCAGGTCTAAACCGGTCTTGACCAGCTCAGGGTTGGTGAGCAGAACGTCGACGCCGCGGTCGACCTGATCGAGAATCCAGTCCTCGCGCCGAGCCGTTTCAACCGTGGCCCGCAGTACCGCAACGCGGAGGCCTGCCTGCTCGAGGACCTTCTTCAGCCTGGACGTGGTGTCGCGCGTCCCGCTGTAGACGGTGTATGCGAGGACCTTGCGGCCGTTCGCTTTCTCCTCGAGGCACAGGTTCAGCAGCGCCTGTTCCTTGGGCATCAGTTCATTGTCGGCGAAAAGCGCCGGCACGAAGGCCAGCGTGTCGCGGGTACGCGGATGTTTGACCATCTCCGATCGGAAGCAACAGTCCGGCCAAGCCAGCAGCACATTGAGCACCACTCCCAGAAGGGTGGTGTCTCTCCGGGCCAGGGCCTGGCGGAGCTCAGCGGTCAACGTGGCCGCCAAGCGCTGGTAGGCCGAGGCCTGCTCCAGCGCCATGGGCACGTCGATGAACTCCTCCTGGTAGCTGGGCAGCACATTGCCGCCGATATCCTTGAGCTTCAGAAACACGGTGAATGGCAGCACGAACCTATGGATGCCTTTAGGGCCGAAGCCTGGGGCCTTCACGGTGCGTACCGACAGCTTCTTGCCTCTGGCGGTCTTGTGCGAATCGCCATCGCGCTCGGTGTAGATGTCCTTGAGCACACCGTGGTCGCGCATGAACGACATGGCTGCAGGAGCCATGCTGCCGCGTGCGTTTGGTCGGTAGCCGTCCTCGATCATGCGCTGGGTGAGGATGCGGAACAGGAGGTAGAACAGGTCGTCGGCGTAGCCACCCATTAAGGTGCCGGTCAGGAGTACGGTTTTACGCGCCTTCGCGGCCAACACACCCATGGCCTGGCCCTGGGCCGAACCGCTGTTCTTGTACTCATGTCCCTCGTCGACAACCAGCAGGTCGAAGAAGCCATCGGGTAGGTAGCGCTTGATGAACTCTGTCGGCTGGTAGCCGCCTTCGCCGAATCCGAACTCGATGTTGGCCATCGCTCGCTCCATACGCTTGGCCTGGCGGTCGCTGAAGACGAAGTTGCCCTTCGCATCCATCAGGTTGATGAACTCTGAGACGTTGTCGACCAGCATTGAGGCCAGGAAGTCCTCGCCGAAGTCGTTCAGCAGCCGTTCTGCCCGAACCGGGCCGATCGTCGGTATCCGGCACATCGACTTCAGGATCGTCGAGCGTCGGTCGCCACCATCGGCTTTGCCTGGGCGCATCAGCGTCCAGAGGGCAGCGTTGCAAGAGGTGCAGTTACGACGGCGATCACCGCGCTCGAACTCGTCCACGGTAACCAGGTTGCCTTCCAGGTCCTCGAGAACCTGGCCACAGTCTGGACATGCCGCCAGCAGATGACCGCCTGCAGTACGCCGCTTCCAGCAGGCGAGCCGCCAGTGGAAACCCATCCGCATCCTGACGCGTCCGAGGATGAAGAACTCGGGCCGGCCGTCGTAGGTTTGCCGCGACTGGTCACGCAGCTTGAGCAGCTTGACCAGCGTGTCCGGGCCGTTGAGCACCCAGACGCGGGCGCCTGGCGTAGTCTCCAGGATCTCGCGCCGCCACTTGTAGACCAGGTGAGGTGGCGAGATCACGAGTGTTCGACGGTAGCCTGCAGCGTGGAGCACGGCAGCGACTGCGATGGCCATCATCGTCTTCCCGGTACCCATCTCGGCGTTGATGATCGCAGCTTGCTCGTTGCGATCGAGCAGGAGCGCCGTGATGGCTTGGACAACCTCAGCTTGCGCCGAGAATGGCGTGCGCTTGAGATTCGCCATCACGGCCTGGCGCTGTTCGTTGATGCTGCCGGTGTAGACCGGAGGGTTGGAGCGGTTTAGTGACTCCAGGAGCTCGTCGCCGAACTCTTCGATGAAATCGGTCAGGTTGATATTCAGTGGGGAATGGGCCGAGGCGGCCGGTTGGGTCAGTGCGTTCATGTGCATCTCCTGTAGGAAATCAGGGCATGCACAAACCCCTGCGGGTATGGGCATACCCTGTGGGGCGGTTTGGGTTGTCGCCGTTGCGGCGCAGGTCAGTAGTCGCTGGGAAGCAGCAGGGTGGTGAAGCTACGGTCGGCTTCGGTGATGATCCAGAGCCTGGATTCGTCGCCGGCGTCGATGTCGTAGCTTGAGAACAACCGATCTCCGTGGGTAAGTGCGAGTTGATTGGATGCTCGATCGTCATCGCATAGCTCGCCCCAGTCGCCAGCCAGATGGCGTTTCAGCGCATGGGTAGGGTTGAGCTGCCCGGTTTCCACCAGGTGGCTGATAGCGGCAGTCATCACGATCTGTCCTGGGTTAAACGGCGGTGCCGTGACTGTTTCGTCGACTGCAGGCGCTTCGTCGATGTTCGCCGGCGAGGAGCTGATGATCAGGACCTGGCCGTGGTGCGCTGAGGAAGGCGTCATCTCCCAAGCGCGAATGATCGGGATGAAGCGGTCGGTGAGGATCCTGACTTCTGAGACGTTGCCTTTCTCGTCCTCGGTGAATTCGGTCTTGCGCACCTTGTCCTTGTAGGTATCACCCTTCACGACCAAGACCCGCCCCGACTTCGAACGTACAACACCGGAGATTGCGCCGGCGGCCAGGGCCAGAGCGAGGTGCCAGCGAGAAAGCTCGCGGACAGGGGCTCGGGGTTGAAGGCCGGCCTGACCGAAATGCAAGTTGAAGTCGGGCCAGAGGCCTCGGAGCCGCAGAATCTCGGTGGCGAATTGCTCCGGCTCCAGGGTAATGCGGTAGAAGTGCTCCAGCTCGCTGGCAACTGACGGAACGAGATACGGCTCCCATGGCCAGGTGGCAGGGATCTCCTCGGCCGGTTGCTGTCCAGCGCCGATCGCCTGCAGGCGGGACCTCACCTGGTTGGTGGTGGCCCGAGCCAGGTCTTGCCGGCGTACGCGAATGCCGAAGATCACCACCTGTTTGAAGGTGGGGTCTGCAGCACCGTATACACGCAGTTCGGCGAAGTGGTTGCTCAGCCATCCTGTGAACTCGTCGTCCAGTACGTAGTGAGGAACGATGAGTACCATTACGCCGCCGTACTGCAGAAGCGGGAGGCAGCGTTGATAAAAGGCTTTCTCCAAGCGCCGGCGGCCGCTGCCTTGGTACTGGGATGCACCGGAGTGATCCGCGACCAGGTCACCGTAGGGTGGGTTGAGCCAGAGCAAGCCGAACGACTGGCGGCTGATCAAGGTGTCGAAGAGGTCGCTGTGCAGCACCCGGTCGAGCAGACCACGCGCGTGATCCGCGCGTTCGCGATCGTACTCGACGGCGAACGCTTGGACCTGGTCGCGGCCCAGGAGATGAGCCGCTTCAGCAAGGGCAACACCCTCGCCGGCACAGGGGTCGCAGATCCTCATCCTGCCCGAAGTGGCGGGTGTGAGTGCCTGCAGCGTGCGTTCAAGAGTGATTTCATCGGTGGGGTAGTAGCCGTTGCGGGCAAAGTTGCGCGCCAGGCGCGGAAACATAAGGGCCATAGAGCGTCCTTTGAGTTGGTGGATGAGCTCAGGCAGACGCCTGAGCTTCAGTGGTGAGTACGCCCTGGCGAATCAGCTCTCCGAGAGTAGGCTCGAGTACCTCGAGCTTCATGGCGAGTCGCCAGGCGCAGACATTGCCGATCGCTCCAGGGAGGGCGATCAGCATCTGGTGCTGGGTGAGAACCTCAATCACGGGCTCGCGCCAGTGGGAGAGGAGGGGGAGTGGGCAGGTCTCGATCACCAGCGGCCAGAGTCGATGGTGTGGAGCTTCATTGCGCTCCAGGAGGGCGAAGGCGAAGTGATTGGCTTGGTCGGGCACTGAGGCGCGTCGATCGAACAGCCAGAGGTGCAACATGCTGCCGAACAACGTCCCGCGGAATTGCCGTGTGGTGCGCTTTTCCAGCAGGTCCTGGTTGGGGAAGACGGGAATGCTCCGCCCGTCGACGAGAACGTGAAACTGCTCAAGGCCATTCTCTTCCCGGCCAAGTGTGAGCCTGGCCAGAAACTCCTGTAGTGCGGTGTCACGACCCCAGGCCGACATGAACACCAGGTTGCGCTGTTCGTCGCACACACAGGCGTCGACGTACAGGTCCGGGCATTCCTCGATCTGGAACAAGGGGGATGGGTGCATGATGGCCTCCATTGTGGAGGCGTCCGTCCCAGAGGGCGGAAACGCCCCCCGGGGTGGTTTGGTGGTTAATTGAAGGTCCTGGTGAGCGGATCGAAAGCCACACTGTCTTGTTGGTGCAGCGGGCCGTGACCCTGGAGGAATATTTGGATCCGGTACTGGTCGCGGAGACGTATAGCAGCCTCAGCCTGGTCCAGTGTGAGGTCCAACTCTTCGATGAAGAAGTCGACGAGCTCCTCGTCAGTCGACACCTCGTTGTTGGACAGCTGGTCCTCAATGTTGGCGAGGGTTTGTTTGCTCAAGTTGCTGAACATGGCGTTCATGGTGGTGCTCCAGATAGATAAATGGAGCCCCCGAGGAGGCCCCTCAGGGTGTGTGCTTCAGGTTGACTGCGGCAGTGGTCTGGCAGGGTGCTTTAAGGCGAAGCCCTGGTCCAGGTTTGAGTTTTGAAGTCCATGGTAAAACCGAGCTGGTCCAGCCGCGTGCACTGGGCGCGCAGCCGTTGTCGGTCTACGGTGGTGTCGAGCCTCACGGTTTCGCTCAATGGCCAAACCGTGCCAAATAGCTCGGCATCGATGTCGTTCGTGCTCGGTGGCTCCGATGGACTCATCCCGAAGGGCTCATCCGAGGCGAAGGCATCAGTTTGGGGCTGTCGCGCCGGCGTACTTGAAGTCCGACGTGGCGGTATCGGTGTGGGTGGTGGCCCGTCCTCTTCAAGAGGGTCAGGGACGTTGGTTGGTAGGTGTTCTTCGTCTTCGCGACTGAGACCTGTGACATCCTCCAGGGTCATGCCCTCGAGTTCAGCCCTGATCTCAACAACGAGTCGACCGCCGTGTGAGTAATACGATGGGCGAATCTGCTTGATCGCGAAGTCACCTCGGTATTTGCCCTCCTGGTACTGATCCAGAAGAGCATCCTTGATGGTGAACTCACCGATCGAGGTACTGAGGCGGCCGACGTTGAAGAGCCCGAGTCGGCCGGAGATGGTGCGGATGGCCAACTGGCCGGTGATTGAGATCATGTGCGCTCCCCGTAAAGCATGGAGAACTCCCTGCGGGCGTTCCCCGCGAGGGTGGAAGGTGGTCAGCAGTCGAACAGCGGCAGACCGTCGAGAACGTTGCTGTTGGGGTCGATGACCAGGAATCTCACTTCAGCCTGAGCGGCAAGAGTGAGCACCCGGATGGTCTCCTCACTGAAGCCCTCGGTGGCTTGCAGAGCTTGAAGTGTCGACAGTTCGTACCCCCAGTACTGTCCCAGATGTTGGTCGGTCCAGGGCGTACTGAGAAGTTTGAAGCCGATGGCGTCACTGTCGGGCAGGGTGAAGCACTCGAACTGAAGCAGAGCTGTATCAGCAGTTTCAACGAGTGCCTGCAGCTCCTCCCAGTCCTCCTCGGGCAAGTGTGCAGATGCGATCTCGAACGCTTGGCTGCAGCAGGGATGAGGTACAGGATCATCGCCGGCAGCGATGTTGAAGGGGTTGGGTGATTGTGCCATGTGGCGTGCTCCTGGTTGAGAGGAAGCCACCCCAGAAGGTGACCCCTCTGGGTGATTAATTGGCTGTGTCAGGCGGGCTCTGCAGTGGGCTGCAGCTGGATCTGGATGTAAGCAGGCTCGTTCTCGGGGGTGACGACTCGCAAAGCGAGGGCAATCCAGTCACGTTGGCGGCCAGTATGGCGCTTTGTGTACACGCCGAAGGTGAAAGCCTTGGCCAGAGGTTGCTGCTTGAGTTCTTGCCACGCCGTTTGTACGACGGTGGCGAGGCGTTGGCTCATTTCGGCTACCCGGTCAGGGTTTTCGAGATAGACCGCACGCATCCACGCAGCGTTGTCCAGGACAACCGGAAGGGTGAGGTATGCCTCGGACGAGGCGGATGGTATGGACATCAGAGGTCTCCAGAATGAGCGAGGCCTCAGTCCGCGAGGGATGAGATCCCCGCGGGTAGGTAAAGTAGAAGACACTCCATCACTAAGTGATGTGATCGCGCTGCCGAGTGCTAGGCGATCTTGGGTGGGTTGGCGCAATGCGCTGGAGCCTTAAACCCTGGCTCCGGGAGGCACTGTCAACGACAGTGAACCAATACGGAATTCGTTGCCCGGGCTGTAGGCAGAGGCCTCACAGTTGCCCGGTGACTGCTTTGAAAGTCCCCCCGAAGGGATACCCTTCGGGGTGGAGGACTGGTGATACAGGGTGGGTCAGATCATGTCTTCGTAGATGTCTTCCCAGAGGTTAGAACTAGCTTCCTGTACAGCGCGGTAGTGCTCATCATCGAGCTGGAAGCCTTGCCGTTCTGCCTCACGTTTGAACAACTGGTCGTGAGGAAAGGTGAGAGCTGCATACTGATCGCGCAGCGTAGTGAGCAGGCTCATCTCGTACAGTTCGAAGTATTGGCCACAGCAATCCAGGGCGAGTTTCGAGCTTGCTTCGATCGAGTCCGCGAACCGCCGCTCAAGCACGTCTACACGGATGAAAGCCCCGGCAACTCGTTTCTCGAAGGGATTGGTGATGAACATGACGCCATTGAAGACTTGGGTGGCTTGGGACATGGTGATGCTCCGATGAGGGGTCACCAGCCCGCTCGGGCGATGTACCCGAAAGGTTCAAGTGTTGGAGGCGCTGAAATCAGCGCCTTGATAGGGGTTATGCAGCCTGGTTGGGCTCCTGAGGAAGATCATTACCGAGGTCAGGTTCGAGCTGTTCACCGAACTGGTCGGCGACTGGCTGTCCTTGATTCACGGGTTGCTCAGGTTGATCCTGATTCAACGCTTGATCCACACCAGGTTGTCCCTGATTGTCAGCGGGCGGGGTGGCGTTTTTCGGCTTCGCTTCGTACACCAGCTTGCCGTCAACTTTGATCCAGCCGATGAAGAGCAGGCGGCCTTTGAGGCTTGCGCCGGCCTGACCTTTCTTCTCGCCTTTATCATAGGTGAAAGCATCAGCCCAGATGTCGCCGATTCGGAAGGAGACGAGCACCTTCTTTTTGGCTTCAACGGCCTGTTGGCAGCGTTTAACCAGCGATTCTGCCTCGGCACCGACAACGTTGCAGTCGATGTAGGAGTACTCGGCTTTATCAGTTGCACCGTGCAATGCTGCAACGGTGACACAGGTGAAGGGTTTGCCCTTGCGAGGACTGACTTCACGGATACGGTTGAGGTAGCCGATGCCTGTGGTGTGCAGGTCGAAGAATTTGGCTTCGTTGGATTGGTTGCTCATGGTGATTCTCCAGTTTCAATATCGAAAGCGGAGAAGCACTTTGCCCATGGGGGAAAGTATTCCCCGCGTGGGTTGGGATGTAGCAAGTTGGGTGGGCTTCCATCAATCGAAAGATTGATCAATCGCGCTACCGGAAGCTTGGCGATTTTGGGGGAGATCAGCACTTGAGTGTGCGGCAGTCTTTCAGATCATGACTGCTCGGGCTTGGATTACTGACGACGTCAGCAGCTCACGGTGATAAGGATGGAAACCGATGTGGGCGTTGTCAAGCCCTGAATGAAAAAACCCTCCGGAAGGAGGGTTTAGAGGGGGAAACGATGGTCAGTGTGCCCGAAGAATTTTCTGGCACCGACGTTTTATGTTAGGCCAGTCAGCCCATACAGCCATGCCACCACAGATGAGGAGCAGTGCGGTGAACATGAGAATGCCGAATGCAGTTTGGCTCATGTCATTCCTCCGGGGTGAGGTAGATGCCTATGATCCAGATTACAGCACCCACGGCCAGGGCGAAAGCAGTTAGCAGTCGACTGGTGCTGAGGAAGATACCTACGAGGGCAGCGGCGACAGCAGTGGTACCTATCTTACGGAGGTCATCCGCAACAGCTGCACGTTTTTTTGAAGCCATGGCGTTCCTTTTGGTCGCCAGGCCCTCACCTTGCCAGGTGGGGTGCCTGGCACTAGGTGAGGTAGGAGGGAGTTAGATCGCAACTGGAGCTATGAGATCGTTCAGCGGGCCCATACGCAGCTCTGATGCTTTAGGTTTGCTGGACTTGCGCTGACGGGTGCGGCGCTTGGTCGGTGGTACCGCTTTGGTGTTGGTTTCGAACCACTGGTTCAGGTCAACGCCGCGGCGTGCGAGGGTTGGAATGCGGCGAAGCTCATCCCAGTCGCTGCGGGTGGGCGCTATGCTCGCGAGTTGAACAACAGGCCGGACCTGAGCTGGGACAACTGGAGCTGGCCGCTTCATGGCGCGCAGGAACTCTCGGGTGAGGGTGCCAAGCGCGTAGCCAAAACGGAAGCCGGTCGTTGGGGCGGACATTGCGGTCATGGTGTTTCTCCTGCGGTTTGAAATGCGGAGAAACACTGACCCCAAGGGGAAGTGATTCCCCACTGGGTTTACGGAAGGAGCTTCTATCGACGGTTAGTCGATCGGTCGTGCTACCAGAAGCTAAACGACCTTGGGAGGATCACGCATCAAATGATGTGCTGCCGCATTACAGATCCGGACGGCATAGGGCATGTTGCTGACGACGTCAGCAGATCACACACCAATAATCGAAGCAGAGGAGGCCTGTGTCAAGCTGGCAGTACGAAGCAACGAAACTCAGAGCTGGCCTGGAAAAGTGGTTGTCTCGGTCGCCAATCCTCGGTGTCGATCCTTTAGCTGAGCAGTTTCAGCAAGTCGGCTGGGGATTTGCAGTCAGGAGAAAGCAAAGCTTGCCGCACTTTCTCGTAAGCGCGCGCAGCCTCTTCATAGGGCAGGTGACTATCGTTAAAAGTCCAACCAGCCCTGTGCAGAGCGGTACGTTTTAATTTGTCGCCAGCTCCCCAGCCCTCCCAGCCTTCCCAAGCGGGTTGGGACTTCAGCACACCTAGGTCGCGGCCGAGTTTTTCGAAAAAGCCTTGGTTCTTCTGCATTTCGTTCTTCGCGAGTGACGCAATCTCTCCGTCAATCAGAACGTGAGTCGGGAGCGCTCCCTCAATGCGAACAAAGTCGTAAGG
>Ga0247820_10001492_pt1 | contig 13198 bp, 14 predicted proteins | sample 13C_Glucose_Day1_2_FD_192480 | JGI IMG/M metagenome (GOLD analysis project Ga0247820, IMG submission 192480) | Soil microbial communities from agricultural site in Penn Yan, New York, United States - 13C_Glucose_Day14 | ecosystem: Environmental > Terrestrial > Soil > Agricultural land | place...
GCACCTCGCCGAGCTCGTCGCGCTCGTCGCAGCGTGGGCGGCCGAGCTCGGCGAGGTGCCGAAGCGCGAGCCGATCCGGCTCCGCTACCGGATCGGCAGTCCGCGCGCCGACCGGATCCGCGCGGCAGTCGCCGCCGCGGCCGACTCCGATGACTCTGCAGGTGAGGGCGCGTGAACAAGTACGAATTTATGACGGTGCTGCTGTTCGCGTTTGCGGCACTTGCGGTCGCCCTCGCGTTTTCACCCGCACTGCGCGACGACGGCCGGTCACGCCGCATCTACACGCGGCACGACCGGTGGTCGGCGCCGGAGCCGCTCGAGTACCGCGTCGAGCGCGAGCTCGAGCCGGGCCGGCGCGCACTGCCGTCGGCGACGGTCATCGACGCAACCGCAGTCCGGACCGGCAGTCAGCCGCGGCAGGTGACCAGCGGACGGAAGGAGCTCGAGCGGTGACGCTCGCGAAGCGCGAGCCCGACGACGAGCTCGAGCGGATCGTCATCGACGCCGAGCTCGTCGACGACGACGAGCTCGAGGAAGAGTCGCCGCGGCGGCCGATGCTCGCCGCCGGCGGGAAAGCCGTCGCGGTCGTCACGACTCTCCGCGGGCCCGCGAAACGGGCCGGGCTCGCGGCCTGTCGGTGCGTGTGGTTGACGGGGCAAGGGTGCGTGTCCTGCGTACGCCGCGCTCACTCGGCGGCCACTCACGGGAAGCTGCGGGCCCAGATCCGCGCCGCGGAAGCGGCCGGCCGCGTGGATCCGTCGCGGCCGGCCTACTCCGCGTATTCGGTGCCTGCGGGGAAGTCGCGGACGGTCGAGGCGGCGGAGAAGGAAACCGTCGCGGTGCTCGAGCGGCAACTCAAGGATGCGAAGGACGCGCGGTCCCGCCGGCTCTGCGAGCTCCCGCAGGTCGTCGCCGGCGTAGTCGGCGCCGTCGCGATCGGCGCGCTAGTCGTGTTCGGGCTGCTCGTCCTCGGCGGCATCGGCGTGCACTCCGTGCCCGGCGGCGTGTCCTGGGCGTCGTGGTGGTCCGGGATCGGGACCGTGCTGCTCGTCGTCGGCACCATCCTGCAGTGGTCGCTATGGCTCGCCGGGTGGGCGGCCGGGCCGCTCGCACTGCTGCTGCTGTACCGCGAGGGACGCGACCGGGCACAGACGCCGACATGGCTGCTCGCGCCGGCGAGCCGCGACCTCGAGTCGATCGTCGTGACGCCGGCCGGTATCGCGACCGCGCTCGCGCACCTCAACATCGGACCGCTCAACAAAGCGATCAAAGATGGTTGGCTGGTCGAGTTCGCGACGCCGCCGGTGCGGGTCAACAACCGCGGCTATGCGGCCGTGCACTCGCTACCGATGGGCGTGACACCCGGCATGATCGCCGACGCACGCGCCGTGCTCGCCCGCAACCTCTTCCGCGCGCCGCTCGAGGTGTGGCCAGTCGAAGCGGAGCGAGCCGGGTTCGTCGACTTGTGGGTAGCAGACGCCGGCGCGTCGAAGCGGCCGGCTTCCGAGTACCCGCTGCTGCACGAGGGCGCCGCGGACGTCTTCACGTCGGTGCCGTTCGGGGAGTCGCAGCGCGGCGATGTCATCGGCCCGCCGATGATGGGCGCGAACCTCGTGTTCGGCGGCATCATGGGGCAGGGCAAGTCGAACGCCGCCCGGGTCGTGATGGCGGGGTGCGCGCTCGACCCGATCTGCGAGCTGCTCGTGTTCGTGTTCGCCGGGAACGGCGACTTCGATGCCTACGAGCCGCGGCTCGCGTGCTACGAGCGCGGCGTCGACGATGACGTCGTCGTGAAGGCGGTCGCCACGCTGCGAGGTCTGTACGCCGAGGTCGCGGAGCGTGAGGCGATCCTCGCCGAGCTCGGCGCGAAGAAGGTCACGCGGACGCTCGCGTTGCAGCACCCTGCGCTGCGGCCGAAGGTCGCGCTCTTCTCGGAGTGTCACGAGCTGTTCGGACACAAGGAGCTCGGCGAGGAGGCTGCCGAGCTCGCCGTGCAGACGATGCGCCGCTCACGGAAGACCGGCATCATCCTCGGGTTCGACACGCAATCGTCGCGGAAGGATGCGATCCCCCCGAAGATTGTCGAGCTCGTGAAGCTGAACGCATGCTTCGCGGTGAAGTCGTGGCGTTCAAACGACGGATTCCTCGGCGACGGATCGTTCGCCGCCGGCATCCGCGCAACCGAACTGCGCCCCGGAAAAGATGTCGGCACATCGGTGCTCACCGGTGCGACCGCGGAGCGCTTCGAAATCCTCAAGTGGATTTTCATTGAGGTGAACGACGACACGGGGTTCGATGCGGCGGCCGACCTCATCGAGCGGTCGCTCGAGAACGTTCACCCGGCGGTGAGCGTCGGCGGCGGCCGGCGCGCCGAGGTGGAGGTCGAGCGCGACCTGCTCGTCGACCTCGACGCCGTCCTCGGACACGAGCCGCTGCCTACCGCGGACATCCCCGCACTACTGCGCGGCCACGCCCCGACGTGGCCCCGGTACCGGTCGCTGACCGGAAAGGCTCTGCGGGAGTGGCTCGCCCGCGACCACGGCATCAAAGTCGCGTCGACGGGGAACCGGTGGCCGCTCGACCCGGCGACGGTGCGCGAAGCGCTCGCCGCGCGCAGCCTCGAGGACGGTGACGGTGACGAGTGAAGTTAGGTCGGCTCGAGTCTCCGGAGCCGCTGCGGGGGGTCCTGCAGGGCATGCCGGACGGCACCTAACTTCGGGCCCGAGAGCTAACTTTCCGCAGGTCAGCGGCCTGCGGGGGGTCGGGTTACAAACCTAACTCGATCTGACGGCACCTAACTCGACGAAAGATCAATTGCGCCCATGAGCAAGCTCGCCGCGTTCGCCCTGGCGGTCGCCGTCATCTACTTCGCGACGTGCGTCATCTGGCCCTATGCGCGCTGCCCTTGGTGCCGCGGCGTCCGGACCCGCAGCGGGCCGAGCTCGTGGTTCCGGCTCCGCTCCGAGTGTTGGCTCTGCGGGAGCTCGCGGTACCGCCGGCTCGGCGCTCGGCTGCTCGGTCGCGGCCGCGGCTGACAGACCAGACGACGAAGAGACGCCCCCCGCGACCCGGAGTCGAACCGGGTTCGCGGGGGGCGTCTTGGTTGGGTGGTCGCCGCTACGCGGCTAGCTGGGCGAGCACGGCCGGGCCGTGGCGACCAACCCAGGAATTGTGCCCGATCACCGCCGGGCGTGAATCATCAGGGTCCGAGACGATGCTGCGCCGGCGGGTCGACCGCCGCGGCGCGATTCGGAGCCGGCGGCGCATACGCCGGCGCGGCCGCAGAGCCGAACAGGATTCCGGACGCCCACCGCGGAAACCACGATTGCGCCTCGAGTGCGCGGGCGACGATGTAGAAGACGCCGATGCACACGGTCACGAGGAATCCGCCGACGGCGACGCCGGGCCCGTCCGCGGCGGCCTGGTCGAGGACGCCGACGGAAACGAGCCATGCGAGCGCCGTCCCCCACAGTGAGGGGACGATTGTGCGAATGACGGACGTGAGGTAGTTCGCGATCACTGCACATTGCCCTTCTGTTCGGTGGCGCGTACCGCGGCCGCGCAGTGCTCGAGTAAGTCAGCGACCTCGCCGCGCCACGGCGCCGCCTCGAGCTCGACGGTCTCGCCGGCGACCGGGGCGGCGTCGAGGCGGGCCTCGATCCGGTCGAGCTGCGCCCGCAGCGCGCGGAGCTCGTCGGGGGTCGACGAGCCGGCCGCGGCGAGCCCGTCGACGGCGCGCGCCACCCGGTCGCCGACGGCCGGCGCCGCCCACGCGAGGTGAGTGTGTCCGGTCGTCATCCACGCGAGCTCATTGCGCAGCGACGTCGCGCCGGACTGTCCGTCGCCGAGCCGCGGGATCGGGGTGTCGAGGATCGCGTCGGCGACCTCACGAGCCGTAGGCATGTCGTCGGGATCCTCTCGAGGGAAAGGTGTCGGCCGAGGCGGCAGCGGAACGGGTTCGGTCGGCGGCACCGCGGATCCGCCGGGGCCGATGAGCTCGACGAGCTCGGCCGGCGAGCCGAGGAACGCGTTCGCGTCGACGTCGCGGCCCTGCACTTGCGCGGTGCTCGCGAACTGCAGGATCCGGACAGTGTTGCCGCCGTAGCCCTGCCAATACTTCGACAGGCTGCCGCCGGCGCGCTCGACCGCTTGGTAGAGCTGCGACGCGTACGCCTTGTCCGTCGACGGATACCTCGACGACCAGAGCGGCGGCAGGTCGGCGATCGGCGGCGACCCGATCTCCTGCCAGTACCACCGCGGGATGTAGGACAGGGCGACGCGGAGCCCGGCGCGGCGGAACGCGTCGAGAACCGCGCGGTAGTTCCGGATGTCGCCGCCGCCCTTCTCGAGGTCGAGCGCGACCGCGAGCGAGGTGTCGCCGATGTGGGCGCGACAGTTAAGCGCCTGCTGCATCGGGTCGGACTGGTCGACGTAGTGGTAGCCGGCGAGCACGAGCCCGGCGGCGCGTGCCTCGTCGCGCTGCCGCGGCCACTCCGGCGACCGGTAGTCGTCGCCCTGCGTGATCTTGCAGATTGCGAAGGTGAACCCTTCGCGGGCGACGCCGGCGAGGCTGATGCCGGCCTGCCAGTTGGACAGGTCGACGCCGTACAGCAGAGACACCTAACGCCCCCGTCCGAACAGAGCTATCCGCGGCTTCGCCTCGAGCGCGGCTAAGCGGCCGCTGTTCTCCTCGAGTCGCTGCGCGTTGCGCACGGAGAGCTCGTCGAGGGCGTCGACCTTCTCGGTGAGCTTCCCGACGTCCTCGGCGATCTTGTTGACGGCGTCGCGCAGCGAGTCGCCGCCGTTCGGGGTGAGCTCGTGCTCGACGGTCTTCGCGGACTGTTTCGCCTCGACGGCGGTCTTGCGCGCCGACCTGCCGAGCACCGCGGCGGTGACGCCGAGCCCTGGCCCGATGACGTACTGCGCGACGATCGCCAGGAGGTCGGCCGCCGTCACCGGGTGACCTCGGCGTCGACGAACACCGAACCCTTGACGAGCCGTGTGACGTCGCCGAACGGGTCGGTGAGCTCGAGGTCGAAGCGGGCGAACCGCCACGCCCACCCGGCCGACGTCGCCGGCGACACCTCGAGCACGACCTCGCCGGATCCGAGGGTCATGTTCCCGGCGGCGACAGACCACTCGTGCAGCACGTCGCCGGCGTCGTCGCGTACCTGCGCTTTCGCGGAGTACCCGGCGAGGTTGCTAACTGGGGTGTTGTCGGCGGCGAGCACCGGCACCGACACCGACCATGTCACGCCCTGCGGGATCCGCAGGTCGTAGTTCAGCGTCATCACGAGCCTCCCGGGTAGCGAGCGAGGCGGGTGCGGAACCGGCGGACGAGCTCGAGCGCGAGCTCGTACTCGGCGTGCACCGGGTCGCCCTCGGCGAGTCCCTTGCGGCAGTAGACGGCGAGGTCGAGCGCTTCGGCGTAGGCGTCGCCGTCGTTGCGGCGGCCGTCGTGGGCGCGTAGCCCGACGTTGCCGTACTTGCGCTGCCCGAAACACCAGCGTTCGAGGACGTCGCCGGCGACTTCCATCCAGCCGCGGCCGCGGACATCCTCGAGCACTAGCTGCTGTATCGGCGGGCCGCTGCCCTCACCGGGTGCGGGCTGCGAATACCACGGTCGGTCGGTGCGGTCGTGGTCGACGACGTCGCTCATGCCGGCAGCGCGGCCCGAACCGCGGCGTCCTTCGACTCGAGGAGCTTGCGCAGCGCGACCGCGAGCTCCGGGCCGTCGGGGATGGTGTCGAGCAGCCAACGCGCGACGATCCGGTACTCGCGGGCGATCCGCGCGAGCTCGGCCGGAAGGTTCGGGTTCACCTCGAGCAGGAACCGGGCGACGCCGGCGACGGCCGGGTGGCGGCCCTGCAGGATCGCGCGGTCGTCGAGGTACTCGTCAGCGGACAGTTTCGGCACGGACCGGGCCTCCCGGGTAGGCGATGCGGGCGACGTCGACGCCGGCGACCACGAGCCGGCCGACGCCGTCGAGGGTGCGGAACGTCTGCGCGTACCGGACCGCGACGACGCCGGCGTTGATGATGAGCCCGGCGCACCCCCCGCACGGCGCGTGCGTCACGTACAGCGTCGACCCTGCGGCGGCGACGCCGTGCCGTGCGGCGAAAAGCAGCGCGTTCGCTTCGGCGTGCACCGCGGCGACGCACGGCGGGTCGTCGGGCCCGTGCTGGCAGTGCGCCACGCCGGCCGCGGCGCCGTTGTACCCGGTCGACAGAACGCGGCCGTCGCGGGCGAGGACGGCGCCGACCGGCAGTCTCGAGCACGTCGACCGGCGGGCGAACACTTCGGCGGCGGCGAGCATGGTGTCGTCAATCGACGGGCGCCTAGTTCGGGGTGCCGGCATGAACGCCGCTGCCCTCCTCGGTGGGGTCGCCGGCGTGCGCGGCGGCCGCGGCGGCAGTCGGGTCGCCGGCGTGGGAGCTCGAGACGGCCGGCGCCGGCGAGCCGGCGTGCGAGCTCGAGACGACGACGACCGGGGCGCCGGCGTGGATGCCGCCGGTCGTCTGTGTCGGCGGGCCGGCGTGGACCGGGCCGGCGTCGACGGGTGCGCCGGGGATGAGCTCGCGGACGAGGCTGCCGGCGGCGGCGATCGCGCCGGCGAGCGAGATGACGATCGCCTTCGCCGACGTGACGGCGCCGCTCGAGGCGATCGTGCCGGCGAGCTCGCGGGCGACGAGCTTGACGGTCTCGCCGCTCGAGGCGGCCGCGCCGGCGAACGTCTTCGCGACGCTGCGGGTCACGGCGCCGGCCGGCGTGAGCGCGCCGGCGAGGGCGAGGAGCACCGCACGAACCGTCGCGACCGCGGCGGCCGGCTCGAGCTCGCCGGCGAACGTCTTCCCGGTGCGTCGGGTGAGGGCGCCGCTCGAGCTCGCGGCGCCGGCGAGGGTCTTCGCGGTGGACCGGGCGAGGTTGCCGCTCGGGGCGAGCGAGCCGGCGACGGCGAGGAGCCGGGACCGTATCGACGCGACCGCGCCACTCGAGGCAGCCGCGCCGGCGAGCGTCTTCCCGGTCTGCCGGACGAGCTCGCCGGCCGGGCCGACGACGCCGGAGAGGAGCCTCCCGGCGGACCGGGTGACCGTGCCGGCCGGTGAGCTCGAGCCCGTGAGTGTCTTCGATGTCGACCGGGCGAGGGCGCCGCTCGAGGCGATCGCGCCGGCGACGGCGAGGAGCCGGGACCGGATCGACGCGACTGCGCCGCTCGAGCTCACGGCGCCGGCGAGCACCTTCCCGGTCCGCCGCACGAGCGACCCGGCCGACGAGCTCGTCCCGGCGAGCACCTTGCCCGGCCGGCGGACGAGGGCGCCGCTCGAGGCGAGCGTGCCGGCGACGGCGAGGAGCCGCGACCGGACCGTCGCGAGCTCACCGCTCGAGCTCGCGACGCCGGAGACCGTCTTCGCGGTCGACCGCACGAGGGCGCCGGCGGCCGCGACCGTGCCGGCGAGGGTGCGGTCGAGCCGCCGCTGCGCCGCGCCCGTAGATGCCACCGTGCCGCCGAGAGCGACGACTCGGGTCACTGCCCTAGCGAGGGCACCCGCGGGCGTCGCAGAGCCGCTCAGAGCCTTCTGAGTTGCCCGTAGGAGCGCGCCGGCCGGCGTCCCGGTACCGGCGAGGGTCTTCCCGACGCGGCGGGCGAGCGCCCCGGCCGGGGTGAGCGTGCCGGCCGGCCGCTTCCCGGTCTGCCGCGTGAGGGCGCCGGAGCTCGAGCTCGAGCCGGCGAGCACCTTGCCCGGCCGGCGGACGAGCGCGGCCGACGAGGTGATCGTGCCCGACACCGACACGGGGTACTCCGTCGCGCCGGCCGCCGGCGCGATGATGAGCGACACGCTCGTCGACGGCCGGTTCGCGGTGCACGTCGCACCCTTCGTCCCGGTCGCGCTCGTCCCGGTGAGCGCGAGCGTGCACATCTCGAGCGCGGAGAACCCGCTCGAGGCGGCGGTGTCGACTTCCTCGGTCATGCCGCTAGGCGGCGTGTAGGAGGTCGACCCGGCGCCGCCCTGGTCGGTGCTGTGCCCGGTGATGAGGAGTCCGCCGTCGACACCCGACGCGAGGGACGGCGCCGTGTGCGTCGTGCTGTTCGTGCCCTGGGAATTGAACGTCGGACCGAGATGGATCGGGTCGGCGTCGTCGTAGGTGCCCGCTTCGATCGCGATGATGCCGGCCGAGCAGAAGACGCCGGAGCCGGCCTCGAAAGAGAAGTCCGCGGCGGCGACGTCGGCAGAGTCTGCGACCTTGCTCCAAACCTTTACGCTCGGGCTCTCGCCGATCTCTGCCTCTGAGCCGATCGTCGTGAACCCGGACGGCCCGGTCATGGTTGCCAGCGTGCCGTCGTTGTCGCCGACAGAGATGGCAATCATCAGGTCGCCGACGGCGAGCCCGGCGGGTTTGGTGACGACGGCCGGGTCGGCGGCCTCGGCGCCGGATGCACCCTCGGCGGAGCGCACCGTTACCGGGTCGCCGCCGCCGCCGGCCGGGGCGAGGTATTGGATCTCGACGCCGTGCAGTGCCCATGCCTGGCCGGCTGGCGCCGATAGCCCGATCGTCTGCGCGCCGGTAGACGGCGCGTACTGATAGGCGCCGTACCAAGTGAAGGAGAGCGAGCCGTTATCCAGGACGGCGATTGCGTCCTCGACCGTGGTCGCCGACCGGTAGGCGTAGGCGCCAGGGTCTACAACATTCCAGTCGCTATTGACCCAGGTCACGACGCTGTTCGCGGCCTCGGTGGTGACTGTCGCGCTGGGTGCGCCCGAGCCGGTCTTCGTCCCGTTGACCGCGGGCGTGGCATCCAGCTGTGCTAGCTCCCAGCGCTCGACAACCATCGCGCGCAGCCCGGCGTCACCCGAGAACGGCACCGTGACAGTCATCGATCCGGGCGAGCTCCCGACGACGGCGGTATCCAACACCGTGTAGCAGAACGAACCTGACGTCGTGCTGCTCTGCCGAGTCCAGGACAGCGAGCCGCCCGAGATCGACCCGATCACCGTGCCCGAGTCGTTGGTGGCCGCCTTGACGACGATGACCTCGCCATCGGCCGGGGTGAAGCTGTCCGAGACCAGCGACGTCGTGCCCGCGGTGCCGTTGTCTTTGTAGTAGACCTGCTTGAGCCGCGGGAACGGCATGTCGGCGGGCGGCACGGCGACCGTGAACGTCGCCCACTGCTCGAGCGCAGACGTGAACGTGCCGGGGTCCGTGCTCGAGGCGTTGAGCTCGCGCTCGGCGGTGTGCGTCGAGGCGCCGCCCGCGTTGGCGTGCGTGACGCCGGTCAGGTTGCTGTAGTTCGCCGGCTGGTTGCCCGCGGTGACGCCGGTCGCGCCGTCGCCGTGCCGCGAGACGATCCATAGGTAGTCCTGCGCCCCGTAGGGCGGGGTATGGCTCGGCGGGTTGCTGTTGGTGCTCGAGCCGTTGGCCATCGACGCGGTAGGTAGGCCGCCGTGCCCCGAGATGCGGAACGTCACCCACGACGCTTGCTCGTTCGCCGAGATGACGGTCAGATCGTCGGCGGACCCGGACGCCTCGGCGATCTTGGCAAAGACTGCGCCGGTGACGATGGAGCCGTTCTTTTGCTGACCGGCGATCTTCGTCCAGCGGCCCTCGTTGTCCGCAGTGGTCTGCGTCCCGTCGATGGAGACGAACGCGAGGAGGAGCTCGCCGGCGACGATGCCCGCCGGGAAAGTGATGCTGTGAGTTGTGGCGTTAACCGTCGTGCTGCCGAACTCGCGGTCTTCGACGACGGGGAACGCCACAACTCACCCCCCTACGGCTCGCGGAGAAGCGCGGCGTCAGCCGCCGGCCGAGAACGTGAGGTCGTACGTCGACTGCAGGCTGTCGCCCGACGCGAGGTTCACCGTCGAGAACTGCGACCGGTCGAGCATCGTGCCGCCGCCGGTCGCGGCCTGCGAGAAGATGCCGTGCTCGATAGCGGCGATCGATGCGTCGGCGGTGAGGGTGCCGACCGTGCGGTAGATGTTCGCCGACGCGCCCTCGGTCGTCGACCCGGTCGCCCTCGTGGAGTCGGGGTTGAGCGCGGTCGTCGACTCGGTGACGAGCGCCGTCTCGCTCGACGCTTCGGTGTTACTGCCGGTGCCGATGCCGTGGTACTTGAGGTTCTCGAGCTCGGTCGTGTTCTGGAATGCGTCGACGATGAAGTTGACGCCGGCCGTCGTCACGACACGCATGCTCGCGAGCCCGAGCTCGAGGATGTCGCCGTCGCTCTTGATGTGGGTGAGGTAGAGGCTGCCGTAGAAGTTCGACAGTCGCAGCGCCCGCGCCATCATCGCCCGGCGGGCGCCGCGGGCGAGGTGCCGCAGGTTCGACGCGCGCCACGCGTTGACCCGGTCGTCGAGCCCGCGGCGCGGCAGACCGAAGTGCGCGATCTCGGCGAGGGAGAGCTCCTTCGCCGGGTAGGAGGACAGCCCGGCGATCCGGTCGAACCGGTCGCGGATCTCGCGCTCGTCGGCCGCGCGGATCACCCGCAACTGCACCTCGCCGGCCGGTCGGGCGGTTCCACCCTGGTGTGACATTCAGACTCCCGCGATGTCGATGTGAACGGTGTTTCCGCTGCCCGGGCCGAGTGCCAGGGCGCTGCCGCTGTTCTGCCAGGCGATGACAACAATTTCCGTGGCGGCCGCGAGCCGGCGCGTCACCGACGGATTGGCGGTCCAGGGGTTCTCGGATGAGCTCTCCGAACCCACCTTCGCGAGGACCGTGCCGCCGGTCGTGCGGATGTCGACGGCGCGGCCGCCGCTGCCGTTCTCGGTGAACTGCACCGTCGCGCTGATCGTCCAGAGCCGTTGCTGGTTGAGGGTGAACTTGTGCCCGGCGCCGCTCGTCGACTTCGTGACCGCGGCATCGGTGGCGACGTCGACGCCGAACGCGACCGTCGTTTCGGTGTTGTGCGCCGGCGACTGCACGGCCGTCGCCGAGTAGATAGTCGAGATGGTCGCACCGGCGCCGCCGCCCCCGCCGCCGCCGGCCGGCGCAATCAGCACCCACGCCGAACCGTCCCAGATCAGAACGTTCGTGGTGTCGGTTTCGCGGATGATGAACGGGCGGCCGTCGGTAATCGTCGGCCGGGTGCTCGAGGTGCACGCGAACGCGCGGCACAGCCATCCGTCGGTGTCCTCGGCGAGCGCTTGAAGTTGCGCGGGCCCGTTCGGTGCGTCGGTGAGTCCCGGGTATCGGAGCTCGAACCGCGTCGTCGATGCCAAGGTCGCTCGCTCCTCGAGGGTCGCCGGGGGTCAGGATCCGGGGACGGTGCCGGCGGCGAGCACGGTGCCGTGTGTGGTCGCGCCGCCGATCTCTAACTGCCAGAAGTACGGGGTGCCCGGGGTGAGACCGGACGTCGTGACGGTGAGCGTCTGGTCGGTGAGGGTGACCGGGAGCGTTTCCCAGAACCCCTCTTGTGTGCCGAACGCGGTCGACGAGAGCCGGAACGTCGCCGCCGGCGCGTTCGTCACGGTGCCCGTCCAGGTCGCCGCGGAGCTCGAGCTCCTCGTCGCCGTGCCGGTCGCGACCGCGGCGGCGTCGAGGGTGTGTAGGTACTGCCCGAGGAGCGGCCCGAACCCGTTCGTGGTCTCGTCGATGTGGTGGTTCACGCCGGCCGGGTTGACGAGCGTCGTTCGGAATCCCTTGCCGTTGTAGTGCGCCGACCCTTCTTGCGAATCAGTGAGGGCGTCGTACAGCCCCGGGCTGTTGGCCTCGAGGGTGCCGTCGTCGTCGAGCCCGGTGTACCAAACCATCGGGAACCCGGCCTTGAGGGCGTCGGCGTAGACACCTTCGACCTGCGGGTCGCCGGAGGATGCGAGGTCGCCGCCGCCGCCGAAAATCATCGCGCCGCCGCCGGCCATCGTCGACGAGTGCACCGGCATGAAGAACTGCGTGAGCTGTTGCGACCCGCCGGAGTAGGTCGCGAACCACACACGGCCGCGGTTGATGTTCGGGTACCGCGCATAGACCGAGAGGATGAGGTCGCGCAGGTAGACGGCGTTCGCTTCGCCGTCCTCCCACCATGTGACGTCGGCGTCGGCGAAGTCCGGGGTGAGCGCGGCGACGCAGAGCATCTTGCGAGCTCGAGCCTGCCGCACGATGCCCTCGTCGCCGCCGAGCATGTAGACCGAGTCCGGGTTCTCGATCTCGAACGCGCCGTCGCCGTGGAGCTGCACGAGTAGCCCGATGCGCTGGTCGTGCGGGAGCCCGGCGGCGTACCGGTGGTAGGTCGAGGCGAGCCCGTTCGACCCGGTGAACGCGACGTCGAGGGTGTCGACCATGTCGGCCGGGTTCGCGTTCTGCGCCGGCGGCGGCGGCGTGGTCGTGCCGCCGGACGTCGGGATCCGCTTGTAGGAGTTGCCGAGGATCACCGGGCCGGACGGGGTGAACATGAGAAGCACGCGGCCGAGCACTAGTTGCGTCGGGTGCAGGACGAGGCAGTCGGTGTACCGGAACGCGCCGTCGGTGACGGTGTTCGCGTAGGTGGTCGGATCCCACGCGGTGAGCACGGCGCCCATCACTGTCGACACGCCGTAGCCGGCGGGCCCGGAGCCGAGGAGCGTGCGGGACAGGTCGTCAGCCACGCGCGCCCCTTAGTTCCGGGCCGTCGGGTCGGGGTACCCGGTGTGCCATATTTCGGAGTCCTCGAGGTCGACGACGAAGGTGTCGCCCTGGTCGTCGGTCTCGGTGCTGCTCTGGTGGTAGTTCCCGAACTTGAAGTAGTTGCCCGATCCGCCGCCGTAGGACTGCGTAGCCGCGGGCGTGTTCATGTCATCCCAGAAGAATTGAATGATGGTGTTCGACCCGGACCGGACCGTCTTAATCATCCATTCGTAGACGGTGCCGAGCTGCAACCCGGTCTTCAGCGTCCCGGGCCGGCCGGAGTCGCCGTAGGTGGAGACGACGTTCGTGCCCTCGACTCGGATGGTGGCGACGTCATCTTCCGAGTCGTGAATCTGCGCGAGCACTACGTGCGGGCGACCGGGTGCGAGCCGGACGACCGAGCCGCGGCACCACACGTAGTGCTCGCCCGAGCTCGAGGACCATGACGCCTTCGCGACGCCGTCCTCGGCGAGCTCGCGGAACTCGGTACGGCTGTGTGTGCTGTTCGGTGTGGTGGCCGCGCCGACGTAGGACGTGAGCCGAACCTTCCCGGTGCTGACGTCGACGTAGCCGGGAATGACGAGGTTGTTCTCGATTT
>Ga0247820_10001493_pt1 | contig 13187 bp, 22 predicted proteins | sample 13C_Glucose_Day1_2_FD_192480 | JGI IMG/M metagenome (GOLD analysis project Ga0247820, IMG submission 192480) | Soil microbial communities from agricultural site in Penn Yan, New York, United States - 13C_Glucose_Day14 | ecosystem: Environmental > Terrestrial > Soil > Agricultural land | place...
GACGGTGAGGGTCTGGCGGGCATAGGAGCCGCCGACGACCTCGGTGCCGGCGGTGGCGTCGTCGCCTGCCGCAGTGACGAGGGCGACCTTCATGTCCGGGTCTGGCGGGGTGGGGCTTCCGCCGAGCAGCCAGTCGAGCGTCCTGTTCTCGCCCGTGTTGCTCAAGTTGTCTGCGATCGGACTCACCTCCTAGGTGACGGAGAGGACTCCGGATTTGCGGACGATGGCTTCGGCGCCGGGTGGGTCGATGTGGATCCACACGCGGTAGTCGCCTGCGACGAGTTCGATGTCGGTATCGGGGCCGATGAGCAGGCGCGCTGCGGTTCCGGCCCAGGCGGCGGTGTGCCATTCGTCGTCGGCAGGGTTGGCGCGATGGGCGACGACTGCGATCTTCACCGGTGTGTCGTCGAGGTCGACGCCGTCGGGGGCGGTGACGGGAACGTGCAGGTACTCGGTGGAAGAGGCGGGGATCACCACGGTGCACTCGCCTCCCAGCCGTCGTCCTGGGGGCCTTCGGTGTTCCAGGCTGGCGCGTTCGGCTGTCCTGCCGTCCACGGGCTGTAGGGGGCTCCTACGGTGACATCAACGTCCTCTTCGCTCGGTGCCGCTGCCCGGCTGGCCGTCAGCGTGGCTGTGGCTGTCAGCGCTGCGTGACCGGTGGCAGCGATGGCGCCGCTGGCTGTGAGGAGTGCTGTGGCTGCCAGGGCGGTGCTGCCGGTGCGGCCGGTATGCCCTTGCGCGGCCAGCTCGGCTGTACCGGTGAGGCTCGCGTCTGCCAGGGTGTTGCGGAGACCGCTGGCGGCCAGTCCTGCGGTTGCGGCGATCGCGGCGTGGCCTGGGTGTCCGACGGTTCCGTCGGCCGCCAGGTCGGCTGCGGCTGCGATTGCTGCACCGTCAACGGCGCCCCGCACGCCGGTCGCGGCCAGTGCCGCAGTCGCTGTGAGGGCCGAGACGCCGGACGTTCCCCGTAGGCCGGTGGCGGTCAGGGTGGCGGTTCCCGAGAGAGCGGCGTCGCCCGTAACGCCGGAGGTGACGTCAGCCCCGGTGAAGTCGTCAAAGCGGAGAGCGGACACGCTCTCCGCTCGGATTCCGACGCTGGTGCCGGTAGGAACGTTGGTGTCGGTCACCGAGACCCGCTGGATCCCGTTGACGAAGCCTTTGATCGTCGAGCCGACTGCCTGAACCTTCGCCACATCCCCGGCGACGGCCGCCCCGGCGAAACTGCCGATGGAGGTGAACGAGCCGCCGACGACGGAGAAGAGGTTCCAGGAACTGCCGTCGTTGCGCCACAGGTAGCCGGACGTGATGTTGGAGTTACCGCGGCACCACACGCCGTGGCTGACGGATGCGGTGACCGCGATCGTCACCTGCGCGGAGTTGTCGTTCGTGGCCATTGCCCCGGCAGCGCGGAGAATGATCGTGCCACCCGCTGAGCCTGAGGAGAGCTGGTTGGAGATGATCGACCAGTCGCCCGACACCTCAACCCAGTTGGCGCCGAGGTTTGTGCTGTCGGCCCGGTTGAAGTCGTCGGTGAAGGTGGTCACGGCCCCTCCCTGTCAGGCCGCTATGCAGCCTGCGGTGTGAGGGCGGCGCTGAGCGTGGCGAGCGTGAACGTGTCCGCGGACGCCCACGCGCGCGACACGGTGAGCGCCACCGTGAACAGCAGCGTCCCGGATGTCGACGCCGTCCACACGGAGATGTGGGTGAGGGTCTCCGAGGTGCCGCCGTTCGTCCATGCCGCAGGCGGGGTGCCCAGGGACAGTGCGGAGCCGGCTGAGGAGTCGGAGAAGACGAAGCTGTTCCGGGTGGTGGAGCCGGCGGACACGTTGGCGGTTCCGGCGGCGCCGGGGTCGCCGGTGTGCAGCTGCGCGAACGTCCCGGCCACCGCCGAGTATGCAGAGCCGCCGTTGCCGGTGGTGCGGAGCGTATCGAGCCAGCCAGACACGAGACTGGGGGCGAGTCCTGCGGTCATTCCTCGGCCTCCTCAGGCTCCGTGCCGTCCGTGTCGGTCTTGGCGGGGGTGACGTCGCCGGAGGCTTCCAGCCGCAGCACGTATTCGTCGGCCATGGACGCCTCCTGGCGGTGTCGGGGTCCCGCCGCCCGTGGCATGGGGGATGGCGGGCGGCGGGACGTGCGGGGCTCGGAGTGAGCGGCCAGCCCCGGGCTATGCGGTTTCGATGAGGTGCCAGACGAGCTGCCCGCCTGGTGCGAGTGCGGTGCCGATGTGCTGGACGTCGGGCGGCAGGGTGTGGCCGGTGCCGTAGACGCGGAAGCTGCGGGTCTCGACGGGGTCGTCGGTGTGGACGGCCCAGACTTCGACGGAATGCACTTTGCGACATCCGACGTGCACGATCGGCCCGGACAGTTGGAGGGGGTGCCAGCGGTCGTCGACCGGCACTTCGTAGCGGTAGATCGCGTCCGGCATCGCACCTCCCAGGTCTTCGTCCGCCCGGCCCCCACTAGGCCGGGCGGACGGTGGCCCGAGCGCGAGGCGCTTCGAGGGCCGTCCTGCGCTGCTGCCACCGCGCGCAGGGGTTCAGGCGGCCAGTAAGGGTGCGGTCTGGATGATGTCGGGGGTGGGCCCGGGTTCGATCAGCTCACGCGTGTCCGAGTCCCGCTTGGCTTCGGGGAGTTCGGCGAGGTCGTAGAGGACGCCGTTGCGTCGCCGTGCCGGGTCGTAGTGGCGGGTGAGTCTGCCTTCGGCTGCCCAGCGCCGGATGGTGGTAGCGGGTCGGCCGGTCCAGTAGGCGGCGAGGTCCTCGGGGACGAGGTGTGGGGGCATGAGTTCACCCCCGGGTACGCGAAAGGGCCGCCAGCGGTGGCGGCCCTCCAGACACAGCGAGATCGATTGGAGCACACCATACGCTCGCCGCTGATCACGCGGCAACCCCTGTTGCCAAAGTGGCAATGAGGGGCTCAGCGGTTCGCCTCCACCGTGATTCGCTCTCCGTCCCACAGCAGCGTTTCGCCAAATGCTGCGACGATCGCGGGCTCGTCGTTGCGTTGGAGGATGTAGCCGCCGTGTCCGACGACAGCCCGATAGCCATGCTGGCGGCACCAGCGTTCGGCGACGTCGAGGAGCATCGCGAGGTCGAGCTGCAGCCTGGTCGGGTCGGCGGCCTGCCGATTGCAGACCATGCGGCGGAACAGGGCCGCCGAGTCTCGGAGCGCCAATCGACATCGCTGCGAGGTCCCCATTCTGTCGGCCTGGCGCTCGTAGGTGTCGGCAAGGTTGAGCAGCGTGACGCTCACGGCGCGTCCCGACGCAGCGACGGCAACTCGGGGATCGTCTCAGCGAGCCAGTCGCCGGGCTTGGTGGTGAAGTGCCGCGCCGCGGTCGTCTCCCACCATGAGCGGACGGCCGTTGTCTGCACGGTCTGGCTGGTGCGCTTGTCGACGTACTCGACGGGCCGTTCCCCGGTGCGCCGGGTGGTGATGCGTCCGCGCTTGCAGCCGTCTGGGTAGTCGTTCCAGTTCACTCCGGCCTCACTGAAGAGTAGTTCCTGCATGCCTGCACTGCTGACGCCGTGCAGGCGCTTGTGGGAGAAGTGGGCTTGCGCGGCCATGCTGATCGAGTTCCGGACGGCGTCGCGTTGCCGCCACAGGAAGTAGTTCGCGACTTCGACGGGGTCGCTGATGGTGAAGACGCGGGCGTCGAACAGGGCCCGTTTGTTGGGCCGGCGCTCGTTGAGGACGGCGGTCGCCAGCGATGCCGATATGGATACCAGCTTGGCGACGACGCCGTCGAACCAGGGCTGGGTCTGGATGGTGGCGAAGTCGGTGACGAGGACGCTGATCTCGTCGGACTGCGTGTACGCGAACACAGCACCGGAGATCTCTGCGCAAAGCGCTTCGGCTACGGCGTCCATGTCGGAGATGAACTGCTCGTCGAAGGGCTTCTGGCAGCCCCGCAGGTAGGTGTGAAAGGAGCGCCCGTCACAACGGATCAGGCAGTACGTGCGGCGCGGGAGGATGGCACGGTGCGCGGCCTCGTAGGCCTTCATGCGGTAGCCCAGCGCGCTGTTGTCGCTCATGCTGTCTCCGTGGTGTGGGCGATGGCGCGTGCTTCGAGGGCGTCGGCTTCGATGTCGATGGCCGCTCCGGCGCCGGGGAGGGTGCAGTCGGGGTCGTCGGCGAGGTTGCGGCAGGATTCGGCGATAGCGCGCAGCAGGGCCAGGACGGCCGCGCATGAGATGTACGGCTGACCATCGCTGGCGGTCACGATCGGCAGACGATCCGCCGCGTGAGGCAGGGGGGCGCTCATTGCGAGAGCTCCCTCCGGAACTGGTGCCCACAGGTGACCATGGTGATCAGCTCCCCATGCCCCATCGGGGTCAGCTGATGGAAGTCCTCGTCGGCGTAGAAGGCGAGAGATTCGAACCGGATCTCGTCCTGGCGGATCTCGCAGCTCGGGCAGCGATATCTGACGGTGGCGACGAGGGGAGCGGTCAGACTGGTCGCCTCTTGGTCGCGCTCGAAGGCTTCCTTCACCTCTTGCTGGAGCGCAGAAGTCCAGGGTTGTGCGGCCTTGTACGCGGCTAGAGGCCCGTCGACGTTCCGGTACCGAACGTCCAATGGCAGGTCGAGCGTCATGCCGCGACTCCTGCCGCTTCGGCTTCCTGCTGCCGCGCCATCTCGGCGAGCGCGGCTTCTTGCGCTGCCCGGAGTTCCCGCCACTCCCCCAGCGTCTCCCAACGGCTCCCACAGCCGCCGCATCGGACGCGGTGGCTGGCGGCGGTGGCGGTGAGCGGCGTCCAGCACAGTTCGTCGTCGACGCGCACGGGGCAGTTGCCGATCTGCACCCGGCCCGGACGCCGCTCATCGTTGGCGACCGACGTGCATTCGCTGTGCAGGCGTCGCAGGTCATCAATGTCCTGCCCGACCGCCTCATAGCTAGAGCAGGCCCACAGGAGGTTGTTGGTGAGGAACTCAACGTGGTGCGGGATCGCCTGCCTTGGGCTGCCGCGCCAGGGAGCGATGGTCCAGCCGAGCGTCTGCCGCCACGCGTCCTCGATCGCCGACAGCCGGGCCGCAACACCGCCTGGCGACACCAGGTTGAGGACGTTCAACCGGGGCGGGATCGGCGGGATGCGGCTCCCCGAGGTCGGACTGCCGCCACGGGAGGCGCCCTTCATCAGGGCGGCCGTCGTGTCCAGTCGGCGGAAGAGGACGGGGAGTTCGGATATGCGGGCCGCGGTGCGTTCCTCACATGGATGGCAAGCCCACCTCCCAGCTTCGGCGACCCAGAGTTGGCGGTTGCAGTTCGGGGTGACGCAGACGGGCCACGCATAGTCTTCGAGCACGGCGAGGTCGTTCACGGCTCAGCTCCTCGGCGGTGGTACGGGGAAGCAGACAACCTTTGAGCCAATGGTGGCATGTGGGGTTGACAGTCGGGGCCAATGGCGCAGACGGAGGCATCTGGGATGCTGGGGCCATGAGCCTGCTGCATCTCCCGGTCGTACCAACTCCGCCCGAGGTGTCCCGCGTCGAGGGCTGCTCGTGCAAGGGCCTCGACCTGCATCTGCTGGACTGCACCATCTTCACCGTGCCGCGCGAGCAGGCGACGCAGGCTATCGCCGCCGCGCACCGGCGAATCCAGGACCACACGGACGCGCTCAACCGGCAACTCCACGCGGAACTTGCGGCGCTTCGCCCGCCCACCGCATGACGAAGGCCCGGCCGCGCACGGGCGCGAGCCGGGCCGGTCTGTGGTGCGTGCGTCAGCTCCAGCCGCCGAACAGGCCGCCGCTCAGCTGGGCGTTGCAGATGTTGTAGTCGCCCGAGGCGTGGGCGCTCTTCGTCTCGCCGTCAACTGTGACGGAGCAGTTGATGTCGCCGGAGCCCTGCAGCTGGGCCATGACGTTGTAGTACATCGCGTCGTCCTTCAGCGGGAGCGTGGCCTCGAACTTGCCGTCCTTGAACTCGCCTTTGCGGCTGTCGCTGTCGGAGCCGTAGCTGATGTCGAGGGGGCCGAGTGCGCCGGCGGGGGCGGTGCCCCACACCTTGAAGGTGACGACCTTCGGCTTGTCCTTCTTCTCTTCCTTGGCCGGGGCTTCGGTCTTCTCCTCGGCGGCCGGCTCTTCCTTGGCCAGCTCTTCGGCCTTGTCGTCGGTGGCGGCCTTGGGCTTGTCGCTGGTGACGGCGGCGGCCTTGTCGCTTCCGCTGTCCTTCTTGTCGCCGTCTTCCCCGCCGCCTGCGATGGCTGCGATGACGATGAGGCCGACGAACACGCCGCCGGTGATGCCGAGGATCTTGCCGATGCTGCGCTTCTTCGGCGGCTGCGGCTGCGGGTAGCCGGGCTGCTGCGGGTAGCCGTATCCGGGCTGCGTGGGCTGCTGGCCCCAGTTCGGCTGCTGAGGCTGCTGCGGGTACTGGTCGCTCATGGGTCCCCCTGGAGGTGCGGTGTCCATGTGAAGGACATGTAAAGAGTGGGGATGGTTGCACACCACCGGGCCCGGGATTCCGTCTTCACTCAAATGGGCTACAAGACCCGCCGCGGGCGCCACACTGCCGGTATGGCGTTGCGTTTCGCGGTGCAGGCAGACACCGAAGCCGAATGCGCGGAAGGGCTGCGCCAGCTGGTCGCGCTGGGCCTGGTGCCGGCGATGCTGCCGAAGCAGCTGACAGACGACCGCTGGATGGCGCGCGCCGTGCCGGGCAAGACGAAGGCCCCGACCAATGGCCGGGGCCCCGAGAGTTCTGGCTAGCCGAGGGTGGCGGCGAGCTCTCCGTTCTCGGCTTCCTTCGCGGACAGTTGGAGCGTGCCACGATGGGAGACCTCGACCTTGTAGAACCGTTCCCCCTTCGGCACGTCGGGCACGCTGATGTCGAACGCGCACATGTACGAGGCGTAGGTGGAGTCGCCGAGCTCGCCGGTGGCCACGACGTCGCCCTTCGCCCCGTACACGGTGACGGACGTGCCTTCGGAGATGTCGTCGTAGCCGGAGTCGTAGCCGCCGGAGCAATCGTCGTCGCCGGTGGCGATGGCGTCTTCGGTGAGGGTGAAGGTGCCTTCCAGGGTGAACGCGGCGGGCTTGTCGGGTCCGCTGTTGGCGGTGATGGCCCAGATGCCGCCCATGAGGCTGGCGCCGAGGGCGAGGCCGGTGAGTCCGGCGGTGAGCGGGCTGAGTCTCTTCTTCGGCGTCTCGGCCGCGGTGGGCGGCTCTGTGGGTGGCGGCGGCGCGTCGTCCGGGAGCGGCGGGGTGGCGGGCGGTTCGGGCTGGTCGTTGGTCATGGTCCCCCCATGGATGTGATGGATCGGCAGGTTATCGCCGGATGATGTTGATGTATGCGGAACGGTTGAGCGGTCACCGATTCGAGACCGGGTGCGCAGCTACTGCCCGCGGCTGTCGGCGAGGGCGGCGGCGCGGTCGAGGTAGAGCAGGACGAGCCGCGGGTTGCGCTGTGCGTCGTTCCACGACGGGATCGTGTCGACGCCGCGGAAGTCCCGCTGGATGGCTTCGAGGAGGACGACACATGCATCGCCTGCGGCGCCGCGGGTGGGTGCTTCGACGCGGATGTGGCCGATCGCGCATGCCGCGCCCTGCTTATCGCGGAGCTGGCCGGTGCACCAGCCTGCGGTCTCCAGCCGGACGCGCGCCCGGTGGAGGGTCGCAGCAACGGGAGTGCTGTACGGGCAGGGCGTGATCGTGGGCGTGACGGCCGGCGGGGCGACGACGGCTGGGATGGGGTCGGCGGCCGGCAGGTGGGCGGTGTCGACTTCGAAGGCGACGTTGGCGAGGGAGAGGCGTTCGTCCATGAGGGCGCCCACCAGGGCGAGCCGCGCGTCCAGGTCGAGTTCGACCGGGGTGGCGGTCTCGGTCGTGGTGGGCGCCGTGTTCATGCCGCCTGCTTTGGGGCTTTGCCGTTGCCGGTGCAGGTGGGGCAGACGGTGAGGACCTGCACTCCGCCGTGGGCGCCGTGGAGCTTGCCGTTCCCGGCGCACATCCAGCACAGGCCCTGCGAGATTGCCTTGCCGGGGCTGATGCTCTTGTTCTTCTTGACCCACTGGTCGTCGGTGAGGCCGGAGTCGGTGACGACCTTCGACGGGACGGGCTTGGCCTGGTCGGGCTGCTGGGCGGCGTTGGTGGTCTGGGCGTACCAGGCGCCGCCGACGGACTTGCCGCCGTGCTTCTGCCGTTCGTGGGTGCGCAGTGCGGCGGTGGCGAGCTTGGCGTCGCGGTAGCGGGGCTTCTCCTTCTTGCCGCAGGGGCAGGCCCAGCCGACGAGGCCGGCGTTCTTGTCGATGCTGCGCGCGGCTTTGTTGATCTCCCAGCGGGACACTTTCTGCTTGGTGGCGGGTGCGGGGCAGGGCTTGGAGCCGGTGAAGGATCCGTCCTTGCCCTTGGTGAAGATCTGCCCGTTGCCGTGGCACTTGGGGCAGCCTTCGTGGGTGGCGCGGAGGATGGCGGCGTCCTTGCGGGAGCGGAGGACGTCTTTGTGGTCGTCGACCATGGGGACGATGACGCGGAGGACGAGCCAGCTGCTGAGGCGGGCGTGGAGGGGGCCGCTGCGGGGGATCTTGACGCGGCGTGCGGGATGCTTGCGGGTGGCGGGCTTCCGGCGGCGCGCGGCGGCCCGGCTGCGGGCTGTTGACCTCTTCGCGGCCATGATCGGGACTCCTTAGTCAAGAACTTCACATTTATGGATCAATAGGGCGTCCAGTAGCCGTCCAACCCCCGTCCAAGCCCCGGCCAGAGGGCGTCCCACCTGCGGACACTGGACAGCTACAGGACGGCCCGGGGACGGGGTACGGACGGCCCGGGGACGGGGTGTGGACGGGGTCAGGACGGGCTGATCAAGGCGCTTGCGGCCTGCTCGACGACACTTCGGTCCCACCCGCGGACGCGGCGGTCGCCGTCGTAGTCGCGGCGCGACACCGCGTTGTCGACGAGGGAGTCGAGAAGGGCCTGGAGCTCGCTGCCGTCCGCGGCGATCCCGGACTCGACGATCAGCGCGGTGGGCAGCCATGCAGCCTTCTTGGCCTCGTACAGGAACAGCAGGTTGGCGATGGTGCGGGCGTCTTCCTTGCCGGTCTGTTCGGCGAAGGCCTCGATGCGGTCGGCGAGCGATACCCGGTCCTTGGCGGACGAGAGTTGGCCGCCGGCGTTGATGAGGGTGTCGGCGTCCATGCGGTTGAGGCCGGCCTGGATGCGTTCGGGTACGGCGGCGGCGATCTGGTCTCGGGTGTAGCTGTTGAACTGGTAGCGGATGGCCCGGTTGAACAGGCCGCCCATGATCATGGCTTGGCCTGCGTCGTTCGCGACGGGGCCGACGGACGGCTTCATGCGGTCGGGCCGCCAGCCCTGGGCTCCGGCGCCGGGGCCGAAGGCGATGCGGACGTCTTCGAACCGGCAGGCCATGAGGATGCGATACGCGACGATCATGGCGATGGCGTCGCCGAGCGCGTCTGCGGTTGCTTCCTGGCCGGCCATGAGCAGGTAGATGCCGTACTGGCGCCCGGTACGCAGGATCCTGATGGCGAGTTCCTTGCCGCGGGGGCTGAGCTGGATGAACTCGTCGATGTTGATGTACAGGTTCGGGTGCTGCTCGGTGGCGTGCCACCGGTCGCCCATGCCCAGCTTGGGCAGGAGCTTGCCGCGAGCGGACACGTAGGCCAGGGCCTCTTCGAGGGCCGCCTCGCACTCTTCGGGGGTCCGGGCGCGGCGGGCCATGAGGTCACCGAATTCGGCGAGCCCGCCCTTGATGGGGTCAAGGTCCCAGACGACGGCGTCCCGGCAGGCGGTGAGCGCCTCGTTGATGGTGCGCAGCGCGCCGAGGGTCTTACCGGCGCCCATGGCGCCGATGATGAGGGCGCAGAACCCGTCGAGGGTCAGCTCGAAGACGCTGCCGTCCATGGCCCGACCCATGGCGATGGTGTCGTGCACGGACAGCGAGCGCGGCGCGTGCACGGCGGGACGGGGCATGTCGGCGAACGGATTGGACTGGACGAGGCGCACGACGACGCGGGACTTGTCCCGCGGGTCCGGCTCCATCATGAACCCGCCGTCGGGCAGGCCGAGATGCGACTCCAGCTGGTCGGCTGCGGCCATGACCTTGCCGGGAGTGGAGCCCTTGAGGACGACCTCCAGTTCCCAGCCCCAGTCATGGCGGGCGATCGTCTTCACGTCCCGGTAGTCGGCGCCCTCGGCGAACAGGGCGCGGGCGAGGCAGTCGGCAGCCTGGCCGCCGTCGTTGACCCAGGCCAGCGGGTAGGGCTCCTCGCCGTCAGGGTGGTCCTGGTCGGCAATCAGCTGCTGCGGGCCGATGCCGGGCGAGTTGACCCGGTAGCGGCCGTAGGCGGTGACCGCGGTTGCGACCACGGCGGCGGTGAGGGCGGGCGGGATCATCCACGAGTAGTCGAGCGCGGTCATACCCGCGTACTTCACGAGCGCCCACCAGCCCGTCAGGTTCAGCCCGGCGGTGACACCGGCGGCCCAGCCGAGGAACTTCCAGCGGCGCTTGCGGACGAGGTCGACCTTGTTCCAGTCGCCCGACTTCGACATGCCGCCGAGGACCTCCTGGAGGTCGTGGGCGCGGACGTACCGCCAGCCGAGGACACCGGTGGCGCGAGCGCCGGCCCAGAACCAGCGGGCGGTCAACCCACAGGCCCGGCCGGTCACGGAGACGACGACCATGGACGCCGAGCCGGCCTTCGCCAGGACGGGCGGCCGGTGCTCGTAGGGGACGACGATCCCTGGGGCGATGTCCTCGCCGGACAGGTCGTCGGGCACGAACAGCTGGCCCGGGATCACCTTGCTGTCGTCCCAGTCCGGCGGGAACTCGGGGTGCTGGTCGAGGCTCATGACGGGTCCTTCTCGACGGCGTTCTTGGCGGTGATGGAGGCCTGCTTGCGGGCGGCGTCAACGAACTTCGGGGTGTCCCCCACGCGCCGCGTCCCACGCACCGGCGGGCCGGTGACCGAACCCCTACGGCCAGTAGGGGGGACTTGTGGATTCACCTGCGCGTCCTGGATCTTCCACACGGTCTTTTCGGGGGCGTCGGCGCGGGCGTCGAGCATGCGTCGCGCGGCTGCGTTGCGGAGCTGCTGTGCCTCCGGCGAGTCGCCCGGGTCGGTGCCCTTGACGTCCTTGTGGGCGCGCCGCCAGACAGCTTCGGTGACGGTCGTCTCGCCGAGCGCGGCAGCGAGCCCCACGGCGTGATCCCACACGTCCGGGAACCTCGTCTCGCGGTCGGCTGCGAGCTGCGCGGCAGCCTCGGCGGCGGCCTTGTCGGCCGCTTCCTTCTCGGCCATGCGCTGCGCTGCTTCGGCAGCCTTCCGTGCCGCCTCCGCCTTGGCAGTCTTCTTCGCGGCGCGACGCTCGCGCCACGAGAGCTTGCCGTCGCGCTTGCGGATACGGCCGTGCTCGTGGAGGTCCCACATGCCGGGGCCGGCGATCGAAGCGAGCGCGGTACCGAAGGCGGTGGCGGGGTCGTATTCGGCCAGGCCGTGGACGATGTTGATGCTCGCGGCGGTCAGCGCGCCGGCCCAGGCGACGAGCCGGTAGTGCCAGTGCGGGCGTCCGGCGGTGACGGCGGCGGCGGCGCCGACGAGGGCAACGAGCGCGATCACCTCGATGAAGACCGGGGCGATGAGCAGGTACTTGGCGTTTGGGTCGTAGAAGGCGTTCATCTGGACGGGCAGGGCGACGGCCGCGCACAGGGCGTAGAAGGCGAGGGCGACCTTGCGCCACCGCTTGCCGGCCTTCTCGACCGCCTTCGCCTGTTCGGCTTCGGTCTGCTGCTGCTCTGCCTCCTGCCGCTGCGCCGCGATGCGGGCGCGGTTCGCTTCGTCGCGCTTGCGGTGCGACTCGGCGATGCGGGCTTCCGAGGCGGCGGCTTCTTCGCGATCCTTGCGCTCGGCCCGGTTGTTCGCGAGGTGGAGCCGGCGCGTCTCCTCGTCGGACTTGGTGCGGATCGCGTCGGCTTCTGCTTCCGCCTTGATGCGCCGCTCTTCCTTGGCGGCCTCGGCGGCAACTCGGCGCTCCTCGGCCTCAGCCCACGCCCGAGCGCGGGCGACCTCGGCATCGGCGGCGGGCTCAGGCTGAGGTGTGCGCTGCTCCTCGACGGGCTCGGGATCGGGTGTGGCGGGCCGCCAGTCCCCGAGCACGGGCATGGCCGGCCGCGGGTGGCCGTTCAGGGGCGGGCTGGCGGTCATGACGGTGAGTCCTTTCGTGTGGTCAGCGGCTGCGTCGGGTGCGGGTGGTCCGGTAGCCGAAGCCGCCGGGCAGGTCCATGGAGGTGGTGGTGCGGCCGGTGCTGGACCAGGTGCGCTTCGGCCCGTTCTTCGGGCCGACGGTCACCGACCAGGAGCGCCGGTTGATGTTGAGGCGGACCCCGGGCAGGACCCGGAAGCTCTTACGGAAGGTCAGGGGCGCCACTGCTCACCCGCCTCAGTGAGGCGCCGGATGCGCGCGACGTTCTTCCACCGGATGCGACGGACTGCCCCTGTCGCCCCGCAGCGGACCTTCACCCAGAGCAGACCCTGGGTGATCTTGTGGCACTCGCGCGGGTTGTGCGGGTTGACGTGGATGGTGCTGCCGTCCTTAAGGCGAATGGCGGTGATCGTCATCGCTGCCTCCTTGCTAAGCGGTGGCGCCGGTGCGCGCCTTGTGGAATTCGCGGATGAACTCATCGGTGACCCCGGCGCCGATGGCGGCGCCGACCGGGCCGATCCCGGTCACCGACGCCGCCCACAGCTCCAGCCAGGCGGCCCGGGTCGCGGTGTAGTTGATGACCGGCCGAACACAGCGCACGACGAGCACGACGGCGCCGAGCGTCGCCATCACGAGCAGGGCGAGGGACTTCAGCGCCCACCGGCCCGCCCAGTGGGCGGCACGATGGAGCCGGCCAGGCTTCGCGGTGATCAGATACGGGCGCATCAGGTCCCTCTCAAGGGGTGGTCGGGTGGGGGTCAGCGGCCACGCTTGGTGCCGCCGTGCCAGAACGACACCTTCGCGGCGGCCTCGTTCGCCACGGCGTTCAGGCGCCGATACTCGGGCGTCTCGTGCCGGATCCCGGCGCGGCGCTCGCGGTCGGAGTTCTCGTTCAGCGCCTTGTCGGCCGCCTTCATCGCGGCGACGGCGGCCTTCTCCTCGGCGGACCTCCTGATCAGGCTCACGGTCATTCCTCTCGGTTCGGTGACTGGGGTGGTGGTGCTGGTCGTGCTCGGGGCCGCCCCGCAAACC
>Ga0247820_10001494_pt1 | contig 13187 bp, 10 predicted proteins | sample 13C_Glucose_Day1_2_FD_192480 | JGI IMG/M metagenome (GOLD analysis project Ga0247820, IMG submission 192480) | Soil microbial communities from agricultural site in Penn Yan, New York, United States - 13C_Glucose_Day14 | ecosystem: Environmental > Terrestrial > Soil > Agricultural land | place...
CAACTCCGAAACGACCGACGTCAGGTCGGCAACCAGTGCATCGATGCCGTAGTCCCCGTCCGGCGCCCACTGACTGTCCCCATGCCCGCGTGCGTCCACGGCGATGGCGGACCAGCCGTCCGCCGCGAGGCTGCGGCCGGTGTTACGCCAGGAATGCCGCGTCTGCCCGCCGCCGTGCAGCAACAGCACCGAGCCTTTCCTGTCGACACCCGATCCGCCGGCGTCCTGGGACGGCGGATCCCACCGGTCGGCAGCGAGCGTGACACCGGCACCGCGGAGTTCGGACTGTGTGACTACGGGATCCATGGGTTCCTCACCAACATTATCGAACCGAGCATTCTTTATCATGTTGCACTACGGGGTGAACAATGATTCACCGCCCACTCGTTGCATGTTGTATCAAGACAGGTTGAACCTGGTTCAGCCGACTGCGTCGGTGTCTCTGAGTTTGGCCGACCCCGGTCGATGGGTCGACTCGCCAGATCAATCTCGCGCTCCCCGATGCGGTGCTCACCGCGAATTCACCCTCCTGCCGTGATGTCCCGATGAGGCAAAGGGGACGTCCCCACTTTTCGATTCTGTACACAGACGATCGTGTGGAGGTGACCATGCGTCGGAAGGAAGTGGCACCGGTGCCCCCACCCATCCGGTGGCGGCGGCTGCGCCCGTGGAGCCGCCACCACACGGGGGCATGGTCTTCGCCGGCAGCCCCGACGAGATCACTGAACGGATCGTGCGATACGCCGAGGGACAGTGTCGAATCCCGGAGGGCTGATGATTACCGATGCACTACTCGAACAGGTTGGGCAATCCATCCGTAACCCGGTTCGGGAACTTCGGCTCGCGCTTCTCGAGAAATGCGTCGACACCTTCACGCACGTCGTCCGCGGTGCCGCGGACGTAGATGCCGATCGACTCGGCCCTGTGCGCTACCTCGGGGTCGGACGCACCAAGCATCCGCCACATCAGCTGTCGGGTCAGAGCTGCCGACACCGGTGAGGTGCCGGAGACGAGTTCCCGCGCGATGTCGAGTGCCCGCTCGAGCACTTGATCGGCGGGTACGAGTTCACGGACGAGTCCTCGTTCGAGCGCTTCGACTGCCGAGACCATCTTGCCGCCCACTGTCCACTCGACGGCCGTCGAGATACCGACGGCCCGCGGAAGGAACCAGGTCGAGCAAGCCTCGGGGACCAGTCCGCGACGCGTGAACACGAACCCGAACTTCGCGGTTTCCGACGCGATGCGAATGTCGGCCGGCAGGGTCATGGTGACGCCGACACCCGCGGCCGGTCCGTTGATCGCGGCGATTACCGGCTTGAGGGAACGGTAGATTCTCAGCGAGACCTGCCCGCCCGTGTCGGCCGGTGCGCCTCCGGTCTCCGGGTCGTCATCCAGCACGAAGGTGTCGCCGCCGGCTGCGAGATCGGCTCCCGCACAGAAGGCCCGTCCCGTTCCGGTGATGACTACCGCACGGACCTCGTCGTCTGCGTCGGTCTCGTCGAAGATTTCGATGAGCCGATAGCACATCGCGTTGGTGAACGCATTGAGCTGGTCGGGACGGTTCAATCGCACAACCGCGATCTCCCCGTGCCGCTCGAGTATTAGTGCATCGTCGCTACCGGTCTCCGGCACGCTGACTCCTTCCTGAGTTCCCCGCCGGTTTCGGCTCAGCGGACCTTGTCGAATCGTTCTGCCACGTACCGGTATTCGGACCGGATGGCAGTCTTCGAGAGCTTGCCGCTGGGGAGCCGCGGCAGCGGCTCGTCCCGGATCACCACGTAGCGCGGAACCTTGTAGTCGGCCACGAGCCGGTCGCAGTGTTCGATGATTGCCGCTGCATCGACGCCATCCTTCACCGTGACGATCGCCGCCGGGGTTTCGCCGAAGCGCTCGTCAGCGGCTGCGATGACAGCGACTTCCTCGACACCGGGAATCTCGGAGATGACCCGCTCGATTTCGACCGGCGAGATATTGATTCCTCCGGTGATGATGAGGTCTTTGAGCCGGTCGACGAACTTGACGCGTCCTTCGTCGTCGAGGGTGCCGAGGTCGCCGCTGTGCAGCCAGTTGTTCTGCAAGGCGGCCGCGGTCGACTCGGCGTCGTTCCAGTACCCGGGGGTGACGCCCGGACCGCGCAGGAGGATTTCGCCCTCTTCACCGGGAGCGGCATCGGTACCGTCTGGACGCACCACCTTCACTTCGGTGAAGATCGAGCCGGATCCACACGTGTCGGGGTGGTCGAAGGCTTCGGCGACGAGGGTGGCGGTGGCGACACCGCCGGCCTCGGTCATGCCATAGATCTGTCGCAGTGCGACGCCCTTGTCCGCCCAGTGCTGCAACAGTGCCGGAGCGACCGCGGCGCCGCCGACGATCGCGGTGCGCAGCGACGACAGGTCGGCGTCCGCGAACTCGGGTGAACGCGAGATCGCCTCGAAGATCAACGGCACACCGAAGATGGCCTGGACATCGTGTTCACCGAGAAGTTTGGCCGCGCGGCCCGGATCGAACTCCTTCTCGATGATCAGCTTTCCGCCGAGCACCGTTGTCATGACCAGCCCCCATACCAGGCCGGGGGTGAATACCAATGGCAACACCAGCAGTGATGTGGACCCGGGCCGGAAGCCTTCTTCGGTGAGTGACGCCTCGAAGGCGATATTGAGCAGCGTCCGGTTCGTGCAGATCACACCCTTGGACATCCCGGTGGAGCCACTAGTGAAGAGGAGGGCGGTCGGTTCGTCGGGTTCGAGATCGATGCGGAAGTCGTCCTGTCCTCCCGCGCGTAGCGGCGCGAGCTCGTCGAACGAGAGCGTGTCGAAGGTGCGACCCAGTTCACGGGCCGCGTCGACCGTCTGCGCGAACTCGTTCGGCATGACGACCAGGACGGCACCGGCGTCGTCGACAACCTTGCGGAGCTCCGCCGGCTTGAACCGTGGGTTGAGCGGGATCAGTACACCGCCGGCCTTGAGGACGCCCAGAGCGATCACCGGCCACGTCAGCGAATTCGGGCCTAGCACGCCGACTCGTTGACCCGGTTGGATTTCGAGGTCCACGATCTTCCGGGCGATTCGACTGGACCAGTCCTGGAGTTCGCGGTATGTGAGGGATTCACCCGCCACGACGAGCGCGTCCTGCTCTCCCTTGGTCTTCGCCCACCAATGTAATGCCGAGCCGACGGTGGCAGCCATTCGTCCTTACCTTTCGTGAGTCGCACATGTGCGATGTCGTTCTACCGGGGTCCTACCGGGCATGTGGGGTGCCTGACACAGAGCGCGGGCCGAATCGCATTTGTCGACAGATGTTTTCAGCGCGGATCGGACCAGGGAAGCCTGGCTCGTACGCCGTGCGACCCACGCTATATGGTCCAATTTGAGACGTCAATCAAGTCTTGTATTTTGCAAAACGGTGCGCTGTTACAGCAACGAGCCCCGCCGCGCACGCGGCCGCTCCCCCGACCGCGAACACCACGATGTACGCCTGTTCTGTGGGCGTCGAGGTGCCCGGGATCGTGATGGTCGCGAGCAACACCGCAACGAAGGCACTGGCCAGTGAACTTCCGAATGTCCGGGCGATCGCGTTGATGCCGTTCACCGCCCCTGTGCTTCCCGGAGGACTGCTGCCGATGAGCATCGACGGCAGCGCACCGTAGGCGACTATGACGAAGACATTGATCACCGCAACCGCCGTAATCACCTGCCACGTGTAGTCGTGAGCAAGTATCAGCATCACGAATCCGCACACACCGACGGCGCAGGCTGCGGTGAGTACCTTGTGGGCGGGGAACCGTCGGACTACGAGTCCACTGACGGCCGCCGCAGCCATACCGGCAAGCTGTCCGGGCAGCAGGTACACCAGACTGGTCTCGAGTACCGACGCATCGAAGCCGTATCCCGCTTCCCCTCGGGAGATCTGCACGAACGTTGCGATGGCCAGGAACTGCACGAACATCGCGACACCCACCAGGAAAGCCGCGACATGTGCCGGAGCCACCAACCGCGCCGTCAGAAGCGCCGGAGCAATTAGCGGTGAAGTGGTCCTCCGTTCGTGCCGGTACCAGGCGGCAAGCACCAGCGCACCGGTGACAGCGCAACCGAGTGTCCGCAGCGACAGCCATCCCCACGTCCCACCTTGCGCCAACGCCAACAGCAGCCCCGGCAGGCCGAACGCGAGCCCGACCATACCCCAGAAGTCGAACCCGTCGCGCGGTCCCGACCCCGGGGTATGCGGAATAACGCGCCACCCGACGACCATTGCTAACACTGTGAGTACCAACAGCATCCAGAAGACACGTCGATAGTCGGCCCCTTCGGTGTACAGGAGTCCGGCCGCGATCATTCCCACACCGCCGCCGACACTCAATGCCCCAGACATGACGCCGAGCGCCATCGGAACACGGTGCGCCCCCAGTGCGCCTCGCACTACCGCCACACCGACGGGGAACAACGCGTACGACACTCCCTGCAGAACTCGACCGGCGATGAGTGACGGCAACCCGTTCCACGCGACACACAGCACCGAGCCGATCAGTACCGCGCCCAGCACGGCGAGCATCACCCTCCGTGGACCATGTCGATCGGCGAGGTGACCCAACAGTGGTGTACACACCGCGGCTGCAAGGAGATTCGCTGTCACTGTCCAACCGACAGCATCCGTGCCCACGTCGAGCTGCACCGCGATTGCCGGCAGGAGCGGTACCACGGCGGTCTGCATCATCGACGTGATCATCACGATGAAGCAGAGCGCCGGGACCAGCACCGCCGATCCACGTGCCGTCTCTTGGGCGGCGAGATGGGCCGTATCGGGCGCCTGGGTCACGGCATCTCCTCGCTGCGGTGCCGGTCAGAGATCGAGCACGAGTTTTGCTGTGCAGCTTCGTGATACACAGATCATCATGCAGTCGTTCTCGGCCTGTTCGTCTTCCGTGAGGATCGAGTCGCGATGTTCGGGAACGCCCTCCAGGACGCGGGTTTCGCACGTCCCGCACGTACCCTCACGGCACGAGAAGGGGGCGTCGACACCGGACCGGAGTACGGCGTCGAGCACGCTTTCCTTCGCATCGACGGTGATGGTCCTGCCCGCGCGCCGGAGTTCGGCCTCGAACGATCCGTCGACCGCATCGGCCGGCCGCTCCTTGGCAGCGAACCGCTCGACGTACAGTCTCACGTTCGGATGCGCGAGGCATTCGTTTTCGATCGCCTGCAGGAGCGGCTCCGGTCCGCAGCAGTACACCCCGGTGCCGTCGGGGACGGCGACGAGGGCAGCGGGAAGGTCGAGGATTCCGCATTCGTCCTGGGGTCGCAGCTCGATTCGGCCGGGGTACCGAGCGACCAGCTCGTCGGCAAAAGCCATGCTGGTGCGTGTTCGGCCGCCGTACAGCAGGCGCCAGTCGGCGCCGGCAACTTCGGCCGAACGGAGCATCGGCAACAGGGGCGTAATGCCGATACCGCCCGCGACGAAAAGGTAGGACTGCGCGGGTTCGAGGGTGAAATTGTTGCGCGGACCTGCGATCGCGACCAGGTCTCCGACTTGCAGCGAGTCGTGCACCCAGCGCGATCCACCGCGGCCGTCCGCTTCGCGGAGCACCGCGATCGCCAAGGAGGTGGTGTCGGATGCGTCGCCACACAGGGAGTATTGCCGAACCGTCGACCTGTCGATGATCACGTCGATATGCGCTCCGGGCTCCCATGTCGGGACAGCGCCGCCATCGGGATCCGCGAGTCGAACTGCCATGACCCCGTGAGCAAGCACGTCTTTGCCGATCACTCGCATTTTGCGTTGTTCGGTGTTGGTGCTTCTGGTCATCGGCGCTCTCGTTCCCATAGACTTCACCTGCCCTATAATCTTAAGCAGTTAGGTTTACGGGACGCAAGCCTGGCCACCGATATCCACGACGCACACAGGAGATCGCCATGACCCCACACTCATCGCCGGACCAGAGTGACACGGTCCTCGACCTGTTCAGACTCGACGGATCCGTCGCTGTCGTGACCGGCGCCGGCAGCGGCCTGGGCGCCGGATTCGCCCGCGCGCTCGCCGAGGCAGGTGCCGACGTGGTGATCGCCGCACGCCGGCGCGAAAACCTCGAAGCCGTCGCGGTGACAGTAGAGGCCACCGGTCGCCGCTGCCTGGTCGTACCTACCGACGTCACTGTGCCCGAGCAGTGCGACGCGCTTGCCCAGGCCGCTGTCGCCGAGTTCGGCCGCCTCGACATCCTGATCAACAACGCCGGAGTCACCAGCTCCGCGCCTGCGACACGCGAGCGCCCCGAGGACTTCCGCGCAGTCCTCGACGTGAACCTGATGGGCAGCTATTGGGTAGCGCAAGCGTGTGGACGCGTGATGGGCCCGGGCTCGACCATCGTCAATGTCGCGAGCATGCTCGGCCTCATAAAATCGGCACTTCCCCAAGCTGCATACGCGGCCAGTAAAGCGGGAATGATCGGCCTGACCCGCGACCTGTCGCATCAGTGGTCGAAGCGAAAGGGAATCCGCGTCAATGCGATCGCGCCAGGATTCGTGGAGACCGACCTGATCTCCGAGATGTCGTCGGATACGCTCGACGAGTTCCTGCGCGGCAGTTCTCTCGGCCGCACCGCTACACAGCGCGAGATCGACGGAGCCGTGGTGTTCCTCGCCAGTCGCGCCTCGGGCTACATCACCGGCTCGACGCTCGCCGTCGACGGCGGCACTTCCGGACACTGATTCCCGACGAGGAAGGACCATGCAACCATGACGTACTCCACCAAGGTGACCACCCTCCGCGGCGACGGCGTTTCACTGGTTGCCGACCTGTGGGAACCCCGGCGGGAACCGAAAGGCACGGTCCTGCTGCTCCACGGCGGCGGCCAAACCAGGCACTCGTGGCAGCGCACCGGAATACGGCTGGCCCAGCAGAGTTGTCGCGCGTATTGCATCGACGCACGCGGCCACGGCGACAGCCAGTGGTCGACCGACGGCGACTACAGCCCCGACGCGCACGCCCGCGACATTCGCGCAGTCGTCGCCGACCTCGGTGAACCCCCGGTGCTCGTCGGAGCGTCCATGGGCGGCATGGCCTCACTTGTCGCATCAGGCGACGAACCAGGTATTGCCCGGGCGCTGGTCCTGGTGGACATCACCCCGAAGGCCGAACCGGAGGGTCTCGCCAAGATCACCGAATTCATGCAAGCCGGTTTGTCCGGCTTCGACAGCCTCGAGGACGCGCTCGGAGCAGTGATCGAATACAACCCGCACCGGAGTCGCGCGCCGCGGGTGGAGGGTTTGCGCAAGAACCTGCGTGAGCACGACGGTCGTTGGTACTGGCATTGGGATCCGCGAATGCTGTCGGATAGGACGAATTCGGCGGACGCGACGGCCGCGCGCGAAATTCGTGCCCGCGCCGCGGCGCGGGCGATCAGAGTCCCGACGTTACTCATCCGTGGCGCCCAGTCCGATGTGGTCAGTCCGGAAGGAGCGCGCGAACTCCTGGAGCTGATTCCGGGGTCGCGCTATATCGATGTGGGCGGCGCGGGGCACATGGTGGGCGGCGACGACAACGACGTCTTGAGTCGAGGCTTGGTGGAGTTCCTCGACGAGGCGGTTCTCACCGTATGACCACCTTACCGACGGGAACATATACCATTCTGACCATCTGCCGTGCCGACCAGGCTCGGCGTACTGCTCGAACCGAAAGCGAGATATGGCCCGACCGTCGAAACCTCTGATCAGTCGCGCAGCCGCCGTGGCAGCGTCCATCGAGATCATCGACTCCGAGGGACTCGATGCGTTCAGCCTGCCACGCCTGGCTAAACACATCGGAGTGCGTGCACCCTCGCTCTACCATCATTTCTCCGACAAATCGGAGATTCTCGAAGCGGTCGCTCGACAGATCGCCGGCGCCGGAAACCTACCGCGACGCAAGCCCGGCCCGGACTGGCCCGAATTCTTCGTGACGCTGAGCATGAACCTTCGCCGGTCGATCCTCAAACACCGCAACGCCGCGCCGATCCTGCTGCAATATCTGCCCCGTGACCTGCTGATCGGCACCTACGAGGACACCGCCCGGTTTCTCGAGGAGTCCGGAGTGCCCGCGCACCTGCACGTCCAGATTCTCGACGGTATGGAGCGCCTGACGCTCGGCGCGGTGCTCACCGAGGCGATGCGCAAGCCGAGCACCAAGTCCACGATCTTCCCGAACGTCGACCCGGAGTCGCAGCCCCTGCTGTCCAAAGCACTCGGCGCAAACGAGATGACCTCCCGGCAGTTGTTCGAAGAAATGATTCGCAGCTTCCTGCACGGCGTGGTGCGCAACGAGAACATCGCGATCACGGAAGCCGCGCCCTCCGGCAATGTCAAGCTGTCGGCCAACTGAGCGAGTCCGCCGTTCCCCGCGCGAACCGCCCACGACGCACCGGTGCCCCACGGATCGAATCCGTGGGGCACCGCGTTCTGCAGACCTACTGGGAAGGAGCAGGCAGGTGGACGGTCTTGGTCTCGAAGAACTCTTCGAGACCTTCGATGCCGCCTTCCCGCCCGACGCCCGACTGCTTGTAACCACCGAATGGCAGGGTGAAGTCCATCGTCGCGGTGTTGACGCTGATGGTCCCGGTACGGATGCGCCGTGCGACCTCGAAACCGTGGTCGAGATCCTCGGTGTAGACGGCGCCCGACAGTCCGTACACCGAGTTGTTGGCGATCGCGATTGCGTCTTCCTCGTCCTCGTAGGTGATCACCGAGATGACCGGCCCGAAGACCTCCTCCTGCGCGATACGTGAATCCGGCTGCACGTCGTCGATCAGGGTGGCTGCGACGAAGAAGCCCGTATCGAGGCCTTCGGGGCGGCCACCACCGAGCACAACCTTCGCGCCGTCTTCCTTCGCGATGTCGATGTAGCCGAGCACGCGGTCCTGCTGACGCTTGGAGGCGAGCGGGCCGAGGAAGTTGGTCGGCTCCCACGGATTGCCCATCGGCAGAGATCCGTACGCAGCCTTCAGTGCCTCGACCACCTCGTCGTGACGTTTGTGTGAGACGAGCACGCGGGTCAGCGCGATGCAGGCCTGACCGGATTGCATGCAGCCACCCATGGGCAGCGTCTGCAGCACGTGGTTGATGTCTGCGTCGTCGAGGATGATCGCCGCGGACTTGCCACCGAGTTCGAGCGACACGCGTGCGATGCGCTCGCCGGCCAGGGACATGATGCGCCGGCCCGCGGCGGTGCTGCCGGTGAACGTGACGTGGTCGACGTCCGGGTTGGTCACGAGGGACTCCGACACCTCGCGGTCGGCACACAGCACACTCACTACACCCTCGGGGATGCGACCTTCCGCGACCAGCTCGGCAATGATGTCCGCGAAAACCGACGGTGAGATCGGCGCCTCGGGTGCGGTCTTGAGCACGACCGAGCAGCCCGCGGCGAGCGCCGGCGCGAGCTTGAACGCGATCGTGCCGATCGGCCCGTTCCAGGGGATGATCGCGGCGACCACACCCGTCGGTTCCTTGATGATGCGTGAAATGCCGCCGTCGGCCCGGGATCGCTCTTCGCCGACCTCGAACTCGCGGGCTACCGCGGCAACGGCCCGGAACAGGCCGCCGGTCATCTGCTGGGTCGGGCGGCTGACGCTGACCGGCACCCCGACCTCGATGACGCCGATCGGCGTCAGTTCGTCCACGCGCTGCTCGAGACGGTCCGCGATGGCATCGAGAACGTCGGCGCGCTCGGCTATGGTGCGCGACGCCCATTCACCCGTGTCGAACGACTCACGCGCAGCGGCAACCGCCTTGGTGACGTCTTCGACGGTGGCGGTGCGGACGCGTGCGACCTTCTCTTCGGTGAACGAGTCGACGACATCGACCCATTCGTCACCGGTCGAGTCGACCCAACGGCCGCCGATGAAGATTTGTTCGCGATCGGCGATCGACGGGGTCGTCGTACCGGTTGCGGTTTCGGTGGTGGTCATCAGTGAAGCTCCTTCGCTTTCAACGGATGTTGTAGCCGGCATCGACGGGGAATGTGACTCCGGTGACGTAGCGGGCCTCGTCGGAAGCGAGGTACACGATCGCGTTGCTGATGTCGACTGCCTCGATCAGCTCGACGGGCATCGGGTTCTTGTACGACTCGTCGGCGGCGACCTCTGGGTGGGCGTTGACGAACTCGCCGTACTCGGCGTTCGCGACCATCGGAGTGTTCACGCCTGTCGGATGCACGGTGTTGACCCGGATGCTGTGGGGCGCGAGTTGTTTCGCATACAGCCGCATGAGGCCGACGACACCGTGCTTGGCCGCGCTGTACCCGGCTTGGCCAGGCAAGGTGTTGAGACCGATGCTCGTCAGGCCGGCGGCCGAGCTGGTGATAATGATCGAGCCACCCTCACCCCGTTCGACGAGATTCGGCACGGTCACGTCGAGCACGTGCCACACACCTGTGAGCATGGTGTCGATCGCGTCGTGCCAGGCCTGCCGCTGCTCGCCCGGTCCGATGACGGGCATGATGCCGGCGTTCGGCAGTACGATGTCCACCTTGCCGAACTGTGCGATACCCGCGTCGTACGCAGCTTGGACGTCTTCGAGGTTGCGGACGTCTCCAACCAACGCAACGATGGCGCCTCCGGCCTCCTTCACGAGGCGTTCGGTTTCTGCGAGATCGTCTGAGGTCGCCAGCGGGTAGAACACGGTCGGAATCTGGTCGCAGATGTCCATCGCGATGATGGACGCACCTTCCTCCGCGAGCCGGACGGCATGCGACCTGCCCTGACCGCGCGCCGCGCCGGTGATGAATGCGACCTTGCCATCGAGCCGTCCCATGGATAGTCCTCTCCGAGTGTAGGTTCCGCCTAGTGGTGCACAGAGGCAACGTGCGCGATGATCGGATGATCGAATCGAAATCGGCACACCAACTGTGAGCCACAACACAGACCGTAGTTGCCTACAACCTTTAGGTCAACACCGAACAAGAATCGTTTTTCGTATCACCGGCAACCATTCAAAAGCTGGGTACTTCGGCCCACTCCCCGACCTGGTAGCACGAGTGCTCTTCCTCCTGCTCGAACGACAGCAGCCGGCACATACGCACCGCGCCTGCATCGTCCGGGTCGATACGAATGAGGGCGATCTGCGCTCCCGCGTCACGCAGCGCCCCGAGCGCCACCACGAGCAGCGTGGTGCCCAAGCCTTCCCGCCTCGCGGCCTCGGTGAGCACCAGCGCCCGGACCGACGCGGCGTCGAGTTCGAGGTGCGTGGACAGCGCCGAGTCGAACCAGGCGAATCCGAGAGATGCTCCCGAAGAACCTGTTGCGACGACTACGGTGCCGGCCCCGAGACGAATCTCGTCGGCGAGGCGTTCCCGCTGCGCCGGCACCAGCGCGGCCGCATCCAGCACTTCCTCGATCGACTTCGACGCCATCGAATCTTCGAGTGGGCGCGCTTCGGCGAGTGTGATGCCCTCGGGAACCGAGACGTCGTCGAGCGGGCTCGCGAACGGCCCAGACAAGTGACGGAACAGCGTCCACAACCTGCTCACCGGCGCGACGCCGAACCGGCGCGTGAGACGCTCGGACGCGGGGTGAGTGCCGTACGCCCAGCAGCGCAGGGCCGCAGCGCCAGTGCCTTCCCAGCCACCGTCCACGGTCGTGTCCAGACCGATCTCCTCGACGAGCATCGTTGCGATACCTCGCGACCGATAGTCGGGGTGAACCACGAACTGCGCGGTACCCAGCCCCCCGTCGTCGACCTGTAGATGCAGGTACGCCACCACCACGAGTGGAGCATCGTCGCGAGCACTCAGATCTCTGCGCGCTGCGATCGGAAGGTGGTAGACCCGCACACCGTTACGGCTCGTCGAGGTCACATCGCCGGGATTGATCGAGGAGAATCCCGCCTCGTCGTCGTATTCGGCGGCCGCCGCGACAAGTGCCAGTACCTCGTCCCGATCGCCGGAATCCAGTTCCGAACACCACTGATACGAGATCATTCGTTCGCTCCTCATCTGCCGGTTCGTTCCCATACATCTAATGCCAGTCGGTATTGGATCGCAATGGTCGAAAACTACCCGAGAACGCAACCCGGGGTTTACAGCTAAATCTACATAAGTTAGATTTAGGGTCATCGATTCGCCATCGCACCACAGCCTGGAGGGCAGCCATGACAGAGGTCGGAATCCCACGCGAGGAACGCATCCGTCGCGCGCTCGACCATCTGCGCAACGACACCACCGACGAGTTCGAGCACGTCACGTGGTTCGAACCCGTCGAGTTCACAGATCCGGACATCGCCAAGATCGAACGAGAGCGTGTATTCGGCCGAGTTCCGTCGATCATCATCCACGGCTCCGAGATCCCTCGCGCAGGAGATTTCGTCACCCTGCAGTTGCCGCGAAACAACGTCATCATCGTCCGCCAGCGCGATGGCAGCGTCAAAACCCTCGTGAACCAGTGCCGTCATCGCGGGGCCATGGTCGAGAAGGAAGAGAAGGGTCGCTGCCGCCTGTTCTCCTGCCCGTACCACCGCTGGTCCTACGATACCGACGGCAGCCTGCGCACCATCACCCGCGACAACACGTTCGGTGATGCCGACCGCTCCGAACGCAACCTCGTCCAACTACCCACCGAAGAGCGGCACGGGTTCGTCTGGGTGGTCGACGACGCCGCCGCAACCATCGATGTCGCCGACTGGCTCGGGCCCGAGATGGACTCGATCATGGGGTCCTACGGCATGGACAAGATGGTGACCACTCGGGTTCAACGCTTCGACGAGCCGATCAACTGGAAGTTGATGCAGGACGCGTTCCTCGACGGGTACCACATCCAGTACGCGCACCCCAACACCGCCGCGAAGCACATCCACACCAATGTCATGGCCTTCGAGGACTTCGGAAACCACTGCCGGTTCCTCAATCTCCGCAAGACCATCGACCGATGGATCGAGGAGGACCCCGGCGATCGCAGTCTCGCCGAGCACATCACGGAAAGCCACCTGGTGGGGCCCAACAGTACGTTGCTCAAACAACCGGACCATTTCCAGCTGCTCACCTTCCGCCCTCACCGCAGTGATCCACAGCGCTGCCACATGGAGATTCGTCTGGTCGCGCCCACGCTCGAAGAGAGCGGCTTGACGGAGGAACGCTGGAACCGGATCTGGGACAAGAACGTCGAGATCCTGGTAGCCGTGCTCCACAACGAGGACTTCCCGATCTTGCGAGATTCACAGGTTGCCATGGAC
>Ga0247820_10001495_pt1 | contig 13183 bp, 9 predicted proteins | sample 13C_Glucose_Day1_2_FD_192480 | JGI IMG/M metagenome (GOLD analysis project Ga0247820, IMG submission 192480) | Soil microbial communities from agricultural site in Penn Yan, New York, United States - 13C_Glucose_Day14 | ecosystem: Environmental > Terrestrial > Soil > Agricultural land | place...
CCGGCACCTTGCGCAGGTGCTTGAGCACTGCGCCAACGAAGTCGCCCATTTCGATCAGGGCGATTTCCGGCAGGTCATAGACCCGGCGCATGGTGTCTTCGCTGGCATTGCCGGTGCACGCCGCGATATGCAGGTAGCCGTTGGTTTTGGCCACATCGATACCCTGATGGATCGAGGCAATATAGGCGGCGCAGGAGAAGGGCCGGACGATGCCGCTGGTGCCGAGAATCGACAGACCGCCCAGAATGCCGAGGCGCGGGTTCATGGTTTTCAACGCCAGCGCCTCGCCGCCCTCGACGTTTACCGTGACCTCGAAACCGCCGCGATAATCGAGTTCCTCGGCGAGCAGGGTCAGGTGGTCGCTGATCATCTTGCGTGGCACCGGATTGATCGCCGGCTCGCCAACGCCCAGCACCAGGCCTGGCCGGGTGACGGTACCGACGCCACGGCCGGCATTGAAGCGAATGCCCGGCACGGCATCGAGGCGTACCTGCGAATAGAGCAGGGCGCCGTGGGTGACGTCCGGATCGTCCCCGGCGTCCTTGAGGGTTCCGGCTTCGGCGCCCTCATCCAGCAGCCGACAGAATTCCAGGCGCATCTGCACCTGCTTGCCTTTGGGCAGGACAATTTCCACGGCGTCCGCGTGCTCTCCACTCAGCAGCAGTCGAGCCGCCGCGAGGCTGGTGGCGGTAGCGCAGCTGCCGGTGGTCAGGCCGCTGCGCAGCGGGGCGGGCTGTTCGGCGGTTTCGTCACGCATCGAAGGGCTTGACCACGTCCAGCAAGGTGATCGGCAATGCCTGGCGCCAGGTGTCGAAGTCGCCCAACGGCTGCGCCTGGGCGATATGAATTCGTGTCAGCTCTCCGCCGTGCTGCTCGCGCCAGGCCATGAGGGTCATCTCGCTCTGCAGGGTGACCGCGTTGGCGATGAGTCGGCCGCCAGGTTTCAGCTGAGCCCAGCAGGTATCCAGCACGCCGTCGCGGGTCACGCCTCCGCCGATGAAAATCGCATCCGGGCGTTCGAGTCCATCCAGCGCTTGCGGCGCACTGCCGCGAATCAGTTGCAGACCGGGCACGCCTAGGGCGTCGCGGTTGTGTTCGATCAAGTGCTGGCGCCCTTCATCGGCTTCAATCGCCAGCGCGCGGCAACCGGGGTGAGCGCGCATCCACTCAATGCCGATCGAGCCGCTGCCGGCGCCGACATCCCACAACAGTTCGCCGGGAACCGGGGCGAGACGGGCGAGGGTGATGGCGCGTACGTCGCGCTTGGTCAATTGACCGTCGTGCTTGAACGCTGAATCCGGCAGGCCGGCCAGTCGTGACAGGCGCGGCGTGGTTGATTCGGCGATGCATTCGATGGCGATCAGGTTCAAGTCGGCGACTTGTGGATCGCTCCAGTCGTTGGCGATACCGTCGATGCGTCGTTCGGCTTCACCGCCCAGATGTTCCAGTACGCTCAGTCGACTCGGCCCGAACCCGCGCTCGCGCAACAACGCGGCGATCGCGGCAGGGCTTTGGCCGTCGTTGCTCAGTACCAGCAGGCGAACACCGCTGAATAATTGTGCGTTGAGCGCGGCGATAGGACGGGCGACCACCGACAGCGTGACCACATCCTGCAATGGCCAGCCCATTCGCGCCGCGGCCAGGGAGCAGGAAGAGGAGGCCGGCAAGATCAACATTTCATTGCTCGGCAATTGCCGAGCGAGGCTGGCGCCGACGCCGAAGAACATTGGGTCGCCACTGGCCAGCACGCAAACCGGCTCGCCTCGCATGGCCAGCAACGCATCGAGGGAGAACGGACTGGGCCAGGTGAGGCGCTGCCCGCGGATGCAGGGCGGCAACAGGTCCAATTGTCGTTGGCTGCCGAAGATCGTCGACGCGGCCAGCAACGCATGCCGGGCAGTCTTGCCCAAACCCGTGAAGCCGTCCTCACCTATACCTGTCACGGTCAACCAGCGTGCCATCTGTATTCTCTATTCATCTGCATAAAGCGGCACATGATAACGCGGCGCAAGTGAATTCGAGTAATGGAATGTTTGAAGTTGACTGCCCTGGTCAGTGGTGGGTGGTTCTGAAGTTGTATAGTCTGATTTTTATGGAAGGAACTATTAATAGTCACACGGATGAACTATGGATCTCAAAAGAATACCAGGCCTGGACTTGGCGGCTCATTCCGAAGTGTTTGAACGTGATTTTTCAGCAAGAAAGGCAAAGGCCGTTCAAGGTCGTGCCTTGCTGGATCAACGGGCGGCTGCCGGATCGCTCCTGGGAGGTAACCTGATCAGTACGGCAAGGGGCATGACTCGACAGGACAGACGAGACGTCAACTCAAGCGTGCGGTATGCCCAGTGGTATGCAAGCCAGGAGCGCAATCGTGAAACAGACGCGCAGGGCTGGTTTTCCTTGTTTGCCGTCGTGCTATGGGACATGGGCTGGGAAGTCGACGAACAACGGGTCGTCGAGCAAAGTTATAACAACTTTTCAGGCAGGGTAAGTCAGGCTTATCTGAATAAGATTGCGGCAGTTAACAGTCAGATGGCGAAAGTTACAAAGGATATGTTTGAAGTACTATCGGTAAATAGTTCAATGCTGGGGTCATTGTCCACAGAAAGTCGGCGTGGCCGGGAGTTTGCGATTGCCCCCGCTGAATATGACGAGCAGGGGCGGTTGTCACTGGATCTGAATGATTTTTCGTTGAAGGCTCGATCGCAACGAGAAAATTTTCTGTTTTGGGACTGGAACGAGGGCGACGTGACGCTCACGCATCGAGCTGCACCTTTCACCCTGAACAGAGTGAAGTTTGAAAAAGTCCGAACACAGTTGAGTGACCGGCTCGGTCGGATCGCTGACGCCATATTCGAGTTCTATCAGGAGCGTCTGTGAAGGAGGCCGCATGATTGACTGGGGGCACAAGCATTTGCGACACGCGGACTTATGATGCCGCGCGGTAAAGCAGGCATAATACGGCTCGCCTCCGTCAGGAGGTGCTTCCACTCTTGATCCGGTCATCCCTTTGAACGAACTCCCTGTATCCCGCGCTTTACGCCCCTCGGCTTGTCCGGGGTTGCTGCGTATCGTACAGGCCAGAGATGGTGGCATCTGCCGGATAAAACTCGCAGGCGGCGTCATCAGTGCAGCGCAGGCCAATGCCGTTGCCGAGGGTGCGCAGCGTTATGGCCGTTCGGTGATCGAGGCCACCAACCGCGCCAACCTGCAGATTCGCGGCATCGCCGATGAGCAGGCAGCGTTGATCGAGAGTCTGCTCGCCACGGGCCTCGGCCCATCGAATGCGGCGGGCGACGATGTGCGTAACCTGATGTTGAGTCCGAGTGCAGGAATCGATCGACAGATGCTGTTCGATACACGTGACCTGGCCCGGCAGATCCTCGCCACCCTGCAAGGGCAAGCACGCTTTCACGACCTCAGCGCCAAATTCGCGGTGCAACTCGATGGCGGCGAAGGCTTGGCGATGCTTGAGCACCCCCATGATTTGTGGTTGTCCGCTGCCGAGCGTGGGGGCGAGCGGCGGTTGGCGTTCGGTCTGGCGGGATGTCCCACCGATCAACCGGCGGGCTCTGTTGCACTCGACGATGGCCATGCTCTGGTGGTCGCGGTGCTCGAATTGTTCCTGGAACTGGCGAATCCCGATCAAACGCGGATGCGCCATCTGCTGATCAGCGTTCCGGCCGCCGGGTTCCTCGCTCGACTGACTGAGCGGGTGTCCTTCGAACCTGTTGCAAACTGGCAGCGTTCATTGAATTCAAACGTGCTGCACATTGGCGCACATCCGCAGGCGCAAGCCGATCATGTCTATGTCGGCGCCGTGCCGCCTCTGGGCCGGCTCGATTGCGCCATGCTCCGAGGCGCCGCCCAACTGGCGCAGGAATACGGTGATGCAACGCTGCGGTTCACGCCGTGGCAAAGCCTGCTGTTGCCGAACATTCGCAGCGAGAACGCCGCCGAAGTCATCCGCCGCCTGCATCAGTTGGGCCTGTTGTGCGAAGCCGATCAAGCCTTGTCGCGGTTGATCGCCTGCACCGGTTCGACAGGATGCGGCAAAGGCCTGGCCGACACCAAGGGCGATGCCCTGCAATTGGCGGCTCTGCTGCAAGACCAGGGTCAAGCCTTGAGTGTTCATCTGTCCGGGTGCTCGCGCTCCTGTGCTGCGGCGCATGTTGCTCCGGTTACGCTGCTGGCTGTCGGCCCCGGTCACTACGACCTCTATTTTCGCGATGCACGGCAGCCGGGTTTCGGCGCCTTGCACGCACGCAACCTTACTATTGAAGCGGTCGGCGCCTTGCTCGACGCCCGTTTACGGAGCCCCCTTGATGCTTGATTACATTCGCGATGGTCAGGAGATCTATCGCAATTCCTTCGCGATTATTCGCGCCGAGGCCAATCTCCACCGGATACCGGCCGATCTGGAAAAACTGGCGGTGCGAGTGATCCACGCCTGCGGCATGGTCGATGCGATAGACGGGCTGCAGTTCTCCGAAGGCGCAGGCAAGGCCGGACGTGAGGCGCTCGCCGCCGGCGCACCGATTCTGTGTGATGCGCGGATGGTGTCCGAAGGCGTGACCCGCACCCGGTTGCCAGCGAATAACCAGGTCATCTGCACCCTGCGCGATGACAGCGTTCCCGAGCTGGCGCGCGAGTTGGGTAACACCCGATCCGCCGCCGCGCTCGAACTGTGGCGACCGCACCTGGAGGGCAGCGTAGTGGTGATAGGCAATGCACCGACCGCGCTGTTTTACCTGTTGGAAATGCTCGACGCTGGTGCCCCGAAACCCGCGCTGATCCTGGGCTTCCCAGTGGGCTTTGTGGGTGCCGCCGAATCCAAGGCCGCGCTGGCGGCGGACAGTCGCGGTGTGCCTTTTGTCATCATGCAAGGCCGGCTGGGCGGTAGCGCCATGGCCGCCGCCGCCGTCAATGCCCTCGCCACGGAGATCGAATGATGCAGACACCTGGACGGTTGATCGGCCTTGGCGTCGGCCCCGGTGATCCGGAATTGATTACTGTCAAAGCCTTGCGTCTGCTGCGCGAATCGCCCGTGGTGGCGTACTTCGTCGCCAAGGGCAAGAAGGGTAACGCGTTCGGGATTATCGAAGCGCATCTGCAGGACGCTCAAACCTTGGTGCCCCTGGTGTATCCGGTGACCACCGAAGCGTTACCGGCGCCGCTGTCTTATGAACAAGTGATCAGCGATTTCTACGATACGGCTGGCCAGGCGCTGGCCGCGCATCTCGACGCCGGCCGTGACGTGGCGGTGATCTGTGAAGGTGACCCGTTCTTCTACGGCTCCTACATGTACCTGCACGATCGCCTGGCCGAGCGTTACGAAGCCGAAGTCGTGCCGGGTGTCTGTTCGATGCTCGGCGGTGCCTCGGTACTCGGTGCGCCGTTGGTGTACCGTAATCAGAGCCTGTCGGTGCTGTCCGGCGTGTTGCCGCACGATGATCTCAAGCGACGTCTGGCGGATGCCGATGCGGCGGTGATCATGAAACTGGGGCGCAACTTCCCGAAAGTCCGTCAGGTATTGGAAGAACTCGGCCTGGCCGAACGTGCGCTGTACGTCGAACGCGCGACCATGGCCAATCAGAAGATCGTGCCGCTGGATCAGGTCGAGCCGATGTCGTCCCCGTACTTCTCGCTGATCATCGTCCCTGGTGAAAGGTGGCAAGGCTGATGACTCGTCCAGCTCCGGCGATTGTCATTCTCGGCAATGGCAGCCTCGCGACCGCGCGTAAAATCCAGCAGGCTTACCCCGGCGCGTTGATCCACGGTCTGGCCGAACGGGTCGAGGGTGCGGATAGTGTCTATCACGAATTTGGCACCACCCTGCGCGAACTCTATCAGCAAGACACGCCCATCATTGCCCTGTGCGCAGCAGGCATCGTGATCCGCACCCTGGCGCCGCTGCTGCTTGAAAAGGGCGCTGAGCCGCCGGTGCTGGCCATTGCCGAAGACGGTAGCGCAGTGGTGCCATTGCTCGGTGGTTTGGGCGGCGTGAATGTCCTGGCGCGAGAAATTGCTGCTGTGCTGGACGTGGCGGCAGCCATCACCACCAGTGGTGAATTGCGTTTCGGCACTTGTCTGCTCAACCCGCCCAGCGGTTATGCCCTTGGCGATCTGGAACTGGGCAAACGCTTCGTTGCCGATTTGCTGGCGGGTGAAACGGTTCGTATCGAGGGTGCGGCCCCCTGGTTGGCGCAAGCACAGTTGCCTGAAAATCCGCGAGCTCGGCTGGCCGTGCATGTCGGTCATGCCGAACGTGAGCCTGCGGCCAACGAGCTGCTGATCTATCCGCGTAACGTTGTGGTGGTGGTGAGTGCCCAGGCCGTCAGTGTGCCCGGCGCCGTTCGTGACGCGTTGCATCGGGCAAAAATCGCCGTGCAATCAGTGGCGTGTCTGCTGGCTGCCGATACCGAAATGGCCAGCCCGTTGTTGCATGAAGCGGCACTCGAGCTGGGCGTGCCATTGCGCTTTGCCGACGATGCCGGTGCGCTCAGCGCGCTGGCAAGCAATGCCATCGAGCAACCGGTATTGATCCTGGGTGATGAGGCTATTGCCATCGCGGTAGCAGGGAAACCTTTGGATCCCTCGGTCATTGGCCGTCGCCGCGGCCGACTGGCGGTGATCGGTCTTGGTCCTGGCGCTGCCGAACTGATGGTCCCGGCGGTGAAGGCTGAACTGGCTCGGGCCAATGACGTGCTGGGTTACGAAACCTATGTGCGCATGGCCGGCCCCTTCCGCGCCGACCAAGTGATGCACTGCACCGATAATCGTGAAGAGATGCAGCGTGCGCGTCACGCTTTCGCGCTGGCGGCGCAAGGGCGTTCGGTAGTAGTGGTTTCATCGGGCGATCCGGGTGTTTTTGCCATGGCTGCGGCGGTGCTGGAAGCACTGCACGAATCCACCGATCCTGCGTGGCATAACGTTGATCTGGAGATCTTGCCGGGCGTTTCCGCGTCCCTGGCAACAGCCGCCCAGGCTGGTGCCCCCTTGGGTCATGACTTCTGTGTGCTGTCACTGTCTGACAACCTCAAGCCATGGGACATTATCGAGAAACGCCTCGATCTGGCCTCGCAGGCTGACCTGGCTCTGGCGTTCTACAACCCGATTTCCCGTTCCCGCCCATGGCAGCTTGGCCGGGCACTGGAAATCGTCGCTCGACATCGTACGCCTCAGACGCCGGTCGTCCTGGGGCGCGACATCGGTCGTCCTGGACAAACGCTGCGAGTGACGACGCTTGGCCAGCTGACCCCGGACCAGGTGGATATGCGCACCATGGTCCTGGTGGGATCGTCTACTACCTGCGTATTTGAACGTCCGGGTGGCGGTGAGTGGGTGTACACCCCGCGCTGGTACGGAGAGAAACCCAACGCCTGACGGCTAAATGTAGGAGCGAGCTTGCTCGCGATGGTCGTTAACGATAACGAGTGTTTACTGGTTAAACGCGGCGCTCATTCGTCCATCGCGAGCGAGCTCGCTCCTACAGTTGCTGTGGCTTTTTCTTTTTGCTCTCGTAGACAATGCACCTAAAGTTGTTGTGTGCGTCTTTTTTCTATCGCTGATGGTATTGATGGATTTTGCTGTGTGCGATAGATTTTAATGGAGAGCTAATTCAGGCTGTCATATATATTTAAATGAAAGGATTTATTTAAATGAACAAAATGAATGAAGTGGAAGCGAGTGCTTATTTCGATCAATGTCTTGAACAGTGCCGGGCCAAACTTGAGCTTGTCGGTCCGAAAGCTCGTGTGCGCCTGGCGGCTACGCTGCCTATTGACAGGGATGAGCTGAATGCAGCGGTGATGGGTAGCGCTGTGGTTGGTTTTCTGGAGGGGATGAGCCGACGTAACAAGCGTATTGTAAAAAATACTTACGCTTATGCCGATATTGCTTCAAGGTTTTTATATCCAGGTAAAACAGAGAAAGTGGCTCGCTACGAATGTTTCAAGAAACTGATGTTTGCCATGGGCTGGACCGAATATCACGGCGCGTTCACTGAATACAAGTCCAGCACCGCAAGGCTTACAATGGATAATGTAGCCTTGGATATTGTTCACTCTGCTGTCGGTGGTTTGGCCGGTTCCGCTGCGAATGCGCTGAAAGTTGTAGCGGACAAAACCGTTGAAGCGCTAAAGAAACAACCTGAAGCCGTCAAGCTTCTTGAACATCATTCGGCTGAAGCCAATGGTGCAGGCTTCGGTGTGTCCGTTTGCAAACAGGACGATGATGCAGAAGTAACGATGGTCGTGGGTACGTTGCGTTATGACTCATCGGCGGGCAATACAAAAATTCTTTTTGTGGAATGGGAAAGTTCCGAGGTCCAAATCTATCAAGGTAAAGCGCAATTCACTATTCACGAGGAAGACGTGAGGAAAGAGGCGGAGTGCATCAAGTATCTCGACGGTCTCAGGGAAGTTATTTTCATGGAGTTCTCGCCGGTGTAAATGAAGTTCAGTTGCCAGAGGCGTCAAGCTCGGGCCTCTGGCTTTCACTGGCGGTTACCGCTAAGGCACCAGATACCCTTTCACCCCGGTAAATATAATCTGCGCCGCCAACGCACACACAAACAGCCCCATCAACCGACTGACACTCTGCAGCCCCTGGTCGCCCAGAATACGTTCGATGCGATTGGACAAGTAAAGCACCACCCCCACGGTGAAACTGGCCAGGGCAATGCTGACAATGGCCATTAGCTTGTCGTCCCAGTGCGGCTGGCTCACGCCCATCACCAGCAAGGCGCCGATGGTGCCGGGGCCGACCGTCAGGGGAATGGTCAGCGGAACGATGGTCACGTCCTGTTGCACGTTGTCGGTCTGCACCGCCGACTTGCCCTGAGCCATGCCCAATGCCGAGATGAACAGCACGCTGCCGGCACCGATGCGGAACGCGTCCACGGTGATGCCGAAGACATTGAAAATCACCCTGCCGAACAGGTACAGCAAGACGCTGGACACCAGCGTGGCAGTCGCCACTTTCCAGGCCAGCCGACGTTGTTCCTTGCGCGAATAACCGCGGGTCAGGCTGATGAAGCAGGACAACACGAAGAACGGGCTGTAGAGCACCAGCATCTTCAGGTAAACGCTGAACAACACGTGAAGCATGGTGCAAGCTCACTGGCGAGGGAAGTCGAGGGGGAGTCTATCAGGCACTGCGGAGTCTGTCGGCTCAGGACGTTTGCGTCGCTGCGCGGTTCTGCTCATCGCGCTGGGCAACCCAGTGTTCGATCAGTTCGCGCAACTGCGACAGCTCGACCGGTTTGGCCATGTGCCCGTCCATGCCGGCCTGGCGCGCGCGTTCCTTGTGTTCGGCGAGGATGTGCGCGGTCAACGCGACCACGGGGGTGCGGGTTCGCTGGTTGCCGACTTCCCAGGCGCGCAATTGCTGGGTGGCGGAAAAACCGTCGAGGATCGGCATTTCACAATCCATCAATACCAGGTCGTAACGTTGGGCTTTCATCGCCTCCAAGGCTTCTTCGCCATTGCTGGCGGTATCGGGTTGCAGGTTGAGCTTGCCCAGCATGCCGCGGATCACCTTGGTCGAAATGCTGTTGTCTTCGGCCACCAGAATGCGGAAGTCGCTGGGTACCTTGACCGGCAGGGTGGGGCCGGGAGGCAGGTGATGCGAAGCGACGAGCCCTTTGTCGCGCTGGTTCAGTTCATCCGCCAGCGTCGTCTTGAGGGTGTAGCCGGCCACCGGTTTGGCGAGGATGCGCTTGATCCCGGAATTGCGCGCGATGATCTTGCTCGGCGCATTGCTGATGCCGGTGAGCATGATCAGCAGGATGTCGTGGTTGAGGCTCGGGTCTTCCTTGATCTTGGCCGCCAGTTGCATGCCGGTCATGCCGGGCATGTTCTGGTCGAGCAGGACCACGTCGAAGTAGTCGCGCAGGTGGGCCTTGGTGCGCAACAGCGCGAGGGCCTCCTTGCCGGAGGGTACGGCGCTGACGTTCAGGCCCCAGGCGCTGCACTGCTGCACCAACACCTTGCGACAAGTGTCGTTGTCGTCCACCACCAACACCCGTGCGCCCTGCAGCGGGCCATCCAGATCGGAGGTCGGGTGTTCGAGGCGGTCAGGGTCCAGCGGCAAGGTCAGCCACAAGGTACTGCCCTGGCTGCTGCCGCTCTTGATGCCGAACTCCCCGTGCATCAAACGTATTAGCTGGCGGGCGATCACCAGCCCCAGGTTGCCGCCCACGCGGGGGGCGGAGAGAAAGTTTTTGCTGTGCAGTTCGGCCTGCATCAGCGCGTCGCGTTCTTCGGTGTCCATGGGCTCGCCGCTGTCCTGTACGGCAATGCGCAAGCGTGGCTTGGCGCTGCGCTCGTCGAGGGCGACGACGATCAGGATTTCGCCTTCATCGGTTTTCTTCAGGGCGTTTTCCAGCAGGCTCAGCAGGGTCTGGCGCAGGCGCGTCGGATCACCGCTGATCACCCGTGGCACTTGCGGCTGGATGAAGCTGATCAGCTCGACGTTCTGCTGTTCGGCCTTGGCGCGGAAGATGTTCAAGCAGTCTTCGATCAGCGCGTTGAGATCGAACTGGACGTCATCCAGCTCGATCTGCCCGGATTCGAGCTTGGAGATGTCGAGGATCTCGTTGATCAGTGTCAGCAGTTCGTTGCCGGCACTGTGGATGGTTTGCACGTAGTCGCGTTGCTTGACCGAGAGTGGCGTGCCCAGCAACAGTTCGGTCATGCCCAGGACGCCATTCATCGGGGTGCGGATTTCGTGGCTGATTTTTGCCAGGAATTCGGCCTTGGCATTGATCTCGGCGTTGCTGGCGGCCAGGTCGCGACTGAGGCTGAAACGGTCTTCGGTGATGCTGCGCTGGCGTTCGCTCAGGGCGATGCTCATCAACAGGCCACTGATGCAGATGAATACCAGCAGGGCGGTGATCAAGCCTTGCGGCTCGACCAGGGTCAGCCCCAGCAACGCGGGCAGGATAATCAGCGTACCGACGTTGAATACCACCATCGCCACCACGAACAGGCGTGCGGGACGATAGCCTTTTTGCCAGTGATGGGCGCTGACGAACAACATGCTCAGGCCCGCCAGTGCGACCAGGGCGTAGGTGATGATATTCAGCGGCAGCGTGTTGACGAACAACAGCAACAGGCCGCAGGCGATGATGACCACGATGTCGCCCAGCAACAGTTTGTTCAGCGGGTGCGGGCCGAGCGGGGCGAAAAAGCGATAGGCGAACATCAGGCCGCACGGGGCGGTCAGCAGCAGGGCGAGGTAGGCCCCAGGCGTCTGGATCGCATGCCAGTCCGGTAACCATGGGCCCGCGAGGTTCAGCAGCAACACCAGGCTGAGCATCAACAAGGCTTCACAACCCGACAGCCACAGGCAGCTGCGCGAGCGGGTGTACGCGTAGCGGATCAGGTTGTGCAGGATCAGCATTCCGAGACAGCCGAACAGCAGGCCGTAGATCAGGGTCTGGTTCTGATTGGCCGCGGTCATGATGGCCGACTGCAGGGTGATGTAAGGCCGCATCTGGTGTTCGGACACCAGGCGCAGGTAGACGTCGAGGGGTTTGTCGCTTTGGGGTAGCGGCAACATGAAGTCGCTATTGGGCAGTGGCCGTTCAGCCCGAGGCTGATCTGCGCCGCTGTCCAGTTCCTCGATCAGGCTGTCGCCTTCCAATACAAACAGATCGAGGTCGGACAGGTCCGGAGCGAACACCCGCAGCAACTGTTCGTGCTTGCCGGGCGCAAGCCTGAAACGCAACCACATCGCACCATCGGGCTCGGCTGCGGTGAGGTGATCGAGTTCGATGGGGCTGAATTGATTGGTGTAGCGAGCGGAACGGATGTCGCTCAGTTGCAGGTCGCCCTGTTCATCGAGCAATACCGCCCAGCCACTGCCTTGCGCGGCCTGGGCCGGTAGCATGCAGAGCAGCGTCATCAGCGTGACAGTGAAACCTATGGCAATCCTGAGCCAGCGCACGGCGAAATCCCTTCGTAGGTTGATGCCAGAATATAACTATGCGCGGCGCCGGAATAGCCCGGCAAGGGCCTGAAGCCCTTGCCCTGCCGAATGGATGGCTTATTCCTGATTTTCGCCACGCTCGCGGGCAATGGCGCGGTAGCCAATGTCCTTGCGATAGAAACAGCCTTCCCAGTCGATCCGGGCCGCCAACGCATAAGCCTGCTGCTGCGCAGCATCGACGCTGGCGCCCATGGCAGTGGCGCAGAGCACCCGACCACCGGCTGTCACCACTTGACCGTCCTTGAGGGCAGTGCCGGCGTGGAAGACTTTGCCTTCCAGTGCCGCGGCTGCATCCAGACCGTTGATGGCCGCGCCTTTGGCGTAGTCACCAGGATAGCCGCCAGCGGCCAGCACGATGCCGACGCTCGGACGCGGATCCCATTGTGCTTCGACCTTGTCCAGGGCTTGCGCCAGGGCAGCTTCGACCAGCAACACCAGGCTCGACTGCAGACGCAGCATGACCGGCTGGGTCTCGGGGTCGCCGAAGCGGCAATTGAATTCAATGACTTTCGGGTTGCCTGCCTTGTCAATCATCAGGCCGGCGTACAGGAAACCGGTGTAAACGTTGCCTTCCTCGGCCATGCCGCGCACGGTCGGCCAGATCACCAGGTCCATCACGCGCTTGTGCACTTCGCTGGTGACGACCGGTGCAGGGGAGTAAGCACCCATGCCGCCGGTGTTCGGGCCGGTGTCGCCGTCGCCGACGCGCTTGTGGTCCTGGCTGGTGGCCATTGGCAATACGTTCTTGCCGTCGACCATGACGATGAAGCTGGCTTCTTCGCCGTCCAGAAACTCTTCGATGACGACGCGCGAACCGGCGTCGCCGAATGAGTTGCCGGCCAGCATGTCACGCACGGCGTCTTCGGCTTCGACCAGGGTCATGGCCACGATCACGCCTTTGCCGGCGGCCAGGCCATCGGCCTTGATCACGATCGGTGCGCCTTTTTCACGCAGATAAGCGAGGGCTGGCTCGATCTCGGTGAAATTCTGGTAGTCGGCTGTCGGAATCTTGTGACGGGCCAGGAAGTCCTTGGTGAAGGCTTTCGAACCTTCCAGTTGCGCGGCGCCAGCGGTCGGGCCGAAGCAATCCAGGCCACGGGCGCGGAACAGGTCGACGACACCGGCGACCAGCGGCACTTCCGGGCCGACGATGGTCAGGGAAACGTTCTTCTCTGCGAAGTCGGCCAGC